>OLXT01000012.1_pt1 | contig 144959 bp, 135 predicted proteins | sample 1673931 | NCBI WGS metagenome assembly OLXT01 (sample SAMEA103958134, study PRJEB25191) | human gut metagenome | reverse complement strand
AATCAGGACTTCGTTGCGCTAAGCGATACCATCAGAATTTTGGAGGGTGCCCGCAACTCGGTGCTTCCCGTCGACTCCGACCCATTTTATCAGCCATACAAAATCGATGCCAGCATCGAGTTTAACTGGAGTACCGATGTAGAGACCTATAATGGCTTTGCGCCGTATGGCTATAATAGTGACACACAACCCCATGCCCCGTTCTATCTGACGGAGTACATGTTCAATGGAACATCTCTGGAGCTCAGCAGCGACAAAACGAGAGCGCTGAACTGTACGATTAACAAGGGCGAAACGGTCAACATCTCCCTGCAGTCTACCACGCAAAACAGAGGGAATCAACGGTACTGGCTGCCCTTCCGACTGTATATGAAAAGTGTACAGGGCGAAATCCAAAATTCCTGGGCCACCACCAAGAACAGCAATGTTACAGCCATGCTGGTGGACACGGACAATCCCACCATTCAAAGCGTCACGGCCCCGGAGGGAACCTATGCCAGCGGACAGCACGTGCCCATCACAGTTACCTTTAACGAGTTCGTGAATCTTAGCAACGCCACCGTGACCATCAATGGCAAAGTGTATAGCGCCGCTGAGCTTTCCATGAACAACTACGGCGTCACGGCAATGCTCTGGTACCCAGTGCAGGATGCGGATGACACCACGGTCACCGTCAATGGTATGACCGGTGTGGAAGATGTTTTCGGTCATACGCTGGATACCTCACTCTATCCAAGCAACTCGATTGCCGACGTTACGCTGAAGAGCGTCTTGATGCGTAACGCTCCCACCGCACTGACCGCCGACTACGACAACGGCAAGGCATCGTTCACGATGAACGCCAACATGGAGCAGGTCTACAAGACCGTATACAGCAATTATCACACCTCGGCAGGCACAGAGCCGAGGGAAGCCCCGTTCCGCCTCGAGCTGAGGTACGACTCCGCGGTTGAACCAATCTATCTGCAGGTCTATCTGGACACAGAGAAGGAAGCCTTCACCATTAGCGACTATGCAATCGCACCCTCTGCTTTCGACCGCACCTATACGGTGACGCTGCAGGCCAACGAGGGCACGAAAGCCGATCCTGACTGGGTGAATGTTCTTCCCCTGACCCGGCAGTTTACGGTGGCAAAGAAAGTTTCCGCGCACACGGTGAAGGTCTTCCCGGAAGCGAATGACGCCGACTATACGATTTCCCTCGGCAAAACCACCCGCCCCACGCTTAAGGCAGAGGTTTTGGGGGCAGGCGGTGAGACGGCCAGCTACACCACCGGCAAATGGAGCAGCAGTGACACGCTCATTGCCACCATCAACGAGGATACCGGCGTTGTTGCCACCACAGGAACCAAGGTGGGAGCCGTCACCTTTACCTTTACGGCGGACAACGGGACTGAGGACACTGCCGATGATGTGACGGGCAAGTCAAAGCCCTATACCGTGACGGCAGGCGATTCCCTGGCACTGGTGATTCCCGGCGGCGCGTCCATCGTGACGCGGGTAAATCAGCCCGCCACCGTGCTGTGGAGCTCCAACGCCGCGCTGATGGCGCCGAACAAAGAGTTCAATTACAGGATTGACCTGTATGAGGGCAACTACGCGAATGAGGCGGCGCTGAGCGGCCGCAAGCCCGTTGCGACTTATACCGTCGGCAAGGATAAAAACAGCGTGCGGATCGGGGAGAATGTGCTCTCCAAGCTCTCCAACGGCAATACCCCTGCCTACACGGTATTGGTCTCCATGCCGCACCCCAACGCCGGCGGTGAGGACGTCCGCCTGTCGGCACTTGCCTGGATCATCGTGCAGGCACCGCCTGCCACAGCCAAGCTGACACCGCCCCAGAGCATTTACCTCAAGGATACCGACGGTGCCGTCAATATCGACTGGTCGGTGGAAAACACTACTGAGGGCGCCCCTTTGCAGCCCACGCTGACCATCACCCGGGTCACAGAGGACAACACCACCACCAAAGTGGTGGACAGTGAGCGCCTATCCGGCACCTCCGGGAGCTTCCCCCTGTCATTACAGAGTGTGAAAGCCGGCAATCTGAAGGACACCTATCAAGTGGTTTTGAGCGTGGAGAATCCTGGTGAGGAATCTCCCAGCACCGACTCCTTCCCCCTGTATGTCTACGATGCCGACGCACTGAAGGTGCAGAACGACAAAGGAGAAACGATTTCTAAGCTGACCATGGACAATACCTCCAAGGTCAGCGGCAGCCTGCCCACTGTTACAGCTGAAATTATGCAGCTGCGCCAGGAGTTGGGGCTGATCGAGTACATAGGCATCAACTATGACGAGTACGGATGGAACTCCTTTAAAGACGGCATCCGGTGGCTCTCCAGCAACAACAATGCCATTTCCGTCAACTACAAGCAGGGCGGACTGTATGAGGACATCAGAAACTTCTCCTTTGATTCCTACCTTCCCGAAACCAAAATGGCGCTGTCCGGCTTGGCCAACGGCACCGCAACCGTCACGGCTACCCATGCCGCCACGGGTATGCGTGCCGCCGTACAGGTGACAGCGAAAACGCTGCAAAATAAGTTCTATCTCTTCCAGCTGACGCCTGCAGCGGAAACTACGCTGCAATACACCGACGGCAAAGGTGTGCCCAAAACGGTCACGACCAACAGTGAAGGCGTGCTGGCGCTTTACGAACCCAACGGAATCGCCAGTGAGGTGTCTCTGCGGTCCGGCTCCGGCGCGGATATTTATCTGGGCACCATCTATAAAGAAAATCTGCGTTCCGGCGAGCGGGATGCCACAAAACTGCAGCTTTATCCCTTGAATACCTTCAGCCTTCGGCGAGTCGCCCGGGCATCTGTGACGCTCATCACGCCGGGCGGCGATCCGCTGGCGAACAAGACGGTGACCGTTCGCGGCGGCGTTTATAAAAACGGAGGCTACTGCCAGACAGCTCTGCTGGGCTCCAGGGCAGGAGCACTTGTCAGCGGCATCACCGGCGACACCTATACCACGGATGCGGCGGGAAATATAACCGTCTATCTGGATTCCACCCAGTTCTGGTCGGCCGAAAAGGGCGAGAGCAACACCACGGCGCTTTCTGCTCTGGATCAGCTGGAGTACATTCTGGAGATCAGCGCAATTGACGGCGACAAGTACTATCCACTGCTGCTGACCGTCAACGGCAAGCTGGGCGTGGACGATGTAATGCGCACCGCAGAGGGCGTTGTCTCTCTGGAGCGCGTGCCGGCGGGGGAGGAAAACAAACCCTTCATTGTGGCGCAAAGCGTTGATTACGGTCTTGCCAACGGTCAGAAAGTGGATGTCCGCAGCTCGACCGGGAAGATTGGCCCTAACAGCAGCTTTAAAACAGCAACCCTGCACACCACCATGTTCCTCTGGGGCGAGAAGATTGCCAACGCGCGGAATTACAGTCTCAAGCTGGCGGACGAATACGGCGTTATTCCTGCCGCCCAGAGCAGCAGTACCAAGCAGTATCCCTTCTCATCCATCCCCGTAGCGGAAAACGATCTGACTCTCACCGAGGCCACCATGACCACCTCTGGATGGATCGCTGACGGCAAGGATGTGGGTATGAAAACGCAGCTGAGCCTGAACGGCAGCCTGCTGCAGGAGAAAATAATGCCCTTCCGGGTCGTTGATCTGACCCGAGTGCCCAAGGTGACAGAGGATGACCGCGTCACCGGTATTCTGGCGACGATGGGATCCTCCAGTGGAGTGAATCAAGTCGACTTTGGCGGAGTGGGCGATAGTAACATTCTCAAGGTGCTGACCGGACGGCTGGATGATCTGAGCGGTCCGGTGGACACTTCCGTGTTCAAAATGATTATCACCCCCAGCGAAGATCCCTCCGTGTTCCGTGCCATGATTTGGGCCGGGTACAATACGCTGGAGATGGAGGACATGGACTATTCCGAGGACGGCGTGGCGTTGGGTGCGAATGTGCTGACGCAGAACCTGGAGGTGGGCGTGCCCAGTACCGGGGACCTGAGCCAGATGGCCCAGGGAACCTATGATCCCAAGGGGGACTACAAAACCAACTCCTTGGCCGACAATGTCACCAGCACGGATCTCAACTTGCAGTTGGAGGGCTTTTACGAAGCGGAAATCCGCTATAACACCGAAAAGAAGGAGTGGGAGGTTTTCACCGTAGGCGGCGGATTTACCACCGGTGTTGGTGTGGGCTTCTCCTTCAGCGTGAACGCCATGGCTGGCCCCGTGCCGTTGACAGCAACCTTTGAGCTGGGCGGTGCCATTCAGCTGGATTTCCGTACCGCAGTGCGCTACGGCCGGCAGGGCGAGGGTACAGAGCTTGCCTGGAGCGATCCCACGGCCACGGCAGTGAATGACTTTTTGACCACGCTGCGTATCAACGCCTATGTCCACGCGTTTGGCGGTATTGGCTTTGACTATTCGGTCGTGGCGCTGAAGATCGGCCTATTCGGCAATTTGGATGTGGACAGTCAGAATAAGTTCCTTTCCCGCACCTATCTTGCCGACGAGACAAAGCGCCAGATCAACGGTCAGGCTCTGGGAATCCAAAGCGAAGTGGGAATCAAATTTGTGGCAACCTTCCTGTTTATCTCCTACGAGGCGGTGATCGCCTCCGGAACCCTTGGAGCCACCAGGACTTTTAATGACTGGAACACAATCGACGACTACTGGAATAGCGCCACCAGTGGGCTGAGCCTTGCCTCGCTGCGGATGGCGGCGGCCCAGAGCGGAATGCAGGTGGCTTCTGGCAGTGCAACGCTCCAAAGCCGGGACTATCTGGAGCAATATGCTCGTACCTGGGGCCAGCCCCAGCAGCGGATGATGCTGTTCTCTCTGAACTCCCCCAGTGGGCTGGAAAACATCCAGACTAATGCCAACCCCACATCCTATCCACAGCTCAGCGATGACGGGAAGGTATTGGCCTACATCAACGACGGCAACATCGGCAATATTTACGCCAGCCGGGCACATTTCTCCACCCTCAATGGCAGCGTCTATTCTACCTCCAGCAAAATTGACGATCCTACAGGGTTCTCCGGCTACGGCGACACGAGCGTTTCTTTGTCCGGCACTGGCAGCTTCGCGGCGGCGGCTTGGGTTCGCATGGGCACCGACCTGCCGGGTAAAAATGCCGGTGATGCCGTGACATTGGAAGAGCAAAACCTGCTGATGAACAGCACGGAGATCGTAGTGTCCGTCTATAACGGCACAACCTGGACTTCCACCCGTCTAACCAACGACGGCACGCCGGATCTGGCCCCAGCCACGGCAGTGGGCGGCAACGACAAGGCCATCGTGTTCTGGCGCAGCGTCTACACCCCCGATCCCGGTACGCAGGGCAGCAACAACCTGCTGAACTTCACGACCAGAGATTGTATCATGTACAGCTGCTATGACAGCACTAACGGCACCTGGAGCAAGGAAAAAATGCTTTATAACGGTGCTACTGGCAGCGTGAAGGCGTTGCAGGCGGCCATGCTGCCCGACGGAACCGCTATGGCGGTTTACTCGCTGGACCGCAGCGGAACCGGAGATACCTCCGCCTACGAGATCGCCTATTGTACCGTGGCTGCTGATGGAACTCCCGGTACAGCCATGCTGGCGACCTGTGACAGCAATCTTGACGAAAACCCCCAGGTCGTTGCAGCCAACTTCGGCAGCGGGGATGACCGATTTGTCATCGGTTGGCACAGTGTCCGAGACGGCAGCAGCAATATCCAGCTGTTGGCTGTGGACGGCAGCGGCATCATGTCCAACAGTTTTCCCGGCTCTCTGTCTGCCCTGACCAGCAGCGGCAACGCCGTCGTGGGCGGAGACTTCCGCTTCGCTTCCCTCAGCGGGGATCATCGCAGCCGCAATGATCTTACCATCGTCTGGAATGAGACTGTCAATAACGCCAACGGCGCGGTAGATCACGGCATTTTGAAGGCGGCCAAGCTGCGCTATGCCACAAATACCTACACTCTGTCCGCACCATTGGAACTGGCAGAGCTGCCGGATCGCACGCTGGCTGACCACTTTGATGCCTATGTCAGCGGCACCAATCAGGTGCAGGCCGCCATTCAGGCCACCCGGTATGACGATGAAAAGCCGGAGGTAATCGGCGGCGTGACCGTTCCGGGTGAGGAAACGATCCTCTATACCGCTACCTCTGATTTTGTCACCGATGCGGTGGCAGTGGAACAGATCGGTGTGGATTATGCAACGCTGGCGTTGAACAGCCTGACACCCATTCACTTTACCATCCGCAACACCGGGCTGAACGATGTGACAAACCTAACGGTCAAGCTTGGCAGCGGGGAAACCGCCACCCTTACGGAAAAACTGCTGCCCAATGAAAGCACCACCCTTACCGTCTGGCACCATGTGAAGGACCGCGTGACCGACCCGGGCTATACCATCACCGCCGCCGGCGGCATCCACGAAAACGGCACAGTGTATCTGGATTATCCCGACATTGGAATCTCACAAATGGAAGTGATTGCGGAGAGCGCCGGCAAGCGCACGGTGCGCATGACCCTCTATAATTCCGCTGCCGCCACGCTGGCCGGCGGAAAGAGCCGCGAGGTGAAGCTTGCGTTCTATGCGGATGATCTGCATACCGAACCTGCAGAGGTAGCCTGCACCACAAACGGCGTATCGGTTAACGGTAATGAAATCACCATTTCCGAAGACAGCGCCCTCGCCCGCATTGATCAGGGAACCTTTACACTGGATCTGACCTATGATCTGGGCGAGTATATGACATTCATTGGCAAAACCGAGATCCCCAATGTGGGTACCTATCTGTACGCCGAGGCGTGGGCGGAAGGCAAGGTCGGTGGAACGGGAAGCAATCAGAGCCTGCCGGAGTATAACGGCAGTGACAGCGAGGCCAGCGTCCATATGACCGGCGCACTGGCCCGCACCGGAGAGCAGCTGACGATGGATGTGACACAGGGGAACGACGGCAACGGTCACAGCACCGCCGCCATTACCCTGCGCAACAACTGCCTGCAGTCTCAGACTGGCGCAGAGCTGGTGGCCACGCTGCTGGATGCTGCCGGGACCGTTCTGGAAACGAAAAAGACCAGTATTGGCGGTGCCATCTCCGGGGAAACCTTCCAGACAGAAACCGTCACCTTCTCCCGGCTTGGCACCCGCGTAGTGGTGCGAGCCGCAGTGCCCGGTAAAGACCTTCTGACCTTTGAAGGTCTGGCAGTGGGGCTCGGCGATTTTACCGCCAACGGAACAAACTATACCTATACGCTGCAAAATGATAGCGGAGCAACATCTACGCTAGTCACAGCGGTGTCTGGAAACGGCGAGCCCGTGAGCATCAACGGACAGGCTCTGTCCACCGGCGGCAGCGCAACCGTTGCCATCCCCAACAGCGGCACAACCGACATTGTCGTGAGAATCGGTGCTAAAACCTACACGCTGACGATTCTGCGCAATAGCGGCACAGGCGGTAATGAAGGCGGTGGCGGAAGCGGTAATGAAGGCAGTGGCGGAAGCGGCAGCACCGGCGGAAGCGGCTACAGCTACTACACCATCAAGGCAACTGCCGGGGCGGGCGGCTCTATTTCTCCCTCCGGCAGCGTCAGCGTCCGTGAGGGCAGAGATCAGACCTTCACCATCACTCCGGATAAGGGCTATGCTGTCGCCAACGTCAAGATTGACGGCAAGAGCATTGGCGCGGCGAAGTCCTACACCTTTGAGAATGTCAGCAGAACCCATACCATCGAGGTCATCTTTATGAAAGCCAACGGCAACCCCCAGACCGGCGTGTTTGTGGATGTAGCCACCGGCAGCTATTATGAGGACGCAGTGGATTGGGCAGTGGGGAACGGTATTACGCAGGGAACCGATGCTACCCATTTCGCCCCGGACGGCATCTGCACCCGCGCGCAGGCCGTGACCTTCCTGTGGCGTGCCGCTGGCAGTCCCAAGCCCGAAACCCGCACCATGCCCTTTACCGATGTTCCCGCAGGCAGCTACTACTACGACGCTGTGCTGTGGGCGGTGGAGAACGGCATCGCCAAGGGCACCAGCGACACCACGTTCAGCCCCAACATGACCTGCACCCGCGCCCAGATCGTCGCGTTCCTGTGGCGTTCCGAGAAGTCCCCGGCAGCGGGTACGGCCAATCCCTTTGCCGATGTGAAGTCCACCGCCTACTATGCTGATGCGGTTCTGTGGGCGGTCAAGGAGAACATCACCAGGGGAACCACCAACACCACATTCAGCCCCGACGCGGATTGCACCAGAGCGCAGATCGTGACCTTCCTCTGGCGCTGCAAGAAGTGAACGGCTGACATACGGCTAAACATCAAAGCCGCTGGCATGACCCCATAAGCGAACATCGGACAGCGCAGCGAACGGGCATCTCGCCCCGAAGCTGCGCTGTTCCTTTTTTGCTACAGGAAACATTTTGTCCGAACACACAACACTTTGAGCCATGCCGCTGCTCCAGCGCGGCAAGGAGACAGCATTATGAAAAGAATCACAAGAATCATTCGTCCGACCATCTGCATAGTTGTCCTTCTCGTTGCTATGACCACGGCAGTCAGGGGCTGCTATCAGAGAGAGACAGAGCCTATCGACATTCCCGGCACATCTGCGCCTCAGCCATCAGCGCCTCTCGCGGGCGAAGTTATCCCCTCGGTGGACAGGCAGACAGAGTTAGCGGAAGCCAGAGCGAAGAATCCCGACACCGTGGCATGGCTGTATATCCCCGGTGCGGAGGTGGACGACCCTGTGATGCAGGCGGAGGACAACGGCTATTACCTAAAGCTGGATGAAAACGGTGAGTACGCCATGTGGGGCTGCTATTATGCCCATTGTGAAAACAAAATCGGCGGCAGGGATAAGCTGGACAAAAACACCACCATTTTCGGCCACTCCGCCAGCAACTGCGACCCGGACGGTGTGCGGTTCACCAAGCTCTACCGTTATATGGACGCAGACTTTGTAAAGGAGCATCCGTATATCTATCTCTCTGTGGATGGTGAGGACATGATTTTCCAGATCACCGCGCTGTTCGTCACGGATATTGGTTTTGACTATATTGCGCCTGATCCCGCGGGAGATGATCTGACCAGCTTCTTTGAGACGATTGCGCGGAAAAACTGGCTTGACTTTGATGGCGTGACTTTCTCCGAGGAAGATACTGTTCTGACCCTCTCCACCTGCTGCCGGAAGTATGACAAGGCCAACAGCGGTAATCAGCGGCTGGTGGTCATGGCAAAGCTGCTGCCGGAGGGCGCAACCGCACAGGAGTTCAGCGTATCCCTTGTGGATAGTCCTGAAATGCCCTAAAAGAAATCAGAATACGACGATAACAGGACACCCATCCTTGCGGTACTGAAAAGCAGCGTATGATATAGGGAAAACGGCGGCCGCCCCGTACAGAGCAGCCGTGGTTTTTGCTGTCCCTACATTTAATAGGTTGCCAAAATAATTTGATCAAAAAACATCGACATCCCTTGCTCTACACGCTATAATATAGATAATCTAATAAGAAAACAGTGTTATCATTACTGCTACAGATGGAATGGTAGCCATATTTATGAAAAAATCATTGGAACGGAATGGCTGAACCCTCAGGGTGACAATGTCAGCGATTTGACAGCGAAAACCATTTTTCTCAGGTGATTTTCCGTTTTCTTATTTTGACAGAGATTTACAAAATAGTCAGGAAAAGCAAGGCTTTCCTTGACTCATATTTACTTAAAATAATCGTTGTTCCCAGTGTGGACTCGAGCTCCTAAGCACTAGTTGAGGGTTCGATTCCCCCTGGGAACAGTCAAATTTTGCAACAATGATGACCACAATTCATTGTTGCTTTTTTTTATTTATAGGTGCTTACGAGCACCGAATGCCGCGACAACGAGCGTGTAACGCGAGTGAGTTCAGGGAAAAGGAGAGAATGCCTATGGCAGAAAAAAACAGACGAACGAGTTACGGATGAAAAAGTGGTAGAAATTGAAATGGAAATTTTCTAAATATGTGCCACAAATCTTGAAAAAATCTTGATTTGTGGCATAATAAATATATATTTTGATTTGGAGATGATGTTATGTATATAAAGCGTGAAAGATATCTAAGCAAAATAAGACCATTTTATGATGTGGATTTAATTAAGGTTCTGACAGGTGTTAGAAGATGTGGAAAATCTATATTGTTAGAGCAGATTAAAGAAGAATTTATTGAAAATGGGTTTGATAGAGCGCATATTATTACCATTAATTTTGAAGATTTGCAATTTGAAAAAATAAGAACTGCAGAAAAACTTAATTCCTATGTGAATGAGCAAATCAAGGATCATGACAAATACTTGATTTTTTTAGATGAGATTCAGCATGTCAGGAGCTTTGAAAAGGTTTTAGCTTCCTTTCGGGCAACATTAAATTGCTCAATTTTTATTACTGGAAGTAATTCGAAATTGCTATCCGGCAAGATGGCAACATTGTTGGTTGGAAGATGTGTTGAATTTAGAATAATGCCATTTTCCTTTGCCGAAAGCTACGAATATGCTACAGCTATAGGAAGAAATATATCTCCGGATGAGTTTATGATTGATTATATCAATTGGGGTGGCTTCCCTTTGCGTTTTTCGTTTACAAAAGAAAGTGATATTAAGAGATATTTGGAGCAGACATATGAAGGTATCTTAGATAAGGATATTATTACTGACAGATCAAAGGTTAATAGACAAAACTTTGAAAGAGTAGCAACATATATTATGGCAAATGCAGGAAAGGAATTTTCCAGTAAAAATATAGAGAACTATTTTATACATCAAAATGCAGATACTTTGGATAAAAAGACGATATACAGATATCTTGATAAAATGGAAAAGGCTTGTCTAATTGATCGTGTAAAAAGATTTAATATTGTAGGAAAACAGGCAATGTCGTATATAGAGAAGCAATATGCGGTAGATACTGGTTTTCGCATGATAAATACAAACTTAGTAAATTTTGAGGATACCTTTTTTCTTGAAAATATAATTTATAACGAGCTAAAAGCAAGAGATTATGAAGTCTTTACAGGAAAAACATATAAGGGTGAAATTGATTTTGTTGCAATAAATGGAAGAAAGAAATGTTTTATTCAGGTGGCATATTATTTGGCTGGCAAGGAAACGATTGAAAGAGAGTTTGGTGCTTTTAAGCCAATTAGTGATGCATCACCGAAATATGTGTTTTCATTAGATAGATTTGATTATTCAAGAAATGGAATTGCACATATCAATATTGTTGATTTTCTTTTGGGTAAGAAGGATATTAATTTATCATAACGCCACAAATTAAGAAAAAATTTAAAATTGTGGCTTCTGGAAAAAATCATATAAAAGGGCCAAAGAAACGGACGCCAGAAGATGATGAACATTTCAGCGAGTCATTTGAGAGGATGATACGCATGGCAATTCAGAACAGAGAAGGAGAAAACAATGGCAAAGAATGTCTGAGTACTCTGATTGAGTTTTTGAAAGCGACGTCTTGCACATACTATTAGCAGACAGTATAATAAATACATCGAAGCAGTTTCAAAAAATGAAAAATATTCGATTTTTGAAAGTGGGTGACGATATGAAAACAATTACAAGAGCAAAGTATCTCGACAGAATCATTGAACTGAATGGTACTCCTGACATCAAGATTATCACGGGCATTCGTCGATCCGGTAAGTCCAAGCTGATGCAGGCGTATATTGAGTATCTGAAAAGCCATTTTGAAAATATCAATATTATCTTCATTGACTTCATGGATTTGGCGTATGAAGAAATCAAGGAATACCATGCCTTACACGCTTATGTGGAAGAACATTATCAGGAAAGTAAAACGAACTACCTGTTTGTAGACGAGGTGCAGATGTGCCCCAAGTTTGAGTTGGCAATCAACAGCCTGTACTCTAAGGGAAAATATGACATCTATGTAACCGGCTCCAATGCTTTCCTGTTGAGTGCGGATCTGGCAACTCTGTTTACCGGACGCTATATTGAAATTCATGTGTTTCCTTTCAGCTTCCAGGAATATTGCCAGTATTATGATGATATTAGTGACAAAGATAAGCTCTTTGATGAGTACGCTATCAAGGGCGGTTTAGCAGGTTCCTATGCTTATAGAACCGAAAAAGACAGAACAAACTATATCAAAGAGGTCTACGAAACGATTGTTACAAGGGATTTGGTGCAAAAATATGCGCTCCCGGACTCTTTGGTTTTACAACGTCTGAGCGAGTTCCTTATGGATAATATCAGCAACCTGACGTCTCCTAATAGGGTCAGTCAGCTGCTGACAGCAAATGAGACTCCAACCAATCATGTAACCGTCGGCAAGTACATTAAGTATTTGTGCAATGCTTTTGTATTTTATGATATTAAGAGATACGACATCCGAGGCAAGAAATACCTTGAAAGCTCTGAAAAGTTCTATTTGTGTGACAGCGGTATTCGATATGCAATACTGGGAAGCAGAAATATGGATTACGGCAGAGTATATGAAAATATTGTTTGCATTGAATTTCTTCGCCGTGGATACGATGTCTATGTCGGCAAGCTCTATCAAAAGGAGATCGACTTTGTTGCTCAGAGAGGCAGCGAGAAGATTTATATTCAGGTCAGCGACAACATTTCCGGGCAGGAAACATTTGAGAGAGAATGTTCTCCTCTGCTTCAGATCCGAGATGCTTATCCGAAAATGATTATTGCCAGAACCAAACATCCAAAATATAGTTATGAAGGAATCGAAATCCATGATATAGCCGATTGGTTGCTACAAGAATAAACAAGGCGAAATATCTCCGTCATTCTCTTTTGAAATGATGGAGATATTTTTATGTTGATGGAGATTCAGGGACAGAAAACTGTGTCAGGTTGCAAAAATCCTTTGCCTGTGGCTGAACATAGTGTAACGCATACAGCTGAAACTCAATAACATATTCCCAAAATTATAAGATATAACTGATAAAATCAATATTTCTGTAAATTTCGACAGTTACGAACACAAATTTCCAGAGGAGAATGCGCAATGAAATCCTCCGTTGCCCCAACGGAACAGGCAGAAACGGTGACCTTTTTATCGTTTTGTGACTTGTGCAGCATAATAAAAAGGAATTATAATCAAGAAGGAAAAAACGCTTTTTTCGAGCGATAGAAAGGAAAAAATATGGAATATTCGGCAATTCTTCATGATATGGATAAAAGATTCTGCTATGCAATCGATAAGGATTTATTCGTGATACGTGTGCAGGTAAAAAAAGATGATATAAAAGAGATCATTCTCCATTATGAGGACAAGTACATACCATTGGAATGGAAGGATACGCGAAAGAGGATTCCGATGAAGAAGGTTGCCACATCACAGTTTCATGACTATTATGAGGCACAGCTTCAGATGCATTTGATATGTCTCCGCTATTATTTTGAATTTACGGATATGCAGGGAGAAAAGGTATATTACGGCAACTATGAGTTTAGCAGGGAATGCATTACAAACAGGGACAGAATGTTCGACTGTCCGCAAAACCTTCGTGAGGAAGAAATGTTTGAGGTGCCGGAGTGGGCAGCAAACAAGGTCGTGTATCAGATTTTTCCATCTCGCTTTGCAGCATCACAGCCAATAGACAAGGAACTGTGGTATAAAGCACCCATCACATCTAAGGATAATCTGCATGGTGATCTCAGAGGAATTATGGATCATTTGGATCATATTCAGAAGCTGGGAATAGATGTTATGTATTTAACACCTATTTTTAAATCGGATTCCAGCCATAAATATGATACCACTGATTATTATCAGATTGATCCTTCCTTCGGAACAACAGAGGATCTTAAGGAGCTGGTGCAAAAAGCGCATGAGTGTGGAATGAAAGTAGTGATGGATGCGGTATTCAACCATACAGGAAGAAATTTTTTTGCATTTAAGGATATTATAGAAAAAGAAGAAAAATCCAGATATCTGGACTGGTATTTTATCGAGAGATTTCCACTGAAGGGTGAAAAAGGAGAAACTCCTAACTTCAAATGTTTTGGTTATTATGATGGAATGCCAAAGTTAAATCTGAAAAATCCGGAGGTGGAAAAATTCGTTACAGATGTTGCATGTTATTGGATTAAGGAATGCGATATCGATGGATGGAGAATGGATGTAGGTGACGAAATCAGTCATTTCTTCTGGAAGCGCTTTAGAAAGGCTGTTAAGGCAGTAAAAAAGGAGCTGCTGATCATTGGGGAAATCTGGCATTATGCAGGAGATTTTCTTGAGGGAGATGAATGGGATACGGTCATGAATTATCCGTTTTACCTGAATCTCATAGATCTGCTTGCAGATGAAAAAATCAATGTCAGCCAGTTTATACAGAATCTTGGATATTTGAAGGGGCGCTTAAACAAAAAATGCTATCCTCTCATGTGGAATCTGATCGACAGCCATGATACAGCAAGATTTTTACATCTATGTAAGGATAATAAGAAAAAGCAGCATTTGGCAGCAGCTTTTCAATTGTTATTACCGGGAATGCCTATGATTTATTACGGAGATGAATTTGCGATGCCCGGAGCAAATGATCCGGATTGCAGACGTGGTATGTACTGGGATGAAGAATACCAGGATAAAGAGATGTTTGAATGGTATAAGCAGCTGCTGAAGGTGCGAAAAAACCATGCATGTATCGTAGAGGGTGAACCGTTGGAAATAGCTGCAAGGGACGGGGAAGAGACGATCGTCCTGACCAGAAAAAATGACGAAGAGACACTTGCTTTGATCTTCAACTGCAGCAGCAGCGCAAGAATGTTTAATGAGTATGCGCAAAAATATGATTTACTTAGAGAGAATCCCTTTGATGGAAAAATAGAGGGACTTGATGCCGCTGTAATAGTACTCTAAGAATAATAAGATGAGAAGAGTATAGAAACAAATTAAAATATATCGTTGGAGAAAATGTTATTATGAAGAAAAAAATAAATTATGCAGAAATAATGAAGGAGACAGGGATCCTGACTGTGGCGGTGGCCATCATCGCGGCAGCAGTCTACTTTTTCCTGGTGCCAAGTCACGCGTCGGTCAGCAGTATTTCCGGTCTCGGCATTGTGCTGTCTAACTTTATACCACTTCCACTGTCGGTCATTACGATGATCATGAATGTAGTGCTTCTGCTCATCGGCTTTGCCACCTGCGGGAAAGAATTCGGGGTAAAGACGGTGTACACCAGTGTGATGCTGCCGGTATTCTTAGGACTTTTCGAGATGCTGTTTCCGAATTTCGGTTCCATGACAGACAGTCAGGAGCTGGACGTGCTTTGCTATATTCTGGTGGTCAGCGTGGGACTGAGCATTCTGTTTAACCGGAATGCGTCTTCCGGAGGATTGGATATTGTGGCGAAGATCATGAACAAATATCTGCATATGGAACTGGGCAAGGCCATGTCTCTGTCCGGGATGTGTGTGGCGTTGTCCGCAGCGTTGGTATATGATAAGAAAACTGTGGTGCTGAGTATCCTGGGTACCTATTTCAACGGAATCATTCTGGATCATTTTATTTTTGACAATAATATCAAGCGGCGTGTCTGCATTATTACGAAGAAAGAGGAAGAACTGCGCCAGTTTATTACAAGAGATCTGCACAGCGGTGCCACGATCTATGAAGCCATCGGTGCCTATCATTTTGAAAAACACAACGAGATCATCACCATTGTGGACAAAAGCGAGTACCAGAAGTTAATGAAATTTATCAATGAACTGGATCCCAAGGCGTTTATTACCGTATATAATGTATCGAGTATGAAGTATCAGCCGAAGACCGGGGCCTTTTGACCCTGACTTTGATGCCTACGGATTGTTCCGTGCTACGTACTCTCACAATCCTCCCCTCTATTCGCATATCGTGGGATTATCATCCCACTTTTATGCTCATATCGGGGCGGGTCCTAAGGTCTTTCACCCACTTATGAGCAAGCTCATGTGGGCTTAGACCTTTTGACCCTGGCATCTTAATAATATGGTTATGGAGAAATGCGAAATGAAAAAGGTACGGAATATCGCAGTGATCGTTTTATCTGTCATATGTGTTGGAATTCTGGTTTTTTTGTTATGGAATTTAAGAAGTACAGAGGAGTCTGCACAGGAAATAATACCGGAAGTTCAGCCGGAGCCTATGTCGGAACAGAGTGTATCGGATTCTGATGTGAGCGGCAACAGCGCAGAGAACAGTGCAGATCTTACGGAATTGCCGGAGAAGGAAGAAAGTGAACCGGTGGAAACGGAAGATCCTGTAGAGCAGAGGGCAGAAGAACTCCTGGCAGGAATGACCTTAGAGGAAAAAGTCGGACAGATGTTCATCGCCCGGTGCCCGGAGACGGATGCAGCATCCAAGGTGACACAGTATCATCTCGGCGGATATATCTTATTTGCACGGGATTTTACCGGTAAAACAAAAGAGGAAGTAACGGCAGCCATTCAAAGCTATCAGAATGCTGCAAAAGTGCCTCTGCTGATCGGTGTGGATGAGGAAGGCGGCACGGTAAACCGAGTCAGCAAAAATGCGAACTTACGGGAAACGCCTTTTGCCTCTCCTCAGGAACTGTATGCGCAGGGCGGATGGGATCTTATTCGGAGCGACACACAGGAAAAATGTCAATTACTGCAGAACCTGGGAATTAATCTGAATTTTGCTCCGGTATGCGATGTATCACAGGATACAAATGATTTTATATATGCCCGCAGTTTCGGACAGGATGCAGAACAGACGGCGGTCTATGTGCAAACGGTGGTCGGTGTCATGTCCGAAGAGCACATGGGGAGTGTATTAAAACATTTCCCGGGATATGGCAATAACTCCGATACGCACACCGGTGTTGCTTATGATGAACGTCCTTATGAAACATTTGTAAATTCTGACTTTCTGCCGTTTCAGGCAGGAATCGATGCCGGAGCCGATATGGTACTGGTATCCCACAATGTGGTTTCCTGCATGGATGATCAGGAGCCGGCCTCCATATCTCTGCCGGTGCATAATATTTTGCGTAATGAATTAGGGTTTGACGGCGTGATCATTACCGATGATCTGGTCATGGAAGGAGTAAGGCAGTTCGCCGGGGATGCGGAGATTGCCGTAAGGGCGGTACAGGCAGGAAACGATATGCTGTGCTGCACCGATTTTGAAGTACAGGTACCCGCAGTCATTAAGGCGGTCGAAACCGGTGAGATTACCGAGGAACGTCTCAACGAATCGGTTCTGCGTATTTTGAAAATGAAAATAAAGCTGGGCATCATTGCGGATTATCAGAATTTTTCCCAATAAATTCTGTATAAATATTGTGGATATTCAGCAGTTCACAGATAGCAAGAAGCTTGTTAGGAATAAAAAGTAATTATGTAAAGAGAATTGATCTCGTTCTCTAATTGGTGAACTGATTCCATAATAGTATTGAAGCTTGGAATATCGCCATATAACATATCTTTCATAGCTTCATAATCATTGATGAGGGCTGGAAAGCGGTATTTCGGTGGAATCAGCTTTAAGGTGCCGGGAATTGCTTCCGGATATTTAGCCCATGCTCTTGGATAAAATTTCATTTTGAAATCAACTACTGTTTTCAGAAGATCTATGTGAGAGAAAGCAACATCTTTTACAGGGGTCTGGGCCATTCTATAAAGATCATAGTAATGTCTGGAATATCGTTGTGGCATGAATTTCAGTATTTTTCTGCTCAAAGATTTTTGGGTAGTATACAGCTGTATACGGTTCAATGCTTGCAATTTTAGCAGGTGTCCAGGCTGCTAATGCACCGATTTCCAGGCGGATTACCTGTAGGGTAGAAGGATTTGTGAACAGATTTGGATAAGCGAAAATAACAGTCTGTTTGTCATTCTCATCTATGTAAATATTAGCGTCACACCCCAGTTGAATAAAGATGTTTCGGAAGACACAACTATTTCAAAAATATTTTAAATACCTGTGGACAAGCAAAAGGGAGTATGCTATATTCTATTTAAAGATAATTTTAAATGGGTAAGAAGATTATGAAAGAAACAAATATTTTTAAAGTATTGGCGGATCAACAACGGAGAGAGATTCTGATAATGCTAAAAGATGGCCGATTAAATGCCGGGGAGATTGCCGAAAAATTACAAGTCACACCGGCTGCTTTGTCTTACCACTTAAAACTGTTAAAAAGCGCCGACTTAGTATCCGAATATAAGGAAAAAAACTTTATATTTTACGAAATCAATACGACAGTTTTTGATGAATTAATTCTATGGATTAACCAGTTTGGAGGAGCAAAGGGATGAAAAAAATCATGTGGATTGTTGCGGTGCTACCAGTGGTGGTTGCAAGTATGATGTTACAGGTGATACCGGATATGATACCGCATAAAATCGGAATTTTTATTTTTCCGATAGTTATTTTGTGTGTTACATTCTTTTGGCACCTTTTAATTGGTACATTCGAAAAAAAGACCGTGAAAGCAAGTACGGATAAAGAACGTATGGAAGCAAATTCCTCCGCAAGGGTACTATGCGTGGTAGGACTATCGCAGGCTATCATGTTTGGAATTATGAATTATTGTATCCTTTATTCCTCTTGTGTGCAGGAAAATGTGAATGGTTCAAAGGTAACAGTTGATATTGCAAGGATTTCCTGCATCTTATGTGGAATTATTTTTGTTGTAGTAGGAAATTATATGACAAAGGCAAAGCGAAATACGGTAGTTGGGTTTCGAACGGCCTGGAGTATGTATAATGATAATACATGGAGAAAAAGTAACCGTTTTGGAGCCATCAGTATTGTTGTTGCAGGAGTATTGACCATTATTACGGCTGCATTTGCCAATGGAATAACCAGTACAATTTTATTATTGGTGTATTTATTATCAGCAACGATTATTGCAATATTATACTCGAAAAAGGTCTATGACCAAGAAAAAAGAGAAGTTTGAGGTTGCACTTATATGGGAGAATGATTATTTATGAAAACAAAAAGATTAGTATTAAGAAAATGGACAGAGGCAGACGCAGAGAGTTTATATGAGTATGCAAAAGATTCGGAAGTCGGCCCTATCGCAGGATGGCCACCCCACAAGTCCGTAGAGGAAAGCCTCGATGTGATCAGAAATGTATTCAATGGTCCGGAGTGCTATGCCATCTGTGAAAAAGAGAATGGGAAGGCAATCGGTGCCATTGAACTGAAATTGAAGGGCCACACGGATATGACAGACCGTGAGGACGAGTGTGAACTGGGCTATTGGCTGGGACAGCCATTTTGGGGAAAAGGGTACATGCCGGAGGCCGCAAAGGAAATTCTGCGCCATGGATTCGAAGAACTTGGGATGAACACCATATGGTGCGGATATTATGAGGGAAATCAAAAATCCAAAAGAGTGCAGGAAAAGGTCGGTTTCGTGTACCATCATACCTGCGAAAATGTTCCCGTGCCTTTACTGAAGGAAGTAAGAACTGGTCATACAAATGTAATGACAAAAGCACACTGGGAGGAAATAAACGAAGGAAGGTAACGATTTTGTTTGTTTTACATGCAATGTACGAGGGGATCGTAAAAGGTCCCCTTAAATGATATCATTTTGAAATATAGTTATTGCATAATTAGAAAACATAGAGTATGCTTTGTTTATAAGTACACTTCACTTATGAAAATTTCTATGTCAGCAAAAGCTGATGTCTGAGACTTTGATAAAAAAGTCAGCCGAACCCTCAAGATAATACAACAGAAGAATAAGGGGAGCAAAACACCACAGAAAACCAGTTGTATCACAAAAACAGGTAAGCTATAATATAGATATGTATAGATTCCTTTTGCGTCTGAAAATATCTATAGTTGCCTGACACAAAAGGAGGAAATTAATTGAATACAGAATTGAAGAATGCGGTAAAAGCAGCCGATCTGAAAGCACAGTATGATGCAAGAGTGAAGCGGCTGGTAGGACACAAAAGAGTTCTGGCACAGATTTTGATCAAAACTGTGGATGAATTTAAGGGGATGAATCCCAAAACAGTTGCAAACTGCATAGAAGGAACCCCTTATATCAGCACTGTGCCTGTGGAGCCGGGGCTGACCAACGCAGTGCTTGACAAAAACGGACAGCGTATTGTTGGTTTTAATACGGAAAGTCAGGAGATCAACGAAGGACTGGCGAGATTTGATATTGTTTTTTATGTGCGGACGAAGGATGGTCTGTCGCAGATCATTATTAACGTAGAAGCACAGAAGGATGAACCGGGAGAGTACGAGATCTTAAACCGGGCAATTTTCTATGTCAGCAGACTGGTCTCTTCCCAGAAGGAAAGGGATTTTGAGAATTCCCGCTACGATGACATCAAGCGTGTGTATTCCATCTGGGTATGCATGAATATGGATGAGAATACCATGAGCCATATCCACCTTACCAAAGAGGATGTGATCGGTTCCTATGAGTGGAAGGGAAATCTGGATCTGATCAACATCGTAATGATAGGATTGTCAAGGGAACTGCCGGAACATGATGAAACCTACGAATTACACCGCTTGCTGGGGGCATTGCTGTCCCAGGAATTGAGTGTAGATGAAAAGCTGAACATCATAGGAAATGAGTATAATATTCCCATAGAAGAAAATATGAGAAAGGATGTGAGCGCTATGTGCAATTTAGGCGAAGGAATTGAAGAAAAAGGAATTGCAATCGGACGAGAAAAGGGGCGTATAGAAGGCCGAATAGAAGGCGAAGCCGGCCTCATTCTGAAAATGTATAAGAATGGTCTGTCGGCAGAGCAGATAGCCTCCGCTACAGACAAACCGCTAGAAGAAGTGAAAGAAATTATTGCCGGAATATAACGGGCATTACGAAAACAGTACTTTTACCACGAGACAGAAGGAAGCAGCCGAAGTCGCAGAATACCTCCGGAAAAAGCAGATCATCCGGACATGGCTTAAGAGTATCCGTTTAAAATTTCCCGCAAAATGTCTTCCGGGCGCGGCGTGTGATCCGGGTATTTTTCCCGAAGGGGCGCCGCTGCACCATCCATAATATAAGGATGTCCCACGATATCCAGCATGGATACGTCGTTATAATTGTCACCGAATGCCATGACATCTGTAAGGTCAATACCAAGGATCCTGCAGATAGAGGTGACACCGATGCCTTTGTTGGCAAGGGTAGTATCGATCCAGTAAGGTCCGGCCACTGCACAGTTCGCCTGCTCCCAGCGGGGGACGAAGCGGTCAGCATAAGCCGCTACGCCTTCATGGAGATATACGGAGACCTTTACGATGTCTTCCGGAATTTCGGAAGGATCCTGAATGACCTGATAGTTGTTGCCGATAAACTTTATTCTGTCCAGCATTCCAAGCCCACGTTCCATCAGATACGCAGTATTCTGTCCGGAGAGCATGATTTCACCCTGACCGTCACTACGATTCCACAGATCCTCCGCAATCTCTTCTGCCAGGGCACGGGGCATGGGATTTTTCGCAATGCACTGCTCGTCCTTATAGATTACTCCTCCATTCTCACATAAGAAAATACAGCAATCCGCCACCGGAGCGAACAGCTTCCGCAGACTGGTATACTGTCTTCCAGACGCCGGGCAAAACAGGATCCCCCGGTCATGAAGTGCCCGGATCTGGTCAAAAATCTCGCCTTCCAATTCTTTTTTTCCATATTGTAAAAGTGTACCATCGAGGTCACTGCAGACTAATCTGATTCCCATAGTCGGAATTCCTTTCTCTCAGAATGATAATTTTAAATAGTATATCATAAATTATACATGAATACTTATTTTTATTTAATAGCTGTTTTTCTTGATTACTACAAGATATGTTGAAAAAAATGCGGAAAGGAGAAAGAAAATGTTTAAGCGAAAAATAAAAAGATTGCTAATGATATCCAAAACGAGTAAGATAGTAAGCAAGATAATAAGCAAGATGGAGTGACATAAATGGGAAAATATGAACCGCCATATACGATCTCAAATAAAATGTTGGAGCTTGTTTCTTCTATATCTGAAAAAGTAGGTAAAATAAGCAGTCATAGGGAATTGGAGGCAAGACCGCATTTAAGGAAAAACAATCGAATCCGATCCATTCATTCTTCCTTAAAAATAGAAGCAAATTCCTTGTCTCTGGCTGAAGTGAGAGACGTCATCAATGGTCATCTTGTATTGGGAGATCAAAAGGAAATACAAGAGGTGAAAAATGCATATGCTGCATATGAAAAAATCTCGGAAATAAATCCCAAAAGCATGTCAGATCTGAAAAAAATCCATGGAATAATGACCTATAGAACAGTAGGTGAATCCGGTGTATTCAGAAAAGGGGAAGAGGGTGTCTTTTCAGGAGATCGGTGTATTTTTGTGGCACCGCCGCCAAATATGGTAAATGAATTGATGAAGGATTTATTTTCATGGGTTAAAAACAGTGAAGGGACAATACATCCGCTTATTATGTCAGCTGTTTTTCATTATGAATTTGTGTTTATACATCCTTTTGCAGACGGAAATGGAAGAATGGCCAGATTATGGCATATGGTAATGCTATACCGGTGGAGAAATGTGTTTGAATATATTCCGTTGGAAAGCCAGATTGAAAGATTTCAGGCAGAATATTATGATGCAATAGCACAATGTCATGTGAATGGAAATTCAGATGTTTTTATAGAATTTATGTTGAGTATGATAGATCAGGCATTAGATGAAGTTATCCTACAGGTAAATAAGACAAATGAAAGTATGTCAGAATATGTAAAACGAATGCTGGAAGTAATGGAGTACGATGTTCCCTATACCGCTAATGCGATCATGGAGGCACTGCATCTGAAATCCAAGGAAACATTTCGAAAAAATTATATCAAGCCTGCCATAGAGTTGGGATTAGTAAAAATGACATTGCCGGAAAAGCCAAATAGTAAAAATCAGAGATATGTAAAACAATAATTCTTGATCTAAAGCTGGCTTTAGGTGTTACAATGTCTTCAGAGTGATTTTCAGCATTTTAAAAAGAAAAGGTGCCGATACCGAAAAGCATGGTGTCGGCACTTTTTGGGGTTTACTTTGCCAGATTCGTTAGATATGATAAAGATAGAAAATGTATTTACCGGCTATAGGGGAGGGCGCATGCACAAAAGAAAACTTCACAATAAAATAAGCAGCGGATTACTGGTATTGATTGCAGCGCTTTCTCTGGCAGCCTGCGGCAGCACCGGGGACGCGTTGGAAATTCCGGATACGGAATCTGCCCAGACGGAACAAACAGGTCAGGAAACCGCTACAGCCACTCCGGCCACCTCACAGACAACCCCGGAGACGACAACGGAGCCTAAGCCTAAAAACCTTACTTATCAGACCGGACTATATCAGGAGAAAACCCTGGCAGATCAAGTCTCGGTGGATGCTGTCCGGGAACTGCCGGAAGGAGAATATGGGGTGTTGTCCTATTCCTATGATGAGACGGTCAGTGTCTGGGGCAACGGTGCAGAAGATTGTCTGGTGATCCATGACGGTGACCGAGAATACAAGGTGGACGTCCTCTGGCAAAACATGTATTCGGCACCCCCTGCTGTAGAAGCAGCTGATTATGACGGGGATGGCGACAAGGAGTACTATATTTCTACCATACAAGGGACAGGAACCGGTGTTTATGTGGAAGGACTGTATTATGTAGATGTACAAAAAGGAACACCGAAGGTATCTGAATATACACAAGTGGTCGAGGATTTTGACCGCAGGATTCTTGCGGCGGAGCTAGATGAGGAGTTCCACACACTTCATGTGGATTTTCTGGATAAAAATGGGGAGATAGATGCTCAGGAAAGTATTGATCTGGATTTGACCCGCCTGCTGCAGAAAATGGAAGGATATACCTATAAAAGCACCGGTATGGGGGCGCAGGTCCGGTTTGAATTTCGGGGAGGACAGCCCTTTGCAAATGTATGGGTTGGCATAAATATGAATGAGATGGCGGATCTGGTTTATGAGACCAGCTTTCTTATAACGGCACCGGTATCCATGGGAAAAGATGGAAAATTTTCTTTGGGAGATTTTTCGGTACGTACTTCTTATTCTCGTTATTTGGAAGAGGAGAATAGTAACAAAGAAGAATCGGATATGACAGAAGTCTATACCGGATATTATGATCTGACTCATAACGGCTACAAGGAAAAGGTCGTAACGAAGGTCTATCTGGAGGAAGAAAACGGGAATCTCACGGAAGCATTGCGGAAGGCCGGAAACTGGGGAACAGTAGAGGTCTACGAATATCTGGGAGACGGACAATATGGAAGCATCCCTCTGTGGTCACAGGAGTTCGCTATTGCCCATGCCGGGAACACGCAGATCTTCCTTACGCAAAAGGACGGCTACGATTATCTGGTGGTGACAAGCCTCTGGACGGGACAGGGGATCTGCTATTATGACTATAATGTACTGTCTCCGGTGGACTATTCCTTTGACAGATATCATAACGAGCTGAAAGGGGCAGAGCATTACGATCCGCAGTTTTTCACAGGGCTGGAAAACTGGTTGAAGGAGGATTCCCTCCTGCTTGTGGCAACGGATATTAACATGCCGCAGGGACAGGAAGCCATTCTGACGACCGATGAAGAGGTACACTATGCCAGAGAATATTTAACGGTAAAAAAAGAACAACAGCAGCGGATAGAGGAAATAGAGTAAGAATAGGATCAGTATTTCCAGAGAGATACAAAAGTGATAAAATAGGATCAATAAGGATTTTTCAGTATAAACTTTTCACGCGCAAATTGTGCCTGCACAGTGTACGGAAGTACAGGTTTAAAGCACCGGAAGGCTTGCAGGCTACGGAAAGACAAGAGGGTTAAGAGATGAACGAAATGATCAGAAAAAGAAATGAACAACTGGCAAAAACAGTCATCAAGGGTTTACAGTCCCGCAACATGTCGGGCTACTACGCAGAGGATAAAGAAGCTGCGCTGAAACAGGCACTGGAGCTGATCCCGGAGGGAAGCACCATTGCCATGGGCGGATGCATGAGTGCCGGAGAGATCGGACTGATCTCCGCTCTGGAAGCAGGCAATTACCACTATATAGACCGCTCGAAGATGGATGCCAGAGCCGGTCTGATGGCTGCTTACGATGCGGATATTTTTCTGTCCAGTGCCAATGCCATCACCAGTGACGGTGTTATGGTCAATATCGACGGCAATTCCAACCGTGTTTCCTGCATTGCTCAGGGACCGAGAAAGGTAATCTTCATCGTCGGCATCAATAAGGTATGTGCCGATCTGGACAGTGCCATGAAGCGTGCGAGAAACGTGGCTGCACCTATCAACGCCCAGAGATTCGACATCAAGACTCCCTGCAAGGAGACCGGAAAATGCTTCGACTGCAAATCTCCGGATACCATCTGCTGTCAGTTCCTGATCACAAGATATTCCAGACATACGGACAGAATTCATGTGATTCTTGTAAATGACACCATCGGATATTAAACAGCAAAGGGGAAAGAACATGGCATTGGAATTACAAAAAGGAAGACCTGCAGATACGACCGGCAGACTGGACAAAGAGATCCGTACCTATGACCTGCTGGACAGGCTCGGGGTGGAATATGACCGCGTGGATCATGCTCCGGCCATGACCATGGAGGACTGCAAGGAAGTTGATGAGATCCTGGAGGCTATGGTATGCAAGAATCTGTTCCTGTGCAATCGTCAGGAGACCGCATTTTGCCTGTTGATGATCCCGGATACCAAGGTGTTCCATACCAAGGATCTGTCGGCGCAGATCGGTTCGGCGAGATTATCTTTTGCCAAGCCGGAATATATGGAGAAATTTCTGGATATCACCCCCGGCTCTGTCAGTGTGTTGGGACTGATGAACGATACGGAGCATCAGGTGAAGCTGCTGATCGACGAAGAGGTGCTGGACAGTGAATATTTCGGATGCCACCCCTGCATCAATACCTCCAGCCTCCGCATGCGGACAGTGGATCTGATCGAAAAGGTGCTTCCGGCCATGGAACATGATTTTGTAAAAGTAAAGCTGTAAAAAGTAATAATATAAGCAGATCTGCCCGCCGCCGGAATCCCGGCAGCGAGGATCTGTAAGCCTGGTTTTGCATGGCTCTGAATAGTTACAAGATATTAAAATACCTGTTCGCACTCTTCACACATCAGCAGGAACGCTCCGACACCGTGCAGATCGTTGGCGGATACGGGGCGGTGAATGTAGTGCTCATAGTCACCGACACCGGTTCCGATGCAGACATTACCGATAATGAGGTCATCGCCTTCCCAGGTCAGGGAGCGGATCACACCCTCATAACCCTTGCGGGCATATTCCAGATAAGATGCATCTAGCAGACCTTTGCGGATCGCTTTGCACAGAGCCGCTACATACAGGCAGCTGCAGGAATTCTCCAGCCAGTTGGCGGGATCATCGCCACGGTTGACCACCTGATACCATCTGCCGTCTTCAGACTGGAATGCGAGCAGAGACTTTAACAGATCCACTGCCATTTTTTCCAGTTTTGCTCTGTCCGGATGATCGGAGGGAATGAAATCCAGTTCGTCCAGGAGGGCTACAGGCACCCATCCCATGGCTCTGCCCCAGAATTCGGGGGAGCAGCCGGTCTCTTTGTCAGCCCATTCTACTTTCCTGTCATAGGACCATGCATGATATAGAAGACCGGTCTTGGGGTCACGGGTATGTTTCTGCATGGTCAGAGCCTGGAAGATAACCTCATCAAAATATTCAGGGTGATGGAATTCTGCGCCATACTGCGCGCGCAGCGGACCTTCCATGTACAGACCGTCCAGCCACATTTCTTCCGGCAGATCGGCCTTGTGGAAATAGCCGCCCTCGGGAGTGGTGGGATAACAATCAATGGCAGCCATCAGAGAGTCCAGGGCTTTCTTATATCTGGCATCACCGGTACAATGATAGAGGGGATATAACAGAATACCCGGCTGCATATCGTCGAACTGCCCCATATCAGCCTGTTTGATCACACCGTCTTCGGTGATGACGGCATCCACCCAGGATTTGATGTAATCAAAATATTTTTCCTCTTTGCAAAGTTCATAGCTTTTGTACATTCCGGACAGGAATACTCCCTGATGATAATGGAATCTTCCTTCGGGCGGAAGCTTGGGGGCTTCCCATTTGCGCATCATGGTATCCATGGATGCTTTTGCATAGTCTAAAGGTCTTTTCTCCATAAGTTATCTCCTTCCCATATACTTCACATGGCACAAGATTTATTATATAATCCCATTATAATCTTTTATTTTTAAGATTGTTTAACATATCTTGCGGTAATAAAAAGCAATCGAATGAATCTTGCCGGAATGATTCCGGGAAAGGAAAACTATGCTTCGTACGATTTTTGACCCTTATTCCGATCTGTTTCTGGAATACATAGAGACAACCAAAAAAAATGATATGCAGACCAATCATTATCACGATACTTACGAACTTTTTTTTGTGGTGAAGGGGATACGATACATCTTCCTGGATGGTGTCTGTCATGTGCTGAATCCGGGAGACATTATCCTGATCAAACCCTACCAGACCCATTATATGCAGAGTCTGTCCTCGGATTTCTATGCCCGGTATGTCTTGAATTTTGCACCGGATTATCTGGATGGAATGTTGAAACCTGCGGAGAAGCAGCGGTTCCTGGAGGTTCTGCAGAATGATATTCTGCATCTGACAACGGAACAGTCCGGAGAACTGGTAGAGGTCTTCGAACGGCTGCGGAAATATTATAACCGCCACGATGCTGTGGCCGAGAAATTAAAGCAAAACTATTGTCTGGAACTGCTGCTACTGTGCAGAGACTACTATACGAGGCAGGAGCGGACACAGATGCCGGAGCTCTCCGCAGCTCCCAGACAGGAGATTCTGGATGCCATCGCCTATATCAATGCCCATTATGCGGAAAAAATAGATCTGGAGACCATCGCATCCCAGATCCATTTAAGTAAATACTATTTTTGCCGTATTTTCCGCGAGGTGACCGGAGCCACCGTTCTGGAATACCTTACCAATGTCCGGCTGACCAGAGCCGGAAGACTTCTGGTGGAATCTTCTCTGGCGATCCAGGAGATCGCGCAGAAGACCGGATTTGCGTCATTGGTGCATTTTTCCAGAACTTACCGCAATGCTTATGGTGTCAGTCCCAGTGATACCAGACGCCGGCGAAAGGCGTAGAAGCTACTGAATCCCACAGGCGAGACATGCTGACATTTGTGACGCAAAAAGTCAAATCATCCACAAATTGATTTCTCGTTGAGAGTCTTATATAATAAAGTCGAGGTCAAAAGCCCCCGGCTTTGATGCCTACGGGATTGTTCCGTGCTACGCACCCCCACAATCCTACCCTCTATTCGCATATCGGGGTGGGTCATATAATAGAAATGGTTTATACCGTAAAAAATGTATGGTAAGAATACGAAAGAGAGAAGAAAATGGTACTACAGATATTAACATATACACATCATACAACGACAATGCTGTTTGGAATCTTCCTGTCGGCATTTTTTCTGGGAGTGAAGCAGGATAAGAAAAATATATTGCAATTGTTGTCATTGGCGGTTGTTTCAGGAATTCTATATGTTCTGTGTGTACTTCTCTTTGGAACAGAAACAGTAGATCAGATTTATCCACTGATCGTGCATGCCCCATTGTTATTTGTACTGGTTTTGCATTATAAATTCCGTATTCTTCCTTCCCTGATTTCTATTTTCACGGCATATCTATGTTGTCAGTGCAGTAACTGGATGGGACTTTTCGCATTATTTGTGACAGGGCAGGAGTGGTGTTATTATGTCTGCAGAATCCTGGTGACCATTGGCGTTTTTGTCATTTTGTGCAGGTATGTCTGTCAGACGACAGCAATGCTGTTTGCCAAGACAGACAGGGAACTTCTTATTATCGGAAGTCTGCCCATGGTATATTATATTTTTGATTATGCCACCACGAAATTTTCCAGTCTGCTGTATACGGGAAATAAGGCGGTTCCGGAATTCCTTGGGTTTGCCATATGTCTGACGTATCTGCTCTTTTTACTGGTATATTTCCGGGAGTACGAGATGAAGAACAAGGCAGAGCAGTACAATGAACTGATCCGGATGCAGCTGAATTCATTCCAGACAGAAATGACCAATACGAGAAAAAGCGAGAAAAAGATGTCCATTTTACGGCATGATACGAGGCATCATCTGTCGGTGCTGCGAACACTGATCCAACAGGGAGAGACCGACAAGGCGCTGGAATATCTGAATGAGGTCAGCCAGACTTATGATGATACAGTGATCAAGACCTATTGTAGAAATGAGATGGTGAATTCCGTACTGTCCATCTATAATATGCGGTTTGAGGAGCAGAGGATCCGATGGGAGATACAGGTCAGCATTGGAGAGAAACTTCCCTGCTCTGAAATGATGTTCTGTGCGATCCTGTCAAACGTACTGGAAAATGCCATGCATGCCGTACAGGAACTGCCGCAGGAAAAGCGGCTGATACAGCTGGCTCTGTCCGAAAAGTCAGGACATCTTCTTCTGATGGCGAAAAATACTGTGCAGAATGCCCCGGTATTTATTGACGGTGTCCCGGTGACGGAGCGCTCCGGGCATGGACTGGGGGCCAGAAGCATCGTATATTATGTAGAAAAGCTGAACGGACAATACCAGTTCTTTATGGAGAACGGGGATTTTGTGGTCATGATCATCTTGTAAAATCAATAAAATGTTTTTAAGGCTCTTTCTGTCAGAGAAAGAGCTTTTCTTGTGGATGTATTGGGAAATTAATGCTATTATTAGGATAAAAGATACAGAAATATAGATATAACAGGAAGGGAGCAAACAGATATATGAAATATACATTGGATTATGAGAAATATGCGGAACTGGCAAGACGTGTGGCGGCGGAGGGAAGCGTACTGCTTCGAAATGAAGACGGTGTGCTGCCTCTGCAAAAAGGGCAGAGGGTGTCGATCTTCGGCAGAACCCAGTTCGAGCATTATAAGAGCGGTACGGGTTCCGGAGGTATGGTCAATGCTCCATATGTGACCAATATTACAGACAGTCTCAAGGAAGACGGCACCGTACAGGTGAATGAGGTACTGGAGGCACAGTACCGGGAATGGCTGAAGGATCATCCTTTTGATATAGGAGAGGGATGGGCTATGGAGCCCTGGAACCAGGAAGAAATGCCCGTCAGCGAAGAACTGGCGAGACAGGCGGCGGAACAGTCGGATCTGGCGCTTGTGGTTCTCGGCCGAACCGCAGGAGAAGACAAGGATAATAGTGCTGCGGAAGGCAGTTATCTGCTGACAGCTGCGGAGGAAGAAATTCTTCGTAATGTCTGCAATGCATTTGCCAGGACGATCGTTGTGCTGAATGTGGGTAATATCATGGATATGAAGTGGGTCGACCGGTATCAGCCACAGGCTGTGCTCTATGTATGGCAGGGCGGCCAGGAGGGCGGCAGAGCTACAGTAGATGTCCTGACAGGAAAAGTGAATCCCGGTGGTAAGCTCAGCGATACTATTGCGGAAGATATTGAGGATTATCCTTCCACGGAGAATTTCGGGGATCCGGTGGAGAATTTTTATACCGAGGACATCTATGTAGGTTATCGCTATTTTGAGACCTTTGCCAGAGACAAGGTAAAATATCCCTTTGGCTTTGGACTGTCCTATACCCGGTTCCAGACAGAGAGCATGGGACTGGCAGTGCAGGGTACCGAGGCAACTGTCATTGAGAAAGTGACAAATGTTGGCGGTATGTCCGGCAGAGAGACCATACAGGTCTATGTGGAGGCTCCTCAGGGAAAGCTGGGAAAGCCGCTGCGTCAGCTGGCAGCTTATGCCAAGACGGAAGAACTGAAGCCCGGAGCAAGTGAAGAACTGATCCTGAAAGCAGAACTGACGGAGCTTGCGTCCTATGATGACAGTGGTGTCACTGGACATAAATCCTGCTATGTATTGGAAGCAGGAGACTATATCTTCTATGTCGGTACCGATGTGCGGAGTGCAAGAGAAGTCGGAAGAGTGACATTAGCGGAGCTGCAGGTCGTACAAACCGTTACGGAAGCACTGGCTCCGGTGCAGGCATTTAAACGCTTACGACCGTTCTTCTTCGGAGAAAACAAGCATGCCATCGCCAACTGGGAGGATGTGCCCTTACGGACCATAGATCTGGCGGAACGTATTTTGCGGGAAAGACCCACCCAGAGCGAATATATGGGAGATCAGGGATGGAAGCTGGCAGATGTCTATGACAAAAAGATTACGTTGGAACAGTTCCTGACACAGCTGTCAGACGAAGATCTGATCTGCATGACCAGAGGAGAAGGCATGTGTTCCCCGAAAGTTACCCCCGGAACAGCAGCAGCTTTCGGCGGTGTGACGGATGGACTGCAGCAATTCGGTATTCCGGTGGCCTGCTGTTCCGATGGTCCTTCCGGCATTCGTATGGACTGCGGTACCATGGCCTATGCACTGCCGAATGGTACGTTGCTGGCATGTACCTTTGATCCGGAGTTGGTGGAAGAACTGTATGAGATGGAGGGCATGGAGCTTCGCAAGAACAAGATCGACAGTCTTTTGGGTCCCGGTATTAATATTCACAGGAATCCGTTGAACGGACGTAATTTTGAGTATTTTTCCGAAGATCCGTACCTCACCGGTACCATGGCGGCGGCACAGCTGAAAGGCATGGGAAAATATGGAGTTACCGGAACCATCAAGCATTTTGCATGTAATAATCAGGAATTCAAACGGCATGATGCCAATGCTATTGTATCCGAGAGGGCGTTGCGGGAGATCTATCTGAAAGGATTTGAGATTGCCGTAAAACAGGGCGGAGCCTACAGCATCATGTCCACCTATGGCCCGGTGAACGGACTGTGGACCGCAGGCAGCTATGATCTTCTGACAACCATTCTCCGTAAGGAATGGGGCTATCAGGGTATTGTCATGACCGACTGGTGGGCAAAGATCAATGAGGAAGGCGAATCCGGTTCCAAGAGTCAGACGGTACCTATGGTCCGGGCGCAGAATGATATTTACATGGTGACCGCAGACGCAGCATCCAATTCTAATAAGGACAACACTGCGGAAGGACTGGCAGACGGCAGGCTGACCAGAGCGCAGCTTATGCGGAATGCTGCAAACATCTGCTGCTTCCTGTTACGTTCCGTTGCCATGGAGAGACTGCTTGGCAGAGAGGAAGAGGAGTGTACGGAGCTTCACAGTCCGGTAAGCACCGAAGGAGCCGGAGACAGCGGACAGGTGCTGGCCCGGCTGGAACTGCCGGAGCCGAAGACCGGCGAAGAGATTGAACTTCCGCTGGAGAAGCTGTCCACGAAGAAAGGTACTGGTGCGGTATACCAGCTGCGTTTCACGAAGATCGGACGGTACGAACTGGTATTCCGGATGAGTTCCACGTTGGGCCCGCTGGCGCAGCTGCCTATTTCCGTGTTCCTGAATAATACATTACAGCAGACCGTGACCATCAACGGCACAGAAGGAAAAATCGTGGAACAGACAGTGATTCTGGCAATCCGACAGGACGGCGAGAAGTACATGAAGTTGTATTTCGGAGAAAGCGGCATTGACATGAACCGGATGTTCTTACGTTATGTGGGAAAGAACGATATCGAAAGTTTTCGAAATGAATAAAACAATATAAGCAATAAAAAGGCTCCGAAAGATCGGTATGCAGGCAGGATCTTCCGGAGCTTTTTATGCGTCGCAATTTGTAAAAAAACCTTAACGGAATATTTATGCATAGAAACCAAAAGAAGAATTGACTTATGCCGATATTTCGGATAGAATCTACTCTTGTATGTTCTAAAGAAAAATTAGCAAGGAGGCAGGGAAAGTGGTAGCACAAATACTTGCAGTAATCATATTTCTGGCGATGTTTGTACTGATCGTCCTGGAAGTATGGGAGAGACACATTATCACATTGGGCTGCGGCCTGCTGACACTGGTACTGGTATTCGGACTGGGAATGCACAGTATGAGCGCAGTGTTGGAGACTTTGAACTTAGGCAGCTTTTTCACAAGTCATTTCTGGTACACGGCGGGACAGTCCGCAGAGGCTTCCAGTGGTATCAACTGGGAGACCATCGTGTTCGTAGCAGGAATGATGATCATGGTAGAGGGAATGGCCCGGGTGGGATTCTTCCGCTGGCTGTGCATGCGCCTTGCCAAGATGGTCAAGTATAAAGTTGTACCGCTGTTTGTCACCTTTATGGTATTATCCGGTATTCTGGCAATGTTCATTGACAGTATTACCGTAATCCTGTTCCTGGCAGCCGTTACCATTGAATTGTCACAACTGTTGAAATTCAATCCGGTGCCTATGATTCTGGCAGAAGTGTTCTGTGCGAATCTGGGAGGATCCGCTACCATGTGCGGAGATCCCCCCAATATCATCATCGGTACTTCCCTGGGATATTCCTTCACGGATTTCCTGACCAATACCGGTGTGATCGCAGGCGTTTCCCTGGTTGTGGTCGTACTGTATTTCTATCTGGTATTCCACAAGGAACTGCGTGCCAGTGAGGCAGCTGCAGCAGGCAGAAACCAGACCTACCCGGATCCTTCCGAAGCCATTACCGATAAAAAAGGATTTATTATCAGCACTATTATTTTCCTGTGTGCGGTAGTTCTGCTGGTGACCCACGCACAAACCGGTCTGACCGTATCCTGTATTGGTGTATTCATTTCTATCGTGACTTTAATTGCAGCAGGCAAGGACGCACTGAAACTGATCAAACAGATCGATTACAAGACCCTGTTGTTCTTCATCGGACTGTTCATGGTAGTGGGCGGCCTGGAGCAGACCGGCATCCTGAAAGTTATGGCGAATTTCATCGGAGACATCAGCAACGGCAATCTGATGCTGATGATCGCTATTATTCTGTGGATCTCTGCGATTGCCAGCGCCTTCGTGGATAATATTCCTTTTGCGGCTACCATGATCCCTATTATCAGCAGTCTGTCCGCTACCCAGGGTGTGGAGCTGTCCATTCTGGCATGGGCACTGGCTATGGGAACCGATATTGGAGGAAGCGCAACTCCCATCGGAGCTTCTGCCAACGTAGTAGGTATCGCCACCGCAGCGAAAGCCGGTCATATGATTAAGTGGGGAAAATATTGCAAAGTTATGGCACCTGCGACTATAATAGTAGTAGGGATCTCTATGCTGATGATCTATGCAAGATATCTGTAAGATGTATTTGCAGAATACGAGTTTAAAAAATTTTGGAAATACATCCAGCCATAAGGAGGGCAGATCCATGAGTGAACAACTGATTATCTCCGTCAGCCGTGAATACGGCAGCGGCGGACATGAGATCGCACAGAAGCTGGCAGAGTATTACAAACTGCCGATGTACGATCACAACCTGTTAGATGAGGTGGCTGCAAGCATGAATGTAAGCAGCAAGGAGCTGGCTGAGTTCGACGAAAAGAGACGTAATAAATTCCTGTACCGCAGTGTAATGGGAATGAACAGCTCTCCGGCAGACAATGTGGCCAGAATGCAGTTCGATTACATTAAGAAAAAAGCAGAGGCAGGAGAATCCTTCGTGATCGTAGGACGTTGTTCCGAAATCGTGCTGAAGGACAATCCGCACCTGATCTCTATCTTCGTATTGGGAGACAGAGAGGCCAAGATCGAACGTGTTATGCGGATCTATGAGTTGGATGCCCGTCATGCGGAAGAGCGCATGATCGAGAAGGACCGTCGCAGAAAGTCTTACCACAATAGTCATTGTAAGGTAAAATGGGGCGATTCCCGTAATTACGATCTGTCTATCAACAGCAGCAAGCTGGGCGTAGAAGAGACGGTGGAATCTCTGAAAAATTACATAGACGCAAGAGTCGCTCATAAATAGAGCAGACATAAATCAACAAAAATGCAGAGACCATCTGAGGAAAGCATACGAAAGAAAATCGTGTAGTTGCCGCAGATGGTCTTTCTTGTTGTCGTTTCTTAAGAAATACCGGATAACATTTAAACAAATTTTAAGGATTTCTGTCGTGACGAATACAGCAGATTATGGTATTATCCTAGAAGATGAATAGGAATAAAAGCGTGCAAAATCAGGTACGTGGAAGTGAGGTACAGGATGAGCGATAAGGAAAGAGACTCCATTCAGGAGATGGAAGATATACAAAAGGGTCTGGAAGCCTTTTTACAACAGGAGATGCAGGAAATGCAGGCATCCGGGGCGGGAGCCCGCCGCAGTACGGGGCGTCCGGCGGCGAATGCGGGGACACACTCTGCGGAGCGTGAGGCAGCCCGCCCGGCTCCGCAGATGTATGATATGAGGGAAGATGACGAGGAAGAGGAGGAACTGGATGTGATCGGATCCGACAGAAGAGCAGGATCCCGTGAGGACTATGCAGAGGACTGGGATGATCCCACATACCGCAGGAGACAGGCAGCCCGCAGAGAGACGGCACATAAGACTTCAGAGAGTCGTAACGGTGGCGGCCGTAGCAGTAACGCTGATCACCGCAGACAGGAGACCTCAGGCAGAACCCGCCGCAGCAGACGGGATGACTATGTAGAGGACTATGAGGACGATTATAACGATAGAAAACGCTCCGGAAGAAGATCCGGGAAGCGTGAGGAGATAGACACGAAAGCGGATAAAAGGAACAGAAAAGGAAATAAAAAGGGAGCCGGGAGCGGCAGAAAGAAGAAAAAGTCAGGACTCAAGCGTTTCCTGATCGCAGTGGCGCTGATCCTTGTATTCCTGGCAGCAGGATTGTATGTGCTGGTAGGAAAGGTCTACGGAGAGATGAACTATGAGAAGATCGAGTCGGTAGCGTCCTCTCCCATGAAGGAAGAAGGCGTGACCAATATTCTGCTGATCGGTAACGATTCCCGTGAAAACGGTGAAGACGGCAGATCAGATGCCATGATCCTGCTGTCCATCAGCAACAAGACGAAGAAGATCTACATGACATCCCTGCTCCGTGATATGTATGTGGACATTCCGGGACATAAGGGGAATCGTCTGAATGCGGCATATTCCTATGGCGGCGCAGAACTGCTGATGGAGACTATTGAGCAGAATTTCGATATTCATATCAGCCGCTATGTACTGGTGAACTTTGAAGCATTTGCCAATCTGGTGGATGCAGTGGGCGGTGTGGATCTTGAGCTGACCAGCAAGGAAGTGGAATATGTCAACGGCTATCTGGTGGAATACAACATTCTGCTGGGAAGACCGGAAGGTACCGACTATTTTGAAGATACTTCCGGCGGTATGGTACACCTGAACGGACCGCAGGCACTGGCGTATTGCAGAAACCGTTATATCGGTACGGATTTCGGCAGAACCGAGAGGCAGAGAAAGGTATTGGCAGAGGTGATCCACAAGCTTCCGCAGGGAATGCTGACCAATCCCCAGGAGCTGATCGATGGTCTGATGCCGAATCTGACCACGAATCTGACCCAGACAGAATGCTATCGGCTGAGCCTTATGGCACCTAAGGCCGTGACTTACGATATTATCCAGAACAGCATTCCACTGGAGGGCACCTATAAGGATGCGACCATCCGTAAGATGGCAGTGCTGGAAGTGGATTTCGAAGCCAACAAGAAATTCCTGCAGGAGAATCTGTACGGAGACGGAGACATTACTTCCACATCGGAGGCTTCTGCGGAATGATATTATAATTGACGTATGAGAGTCAATGTGCTTGCAGGATTGACGAACGGCGGATTGGATCATGCTACGATAATGAGGGAGCAGCTTATGGGGTATCGAAAACAAAGGTTTGCAGCACTGTTCTGTGCAGCGGCAGTCATAATGCTTGGCGGATGTGGTGATGATCTGACACAGCAGGTCTACATTCCGGGAAGGGAAGATCTGGCGCAGCCCATCGGCGGTTACAATGCAACTACGCAGGCTGGGCAGACGGCAGAAGATTCTGCTACGGGGGCACAGACAGGGACGGCTTCCGGTGGAGAGAACGCAACAACATCGGGGTCTTGCCATGACTCCGGTGATTTGACGGGTGAACGCTATACGATCACCATCTCCGCAGCAGGGGATGTAACGTTGGGAAATCATCAGGAACAAGACTACAGTGCCTCCTTCCGTCAGGCCTATGATCAGGCGGAGGACGAAGGTTATTTCTTTGAAAATGTGAGAGACATCTTTGCGGCGGACGATATGACCATCGTGAATCTGGAAGGGCCTCTGACCACATCGGAACAGATGCGGGAGGGACAGACCTACTGCATCAAAGGGGATCCAGCCTATGCTCATCTGCTGACGCTGGGGAGCATTGAGGCCGTCAGCTTCGCCAACAATCACCGCCTGGATTATGGCGAACAGGGAAGCCGGGATACTGTGGTGGCATTAGAGCAGGAAGGGATCATTTATGCTTATGATAAAAATGTGGGTATCTATGAGATCCCGGACAGTGCGGCAGCCCACGGCGGAGAGCGGAACCTGAAAATAGGAATAATCTCTGTCAATGAGGTAGAGTGGGGCGCACAGGCGGAAAAGCTGATCCAGAACAATATCGAGACCCTGCGGGAACAGAATGTGGACCTGATCCTGGCCTGTTGTCACTGGGGGATCGAGAAAGATACTTATCCGGAGAATTACCAACAGGTACTTGGCAGAAAATGCATTGACTGGGGTGTGGATCTGGTCATTGGTCATCATCCCCACGTCCTTCAGGGAATCGAAGAATATAAGGGCAGATATATCATCTATAGCCTGGCGAATTTCTGCTTCGGAGCGAACCGGAACCCGGCAGATAAGGATACCATGATCTTCCAGCAGACCTTTACATTCGAAAACGGACAGAAGGTGGAGGACCGGAATGCCAGGATCATTCCCTGCATGGTGAGTTCTGTGTCCACTCGGAATGATTTTAAGCCTACTCCGGCAGCAGGTGAGGATAAGAAGAGAATTTTGCAGCGTATGAATGAATACAGCCGGGATTTCGGTGTCGAATTTGATGAAAACGGCGGGATTCTCGTGAATTAGATGAGAGAGCGGCAACGCAGAAGGGAAACGGTCCGATCATGGAAAAAGCATTTAAACTGGATTTTGTCAATGATAAAACAGGAAGTCTGTATGTGAACTGCTGCGGATGCTCCCAGACGGCACCGCTGCACAGCTTCGGACCGGCCTCCAAGCCACATTACCTGATCCACTATGTCCTGAGTGGTAAGGGACATTTCCGGTTTCACGACAAGGAATACCGGCTGGAGGCGGGCTACGGTTTTTTGATCCAGCCCAATGAACTGGCTTTTTATCAGGCGGATGCGAAGGATCCCTGGAGTTATCTGTGGGTGGGATTTGCCGGAAGCCGGGCAGAAGAATATTTACACAGCATGGGACTGTCAGACAGACATCCTATTTTTTCATGTGATAAATCAGAGGAACTATATTCCATTGTCCGGGATATGATGGAGCATAATACCTTTGGCATTGCGGATGATCTGCGGCGGAACGGACTGCTGGGAGTATTTCTGTCGGTGATCGCCGACAGCGCCGGTGTGGTGGCAAGAGAGGAAGAGGATAAGGGGAACCAGTATGTGAAAAAAGCGGTTTCCTTTATCCAGAGCAACTACTGTAACCCCATCAAGGTCACGGATGTGGCGGACTATGTGTGTATCAACCGCAGCTATTTATATACGCTGTTCCAGAACTATCTGGGGATGTCTCCCCAGCAGTTCCTTACTACCTTCCGTATTACCAAGGCGAGAGAGCTTCTGGACTCCACGAATTATCCTATCGAGAGTATTGCATTGTCCTGCGGATACAGCGATGCCCTGGTATTTACCAAGGCCTTTCACGCTATGAAGGGAATGTCCCCTTCGAAGTACCGCAAGGAAAGCCACAAGGAGAGCACAAAAGAACAGCTCCAGGAGGTCGAGGGCCTGATCGCCCGGCTCCTGAAGCCATAGATGAAACTATAAAACCAAACAAGAAAGGGTGTCGCACAGCGGCACCCTTTTGTATTTGACTATTTCTTACTTTCCAGATTTTTCTCTACATATTCCAGAATATAGAAATTATCCTCCGGCATCTGGCAGCCTACGATGAACAGACCGTTATCATCGGAGCAGCGGATGATACGTCCTTCCAGCACATTGTGATCCGGGAGAGCGAAATCATGGATAGTGACAGTGATCGAGGCATTCTTGCTCTGGGTGAAGATATTGTCTGTCGCCAGGAAAGCAAAGCCGTTGGCACTGATATTATCCATGGTGGCCGCATATTCCGTATCAGAATTTTTGAACTTGATGGTGCAGGCATTGTTCAGATCCATACGGGGGTATTTACGGCGGTTATTGATCCTGGGTCTGGTATTAATGATGATTTTGAAGGCATGAGCACCCTTTTCAGGAGCGGGAGAGATGACTGCCTTGTCCCAACAATACAGGATGTTGCCTGCGGTGATCTGTAAGGTACAGGAAGCGGTATCTGTGAGTGCTAGCTCCTTCTGACAGGATACCAGCAGCCCCTCCGGAATCTGTTCGATCAGTTCTCCAAGGTATTCCGTATCTCCCTGGCCGGCTACTTTCAGATCGATCTTCATACCTGGCTGAATATCTTCGATACCCATGAAGCCGCCGATACCCAGATCACACATCATGTTCTCCATGACATCCTCGATGGTGTTGATATTGGAAGCGGTTTCTTCGTATTTACTGAGCATACGCTCACTGGTCTGGCTGGAGTGTGCAATACAGCCGGTGATAGTCTCCACGATGTTGGATACCTGTTCCATATTGGATACCAGCTGGGTATTGGAGCTTTCGACTTCTTTAATTGCGTTATCAACTACCTGAATATGTCTGCCGAGCTGTGCGGAATCAGATGCGATCTGATTTACATTTTCACCGGTATGTGTTACCTTTTCCAGGGTAACCTGAATCAGCTTCAAGGTCTCTTCAATGGAAGCGGTCATCTTAGCGGAAGTAGCATCCAGACGGGACAGAGCTTCTCTGATCTGTCCGGAGGAAGCGTGGGTTTCAGTACTTAAGGTACGGATCTGATCAGCTACCACTGCGAAGCCCTTGCCTGCTTCACCGGCTCTGGCAGCTTCAATGGAAGCGTTTAAGGCCAGCAGGTTCGTCTGATTTGTAATTTTTTCGATGGTACCGGTCTCCTGCTTCACCATGCCAAATTCCTGCTGGAAATTCTGCAGGACATTTTCCAGCTCCGTAGAAAGCTCTGACATCGTGGTGGCAGTGCTTACCAAACTTTGCAGATCTTTTGCACTGACACTGGAATGGGATTCGGTTTTCCCGACCAGAGATACCATTTCGCTGATGAGTGCCACAACATTTTCCACCTGGGCACGGATGTCGGAAGTCATCTGTGTGGAAGAGGTCGTCCGATCCTGTAGCATATGGTTATTATCCGTCAATTCATTCATACCCAGCATGACCATATCGGAACCGTGCTTGTTCTCAGAAGCCAGTTCTCTGACAACGGTAATGCCGTCCAGAATGGTATTGCTGGATGTCTTGACCTGTTCTACGGTGGTCACCACTCTGTGAAGGTCGGCTTTGATACTGTCGGTCATGGCACCGTCGGACTCGTTCAGATGGCGGATGGACATGACATAGCAGATGTAACACAGGATGATACAGGACAGCTGCAGCTGGTAATTCTTCATATCGGAAGCACTGTTAAAGCCCAGCATGTAGCGGTAGACGGCAGCGCCCACAATGATCAGAGAGTTGACGATACCGCAGTTGATCATGAATTTCCGGTTCTTATACAGGACCAGTAAGCTTGTCACCGGAAGGATGTAAGTGAATGCGATGGGTGACGCTGTGGTACAGATTACAAAGGTATAGAAGATGCCGTAACCGATGACCAGATCGTAGCGGTAGAGCTCCGTTGCCCAGCCCTTTACACGTAACAGCACTTCGCCGAAGATCAGAGGCAGCCAGCACAATGCCAGGAAAATAAGGTAAGAAGTGGTGGGATATAATCCCCCGGACGCATCGGAGCCATAGTTGGCACTCAGTAAAACAGCAAAAACGATCCAGATCTTACGGGCTTTCCGATTAGCTTTTTCTTTGAAAACATTTTCGTCGTATGTCATGATACGTATCCTCCTTTACAGTCATCTCCGGTATGTTCAAAAAAATGAATCAAATGGTGGATCACTTCCCTGCTTTCCGGAAGATCCGGGTAAAAAGCGCTGAACGCATGGGTCAGGCGGGGATCCTTCGGGTAGTTGATCAGTTTATGGGGCATCTGATGTCTGCGCAGAGCCTTTTCAAAATTCAGAGTATAGCTCTGAAGATTATCGTTGTCACTGGTGATCAGGAGACTGGGTGGCAGGCTGGTCACGATGTCCGGGTGCTCCGGAGATACATAGGGGGCAAAAGCACTTTTTTTATAATGCCGGCCGTAGAGATATCTGGGGAGGAAAAGTCCGATCTGATCCAGGCGGTTCGTATAGAACATACCGCTGACCAGGCCAAGTGCCCGGACTGGCAGGTCAGAAGGGGTTACTCCGGCAGCCTGTGCCAGTGCAGTGCTTCGCTGCATGGCGATTCCGTAAGTCAGCAGACAGGCACCGCCGCTGTCACCGCAGGCATATATGTGGGAAATGTCACCGCCGTATTCCGTCAGATGATCCCGGATAAAATCCAGTGCCAGATGCAGGTCAGTTAGTTGGTCATAGAAGAGACAGTCCGGTATCAGCCGGTACTCAATGCTGAATACCAGATACCCCGCCTCACAAAGGGAGGCACAAAAGGGACGGTTGAATTCCTTGTTCCCTATGAGGAGGCCTCCGCCATGTACGTTGACGATGACCGGGAGAATCTCTCCGTCCCGTCCCCTGGGACGGTAGACATCCAGACGATGTGCCGGAACATGCTTCTCGTCATAGAAAATATCCGATTGTAGGAAAACATCTTCCGGAAGAGGATATTCTTTACCCCTGGAAGCGCAGCTTTGTTCGAATGCCGCCCGCTGCTTATAGAACATTTCACATATAAAGCTTTTCATGTGTACTCCTGATTCTGACTGTATATGTTTCAAAAAAGGAAAGTATTTGTCGAAAAATAGCGATATGCAGTCTTTAAAAGAATACCACAGAAATGAAAGGATTAAAATAGAAAAATGCAACATTCTATTATGGAATGTTGCATTTTGTCTTGCACTACATATTTCGGCTGACCATGGGAAAACTTTAGCCTTTTTTGCAAAAATCGTTAATGCGTTACTTTCATATCATCATAGCAATTATGAAAGCCGTATGTCATAGCTGTATGTCACGAAATACGGCATCTTTGTCATCCTGTTCAATTCCCAGATAATGTTTTGTGATCTGAAAAGAAGAATGATTGTAAATTTCCATTAACAATGCAGGCGGAGTTCCCATTTTCCATGCATGGTAGCCGAAGGTCTTCCGCAGGGAATGGCACCGGATCACGTCTTCGATCCCTACGGCCTCGGCAGCCTTGCGGACAATGCGGTAGGCCTGGTATCGGGAGAGCGGGGAATCAGCTTTTCTGGGACTGGGAAAGAGATAGTCTGTGTCGGCTATGGAAGGCTGTGTTTTCCGGTAGGACAGTAATGTTTCCTGAAGTTCTCTGTTGATCAGGATTCTGGTTTCTTTTTCCGTTTTTTTCTCCGTGATCAGGAGATGGGTGTAAAAGCGGCTGTGTTCTGTGCAATAGACATCTCCCCAGGTGAGATGAAGGATGTCGTTGATGCGGAGAGCGGTGTTCAGACCGATCAGGATGAGAGTGTAATTCCTGGAGTTGGGCTGCTTGGTAAGGAAGTACTCTTTGAAATCGTGTAGAAGCTGTTTGCTGCGGATAGGTTGTGTCGTGCTCATAATGGCCTCCTTGATAGAATAAATGAATTAGGGAAATGCAACATTCCATAATAGAATGTTGCATCAGTGAGAAACAGCAGGCAAGGAAGGCTGAACAGAGCAAGGAGGTTATTATATGCTGCGTCTGACCGTTAGTCCGGAAGAATACCTGATGATCAATGACAATATCAAGATCGTGTTCCTGGGAGGAACTAAGAATCATCTCCGTATCATGATCGATGCACCGAGAGAGGTGAACATCGTGCGAAGCACGGTGCTGGAGAACCAGATCACAGATCCGGAGGAGAGAGCGAAGCTTCCCAAATATTATGCAGAAGAAGAGCACCCGGAGAAGTACCGCAAGAAGTCAAATGTGATCATCACAAAGGGAAATGCGGACAAATAATTTCATATGGTAATAACCGGAGGAAGAGCGGCTCTGTCAGGGCCCGACAGGGAAGCTCCTACTCCGGTTACTATAAAAACTAACAACAAGTATCTGGGAGAAAAGGATTTCTCAATAACAATACAGATACGCACACTGCCGCAAAAGGAATTGGGCAGTAATACAAGGAGGTAAATTATTATGGTAGTACAACACAATCTTACAGCTATGAACTCTAACAGAATGTTAGGTCTGACCACCGCTTCTCAGGCAAAATCCACCGAGAAACTGTCTTCCGGTTATAAGATCAACCGTGCAGCTGATGATGCAGCAGGCCTGTCCATCAGTGAGAAGATGAGAAAGCAGATCAGAGGTCTGACACAGGCTTCCCTGAATGCACAGGATGGTATCAGTGCAGTACAGACCGCTGAAGGCGCTCTGACTGAAGTACACGATATGCTGCAGAGAATGAATGAGCTGGCAGTTAAGGCATCTAACGGAACTAACTCTGAGGATGACAGAAATTATATTCAGGATGAAATCGATCAGTTGGTAACCGAGATTGACCGTGTCGCTGAGACAACCAAGTTCAATGAGACTTATCTGTTAAAGGGTGACAACACCAAGACTTCCAGCGTATATAGCTATAACGGAACTCAGGCTATGGTTACAGGTATGGATGGAAATGAACTTACCAACCTGATGGACGTATGTGGTAATAACTTATCCGCTTCTGCTGCAAAGAGTATGATTGAAAAAGGCGAAAAGGTATATAAGACCGCTACAAACGCTACAGCAGCTACAGCAGATGCAGCATCAGATACTGAGTATAAGAAGTTGACTGGCTCTTTATATGATGCAAATGGTCATGAAGTATACAAAAAAGGTGATATCTTAAAGACAGATGTGAGCACTGCAAAACTGTATACAGATAGTAATGCTACGAATGCTGCTGGTAATACAGTAGCTGACATGACCACAGGAACAGAGGCAGTAAAAGTTGCAAAAGTAGATCTGTATAATGGAGACGGTACGGTGGCATTTAAGAAAGGTGCTGAAATGACTGCAGCACAGTTTGGTAATTTGACTACAAAGTACTATACAGCAGTTACTTTGGGCAATGAAGCAGTAGAAGGAACCGACTTCAAGATTACCGAGCCGAATCTGTATGATAAAGATGGCAATGCAATCGCAGCGAATGGTCTGGAGAGCTACTTTGAGACAGACGATGACGGAAAGGTAACCTACAAGGGTGGTCTGTATGATTCTAACGGTAAAGCGGTTGGCACTAAGGGCAATACCTTACAGGAAGACGATGCGCTGAGTAAATTCATCGGCAAATCTGAGACAGGTAAGGGCGCACTCAGCTTGAATCTGCATGTTGGCGCTGATGCGACCAGCAACAACCAGATTGGTTTGGAAATCGAAGCTATGGATGCAACTACTCTTGGCATCAAAGGTATCAAGGTAAACGGTGCAGATGATACAAATTCTCTGAGCGCTATCGATACCATTAAGGCTGCAATCCAGAAGGTATCCACCCAGCGTTCCGCACTTGGTGCTGTCCAGAACCGTCTGGAGCATACCATCAATAACCTCGACAACGTAGTTGAGAATACCACCAGCGCAGAGAGCCAGATCCGTGATACCGATATGGCTACTGAGATGGTTAAGTACTCCAACAACAACATCCTGGCTCAGGCAGGTCAGGCTATGCTGGCTCAGTCCAATCAGGCTAACCAGGGCGTACTGTCTCTGTTACAGTAAGCTTAAGCTGAGATCAGGTTGTTTCCTAAGAGGAACGAACCATATCTGTAAGAGTTATGTAAGAACCAAAGGGCAGTCCATGACGGGCTGCCCTTTTTGGGTTCTTATAAGACCTTTTGATCATCCAAAGATTTCCTTTCCAATTCCTTCGAAAAATTATCATAGTAATCCATGGCTGCCTGTGTAGAAATAGAAAGCTCAGCATCATACTCAAAAAAGTTTATACCAATGTACTCCTTTTACATAATTTTTTGTGCTTTTGAGAATTCATTTTCAAATTCCTTTGAAAATTTTTCGTAATAGTCAATGGCAGATTGTGTAGGGATTGATAGTAGAGTCTCTAACTTGTGGATTGCATCCTCTTTTGACAAGTTAAAGTCCTTACATGACCGAACAATTTCTTTTGCTCTGCCTTCCTCTACGCCATCCTTATAAATAACTCTCTTTTCCGCCTCGGCGTCATATTCGAAAAACACCATATCAATAACCTCCTTCTTATTCTCAAGCAAAAATTCCTTTAAAATATCCTTCTTAATACACACATCCACGGCCTGAACGATGGCCTGCCGGTTTGGATACACCTTTGCCTGCTCACGGACTTCTGCGACAAACTGGGCGTACTCCTTTAAAATCTGGCAGGCATCCATCAGCTCGGAGTTGAACCCGAGATTGATATTGATTACCTGTACCTGTAATTCAAGCTGAGGAGTCTCTTCCTTATTCCGGTAGGCGCTGGACAGCTTCAGGGTGCTGTATTCCGGGAGAGGATCCGTCCCGTTATAAAACACTACGAAATGCGGAGTATCCAGCATCTGTAACTTGTTGGAATAAAGCAGGTCATCTGAGTTCATCTTTGAATATTCACTTGCCAGATACAGCAAAAAGCGATACGGCATATTGGGATTCAGGGTGGACTGGTGCTCAAAAAACCATAGATCAAAATCCACCACAAATGACAGGTCGTTCTGCAAGCTTAGGTAAACCGCATTTTCCAAAGTTGTAATATGCAGTAGCTCCGGATCTTCATAATGCGAGTGATTCAGCGCATTGTACAGCGAGAGCAGCTTCTCCTTGTCATGAAATATTTTCCGGAACACCAGATCCTTATAATTCCGCTTTCCGGAAGCCGGTATTGCCACAGCCACATTCCCCGGCGCAGCAGCTATCGCATTCCCATACGAAATTTCTTCCGCAACAAAATTTTTCCAGAATCTCGACACAGTATTCATCAAATACTCCTCCGAGAAATAGTTGCTGGTTATATTATTTTGTTTTAACTCCATAAATCTCCTTTCTGTTGCAAAATAAATGTAAAAATAAAACAAATATTTTCCATATAAAATAAATAATAAGGGAAACTTTGACCACTGACGGGTCTATAAGAATTTTTGAAAGAAGAAAAATTACTTCTAATACCACCATACCATAGGGATTCCTTATTGGCAAGTCTGAAAAATGTTACAAAAAGGCTACAAAAAATCCAGAAAAATGTTACAGAACGCTTCTAAAGTTTTACTTTCCCGGCATTTTGGGGTAAGATAAGCAGTATAGATTCCTAAGGACACAGAAAGAGAGGGTTACTATAATTATGAAATTTCAGGACATGCCTTACGAAAGAATAGATTTTGCCAAAGTGCAGGAAGAGATGGGAGAACTGATCCGGGAGCTGGATGCGGCGAAGAGCGGGGAGGAGCAGTTCGAGGTGCATCAGAAGTACTATGCGCTGACGGACCGTGTCATGACGCTGATGACCATTGCGAATATCCGCTTCGACATCGATACTTCCGATAAATTCTACGAGGAAGAGCATAAATACTACGATGAGCAGGGACCGGTATTCAGCAATCTGGTGCTGGCTTATCAGAAGAAATTATATGAATCCCCCTACAGAGCTTATCTGGAGGAGAAGATCGGTCCGGTAGCGTTCAAGAATATGGAGCTGGCACAGAAGTCCATGAGCGAGGCGTTGATCCCGCTGATGCAGGAGGAGAATTCCCTGACTATGGAGTATGATAAGCTCATCGCCGGTGCGAAGATCGACTTCGACGGCAGGGAACTGAATCTGTCCCTGTTACGGCCCTATCTGGTGAATTCCGACCGCAATGTCCGCAGACAGGCATGGGAGAAGATGAGCGCGTTTTTCCTGGAAAATGAGGAACAGCTGGATACCATCTACGATAAACTGGTGAAAAACCGTACCGCGCAGGCCAGAACCATGGGATATGAAAATTATCTGGAACTGGGCTATTACCGCATGAACCGCAACTGCTACGGCAAGGACGAGGTAGAAGCTTTCCGCAGGCAGATCAAGGAGTATTTCGTACCCTTTGCAGAGAAGCTGCATGACCGCAGAAGACAACGTCTGGGTCTGGAGAAGCTTAGCTATATTGACGAGCAGGTATATTTCAAGGATGGCAACCCGGCACCCACCGGAACCCCCGAAGAGATCATGGCAGCCGGACAGAAGATGTACCGTGAGCTGTCCCCGGAGACTGCGGAATTTTTTGATTTCATGATGGAGAACCAGTTATTTGATGTCCTGGGGCGCAAGACGAAGAAGGCGGGAGGTTACATGACCTATCTGCCTCTCTACCATGCACCGTTTATCTTCGCTAACTTTAACGGTACCAGCGGTGATGTGGACGTCATCACGCATGAGTGTGGTCATGCGTTTCAGGGGTATCTCGCTGCACAGGATCCTATCAGAGAGCATGCGGATATCGGCATGGAGACTGCAGAGATCCATTCCATGTCCATGGAATTTTTCACGGAAAAGTGGATGAACCTGTTCTTCGGCAACAGAGCGCAGGATTACGTGGAAATGCATCTGGAGGATGCGGCTGCGTTTATTCCTTACGGCTGTATGGTGGATGAGTTCCAGCATATCGTCTATGAGCACCCGGAGCTGACCCCGGCCGAGAGAAAGCAGGCATGGAGCCGTCTGGAGCGGGAGTACAAGCCCCACCTGGATTACGAGGGAGATCCTTTCTTCGGACAGGGAGGCTTCTGGCAGAAGCAGCTGCACATTTACGACTACCCTCTGTATTATATCGATTATTGTCTGGCACAGACCTGCGCACTACAGTACAAGGTGAAGATGGATGCCGATTTTACAGAGGCGTGGAAGAGCTATCTGAAGCTGTGCAGGCTGTCCGCCAGTGATTTTTACACTAATATGATCAAAGAAGTCGGACTGGACAGTCCTTTTGAGCCCGGATGTGTGAAAAATATCGTGGAAAAACTTGAAAAATATGTGAAATAGCTTTCTTTTTCCGCAGAAATACGGTAAAATAAGGAGTCATTGGGACTTAAGACACCAGGAAGGAGACATGTAAGCAATGTCTAAGAATGAAAAAGTTACAGAAAATAAAGAACAAACAGAACAGAAGGTCATGACTAAATATGACCGTAAGGTACAGAAGCGTAAAGAGGAGAAGGAAAAGGAGAAAAAGGAAGAGCGCATCAGCACGGCCATCGGCATCGTAGTGCTTGTGGCTCTGGTATGTCTGGTAGCATCTTTCCCCATCCGTACCTATCTGGCAACTCATGAGACCTATGTGGTGGTCAATGGAGAAGCTGTAAACAAGGTAGAGTTCGATTACCAATACAACCTGACCAAGAACAATTATATCACCCAGTACGGCAGCTATCTGACATACTTCGGACTGGATACCAGCAAGGATCTGTCCACCCAGATGTATTCCGATACTCTGACCTGGCAGGACTATTTTGAGCAGAATGCTGTAGAGAGCCTGAAGCAGAATAAGGCGCTGATGGCAGAAGCCAAAGCAGCCGGCTTCACCTACGATACCACGGATGAGTACAACACTTTCAAGGAGACCATCAAAACCTCCGCTGCATCCGCAGGCATCTCCGAGAAGGAATATGTACGTTCCATCTACGGAAGCTATGCGACCATGGGCCGTATCGAAGAATATGTAAAGAACGACATGGTAATGAACGCTTATTATCAGAAGCTGCAGGAGGACAATGCTCCCAGTGATGATGAGATCCAGAGCTATTATGAGGAAAATAAGGCAACCTACGATTCCGTAGACTACCGCCTGACCACGATCGAAGCTGATCTGCCCACCGAACCTACCGAACTGGCAGATCCCGTAGAGGAGACTGCTGCAACCACCGATACCACTGCAACAGACGGAACGGCAGCTACAGATGCAACAGCTTCCGACAGCACCGATACCGCTTACCAGCCTTCCGATGCTGAGATCGCAAAGGCAATGGAAGATGCCAAGGTACTGGCTGACGATGCGGAGCAGACCGTGGCAAAAGACGGCGAAGCACACGAGAATGAGAAGAAGTCTTCCGTGAACTACCTGATCTCCGACTGGCTGTTTGATGATGCCAGAAAGGCAGGAGACACCACCGTCATTACTAACGACAACAGCCATTGCTACTATGCCGTGGCATTTGAGAAGAGATATCTGGATGAGACTCCTTCCGCAGATGTACGTGTGATCATTCCCACCGAGGATAAGACCGGTGAAGAGATCCTGGAGGAGTGGAAGAGCGGTGCAGCTACCGAGGACAGCTTCGCAGAATTGTGCAAGAAGTATACACAGGATACTTCCGCAGTAGAGAACGGCGGTCTGTTCGAGCAGGTGACCAAGACCGGTATGACAGAGGAGCTGAGCAACTGGATCTTCGACAACAGCCGTCAGGCAGGAGATACCGTAGCCATCACTGTCAGTGACACCACCTATGTACTTTACTACATCGGACAGGATCAGCCCGAGTGGAAGATCAACATCAAGAATACGCTGGTATCCGATACAATGAGTCAGCATATGCAGGATATTACCGCAGATGTAACAGTAGAGGATCCCAAGGGTAAACTGAATTACCTGAAGGTGCAGGCAGAGGAATCCGCAGCCGCTGAGACCGCGGCCGCAGAGACCCAGGAGATCACCGAGGAGCAGACTGCTGCTACCGAAGAGACCGCAACACAGGCACAGTAAAGCTTGCTCAGGAACAGAACATAGACAACAGACAAGTACCTGTTTCACTGCACAAGCAGAAGAGACAGGTACTGTTAGGTTATGAGCAAAAATAGTCGCAAAAGGGCGGGAAACATGATAATGTGACTCTGCCAGTTACGTGAGCTGAACAGAGAATAACTTTGAGAAAGGTATGAATAAACATGCAGGAAAAAGTTCTGGTACTGGATATTGACGGAACATTGACCAATTCAAAAAAGAGATCACGGAAGCTACCAAACAGGGAATCTGGAATATTTTACAGCATGGTCACAAGGTGATCCTGGCTTCGGGTCGTCCCACCCCCGGCATGCGGAAATGCGAAGAGGAGCTGGAACTGAAAAAATACGGCGGATACCTACTGTCATTTAACGGAGCCCGTATCGTGGAGTGTAAGACAGGAGAAGTGGTCTATCAGAGAACACTGCCCCTGTCCATTGTGCCCGGATTGTACGAATTCGCCAAAGCGAATGGCTGCGGACTGATCACTTATCAGGGTCCCGGCGTCATCTCTGCGTTCGAGCCGGATGACTATGTGCAGCTGGAAGCCAGAATCAACGGAATTCCTATAAAGGTCGTTGACAATTTCGTCGAATATGTGAATTTCGATATTAATAAATGCCTGATGACAGCACCGGAAGAGATCGCACCGGAGCTGGAGAAACAGCTGCAGGAAAAATACAGCGATGTGGCAAGCATCTACCGTTCCGAACCCTATTTCATCGAGATCATGCCGAAAGATGTGAACAAAGCCACTTCTTTGGATCATATGCTGGAAGGCATGGGACTGACCAGAGAAAATGCGATCTGCTGCGGCGATGGCTACAACGACATCTCCATGATCGAATATGCGGGAACCGGCGTAGCAATGGGGAATGCCCAACCGGCGGTCAAGGATGCGGCGGACTATATCACCGGCACCAACGATGAAGACGGACTGGTGGAAGTCATCGATAAGTTCATCATGAACCCGGAGCAGGCATAGCCTTTCTTAGAAACAAACAATAGACACAAAGCAGTCACAAGCGAAAATCACAGAGTCATGAGCGTGTGTGATTTTTGCAAAAGAGGATATATATGATTCAGATACAAATACCTGAAAAAGCGAAATATATCATAGAAACCATACAGAATGCCGGATTTGAAGCCTATGTGGTAGGCGGCTGCGTGCGGGATTCCATCCTGGGCAGATGCCCGGAGGACTGGGACATTACCACCTCGGCGAGACCGGAGCAGGTGAAAACGCTGTTCCGTCGCACCATCGACACCGGAATCCAGCATGGCACCGTAACCGTCATGCTGGACAAGGAAGGCTTTGAGGTTACGACCTACCGTGTAGATGGAAAATACGAAGACAGCCGACATCCCAAAGAAGTGACGTTTACTCCGAACCTGGAGGAGGACCTGAAACGCCGGGATTTTACCATCAATGCCATGGCTTATAATGAAACGGAAGGCCTGATCGACATTTTCGGCGGATTAAAAGACATCGAGGCGAAGCTGATCCGATGCGTGGGCACCCCGGAGGAACGATTCGGAGAAGATGCCCTGCGCATCATGCGGGCGATCCGATTTTCCGCACAGCTGGGCTACGAGATCCACGAAGACACCGAGGCGGCAATCCGGAAGTTGGCACCGACTTTGCAGAAGATCAGTGCGGAGCGGATTCAGGTGGAACTGACTAAACTGTTGGTGTCCCCTCATCCCGACACCCTCAGAGAAGCTTATGACATGGGTGTCACCAAGGTGATCCTACCGGAATTCGATGCCATGATGGAGACACCGCAGAAGCACAAGCATCATAAATACAATGTGGGTGAGCATACATTACATGCACTTATGGAGATCGGGCCGGACAAGAATCTGCGTTATGCCATGCTGTTCCATGACATCGGCAAGCCGGCCACACTTACTGTGGATGAAGACGGAATCACTCATTTCTATGGACATCCGGCGGTGGGAGAAGAGATGGCGCGGAAGATTCTGCGGAGACTGCGATTTGATAATGATACCGTTGCGGTGGTCACCCGTCTGGTGAGATACCATGATTATGGCAATGATGTGATACCGGATCTGCGGATTGTCCGCCGGGCGGTGAATAAGATCGGGGAAGATATTTTCCCGTTGCTGTTCCCGGTGAAACGGGCAGATATTCTGGCACAGAGCGATTACCTGAGAACAGAAAAACTGGAGAATCTCGAACTCTGGAAGAAACTGTATCAGGAAATGCTGGAAAAGAAGCAGTGCGTCTCCCTGAAAACACTGGCGGTCACCGGCAGGGATCTGATCGACACCGGTATGAAACCGGGCAGAGAGCTGGGAGAGATGCTGCAACAGCTGCTGGAACTGGTATTGGAACATCCCGAGCAGAATACCAGAGAACAGCTGCTGGAAAAGGTAAAGGAACTGTCGGCAGACAAAGATTGAGCATACTTTACAGGCTTTCCTCATAAGATAGCGTAGGAACCGGAAAACGGTTAAGGACGTATCTTAGGAGGGATTGTAAGTGAATGACAGAGCAGTGGCACTGCTGGAGCAGTATGAGATAGAAGTATTGCGTACCCGAAAAGGAAGGGGAGCGATTCTGTGCGATACACAGCAGGGCTGCCTGATCTTCAAGGAATATACAGGACGCGAGGAACAGCTGCGTCTGCAGGAGCAGGTCCTGAAGCACCTGGAGGAACGGGGAACCGTTCCTGCGGAGCGATTGCTTGCCACAAAGGAAGGTGCGTTATCGGTGACAGACCGGGACGGTGTCAGATATATTCTGAAGACCTGGTGGGAAGGCCGAGAATGTAATATCCGTGACAGGGAAGAATGTATGGAAGCAATGCGGCTTCTGGCGAGACTGCACGGTGATCTGGAATTTACACCGGTATTTCCGGAGACGGAGGAGACTTCGGCACCGGTCATAGAGAGATATCTCCCCAGCCGGGACTATGAGAAGCATAACCGGGAGCTCAAGAGAGCCCGCAGGTTCTTGAAACAGCGCAGCCAGAAGACCTGGTTCGAGATCCGGTTGTCTGCAGTGATTGATCCTTTTTTAGAGGAAGCAAGACAACTGTGTGAAGAATGGAAAGAGATCGAGCTGGCTGCCTCCGACAGCGGAGAGGAAGTACCGTTGTGTTTCTGCCACGGAGATTACCAATATCATAATATTCTGCGGCAGGACCGTGGATTTTTCCTGGTAAACTTCGAAAAATGTCAGGCAGACGGGCCGGTGAGAGACCTGTATCTGCTGTTGCGAAAGCTTTTGGAAAAAAGTGAATGGGATGCCGAATGGGGCAGAGTGCTTCTGGCGGCTTATGAAAGTGTCAGACCGTTAAAGCCCTATGAGAGACAGGATCTGGTCTACCGCCTGTCCTATCCTGAGAAATTGTGGAAGATCGTAAACTTTTATTATAATTCCGGCAAGGCCTGGATCCCGGAGAAGAATCAGGAGAAACTGGACCGCCTGTTGGAACAGGAAGCGGCCAGAAAGAAATTCCTGAAACTGCTGCAAAGATAAAAGCCGGGCAATGAACGGCAGACAACGGAAGAGACGTTGCGGCAGGATCGCAGCGTCAGGAGACAAAGGAGAAGCAAAAACGTTGAAAAGATTCGAAGACAAAAAGTATTCGAAAACGAAACAGACAGTGGTAATCCTTTTGCTTGTGACAGCAATGTCATTTGCTGGATGCGGGCAGACAGCATCCTCCGGGACGGCGGCAACACCTGCGCCAACGGCACAGGCAGAGCGGATAGATACCGGCTTTGTTGTCACCAATCCGGACAGCTATGATTCCGCAGATACGGCGGTACTGGTGGATATCAATAATGTTGACAACACTGTCACACTGTTAAATCTGGATTTAGGCAAACGTTACACGCTGTCCATGGACGGAACAACGCGGTTCGCAGATAAATATGGAAAGGCAATTTCCCTGAGTCAGCTGCAGGAGGGGGACATCGTGGATGTGACTTTTTTGAAAAGTCAGAAGCATCTGACCTCCATGCAGCTGGCGCAGACAGCATGGCAGTATGAAGATGTGGAGCACTACGAGATGAATACCGTACGGAATGAGGTGGCCATCGGGGAAGAGGTGTTCCAGCTGTCTAAGGATACCCAGTATTTTTCCCAGGGACACAGCATTGAAAAAATGGATCTGAATCCGGCGGATATCCTGACATTTCACGGCATTGACAGCACAGTGCTCAGCGTAACGGTGGAAAAAGGCCATGGATACCTCAGACTGGTCAATGATGAGAACTTTGTGGGCGGCTGGCTGGAAATCGGCCAGACACAGATCGTACGGATCACAGAGGACATGCTGGTGACTGTGCCGGAGGGAAGCTATCAGGTAGATATCAGCTATAATGGAGGTGGCGGCACGAAAAATGTCGTGATCAACCGCAACGAGGAAACAACACTGGATATCGGTGATCTGGAAGTGGCAGAGGCACAGTACGGTATGGTGCTGTTTTCCCTGAATCCTTCCGATGCAGAATTGTATATCGATGGAAGTCAGGTGGATGCTTCCCAGCCGGTCACGCTGGAATACGGTATTCATCAGATCATAGCGAAGGCGGACGGCTATAAGTCGCTTACACAGTATCTCAGGGTGGGGCAGGAATCCGCGGGAGTGGATGTCCAGCTGGATAAGGCGGACTCCGACAGTGAAGACAGTACGGAAAGCAGCAGTTCTTCCAGCTCTTCCGCAACGGAATCTACCTCCACCGCAGATACGACTACGACCTATTACCGCGTGCATATTGATGCTCCGGAAAATGTGGAGGTATATCTGGACGGCAACTATGTGGGAATTTCCCCCTGCAGTTTTAAGAAGACCCCAGGAAGTCATGTGATCACCCTGCGAAAATCCGGTTATGAAACCAGAAGTTATACGGTACAGGTGGATGAAGAAGAAAAGGATGTATCCTACTCATTTGTAGACCTGACGGCCAGCTCTTCATCGACAGAATGATCCTTTCCGGGAGGGGAAGAAATGCCGTAAATATGCGGAAAAACCTTGACAAAAGGGATAAAAACAGATATATATATGTATAGACGTTTCAAAAGAACTATTTTCGAGCGTAAAATTAATAACGAAAACTCATTACAGGAGGAGTTCAATATGAACAAAACAGAATTAGTTGCAGCTATGGCTGATCAGGCAGGTCTTTCCAAGAAGGACGCAGAGAAGGCATTAAAGGCATTCACCGATGTTGTTGCTGAAGAGTTAAAGAAGGATGGTAAGGTTCAGTTAGTTGGCTTCGGTACTTTCGAAGTATCCAGCAGAGCAGCTAGAGAGGGTAGAAATCCTCAGAGCGGCGCACCTATGAAGATCGCTGCTTCCAAGGCTCCTAAGTTCAAGGCTGGTAAGGCATTAAAGGATATGCTGAACGCATAATAGAAGCTGAATTTTCAGAGACTCGATAGGACAACCTTTCGGGTCTCTTTTGGTTTTCAGAAACGGATGATCGTGAGGTTAAAAGCATGAGATTAGACAAATATTTGAAGGTATCCCGACTGATCAAGCGCCGTACTGTGGCTAATGAAGCCTGCGACAGCGGCAGAGTGCTGATCAATGATAAGCCGGCAAAGGCATCCGCCAATGTCAAAGAGGGAGATATCATTTCCATCTCTTTCGGCAACAAGGAAGTAAAAGTCGAGGTCCTGGATGTACAGGAGACCGTGAAAAAAGAAGAAGCCAAAGAACTTTTCCGTTATATATAATATCAGGTTCTCTATGTATAAATTTCCACATTTTCCCATACAATACATTGTAAGTCCGGTTCCGGAAGGAGCGGAGGATGGGAGGCTATGGAGAGAATGGAAGATTTAAACGCGACAGGACGTATGCATAAAGTGACCATGACCAACAGACGGACATGTACCGTGAATGGGGTAAATGACGTCCTTTCCTTTGATCTGCGGGAGATCCTGCTGGAGACGGAACAGGGGATGCTGATGATCCGTGGCAACGAGCTCCATGTGAACCGCCTGACATTAGACAAGGGGGAAGTGGATATTGACGGCCGGATCGACAGCCTTGTATATTCGGATACCGCAGCATCCGGAGAAAAACAGGAATCCTTCCTGGGCAGGCTGTTCCGCTGATGGATGAAAATGTTTTTCTGCTGCATTCCTTTCTGCTGGGTGTGGGGATCACTTTTCTGTATGATATTCTGCGGATCCTGCGAAGAGTGTTCGCTCACAGTACCAGCATGGTATCTCTGGAAGATCTGGCATTCTGGATCTACTGTGCGGGAAAGGTCTTTCTGCTGATGTTTCATGAAAGTAACGGGAACCTGCGATGGTTTGCCGTGCTGGGGGCATTGGCGGGAATGTACCTGTATCACAGGACAATCAGTCCCTTTTTTGTAAAGTATGTGGCACTGGGCCTGAATACTCTTCTGCACCCAATCCGGAAAGCCTTGCGGATAACGGGAAATTGGCTGAAAAAGCAGTTGACTATACTTAGGAAAATGCTTAAAATATTCATTAAAAGGAGATGCGCGTATGGCAAGAAGAAAAGCAGCCTACCGCAAGAGACACCAGAACCGGTTCAGTATGTTCCTGGTGACCCTGGTCGTGTTGATGATCATGGTGGTCGTTGCGGTGCGGAGCGTGGAATTACAACAGAAGATTGCGGGCTATGATACCCAGATCGCAAGCCTTGGCGCGCAGATCGAAGCAGAGCAGGCCAGAGCGGAACAGATCGAGGAATTCGGTAAGTACACTCAGACGAAAGCGTATGTGGAAGAGGTGGCGAAGGATAAGCTGGGACTGGTATACGAAGGTGAGATCCTTTTTCAGGAAGACAATTAAGCAGGGAAACTGTTTCTCAACAGTGAACCTGCTTTTTTTGTCGCAAAAAATGAAGTCTCTCCCTCCCTCGATTTGACAAAAGGAAGAGGAAAACTGCCCTATAATCGTGAAAACAGAAAGGGGAGGATGCCATGATCATAGGGAAAAAGGAGCAGGAACGGCTGGAGAGAGAACAGTGTGCACAGATCTCACTGCTGTGCAGACAGAAACTGATGGGATATGCGGAGAGTTTTGAGGAACTGGGGAAGAGCTTTCGGCAGGAGATACAGATTACAGGAGAGGACAGGCAGAATATTCTGGAAAAATGTATGCTGTGGCAGAGCAGACAGATCATGGGAGACCATCTGCAGGAAGTGGCCCGGATCATGGAACGGGTGGCAGGAGAGGAACTGGGGTATTGTCCGCTGGAAGAGAAAAAGAGGAAAAGCCTGGTACAGGCGCTCAAGAGTGAAGGGATCATCGCCAGAGACCTCTGCTATGTGGAGAAGGACGGCAGCAGCTCCGGGACAGAAGCAGGGATCAGTATGACACTGTCCACCGAAAAAAGGCACTATAAGGCGGCACAGGTGGCGGACATGCTGACGGTATTATTGGGAAAAAAGCTGCAGGTCTCTTCAGGAAGCCCTTATCTCGTGGAGCAGGAGCCGCATTGTTTTCTGTTCACAGAGGAACCGAAATACATAGCACTGACGGGGGTGAGCCGGGCGGTAAAAGAAGGGGAGAAAGTCTCGGGGGATCAGTATGCCACCATGGAATCGGAAAAAGGGAAGCTGATCCTGATGTTGTCTGATGGGACAGGCTCCGGGGAGGATGCCAGCCGGGGCAGCGGCAGAGTCATGGATCTCATGGAAAAAATGCTGGAGGCGGGCTTCGGGACCGAGGCATCTGTGAATCTCCTGAATTCCGCGTTGTATGCGCAAAATGAAGAGGACGATCATCCTACGATAGACCTTTGCAGCCTGGATCTGTATACCGGCGAATGTGAGATCTGCAAGGTGGGCGGTGTTGCCACGTTCTGGAAGACCTCCGGAAGGGTTCTCTGTGTCGGCGGCGAAAGCCTGCCGTTAGGTATTTTTCAAAAAGTGCAGATAGAACGACAGATGTGTCAGATCCGGCCGGGAGATCTGCTGGTCATGATGACGGACGGGGTTCTGGATATGATGGAAGACGGGGAAGAGCGCATGGCACAGGTGCTGGAAGGGTTGCAGGAACAGAACCCGCAGGAGATCGCAGAGAAAATATTGTCCTATGCCATCTGTGCCTCAGAGGGACGGATTCGGGACGATATGACGGTATTTGTGCTCTGCCTGTGGGAAAACACGTGATGCCGCCTTGATTTTTCCTCATAATTAGGATAGAGTAAAAACATGAATACATGGATGGATACGCAAGAAAAAGTATTTGCATATATCAGAGAGCATCACATGCTGCAGGCCGGCGACCGTGTGGTAGCCGGTGTTTCTGGAGGGGCAGACTCGGTTTGCCTCTTATTTTTGTTGCTGGAATGGCAGAAGGAAGTACCTACAGACATTGCCGTAGTGCATGTGGATCACGGCATTCGCGCGGAGGCCGGAGAAGATGCGCGGTATGTGGAGCAGCTCTGCGAGGAGAGAGGAATCCCTTTTTTCCTGACCAGGGCAGAGGTAAGGAACAGAGCCCGCATGGAGAAAATCTCTGAGGAAGAAGCCGGGCGCAGAACGAGATATGAGGCGTTTGAAAAGGCGGCAAAGGAGTGGGGAGCCACGAAGATCGCAGTGGCCCACAACAGCAATGACCGCAGCGAGACCCAGCTGTTCCATTTGTTCCGGGGCAGTGGAATCCGGGGACTGGCCAGCATTTTGCCTGTGAGAGATCGGATTATACGACCGCTCCTATGTCTGGAACGGTGGGAGATCGAGAAGTTTTTACAACAGCGAGGAATTGTCTATTGCAAGGATGCCACCAATGAGGAGGATGACTACACAAGAAATCGTATTCGGCATCATATTTTGCCTTATGCGGAGGAGAATATTGTAAAGGGCTGTGTAGCGCATATGAATCAGACGGCGGAGCTGCTGGCGGAGACGGAGGACTATCTGGAACTGCAGACAAAAGAAGCAGCTGGCCGATGTATCCGGGCAACGGACGGTGACGGAGAGTCCGCAGAGACGGGGGACAGCCGGAACGCGGTGATCTGTATTGCTGTGGAGTCTTTTCTGTCGTTGCATCCTGTGATCCGTAAGCGCCTCTTGTATGAAGAAGTGAAGCAATTGTCTCCCGGGCAGAAAGACATCACTTACCAGCATATTCAGGAGCTGCTGACCTTGTTTACCAGGGAAGGCAACCGGCAGATCTGTCTTCCGTTCGGCATCCGGGGTAGACGGCAATATGAGGAAGTCCTGCTGACAGTAGAGAGGACAGACAGGGAGCTTTTGGAGAAGACGGAAGTGGCTGAGAAATATCAACCAACTCTGCAGCTTTCTCCCGGACAGACAGGGACAGTGGAATGTGAAGTGGGAACGGTGGAATACTGTGTGTGTGACCTGGCCGCTGCCCATGAAAAAAACCAAGAAGTTCCCACAAATCAGTATACGAAATGGTTTGATTATGATAAAATAAAAAAATGTCCGGTGATACGGACAAGAAAGCCGGGTGATTATCTGACCATTGCTGACGGCAGAGGCGGGATGATCCATAAATCGCTGAAAAGTTATCTGGTCGATCAAAAGATCCCACAGGCGGAACGCGATAGACTGCCGATCCTGGCAGAGGGAGAGCATGTACTGTGGGTCGTGGGATACCGTATCAGCGAATATTATAAAGTAACGGAGAATACAAAACGTATTTTAAAGGTACAATTAATAAGAAAGGAGTTCGCTTAAAAGCGAAAGGACAAAAGAAAATGGCAGAGCATATCAGAGTACTGTTGACAGAAGAGGAAGTAGATAAGAGAATCCAGGAGATCGGTGAGCAGATCAGCAAGGATTATGCGGGTAAGCAGGTACACCTTGTATGTGTACTGAAGGGTGGCAGCTTTTTCATGTGTGAACTGGCAAAGCGTATCACTGTTCCCGTATCTCTGGACTTTATGTCCGTATCCAGCTATGGCAGCGATACCAAGTCCAGCGGTGTAGTCAAGATCGTGAAGGATCTGGACGAATCTCTGAAAGATAAGGAAGTTATTGTAGTAGAGGATATCGTGGACAGCGGAAGAACCCTGAGCTATCTGCTGGAGATGCTGAAGGACAGAGGTCCGGCTTCTTTACGTCTGTGCACCCTGTTGGACAAACCCGAGAGAAGAGTGATCGATGTCCATGTGGATTATACCGGATTTAATATTCCCGATGAGTTTGTAGTGGGCTATGGTCTGGATTATGATCAGAGATATCGTAATCTGCCTTACATCGGTGTGGTAGAATTCGATTAAGCGATACAAAGATGTAGGAGGCCCGTGAAGTTGAAACAAAACGGCAAAACAATCAATTCATATTTTATATTTATCATACTTCTGCTTCTGGTGATCTTCGGCCTCAACCTGTTGAACAACCGTACAGATGAATACACCAAGGCAGAGTTCATTGCGGATCTGGATGCCGGCAATGTATCGGAAGTCGTGGTGCAGCCCAACGGAGAAGCACCTACCGGATATCTGGAGATCCAGATGAAGAACGGTGTATCTCATAAGCTGTACGCAACGGACATTACAGAACTGGAGACCCTGGTACGTGAGTATGGGTTTGATCCGGTGGTCAATGACATTGAAAGGGAGAACTGGTTCCTGACCTATATGCTGCCGATGCTGGTCGTGCTGGCGGTGGGAATTTTCCTGTTCATGATGATGAATGCCCAACAGGCAGGCGGCGGTAACGGCAAGATGATGAACTTCGGCAAAAGCCGCGCCAAGATGACATTGGGTGACAAGAGTGTCACATTCGCTCAGGTAGCCGGTCTGAAAGAGGAAAAGGAAGAACTGGAGGAGATCGTTGATTTCCTGAAGGAGCCGGGAAAATACACCGGTGTCGGAGCCAGAATCCCCAAGGGTGTCCTGTTGGAGGGCCCTCCCGGAACCGGTAAGACCCTGTTGGCGAAAGCCGTGGCAGGCGAAGCCGGAGTACCTTTTTTCAGCATCTCCGGATCTGATTTCGTGGAAATGTTCGTCGGTGTGGGCGCTTCCCGTGTGCGTGACCTGTTTGAAGAAGCAAAGCATAATGCACCTTGTATCGTATTTATCGATGAGATCGATGCCGTGGCAAGACGGCGTGGTACCGGTATGGGCGGCGGACACGATGAGAGAGAGCAGACCCTGAACCAGTTACTGGTAGAAATGGACGGTTTCGGTGTCAACGAAGGCATTATCGTCATGGCAGCTACGAACCGTGTGGATATTCTGGATCCTGCAATCCTGCGTCCCGGTCGTTTCGACCGTAAGGTAGCGGTGGGAACCCCGGATATCGGTGGCAGAGAAGAGATTTTGAAAGTACATGCGAAGAACAAACCTCTGGGGGATGATGTGAATCTGCAGCAGATCGCTCAGACTACTGCAGGCTTCACCGGAGCGGATCTGGAGAACCTGCTGAACGAAGCGGCCATTATCGCGGCGAAGGAGAACCGCTCCTTTATCGCACAGAAGGATATCAAGAGAGCCTTTATCAAAGTGGGAATCGGTGCGGAGAAGAAGAGCCGTATCATTTCCGACAAGGAGAAGAAGATCACTGCATACCATGAAGCAGGCCATGCGATCCTGTTCCATGTACTTCCGGATGTGGGACCGGTCTATACCGTATCCATTATCCCGACCGGAGTGGGGGCTGCCGGTTATACCATGCCCCTGCCGGAAAAGGATGAGATGTTCGCCACCAAGAGCCGTATGCTCCAGGATATCATGGTATCTCTGGGAGGACGTATTGCGGAGGAGATCATCTTCGGTGATATCACCACAGGAGCTTCCAGTGATATTAAGAAAGCCACCAAGACAGCCCGCCGTATGGTAACCCGTTACGGAATGTCTGATAATATCGGTGTCATCTGCTATGACGATGACGATGATGAAGTCTTCATCGGTAAGGATCTGGCACATGCCAAGGCGCACAGTGAGGAGATTTCCGGTGAGATCGATAAGGAAGTCAAGCACATCATAGATGACTGCTATACCAAAGCCAAGGATATTATCTTACAGCATGAGGATGTGCTGCATAGCTGTGCACAGCTGCTGTTGGAGAAGGAGAAGATCACCAGAGAAGAATTCGAGGGTCTTTTCGTATAGGAAAAGGTTTTCGCGGGAGTTTCGTGGAATTGGTAGTATTGTACAAACTGATTTTGTGAAAAATATACAAAAATGAATATTCACTTTTGTGATATTTGTGAATTTTGAGAATAGTCAAAAATAGGAGTGCATGCTATTATAATACTCGTAACCCCCCCAATACATTATATAGTTTTTTGCTATACCCCATAAGAAAGAAATACCTTCTCTAAAAAGGGCAGTCCTCCCAAGACTGTCCTTTTTACTGTCTAAAAATCGCTGAATAAAGAGGCGGGCAGTTGTCAGATGTAAGGAAAAAGGGTATAATAAATAGAGCTTTTGAGCTTGGGACATGTCATACTGCCGGAGCGCACAAGACAACAAAGCACTTTGGCAGAAGCAGTGTCATAATATAGATAGTAAGACATTAGTCTCAGAAAGGGTAGATACGATGGATCTGGAGCGATTACGTCGAACAGAATATAATCAGCAATACATTGCGGCCATGAGACCTGTATTTAACAGGAGAGCACTTTTTACAGATACCAGTGCGGAATATGTGATTCCGGAAGAGCCGGCCTGTTTTTCCGAAGTGACGATCCGCTTCCGGACCGCCAGAAATAATGTGGACAGAGTGTTCCTGGTATGCGGCGGACAGAAGCATCTTATGGTACGTGTGGAGAGCAAAAATGATTTTGACTATTATGCCTACGTAATGCGTCTGGATGATCAGAAGGTATCTTATTATTTTGAGGTGCAGACCGGCAGAATTACCGGCATCTTTGATATGCGGGGCCTGGTGCAGGAAGTTAATGAATATTATGATTTCATTATCATTCCCGGTTTCCACACCCCCGACTGGGCCAAGGGAGCGGTCATGTACCAGATCTATACGGATCGTTTCTGCAATGGAGATTCTTCCAATGATGTATTGACCAATGAATATTGCTACATCGGAGAACCGGTACACCGCGTAGAGGACTGGGGACGTTATCCCGCACAGATGGATGTCCGTGAGTTCTACGGCGGAGACCTGCAGGGTGTGCTGGATAAGATGGACTACCTGCAGGATCTGGGAGTTGAGGTGATTTATTTTAATCCTCTGTTTGTCTCCCCTTCCAACCACAAATACGATATTCAGGATTATGATTATATTGATCCCCATATTGGAAAGATTGTCAGTGATGAAGGGGATCTGCTTCCCGACGGACAGCGGGAGAACCGTTTCGCTTCCCGTTACATTGACCGTGTGACTAACAAGGCGAATCTGGAAGCCAGCAACGAGCTGTTTGCTCAGGTGGTGGCAGAGGCACACCGCAGAGGTATGAGAGTCATTCTGGATGGCGTGTTCAATCACTGTGGTTCCTTTAATAAATGGATGGACAGAGAGCGCATCTATGAGAATGCGGAAGGATATGACAAGGGTGCCTATGTCAGTGCTGACAGCCCTTATCGGAATTACTTTGATTTCCACAATCAGGCAGCATGGCCCTATAACAATTCCTATGACGGATGGTGGGGACATGACACACTGCCGAAGCTGAACTACGAGGGATCCCAGGAACTGATGGACTATGTCCTTCATGTAGCGAAAAAATGGGTATCTCCGCCCTACAATGTGGATGGATGGAGACTGGATGTGGCAGCTGATCTGGGTCACAGTCAGGAATTCAACCATCATTTCTGGCAGGAATTCCGGAAAGCGGTAAAAGAGGCCAATCCGGAGGCTATTATTCTGGCAGAGCACTACGGCAATACCAGAGACTGGCTGCAGGGCAACGAATGGGATACTGTCATGAACTACGATGCGTTCATGGAGCCCGTGACCTGGTTCCTCACCGGTATGGAGAAGCACAGCGATGACTACAGAGAGGATCTGCTCGGCAATGCAGAGAGCTTCTGGGGAGCCATGCGGCATCATACCTCCAGTTTCTCCATGCCCAGCTGGCAGGTGGCTATGAATGAACTGTCCAACCATGATCATTCCCGTTTTCTGACGAGAACGAATCATAAGGTGGGACGTACCAATACACTGGGACCGCAGGCTGCGGAACAGGGTATCAATAAGGCAGTCTTCCGGGAAGGCGTTGTGATCCAGATGACATGGACGGGTGCTCCTACAATCTATTACGGAGATGAGGCCGGTGTCTGTGGTTTCACGGATCCTGACAACCGCAGAACGTATCCCTGGGGACATGAGGATCAGGTGCTGCTGGCATTTCATAAGGACATTATCCGCCTGCGCCGGGAGAACGAGGAGCTGCGGATCGGCTCCTTGAAAATGCTGGAAAATGACTACAACTTTATTTCTTACGGACGTTTTAACCGCAAGGGGCAGTGTGCGATCCTGATCAATAATAATTATCATCCCATCACCAAAGAGATTCATGTGTGGGAGATCGGAACCCCTAAGACAGGTAAGATGAAAGTGATCCTGCAGTCCAGGGATGACGGGTATTGCATGGAAGGTGCGGAGTATGAGATCAGGGCAGGCAAGGTTCTGATCGAGATGCCACAGACCTCGGCAACGATCCTGAAATACGTAGAAGAATAAATATATGTAACTATTCAGAACACCATTCGCAAAACCGCCTCTGCGAGGCTTCCTTTTTGCTCATGGTGGTTACTTCGCCCTATAAATAGTGTCAGATGCTCTTACGAATGCAAGGATTCGACGCTCATTCGATACTATTTACATGGCTCTGAATAGTTACAAATACAAAAGACAGAGAGGATATTCGATGTTCACCATCATTATTACCCTGCTGTTGCCGCTGGTATCCATTGGGATCTGGCGGCAATCTATTTTAAAAAATAACAAAAAAAGCGGACAGTCTGTCACGATCGGGAAGGGAGAATATGTCCTTCGTTATCTCACCTGCCTGCTCTGTATGCTGGTCATTCCCTGGATCCTGTTGTCGCTGACCGGCAATGACGGCAATACGATCTTGAGAAAGCTGTTGGAATCCAGAGAATATGCAGTGAAAGTTCTATGTCTGGAGATCAGCATGATGCTGGTCTATGCCATTGCAGAATTGTTCGTGGAAGAAGCGAAAGCCGGAAAGCATGAGAAGATCCGGAGCGTCCTGAGTAAGATTACCGATAGCAAGGCGTGGAGCGTATTTCGCAAATACATAGGACCGGTGGCAGTACTGGCATTGACAGTGCTGGTGGTGTGTCTGAATTTCAGCATGATGTCCGACCGCGTACTGTGGGGGGATGAGGCGTTTTCTGCGAATACGGCCCACAAGGATGTGGATGGCATTTTGCAGGTATTGTATTACTGGGACAATCATCCGCCACTGTATTATTACTGGCTGAAATTATTCGGGACCCTGTTCGGATATAAGGTACCGGTATTCCACCTGGCCTCTCTGGTGCCCTTCGTGATCGGGATCGTACTGGCACTGACCGTTGTGCGGAAACATTTCGGAATGCTTGCGGCAACATTTTTTGTGATGATCTCCGGTCTGGGACAGGCGTGTCTGGAGTACAATCTGGAAGTCCGCATGTATGCGCTGGCTTTCCTGTGTGTAATGGGTTGCTTCTATTGTTCCTACAGAGTCATTGCTGACGGCAGCAGGAAGACCTGGGCAGGCATGGTGCTGTGGGCACTGGCAGCAGCGTATTCTCACTATTATGCACTGGTGGCTGTAGGCATTATGATGTTTTTCACCGGAGTGGCCGTATGGATCAAATACCGTGGGAAAACATGGATAAAGGGTGTTCTGGCCATCGTAGCATTTTTCATAGGTTATGCACCCTGGCTATATTTCTTCTATGCCGGCTTGAAAAATGTCAGCAGAGGCTGGTGGATGACAGAGATCCTGGGACTGGACCAGAGTCTGGAGATCGTTATGGGCGGCAGAGGGATGAATGGTATCGTATTCCCGCTGGTGATTCTGTTTCTGGTGGTGACCCTGGCAGTGGATTCTTCTGTATTCTCTGTGGAAAAAGACGGAGTACATATGCAGAAGCCTTCTGTGAGAAACTGGTCTGACAAGACATATGCCATGGCAGTGGGAGCCTGCACAATCCTTGGAACTTTGGCATTTGCTTATTTGTTAAGTGTTGTTATGGCACCGATGCTGGCACAGAGATATCTGTATCCGTTAAGCGCGGTGGCAATCGTCATGTTGGCGGTGGGCAGCAGCCGTGTGCTGGAACTGGCTGCAGAGCTGGAGAAGAAGTCCTGGAAGGGCCTGGAGGCTGTAAGCAGAATTGTGCTGGCGGTATTGCTGGTAGTATTATTCGGCCTGGGAATTCAGAACTATCGGGAATGCTATGACAGCTATGAACAGCAGAAGGTGGAGACCGAAAAGACACTGGATCTGATCGGTACCCCCGATGAGGATGTAAATATGGTCACGAATGGTGTAAAACATCTGGGTTGGACCGTGCTGTATTATTACTATCCGGATAATGAAATCGTGAACGGCGATTACAACCAGGCGGATTCCGACAGGTTCTGGTATTTTACACCGACCGAACTTGGCGCAGATGCCATCGCCGGATTGCAGCAGGATGGATATCAGGTAACCGATTACGGACTGATGCAACTGTCGCAGTATCCTTTCTATTTATATTATATTGAAGCAGTTCAGCCTGCGCCATTCGCAAAGTTGCGTTAGCACGCTTTTTCGTCACTTCGTAACTACTTTTGCTCATAGATTGGCGCTCTGCTCATAGGATGACAGAATTGACGCTTTGTGTGCGAGCACCCAATCGTCGCTTCTGTCATCCTATGGCTGAACTTTTACACTAAAATAATAAAAACATCTTGCAATTTGTGTGAACATATGCTACAATTTCACATTGTTAAGGCACTCTTGCCTGACATGGATGGATTCCCGAGTGGCCAAAGGGGACAGACTGTAAATCTGCTGCAATTTGCTTCGGTGGTTCGAATCCACCTCCATCCATTCGCACGTCGCGGTTTGCGCGTTGCGATGCGTCCGCTGGTGTGGCGGAATAGGCAGACGCAAGGGACTTAAAATCCCATGCGTGAGATTTACCACATCCGGCGAAAACCTTGATTTTACTGGGTTTCAGCAAAATCACTATTTAATTTTTCAGATACATCCCTCGTAGCATCCCTCCAAAAGTTTTGGAATAGAGCTTCGAGTTGATGTCATACACACACCAAGCTGGTGTGGCGGAATAGGCAGACGCAAAGGACTTAAAATCCTTCGGGAGCAATCCCGTGCCGGTTCAAGTCCGGCCACCAGCATTATGTGTTTTGGAAAGGAACTCGATGCTTAGTTTGTGGCTATTGCGAGTTCTTTTTCTTTTGTTCCAGGCAAGATACCTATAATGGCATTTGCTGAGCTGACCTTGTTTTTGTAATCAAGGTGGGTGTAAATATTAAGCGTAGTAGAAATATTACTGTGTCCTAACCATTCCTGAATCGCTTTCATGTCCACGCCGTTTTCGTAAAGTAATGTTGCGCAGCTGTGTCTCAAATCGTGGAAGCGGATGTGCTTTAATCCATGATTGTCACAAACAAGTCTAAAGTGCTGTGTTACATATCCGGGCTTAATCAAATATCCCATTGGATCAACATAGATATAATCACTAAATTCCCTACAGTATGCATCACCAAATATAGCCTTATTCTGTTCCTGTGTTTCACGCATTTTAAGCAGCATTACTTCAAACTGCGGAACTAAAGGTAAAGATCTTGTACTGGACTTTGTCTTCGTGCGGTTTTTCTGCACTAACTGATATTTTCCATCAATCGTAGCTTGTGTTACTACATGCCTGATTGTAATGGTCTTACGTTCAAAATCAATGCAGTTCCATTTCAAGCCCACAATTTCACTTCGTCTCAGTCCATAGAAGCTTCCCAGAATTACAGCTAACTCCAAAGGATCATCCTTAAACACCTCAAAAAGTGTAGATAATTCATTCTGGTTATAAACCGTAGTTTCAAAGGTGTCTACTTTGGGTTTTGTAATACGGTCAGCAGGGTTTGACTTGATAAGCCCTACCTTAAATGCATCCTGCAAAGCCTTACGGATATTGGCATGTCTGTGTGTGACAGTATTAGCTGAAATACCATACACTTCCATTTCATAGTTATAATATGCCTGAATAAGAAATGGCTGTTCTTCGATGTCTGCTAAGGAATGACCTTTGTCAGCAAAATAAGGATAAATACGGTTTTGGATAGCATAATGGTATCCTGAGTATGTATCTGCTTCTATTGTTTTGCGTGAAGACTGCAGCCAGTAAAGCATATAATCACAAAAACGGATCTCCTCCTTGGGTTTTAACAAGAGGGAAGAATCTAAACTTGGTATAACATCGGTTTCACTCTCAGATATTTTCTGAGGGATGACTGCAACATCATCAGGTGTCTGAATCAATATAGATTCGTTGACCATATCTGAGTTGCTAATTGATAATTCCGTTTCCGGGTGGGAGGTTAAAACGCTATTGTTTTCTAATTCGCTTTCATTCACATCCTTTCCATATTCAGCTGCCATATCAGGTGCTATAAATTCTTGTCTTGTTGTTTGAAGCATACGCTCGGCTTTTCTTGCATTACCCTTTTCCTTCAGACCGGTAGAGATTGATTTTGTTTTCCTCTTACCATTAAAATCCTTATAACTGAGTATCATTTGATATACGCCGTTTTGTACGCGCAGATGACCTGCTACCATAAAATATTCCTCCTTTGGTAATCAGCTTTCATCTGCCATGACAAGGCTAATTATATCATATGTCTCCCAGGTTTAAAGGGGTTAATGCGGTATTTCCAAATAATCCAGGACAAAAATTTTAGGTATCTTATAGGTACGTCCAATGGAAATGGATTTGATTTTTTTCTCTTTTACAAGCTTATAAGCAGTTTTTGCACTTATGCTGAGCATGGTAGAAAGCTGTTCTACCGTAACTACATCCGGGTAGTCTGAAAATATAGTGTTCTTATTTTTCATTTTGAAATCCTCTAAAAAATTCATTTTTCACATACCTGCCATCACCGTTTCCTATGCCCTTCCGGCCATGTTGACTGGCTGTGCGATGCACAATTCAATATAGCGGGTGGCACACTTTTGGCAGATAGTCACTCACCATAACCCATATACATAATGGTGTATGTTGTGAAGTTGTCAAGGAACGAGGAGCCTGAGATACATAAATCAAAAGCTCATTCTAATAAAGAAATACCCGGCAATTTTGATTTACTTGAAAAAAGTTTCAAAAAATTTTTTGGAAATAATTAGCACATATAGTATATTGAAGTTGACAGAACACAAAATCTTGTGTTAATATGAACCCGTAATTGATTTTTATGCTTACCTGGATTAGGGAACGGGAAGTAGCAGGATATACCCGATATATCTTGCAAAACGGTGTACCGGCAGGTTTGGTTAGTTGATAATCAGGCATACGCTGTTTATGATTGTAGTAATGTCAAAGGATACCACTCTTATTTAAAGGGGCAGTCTTTTGGCATTTTTTGCTTTCTACAGAAATTGAATAGCAAAGTAATTTTGTGGTTCGCCACACGCAGTATGGAATGGATTTCCCAATGGGACCATTCCTTTTTTTGTGCGCAGCTTGCTGCGAGAGAGTGCCAGAAATGCCCAAAGGGCTTGTCCGCATAGTGCGGCTGGATAAAATAACCTCCGGAATGGAGAGAAAGAAAGGTGGAACGAAAAATGAATGAAACAAGAGTATTTGAAGACGGCTATCGTGGCATCTTCCGGGAACAGGATGATTTTCTTGCCTGTCTGAAGCGGATTAGTGAAAATTCGTTTTGGAAAAGAAGGAAGGCAAAGAACCTGCGCTTAGTGGCGATTACGGAGGGGAGTAAGATGGCAGAAGAGATGAAGGAGAGGTATGTAAACGATGGTCTGGATGAGGATATTATCACAGACACGATCGTAAATACCGGATTGCTGCTCATAGACAAAAATGAGTATTATCCGGTAAGGGGCTGTGCAATTAAGAGCATTCTGGACCGTGCCGGAATCCAGGGAAATGGGTTGCGTAGACTGGAAAAGAATGTGTATGCCCGCATTCTAAATGATTTGTTAAAGGTAGCAAACGGAGAGGCGTTGATTCGTTTCTCGGAAGGTAAAGTATCTGCTGTATTGAGCGGTGATTGTAATGATTACGCCGTGCTTGATGTAGAGCAGATATTTTTGCATTCAGTAGATTATCTGACAGCAAATTTCAAAGGATGTCAGTATCTTGGAGGCTTCTATGAACATAACATGGTATCTGCGTTATGGGAGTTATCCGGAGAGGATGAGCTTTTAAAGGCATACAAGGAAGAGCTGCGTCTGCATGGAAAAAGTGTGGATGAAATGAAGCCCATGGTAAGAATCACAACCTCTGATACAGGGAATGGTGGAGCAAATATTTTTCCGATGCTGGTATCCGGCAAGGAGAATACAACCATCAACCTTGGTGAGCCTTTGAGACTGGAGCATCGGAATGGCAATGACATTACAGAGTTTGACCAGCAGTTAAAGCAGCTGTATGGAAAATATCAGCTGGCAACAGGGAATCTGATCACGCTTTTAAAGATTGATATTATGAATCCCATAAACTGTATGCGTGGTGTGATGGATAAGCTGAAGATACCAAAAAAGTATCAGGCGGAAGCAGTAGAATTGTTCAAAGCACAGCAGGGAGAAGATCCTTGTACGGCACATGATATTTATTATGGCATATCCGAAATCCTGTATATGCTTGCCTGTGACGGTGAGGAAGGAAGCCGGATTACCAGAATGGAAGAAATCATTGCCAGAGCATTGTCATTAAATTGGACGGAATTTGATATTCCGGGAACATACTAAAAGATTGGAGAAAAAATTATGAATAACTTTAGAGAAGAATTGATGAAGGTATTGCAGGCAAATTTAGGAGAGAGTTTTGAGGTTAGTGAGACCGAAACTGTAAAAAATAATGAAACAAAGCTGGGGGGTATTACAATCAAGGAGAAGGATAGCAATATTGCACCTATTTTTTATTTGGAAGGGTACCATGACGATTATGTGAAGGGTATATTGACCTTGGAGGACATATCAGACAGAATAATTGGTGCCATGGATGAAAAAAAGGATGTAGCTGCGGTTGCTGACAAAGTCCGTCATTATGAGGAGATTAAGGATATGCTGTACCCTACAATGATAAATTTTGAAGCAAATGCTAATGCCCTTGCAGAAAGACCATATGTACGAATGCTGGATCTGGCAAAGGTTGCAATGATACGCTTTGAAGATTTGGAGGGTGGAAGTGCAGCAATTCAGGTAACCAATTCCATATTGCAGTATTGGAATATTGATGAGGAAACACTGTTTGAGCAGTGCCATAAGAACGCCGCTAAGAATTATCCGCCTGTAGTTACAAATATTTGTAATATGCTTCACGAGATGGCGGAAGAAAAACAGATTGATGATGCGGACTTATTTTTAGACCTGATGGATGAAGATTCACCGATGCAGATGTACGTAATAACAAACTGGAGAAAAAATTTCGGTGCAGAAGCAATCTGTAATCTGCCGTTATTGCATCAGCTGTCCATGAAGAAGGATGCAGATTTATTTATTTTCCCCAGCAGTGTGCATGAGCTTATTTTTATGTATGATAATGCAGAAGGTGGCTGTGGATTTACTTCTGAAGGAATTAAGGAGATTAATGAAACACAGGTACTTACGCATGAACGTTTGTCTAACAGTATCTATAAATACGACAGACAGCGCAGACAGGTTGTGATATACGAACAGGGTGATTCTCTGATTGGTATGAAGGATGTAGCATAAAGAAAGGTTATTGACAGAGTGGAGAAGGAGCAAATCCTTCTCCTTTTCTGTCAGGAAGGATGAGAAATATGAGTTTAAATATGAATTATAAAGCAGAAGTTGTAGTAGATACAGAGAATTTAAGCAGGGAAGACTGGTTAGCATATCGCCGTCTGGGTATTGGAGGAAGTGACAGTGCAGCTATTATGGGCGTGTCACCGTTTTGTACAAAGAGAGATCTTTACTATGATAAGCGTGGTATTACGCCTGCCATGGATGAGGAAGAGAATAACTGGGTAGCCAAGGAAGTCGGACACCGACTGGAGAATCTGGTTGCTGAAATCTTTTCCAAGAAGACTGGACTCAGGGTATATCCGATTCGCAAGATGTTTCGGCATCCCCTGTATCCGTTTATGCTGGCAGACGTAGACTTCTTTATTGATTTCCCGGATGGAACCACAGGGATTTTGGAGTGTAAGACAACCAATTATAACTGCCAGAATAAGTGGGCAAACAATTCCACTCCGGTAAATTATGAATATCAGGGCCGTCATTACATGGCTGTTATGAATGTGAATAAGGTCTATTTTGCCTGCTTGTACGGTAATAATGAGGACGAGTTTTTTATCCGTTACATGGAGCGTGACCTGGATATTGAGGAAGATTTGATTGCAGAAGAGGAATACTTTTGGAATGAGAACGTGAAAATGGGTGTGGAACCTCCTTATACAGAAAAGCCGGATCTGGTTCTGGAAAGCATCCGTAAGCATTATGGTCCTGCAGATAAGGATGCAGATGAGGTGAAGTTAAACCGTAAGCATCTTGTCAGCCTTCAGAGATATCTGGAACTGAAGGAACAGAAGGCAAAGCTGGAAAGCGAAGCCAAAAAACTGGAGGAACAGATGAAGGAATCCTATGCAGAAATTGTAGAGGATATGGGTGTAAGCTGTACCGGCGTGTTAAAGGACGGTGGTACGGAGTACATTGTTACTTATAATCCGGCATATCGTACCACCATAGATAAAAAGGGATTGGAGAGGCTTAAAATCAATCATCCGGATGTCTATGACGGTTATGTGAATACCACAGAAAGCAGGAGGTTTGCTGTGAAAAAGAAGGGAGCCGCTTAATGAAGAAGGAAGATTTAGTTTATATCTGTTCACCGTTGTCTGCACCGGAAAGGTCTGATATGAAGCACAACATGATTTAGGCAGGGTTGTATGCGAAAAAGGTAGCTGCACATTTGGAATGCAGAGCCATTGCACCCCACAGTTTTTTGCCGGGTTATCTGGAGGATCATATAAAAGAGGAGCGGGAAGCTGCCCTTGCTTTTGGTCTTTCCGTGTTGAAGCTTTGCAAGGCACTTGTGATATGCGGCGACAGAATCAGTAGCGGCATGAAGGGTGAAATAAAGATGGCAAGAGAACTGGGAATTCCGGTGTATCGAATGATGGAAACCGGCACTTCCGGTATTGCCCTGATAAAAGAAAAGGAGAAACAGGATGAGATGTAAGTATGTAAAAACCATATTTCAGAATAAGGACAATGGATATTGTATCTTTGTGTATCACACGTTGGATGAGGGCGTACCGGCACAGGCAAGGAACCAATACTATAAGGGTAACGGTTACCAGTTTACAGCAGTCGGGAATAACCTGCCGGATACGGACGTGGTGGAGATTGATATGCAGGGGAAATGGGTAAAGAATCAGCATGGGATGCAACTTCAGGTTGATAACTATGAGGAAATCTTACCCCAGACAGAAGAAGGTATTATGGGTTATCTTTCCTCCGGGATGGTAAAGGGTATCGGACCGAAGACGGCAAAGCTTATTGTAGACCGTTTTGGAGTGCGGACCTTTGATGTCCTGGATCATTATCCGGATAGTTTACTGGAGATTAAAGGTATTACCCAGAAGAAGTTAGATACCATTCTGGTATCCTACAAAGGCAGCCATGCGATGCGTGATCTTGCTGCCTATCTTACCCCTTTCAATGTAACCCCAAAAAAGATACAGAAAATATATGAGAATTTCGGAAGTGATGCGCTGAACACGGTAAAGAACCAGCCTTTTACCCTTTGTCAGATTAACGGCTTCGGGTTTCTTACGGTGGATGAAATCGCAAAAGCAAACAAGTGCAGATTAAATGACCCCATGCGCATCGAAGGCTGCATCCATTATTGTATGGAGCTGGAGACACAGGACGGACATCTGTATGCAAATAAGCAGGCGTTCCAGAAGAAAGTGTATGAACAGTTAAACCACGGCTATCAAAATGAAGTGGTTTCGGAGATGGAAGTGTATCAGGAGCTGTACCGCATGGTAAAGGACAAGGTTCTCTACTATGAGGATAATGCACTTTATCTTGCCAAGTATTATGGCTTTGAATGTGGAGCTGCCAGGAAGCTTGCATCCCTTCTGACGCAGGAAGCGATGGTTTCCGCAAATCTGGATGCCCTGATTGCAGAAGCACAGAGAGAGTTAGGTATTTTACTGTCGGCAAAGCAGGCGGAAGCAGTGAAAAAAGCATTTACCCATCTGGTAAGCATTATTACAGGCGGTCCCGGTACCGGTAAGACAACGGTACAGAGGGTACTTCTGTATATCAATGAGAAGCTGGGTGGAAAAAATGTACTTCTGACTGCACCTACAGGACGTGCCAGCAGAAGAATGGTAGAAAGTACCGGACATTCTGATGCAGTTACCATGCACAGTGCCATGGGACTTACCAATGATGAGGAATGTGATGCCATGGAGGAAATGCTGGAGGCAGATTTTATCATAGCAGACGAGTTTACCATGTCGGATATGAGACTGTCCTATGAATTTTTCAATCACATCAAGCCCGGTACCAGGCTGGTGCTGGTGGGAGATGTGAACCAGCTTCCAAGCGTTGGACCCGGCAATGTGTTCAGGGAGCTTGTCATGTGCGGAGTGATTCCTGTCACAGTGCTGGATATGGTATTCCGCCAGGCCGAGAACAGCCGCATTGCAGTAAACGCCCACCGGATGCAGGAGAACAATGCTGCTCTTGATTATGGTACCGGTTTTGAACTGATTCATGCGGATTCTGCAGAAGAAGCCGCCGATAAGGTGGAGGAACTGTATCGCGCAGAGATTGCAGAGCATGGTGTGGACAATGTGCAGGTGCTGACTCCGTTCCGTAAGAGAGGTGATGCCAGTGTGGATGCTTTAAATGCCAGACTTTGGGATATTGTGAATCCAAAACAGGAGGGCAAGCAGGAGATGAAGTCCGGCAGAAGAACCTTCAGGAAAGGAGACCGCATTATTCATAACAAGAACAAAAACCAGATCAGCAATGGTGATGTAGGTTATGTGACGGATATGTATCAGGATGAAGAAGGAACCGAACTTGCGAGACTGCAGTTTTCAGAGGGAAGAAGTGTGGAATATACCGGTGACGAGCTTGATATGGTGGAGCATGCCTATGCCACCACCGTACATAAAAGTCAGGGATCTGAGTATCCGGTGGTTATCCTGCCGTGGCTTCCCATGTTTTATAAGATGCTTCGGAGAAACATCCTCTATACAGCAGTTACCAGAGCGAAGGAAAAGGTTGTGATTGTGGGTAATAAGAAGGCAATTTATATGGCTATCCACAATACGGAAAGTGACAACCGCAACACCAGACTGGGAGAACGCGTGGTGAGGGAATATAACCAGCTAGTATCTGAGAAGAAAATCGCAGTTTAAAAATTCAAGTAAATATGGGAAAGGCGGTACTTATTCTATGTAAGCGCCTTCCTGACAATGGAAGGAGAGAATACAAAATGAATGAAATGGTTATGAATGGAACCTCCATGTACGAGGGAATAGCTGAAGTAAATAATCTGAATAAGGTAGAGGGCTTTGACCCCCGCAGGTTTATGCGTCTGATACAGAAGGAAGGACAGCCGGGTAAGTTTTATCTGGATGTGGCTTACCGGAAGTTATGGTTCAGACTCCGTTATCCGGAAGGCAAGATTGTGAAAAAGCTGATCAAGCTGACGGATCAGGTTGCCATCGTGGAAGCCAGAGTTTACTTAAACCGTAATGATGCAGAGGACAATTTTATCTCTAATGCGTTGGCACAGAAATACCAGACCAGTGATGAACAGTTCGGCAGCAAGTATGTGGAACTGGCGGAAACAGCAGCGGTGGGACGAGCTTTATCGGATGCAGGTTTTGGACTTCAGTTTGCGGACAAGGAAGAGGATTTTGATCCGGAAGTAACAGAGGCACCTATTGAACCGCAGATTATGCGTGGAGGAACCATGTTACAGCAGGAGAACTATATGATGGAAGAAACCGCAGAGGATGGAACCATTCTGGAAGCTCCGGAAGACGATAATATGATTCCGGGACAGCGGGGGATTGAGGAATATATCCCTATGCCGAATGAGGCGGGTGCCGCCATGCAACAGGGCATAACACCTGCAATGGCTCAGGCGGCATGCAGTGTTGTGGAAATCAAAAAGGATATGCCAGTAGAACAGATTTACAGTCTGCTGACCAGAGAGAAGGCAGCATCCGTCGTAGTTCCTGTAGGCTTTAACAAAGGAAAAACTTTAGGACAGGTGGCACTGGAGAAGCCGGAGAGTCTGGACTGGTATGTAAGCTCCTATGGCGGACCGGATAATCTCCTGCGCGCTGCAGCAGAGTTTTTACTGAATGCAGCATTTACTCAGGCAATCTAGATTCCATTACAAGCAAAATGAGTGATCCGGTATTTTTACCGGGCCACGGAAAGGAGAAAAGCCTTGTATCAGGATTTTCCTTTTAATATCAGGGATATTGCGGGACTGCTGAATCTGCATGTCCGTCACAAGAATACCGTCAGTCTGGATGTGGATTGTCCGTTCTGTGGTGACAGGAAAGGTAAGATGAACCTGAATCTCAAGAAAAATGTGTTTAAGTGTAACCGATGCGGAGAATGCGGAGGTATGCTGGCACTGTACGGTAAGATTTATGGTGTAGATAACCAGACAGCCTGCAAGGAGATTAAGGATGCTTTAGGCAGAGATGAAAAAGCACCGGAATATCAGGTAAAACGAAAGGAGGTTGCACCCAAGGAGCCGGAGATAGAAAATGCAAAGCCGGCATCCGATGAGGTGAAGCATAAGACATATACCATGTTCTTTTCCATGCTTGTACTGGCAGAAACTCATAAGCAGAGCTTGTTAAAGCGCGGGTTTACAGAGGAGCAGATAGAGAAAAATGGTTATAAAAGCACTCCGGTATTCGGATTTCGCAGAATAACCAAGAAGTTAATTGAAGCCGGTTGCACTGTAAAAGGTGTGCCGGGCTTCTATCAGGAAAAGGACGGGGAGTGGAGCATCCATTTCAATCCCAAGTCAGCCGGATTCGTGATTCCCATCCGCAATATGGATGGGTTGATTGTGGGGGCACAGATTCGCTTAGACCATCCTTATGATGGCAGGAAGTATATGTGGCTCTCCAGTACCAATTATCACATGGGTACTTCATCCGGAAGTCCGGTGCATCTGGTAGGAGAACCGGGGGCTAAAACGGTATTTATTACAGAAGGACCGTTAAAAGGAGATTTATCCCACGCGTTGTCCGGAAGAACCTTTGGATGTGTACCGGGTGCCAACCAGTATGCGAACCTTACGCCGTTTTTAAAAGCCATGAAAGCATTGGGAACAGAATTTGTTTATGAAGCCTATGATATGGATAAGTTGTTAAAGCCCGTCTGCCGGGCAGATTATAACGAGAAGTGTATGTATTGCCCGCATTGCAGAGAAGACTGGAAGAACAGTATTATCCTGTGTGAGAAAAAGCAGATTAAGAGACAGAATATCCAGCGGGGCTGTAAAAAGCTTGCCGGAATATGCCGAGAGCTTGAATTGCCAGGCAAAATGCTTACATGGGATTTGGATGAAGATGGTGACTGGGCGGAACATGTAAAAGGCGTAGATGATTACCTATATGATTTAAGGTAGAATAAGTAATCTGTCCATATAGAATGGATTTGCCGGAGTAGTATTCCTTCGTGGAAATGCTGCCCGGCTTTTTTATGTATTCGTGTTGGTTTTTACTTAATCCGTGCGTATAAAAGGATGAAGAAAATGAAAAGGAGCTGATATATGATGTATCAAAAATTAATGGTGGCTGTTGACCACGGGAACCGGAATATTAAAACAAGGGATTCCTTCTTTACCTCCGGCATTATTGAAAGTGATTGTAAACCAGTACTGGGGGAATATCTGTACTACAACGGACATTACTATACATTGTCCGACCAGAGGATTCCTTACATGAGGGATAAGACCAAGGATGAAAGATTTTTCATTCTGACATTGTTTGCCATTGCCATGGCGGCAGAGGGTAAAGTGGCGGATGTGGAAAACACCGTATTAAATGTAGACCTGCCGGTAGGACTTCCACCCAAGCACTATGGAGCCCTTTTTGAGAAATTCCAGAATTACTTTAAAGGCAGAGGGAAGTTGACATTCTATTACCGGGGAAAAGAATATACCATCAAAATCAATGATGTGATGGCTTTTCCACAGGACTATGCGGCTGCAATGACCATTTATCCACAGATTGCTTCTTACAACAAGGTCATTACGGTGGATATCGGAGGTTTTACATTAGATTACCTGCTGCTTAGGAAGGGACAGCCGGAATTGTCGGTATGCGATTCCATGGAAATGGGAGTGATTACCCTGTATAACAAGATTATCTCCCGCGTTAATTCCGAATATGATATTCTGCTTGAGGATGCGGATGTAGACAGTATCATTAAAAATGAAAAGACAGATTATGATGATACGATCATCCAGCTGGTAAGGGAAATGACCAAAACCTATGTGGATGATTTGCTGGGTACCCTCCGTGAGTTGAAACTGGATTTAAAAACCGGTTGCGTGGTGTTTATTGGCGGCGGGGCATTGCTTTTGCGTGAATACTTAGAGAACTCTGATAAGGTTGGTAAATGCGTATTTATTACGGATATTTGTGCGAATGCGAAAGGATACGAGTTATTATACCAGGTTCAGAAGAAAGGCAGGTAAGCTGCCATGGAAAAAAAGAATCCATTTATTACAACAGTAGGATTTAAGAAGGATGATCCGGAGCATGTATATGTAGCGGAGTTTCTTAATTCCATGGGTCGGGGAAAAGCCCAGTATATTGTGAAAGCAGTGCTCGTCTATCAGGATTTACAGAAGAAAGGGGAACTGACTCAGACTGCGAGAGTGCCATATGATTATGAGGAAATTAAGCGGATTGTACTGCAGATAATTGCGGAGTGGGAGAAACGGATAGAAAATCTGGTTGCAATACCACAGGAATTAGCACAGATGCCGATAGAAAAAGCAGAAAATGATTTGCTTAAAGGGTTTGATGAAAATGATTTGAATGGGATTATGGAATCCCTTGCGGCATTTAAGGAACAATAAATGAAGGAAGCAGGTAACTTTTGATTTAGTTATCTGCTTTTTGTATGATAGAAAATGAGTAGGCAGTTGAGAGTTCCAGTAGATGTAAGTTGAATTTTGTAAGATTATAAGAAAGAGGACAAATAATAAGTATTATATAAGTATAGTATACGTATTGTTTCTAATGAGTGACAGAGAATTAATTAATATTGCCTATACTGAATGTGGTGTTTCTAATTAGTCACAAATAGGGGGCAATAACATGCAATGGATACTTCATGATATTCCAATTGGAAGAAACATACAGAACATAAGAATTCGGAAGAATATGACACAATTAGAATTGATAACAAAAATGCAGTTGCTGGGAAGCAATATGTCAAGAAGCACTTTAGCAAACATTGAAACTGGCAGAAGAAATGTAAAGGCAAGTGACTTGAAGGCATTGAAAATTATTTTTGATGTTGATTATGACGAATTCTTTGAGGATTAATGCATTAGCAAACAAGAGGAATAAAAATGATACAAGTAGCTATTTGTGATGATGAAAGCTTAGTTGCGCATCAGTTAGAAAGTATTATATGGGATACCTGTAATAGTGCAGGGATTAAGGTGGATACAGAGGTTTATAATAGTGGATTTGCATTAGAGAAAGGAATTCTTACTGGTCAAAAATTTGATTTAATATATCTTGATATACAGATGAAAAATGGGGATGGTATTTCGACTGCTAGAAATATTCGGAAAATGGATGAGAATGTTATTATCATTTTTGTATCAAGTTACGACAAATATATGATGGAATTGTTTCGTTTGGATGTTTTTGCCTTTATAAAGAAACCAATAGAACAGGACTCGTTTTCTAAAACTTTTCTAGAAGCAAATCGAAAAATATGTAGCAAAAACTTCTTTTACGCATTTAAGTATAGAAATCAGGAGTATAAGATCCCATGCAAGGACATATTGTATTATGAAAGCAGAGGTAGACAGATAACGATTTATGAAAGAGGTGGAGAAACATATGTGTTTAATGGAAAATTGTCAGATGTGGAAAAGAATCTGGAAGAAGGAAAAATCCCTTTTCTGAGAATACACCAATCGTATTTAGTAAATTATTTGTTGATTAAGTCACGAACAAAGTCAGAAGTAGTATTAATAAATGGGACAAAACTAAAAATCAGTGAAGATAAACAGAAGAAATTTAGTAGGGATTACGGGCAACTATTAAGAGGAGAAATTAATGTATAGTATAGGAAATCTTATATTAAATGGAACGTTGGTTATTGCGACCCTTTGGATTGTAAACAGATACTTAAGGACTTTTTATAACAGAAAAAAAGATTATTTTGCAGTTGGTGCTTGGACTTTGTTTGCAGTTTTTCAAATGCAAGTGCAGATAAATAGCGGAGTTGCATCTATATGGACAACTATTATAAGTATATGTTTAGTAATTTTAATATCTATATTGGGATATGATGGGGGAAAAAAGAGTATCTTAGAAGTATTACTTTTACATGTGATATGGCTTTTAACAGAAATAATGACTTCTTTTTTAATAAATTTATTTCCATTGGAAGAAAATAATTCCAATATGGCAGGAAATATTATATCAAAAATCGTTATGATTATTGGAGTTTATGTTTTTTCTATTATATGGAAAAGACCAGATAATAATCTTATTCCTGTAAAATATTATCTGGGACTTTTACTTGTACCAATAGGAAGCATCTATATTGCTGTAACAGATTTCTATTCTATTAGAGAAGTACATGATACTCTTTATTCAATGATTACATTTAGTTTTTTGTTATTATTTAATATTGTGGTTCTGGAAATTTATTCAAAAATTTCAGAAAATTTTGTAATGGAAAAGGAAAAAGCAATTTATGCACAACAGATGAATATTATGGCTATAAATACGGAAGAACAGAAAAAGATTATGGAAAACTTTCATAGAGAAAAGCATGACTGGATTAATGAATTAATAGTATTAAAAAATGAAATAGAACATGAAAACAAGGATGTTGTGATTAGAAAAATAGATAAAATAATCCAAAATTGTCAGTTAGGAGAAATGATATCTGATACGGGAAACAAATGTATTGATGCACTGATAAATGTAAAATATGCAACGGCTAAAGAAAAAGGAATTGATTTTGCTATAAAAATTTATATTCCGGAAGAATTGCCGATAGATCAATGCGATCTTGGAATTGTTGTAGGAAATGCTTTGGATAATGCAATTGAGGCAACGGAAAAAAGTAATTTTGACACAAAAAAAATAGAGATAATTATGGGGGTAAAAAAGGAATCTTTGGTAATTGTTGTAAAGAATCCATTTGAAGGTTCTTTGAGAAAAGATAAAGATGGAAATCTCTTATCCACAAAAGATGAGTTTTATAAGCATGGTTACGGCATAAATTCTATTATTAAGGTTGCAGAAAAATACAATGGAGATGTCATTATTGAAGAGGAAGAAAGGAAATTTATAATTATGATAACAATGAATCTTAAGGATTTATGACAGCTTTTTTCGTAAATTTGACAGTTTCTGATGTGGAGGAGGTATTTCCTTTATAATTAAGAAACGTACCAGTTCATTCAAAGGAGGACAAAGCAATGAAAAAAGAAAATGGTAAAAAAATGTTTGCGAATGCTATGACATCTGTAGCTACTTTGGCGATGGTAGTAGCTGCTAACAGTAGATGTGTTTTTATATACCATCAACCTAAGCAGCCTGTAGCACTGAAGAAATTCCGTAAGTTTTAAGTATGGGAAAAATCGCTGAAAGATTAGCAGATTATATCATTCAAAAAGGCACAATAAAGGAAGAGGAAAGAGAAATATATGAGTATGGTTTTTCCATAGCTATAGAAGTGTTATTATGCGTTATAACATGTTTCTCAATCTCAATGATGCTACATACTTTTGTGGAAGGTATACTATTTTTTGTAATATTTATTCCTTTACGTTCATATGCAGGGGGACTGCATTTAAGTAGTTATTGGTCATGTTTTTCTTTATCGTGCCTGACATTTTTTATTATTATGTTATTGGGAAAGTATTTAACATTACCAATATACATTGCACTTATTACCTTTTTTGTATTAGAAATAGTAATTTACAATTTATATCCTGTCGAGAATGTAAATAGAGAAATAGATGCTGATGAGGATAATGAATTTAGAAAAAGATTAAAACAATTTTTAATAATGGATGGGGTGTTAGGGTTCATATTTACTGTTCTAAGTTGGAGTAAATATATGCAGACGTTTACTTTTACGCTTGTAATGATTACTGTTACGATGGCAATAGGTAAATATAAAAATAAGTAGAGAATGAATGATAGTTAAAAATTATTTGAATGAATACTGAGACACAATAAATAAGAGGAGAATCATCTTTGGGTTGTGATTGGAATTCATTTTAAAGAAAGAGGAAAATAAATATAAAAAATCGAATGCGTTATATTTAAGCGTATTCGATTTTTTTTATTTTAAAGCCCGGTCACCTCCAATCTGAGATTTATCAAAAAATTCAGATTGGAGAAAAAATGACTGAGAAAAATAATGATTCCGTACAGAACAGGTTTACGGCATATCTGGTTGCTGCAGTAATTAACAAGCGGATCCATTATATGGAGAAACAAAAGAAACAGTATGAGCGGGAGTTTTCCTATATGGATATGCAGGAAAAGAACTATTCAGATTTTGATATACAGTTCCATGATTACATAGGAGAGCAGACAGCCTTCGTGTTGCATGACTGGGAGAGGTTTGAGGAACTTCTGGTTATGCTGGAGAGTGAAAAATTGTTAAAGGCGATTGATAAGTTAAAGGAGCGAGATAGAAGACTCTTATTTGCCAGAGTGTTTGGTGAACTGACTTTCACGGAGCTAGGAGAGAAATTTGACATGAAACCAAAGCAGGCTGAGATGGCATATTACTATGTCATTCGGAAGTTGAGAAAGGAACTGGAGGTGAGTTTGAAAAATGAGTTTTGAAAAATTGTTGTGGAAAGCACAGAACGGTGATAAGGAGGCACAGGAGGAAATCTTCCAGATGTACCGACCATTTATAATTAAAAATTCCATGGATGCCAATATCTTTGATGAGGATTTGTATCAGGAACTTTCCGCTACGTTGATAAAGTGCATTTTCAAGTTCCAAATTTAGTGTAGGATTTGGCAGTAAATTGCCACAAAGTGTTGTGCTTTTATTTTTTATTGCGTATAGAATGATGTATCGCAAAAGGTGGTTCAGCCTCTCTGCGATGTCGCAAAAAGAAAAACAAATCTTTAGCGACATGTTTAAGGCAGGAAAAGAAGGACTTGTAAGATATCTCTAAAGGCATACCTTTTGCGATACGGATTTCCAAGGAAAGAGAGGCGGTTTTATGGATTTTGGATATGCAAGAGTTTCCACAAAGGATCAGAATCCAGAGAGGCAGATTAAGATACTGATGGATCTGGGTATCGAGGAACGTAACATTTATGTAGAAAAGAAGTCCGGACACAATTTTAACCGAGAGACCTATGATATGCTGGTCAATCATATTATGCGTCCCGGTGACAGACTGACCGTTACGGAATTGAAAAGATTCGGAAGAAATTACAGAGAGATTTACAGAGAATGGTATCATATCACGAAAGAGCTGAATATGGATATCCGGGTAGCAGATATGAAAATTCTGGATACGTCCCTTAACAAGGATTTAATCGGACAGGTCATTACGGATGTGGTGTTGGCTTTGTTGTCCTATGTGGCAGAGGGGGACTGGGAGGAACGGCATGAACTGCAGCGTCAGGGGATTGAGGTTGCGCGAGAAGAGGGAAAGCATCTTGGAAGACCACGCATTGAATTTCCGGAGAACTGGGAGGAATGTCATATCCGGTGGAAGGAAGGGGCACTTACAGCCAGGGAAGCTATGACGCTTACCGGTTTGAAAAAGGACAGCTTCTACAGGCTGGTAAAAAAATACGAAAGTTTGCCGGAAAATTCAAGTAATGAAGAGTAAGGCGGTACTTAATAAATGAAAGAAAAAATTACAGGAGGCAGAATATGAAACAAGGTACATTATTTTATGATAAGGAATGCGGAAGGTATAATTTTATTTACAAGGATGAGGATGGTGATGATCGTGATTATGGCGGTATTCATTGTGGTGAAGTATTTGAATTTAAGTTAAATGATGTTTGGGTACCTGCCCGAATGGAAATGAATGCCGACTGGTATCTGGTAGGCTTACCGGGACTGAAGATTAACGGGCTGGAAGTAAGGCGAAGATAATAATGTAAATGTGAAATGAAGAATGGTTATGCGTAGAAAAGAAGAAAAAAGATGACGCTGGCGGAGCGCGAAGAAAGAATCATGCGGGCAGAGGAGTGCGTCCGGGCGCATGGAGACAGGGAAGCGCTGGCATTATTTCGCATCATGCGGGAAACCGGTATCCGGATGAACGAGCTGCTTGATCTGGTTCCAGAAAATATGAATGGTAGGGAACTGCTGGTTGTAGAGAGCAAATATAAAGAAAAGGGATGGTACCGCAATGCGGATGGCAGCTGTCCGGTTATTTCTGAGGAAACCTGGGAGATGCTGATTCCCGGTGAGGACGGAAAATATTTTCATCATAGCAGGGAGTATTATGTCGGGCTGTTCCGAAAAGTCATTGAGGATAAGGAGTTCAGGTACCATGAATTGCGGAGGTTTGTTTTTGATAAGAGTAAGATGAGGATCGGGTAAACCAAGGAAATCGGAGAATTGGCTGTAACTTCCATTGACAGAAATATCAAATTTGGATATACTAACGGTAAGTAAAATAGTTATTTACTTTCCGAAAGGAGTGAAGGCCATGTTGTATGAATATCTGATTGAGAACTATGAGCCTGGAGAACCTATATTTTCAGGAGACATTGAGATACCGGGTATGAGTGAAGAAAATCTGCGTTATCATTTAAAAAAACTTACGGATGATGGTATTATATCCCGATTTGAGTCAGGAGTATACTATTTTCCGAAAAAGGATATATTTGGAGAAAAAAAGAGCCTATCCGCAGAAACTGTGGCAATGCACAAATATATTTTGCGTAGGGGAAAAAGGATCGGCTACTATTCCGGATATACCCTGGCCAATCGCATGGGACTGTCAACGCAGGTACCTTTTACAATAGAGATTAACAGCAACTATGCACCCGCACAGGTAAGGGAGCTGACAATTAAGAACCACAAATACATTATCCGAAGACCAGTTGTGGAAGTAACAGAAGAAAATGTAACAGTGTTGCAGTTTTTAGACTGCTTAAAAGATATTGATAAGTGTGCGGAAGAAGAAATGGAAGTTTGTGGGAGAATTTTATCAGAATATGCGAAGAATAATGCGATTACAAAAAAGAGGATAGATCAGATTATCACAAATTACCCGGTGAAAATTTACAAAGCAATATACGAAACGGGGGTAGAATATGTATCTGCATGAGGATAGGGAAACTTTTAGAGATTTGATAGAACAGGTAGCTGACAAAAGTGGCAGAACGGCAATTGTTGTGGAAAAGGATTATTATGTCACATTGATATTGAAATTACTTTCAGAGAAGCTGGAGCAATGTGTATTTAAGGGAGGTACCTCATTATCAAAAGGGTTTCATGTAATTGATCGATTTTCGGAAGATCTTGATATTACCTTTGATGAACACATTGGAGAAAGCAGAAGGAAAAAGCTTAAGAATGTGGTGTTAAAGGGGATTAGTGAAGAACTGGGATTACCGATTGGAAACTGGAATGAGACACAGAGCGACAGGGATTATAATGCGTATTTGTTTTCCTATTCTTCCGTATTTGAATTAGAGGATGACAGATTACCGCAGTATGTAAAACTGGAAACGGCATTAGGCTCCTATTCATTTCCGACACAAATCGTGGAAATACGCAATTATATTGGGGACTACCTGGAAGAAAGACAGAGAGAAGACCTGGTGGAGAAGTTTTCGTTGGGGCGGTTTTCTATGAAGCTACAGTCATTGGAGAGGACCTATATTGATAAGGTATTTGCTCTTTGTGATTATTATCTTCAAGGAAGAGCGAAAAGATGTTCCAGACATTTATATGATATTTACAAGCTGAGTGCTAGACTTGAGATGGATAAAGAATTTGAAAAGCTTGTAGAAGAAGTGCGGGAGCATCGTGCTAAGATGCCAATTTGTCCTTCTGCTATGCCGGGTATAGATGTACCAGCTATTATTACTCTGTTTTGCGATGAAGATTTTTACAAGGAAGATTATCAATCCATCACAAGCTATTTCGCTGCTGATTTTATTCCGTATGAAGATACGATTGAGAAAATGCGTGAGATTGCGGCAAGTACAGTGTTTACGGAGAAATTTTGAGTTTAAGTTAAATGGCACTTCTTTTGTTTGGAAGTGCCATTAGTATTATTTGAGGAATACCCCATAATTTTGCCTGTCGTCAATTATGTATTCAATTTTTACGCATCTTTCATCTTCCTTTACCTGAAATACGAACCACAGGTGTGGCCAAAAGTTCAGAACCCGATATTTGGAAGGTACATAGCGTAGTCTTCCACAGCCCATAAGAGGCGTGGTTTCCAGATAAGAAATTTTTTCATCATAGGCATCCAACAGCCGAAGCGCACACTCTTCTCCGTTGTCTCTGGCACAACGGAAAGTGTATTCTTCTAAAACAGAGTTTGCTGCAGGAGAGATGTCAACATTATACATAAGCTTTCTCCTTTAATGCAGCTCGAAGGTTGGCAGAAGCACTGCGGGCAGGAATGTCCGGTACGCCTGCACGTCTTAATTCTTCGATTTCAATTAATTTTTCTCTCAGTTCCAATTGCTTTTCGCGCTGATCGTAAGCGGTTATATCCATAACAACTAAGTCGCCCTCCCCATTTTTGGTTAAAAAAACAGGTTCGCCGGTTGTTTTGCATAAATTGGAAATTTCGCTGTAGTTCTGGCGAATGGCTGCGGATGGTTTAATTAAAGTCTGCATAATAAAAGCTCCTTTCGTAGTAATATTTTGTATCAATTCTAATATTATTATACTATCAAAGAACGTAAAAGACAAATAAAATAGAAAATTTAATAAAATTTTATGAAATGACTAAATACAAGATATAGTAAAAAGAGCCGACTGTTGATACAGACGGCTCAGCTAATTGTATTACTTTTTCTTCGGACACCATGCCGGGGAAGTCTTTAATGGAACAGTTTCAGAATGTACTACACTAAAACCAAGAAACCCTGGCATTTTACGAAGCCCTTTTTGCATGAAATAGTCCAAGATATAGCGTTGTTCTGGATGATTGCAAGTAAAACCGGTTCTGGTGTTTACAATACGCCGGTAACCTTTACAGTATTCACAGTCGCTGCATTTAATGGATTGTTTTTTGTCAGCCATATAGTATCCCTCCTTGAAATCGTGCCAATCAGGCTGCATTAGCCTGAGCGTCATAGTGGAAAAAGTTGCTGATGTCCCATTCTCCATGCAAATAGCGGGCAGCTTCACACAGTTGTTTTGTGTTTTTACAGCAGCTGCAATTCCCCTGTTTGTGCATGGAGATCATGGATGACAGTTCTTCCCAGCGTTTTGCGTGGTCATCAGCCATTGTAATGTTGGAGCAGGGGTAGTATTTTCTGCATTCCTGTTCACATAGAAATGTCTTTTTTTCTACACCGCCGCAGATGGCAGGTGTAAGATTTGCCAGTTCGATGAAAAATTCAGGTGTCTGACAGGCATGCTTCAGGTGATTTAAGGTAAGATCCAGCAGGTCGTTGTGACTCATATTTGCATCGAAGAAATTATCGAAGCATTCGCAGAGCCAGTCTGTAAGCTCCGGAAATTCTTCCAAATGACCGCTGCGGAATTTGCTGTCCGGATTCTGAGCCATTAGGTTTGCAAAATCTTCATCCCGGTAGCGTTTTTCTTTAATACGGTAAGCCTGCTCCAGTTCATCTTCCGTAAGAGTGAAAGAGTAGGTCTGGTTATTGATGTTTCGTTTAATGGTTAATTCTTCCATTTGTGATTCCTCCAGTGTGAGTTATGCGGATTTTGTTTTGACATTCTGATTACACGGATACAGATCTTCTAAGGGAACCCATTTGCCATCCCGCAGGATACAATGATTTGCCGAACAGTAGATTTCCGGCAGAATATCCGGGCTTTCCAAGTATTCTCTGGTAATGAATAATCCCAGATGCTCCGTGAAAAGAGGCTCCAAAGCAGTCAGAATCTGTTCTCTGAGCCGTAGGGAAAGAGTTGTAAATTCTTCTATGTCCTGCCTGCAAAACGCTGCCTTTGACAAATCCTTTAGAATACCTGACTTCTGGATTGTTTCATTAACAATGGGAAGTCCTTCAGCAAGATAATCCCTGTGTATGCGAATGCCCTGCAAAGCAATAATGGAAGCATATTCGGAAGCTTTCAGGCGAATATCACGGCATAGGGCCTCATACGCAGTTTTGTATTTGGTCTTTAAAACAGCAAGCGGGACATTATCGCGGTTATTCTTCAGGGTTTTAAGCTGCTTTTCCAGTTCGTTCCGCAGCATAACAGCTTCCGGATTTAATTGATGGTTCATGGCGCATCCTCCTTTCAAAAAGGGACTGCCGGTAAAGACAGTCCCATGGTAATTGTTACGCTATTAAGTTTGCATCCGTCTCCGGTTGGTTAAAAAACGCAATCGTGTAAATACTGTTTTCTGTTTCAAATTGCACATGGTTTGGAGCCGCTTCCAGTATTGCCTGCACAGTTGAAGTTCTGATCAGATTGCCCTGATAGAGATATATTGCAGGTAAACCTGGCTTCAAGATACTTATGAGCGTGGCGGTTACTGTAATGAAGCGTTTTGATATAAATTCTTCTGTACTTTTCTTTTGAAATAGTCCTAACATAATTTTTCCTCCTTATGCGACCTGATAGGAGAGGCGATAGGTGCCATCTCCACAGGAAAGGTATTGGTCTTTGTGTTCATAAATGGTTGCGCGGATACGTTCTTTGTAATGAGCGTTCTTTTTTGCCTTCGGGTGGTGTTGCAGTCTGGCATACAGCTGTACCAGGTTCATCTGCCCGCCGACACTTTCAAAGGTCATACGAATCAGATGGTGCCAGGTAAGAGCTGTGATATCCGTATCTGCAATCGAAAAGCAGCTATCCTGCGAGAAGTGAAAAGGAATTATAAGGACATCCTTTTTGTGCAGAAGCAGCATATATTCCGTCACAATAGGGATAAAGGGCTTTTCATAGCGTCTGGAATCAGACACACAGTTGAATTGCCCCTTTACCAGAAAGGATTCAAAGTCACCCATTCGCATCATGTCGTGCTGGATGGAATAAAACTGTCCCTTGGAACGGATGTCTCCTACGAGGACAGCCAGGCGGCCATCCTTTCGCAGGGCCATATAAAATTTTCGTATACAAAGGTTCAGCTTTTCCAGAAAGTCTTCGTAATTTTCACATCGGGATAAGTCATCCGGATGAGGCTTGCCCCACATATTACCGGAGTAATGTATGATGTCATGGTAGGGCGGATGAAAGAAAATCAAATCCGCAGAGTCCTCAACATCATTCTTTAGGGCGTTCCAGTTCCCGGTACCGGTTGCAGGTGTGGGATTTAGATCATACAAAACAGATCTTACCCCCCAGTTTGTCTGCAATAGCTTTGCTGGTACCGAACCCGGACATGGGATCTAACAGGGTAAACTGTGAGGTGTCCTTGCCATAATAGCGTTTGGTATCCAGCACATACCGGAGGATTGCTGAAACAACCTCCGGAGAGCAGTTGCCCCGCCACTGGTTACTTCCGCCGGTTCCGCGGTCAGGGAATGCCATAAAGGAAGTCAGATCCTTGCCTACACGGTGTCTTAGGTTCTCTGTTCCCAGCTGCTGTGCTATGGAAAGCCAGTTCGGTCCAAATTCCTGTTCCAGAAGGGCAGCGGCACGTTCTATAGAAGCATTATTCATCATGCCACCTCCGCAAGCTCTGCCAGGGCAAAGATACTGATGCGGTCACTGTAATCCAGACATCTGTCGTCAGTAAACTGAAGCCACACTTTCTTCAAGGTCAGAGGCAGGTATTGTTTTGCCCGGTTTGCTACATATTCGGTGTATACTTCCGTTACATAGGTGTCCAAAAGCCTGGATGCGAAGAAATCGTAATCCATATCGGAAGCATGAAAGCCCATTTCCTCATATTCCTCTGCAAAGGTACGGGGTTCAAACTCCGTAAGCAGAGTGTGAAATTCCACAAAGGAATCCGTGGTGTGCCTCCAGGAAGAGTGTGTTATGTTAAAGTCCAGATGGATATCCTGATTGGAGGATAAGGTTACCGTACCCACGGATAAAAAAGTGTCATCCGGATTTTCTATGGGAACCAGGCTTTCGTAAACCAGCTCCATTCCTTTAATTTCATTCATTTTGTTTCACCATCCTCTACATTTCTTTATTTCTTGTAAGCTGTGTGAGCATGTCTGCAATCAGTTTTGCCTGTCCACGTTCTACAGCAGTTGTATTGCGGTAGTGCAGGAAAATGACTGCGCCATAGGGTTTTTCTCTGGTGCCGATAGGATAAAGAGTATCCACAAGGAAATTCTGGCTTTCAAACAGGTTTAAGATGTTCTTCTCATCATAGTGATAAGGATTCTGCAGGCGGATATGCTTCATGACCTTTTCTGACAGCAGTACCTCTGTAGAAAGGCTGATGCCTCTGGAGGTCAGAACGTATTCTGTACTGCAGACAGCACAGGTTACATTGCTGCTTTTGGCCAGGGCGGATAAATAGTCCCCGCAAAGGGATTCCAGTGTCTGTAACGGCTGATATTTTTTGATTACAATGGATCTGCCGGATACACTGATTTCCACAGCATCTGTTTCACTGATATTCAGCTGTTTTCGGATTTCCTTTGGCACCACAATTCTTCCCAGCTCATCCACATGGCGGATGAGACCATAAGTAGTATCATTCTTCATGTCTGGCTCCTTTCAAAAGAAGGGAACACCAACAGGCATTCCCTTCTTAAACCAAAATAATTGTTGCTTTACGCTACATTTCTGGCAGCCTGGCGATGGGCAAGCGTGTTTTTTGCCTGCTTGATAAGGGGTGGAGCAATCGCCTTTTCCCAGGAGTCGATATAGGAGGATACACGGCTTAAGAGCTTAAATAAATCAAGATCACTCAAGTTTGCATATGCCTTTCCTTCACTCACAAAGGATTTGGGCTTCATGTAGGTGCCACCGGAAGCATTCTTCATGGGAATACCCTTACCGTTTTCCACTTCAATGTACCAGGGGAGATTACGGGGATTTCCTTTGCTGTCCTTGGTAGCGCGAAAAATGCGTACCTTTGACACCCTTGAATAACCCGAAGCATCCTTCTCACCGAAGATCTTATCCTGCTGGTAGGTATATTCCTGAAAACCGGCAGTAATACGGGACAAAATGAACTTTGCCTCTTCCGGAGAAATGTTTGCAGTAACGGTAACTGCCTTATCCCCGGTACCGTTGGAATAATCCTTCATCAGGATTCCGATTAAGGAATGTCTTTTCACTCCGCCGTCAGTGGGTTCGCCGTCTGCATGGATGTGAGCATAGGATTCCATACTGGCTACCTTCAGTTTGTCCTGAAATTCCACCAAAGTTTTGCTATTCTTATAAACTGCTATCTGGTTAGAGATATATTCTTCACTCATGTATTGTCCCTTCTTTCTTTATGCGGCATATTTATTCTTTACCTGTTGAATAATCAGTTTGCCCAGATTCACGGGAAGCTTCTCCAGATTGGTAATATCCAAAAAGCCATCTCCGTAAATGCGCTGGATATTCGGCTTATCACTGCCAATAGCGGCAGCAAACAACTGAATCCCTTTGGCAGAATACTCCTTCTTAATACCACGAAGGTCTGCTTCCGCCTCGGTACCGTAATATCCGTCCCCTGCGGGCTGTCCATCTGAGATAATAAACAGAAGCTTGATGGCTTCCGGACGGCTCATCAGACGTTCCGCTACATAGCGAAGCGCAGCACCATCCCTGTTTCCGCATCTGGCACTCATATCCATCATACGGTACATGTCCTTATTATCAATGGAATCAAACTCTGCATAGGCGTATAGCTCCACATCATCATATTCGGTATGTCCGTAAACTGCGATGGGAATATCCAGACCTTTACAGAAGTCATGCAGGATAATGGAAGCGGAGCGGGCATAGGTAATGCGGTCGCAGCTGCTCATGGAGCCACTTTCGTCATTTAATACCGCAACCGCTATATCTGTCCGGTCATTGGGGAGTTTCAGCTTGTAGAAGATCTTGCCGTCATTGCGGAAGGCGTTGCGTACATTGAGCCGCTTGCCCATAGGCAGGTTGTCAAGCTTGCCGCCTTCCTTGTAATCCTTCAGTATTTGTGAGATTTGTTTCTGGAGTCGTTTGGAGATAAGCAGAAGAGGAGGTGCCACCTTCTGGTAGGCTTCCTTATAGGAATTGTCCACATAGGACATCCGGTTTATCTTTACGTGCATTCCACGGTGGGCATTGCCATAACGGATTTTGTCGGCTTCCTGCTGTAATTCTTCTGAAAGTTCCTCCTCGTATTGTTCGTAGGCGGCATCCTCAGCAAGCTGTGTCATAATACGTTCCATATCAGCAGCTGCCTGGGATACATAACCACTGCCCGCAAAATCGTTGGATTTCGTGATTCCACCGTTCCCGTCTTCCTCAATATCTTCCGTCTTTTCCAGCTCAATCCGTCCGCTTTCATAGTCTAAAACCTTCTGAAGCATTTCCCGGTCCTCCTCATCATCCCCCGGATTGTGTTTGGATCTGCCTGCCTTGGCAGGTTTTCCCTTTCCGCCGGGGAGAGGGATTCCACCGGAAACCTGACTGCTTAAATCGTCAGCGGCTTTATTTGTGCCGTTTTTGATGTCCTCCCGCACCTTTTCAATAAAGCTTTTCATAAAAGGCCATAGGTGAAGCAGAATTTTGTTGGCAGCGTCGAAGCGTACTCTCGTGTCATCATCATAGGCACCTTCATCCACATAAGGGATGCACTCATAAACAGCATCCAGAAAAGGTCCCTTGTAGCCATCCAGATTGTTCAAGTCACCGGCTTTGGCATATTGTATCAGCAGATTAACGATGATAAATACTTCGTGGTGCTGCTTATCAATTTCCTGCGTAACGGTATCCATTTCATCTGCAAAGCGCAGGTTATTGAGCAGGATTCCGGTTTTTATTCCGCCGGGAAAGGCATCACACATGCGTCCTTCAATATAGACATCCTCCATAACATTCACTAGGGTATGTGCTATCTGGGCGATGGCAGAAATAACTGCTTCGTCCTTATCCTCAAAGCACGCAAGGATTTCCTGAAGGCTTTTTTCCTGTTTCCGGGATAAGTCATCCGGTTCCTTCGGATAAAACCTGCCACCAAGAAGTGTCTGATGGTAGGTAGCCAGCATGGTGAAATCTGAATACAGGATATGCCCGCATTCATGTCCGATGATGCCAAGCAGACTGTCCGCCATAAGCTCTCTGGTAGGAAAGCTCCGGGTAAGATAATTACCGGCGTTTAAAACAATGATGCGGTTGTCCGTGTGGGCAATGTCTGCGTCTGGCGATGTGTCCCAGTAAGTGTTCACTTTACTGGAACGGCCATAGCGTTTGGTAACTCCTTCCGCAATATCTGTAAGATACGCTGCGTACTGGCGTGATGCAAAAATCTGCTCGTCTGTCAGTTTGCCTTTTTTGTCTGCGATCATTCTTCTGATTGCTAAATGTGATGTTCTCATTCGTTTTCTTTCATTCCTTTCTTATCCGGGAGTGTTTCTGACAGAAGCTCATCTATGGTGATACCGAAGCATTTCGCCATTGCAACCAAGACGTATGGTGGAGGCAGCAATACAGCGGTTTCATATTTAGAGATACTTCTTTGGGAGACTCCCAGTTTATTTGCAAGCATTGTCTGGGATATGCGGGGGTTTCTGCTAAGGCGCAGGTATCGCATATTCCTTGCAAGGTTTTGTTTCAAACAATTTTCGTTAACGGTTACCATGATTCACACCTCCTCTAAGCGGCAAATTTTTGCTCCAGACATGAGGATTGGATGTCGGCACGGTTTTCCGGATCACTGGAGACAGATGAGAGAACTGTATATTTGGCAGCCTCTAACACATCCCCGCAGATCATATAGGACTGTACCCAGCTGATAAGCTCACGCACACCGCAGCTTCCATCATTGATCATGGTTTCCTTACAACGTTCACTGATTTCCTGTATGGTGACTGCCATATCGGTGACGATACTTTTATCCGTGCATCCCGTTACCTTCATGGTACGTTCTGCCAGAGTATCCGCATCAGGTGCTTCCACATCCATAATCAGGTTCATTCTGGAGATTACGGACTGGTTCATGTCACGACAGCCGGCATAATTATTGTTGGTAGTGATTACTACAACAGTATCAGGATGTCTGTGGATGACTTCTCCGGTAGTAAGTGTGATACTTGCACAACGGTCCAGCAAAGCATTTAAGCCGACAAGCACACCGGGATTGGCAATAACGGTAGGTTCCTGAATTTCAATCAGGTAGCCGTTTCGGATTGCATTAATCAGCGGTGTTTCCACATAACGGAAACGCTGGCCGGTGGAATTCTCAGAAGCCAGAGCTTTTGCGTCCTGCTCCATTACTTCAAGCAGCTTGTTATATACCTCTGCGTCTGTAACCGATTCATCATAAATACCGGTAAGTTTCTTGTATGCGGAAGGCGGATCCATCTGAATATCCATAAGAGTAGGGTATTCCTTATATGGATTTGCTTTTCCATCGGTATCAGGAAGCATCTGTCCCAGAAAATCATAAATTTCGGTGTTGGCAGAGCAGGTGTAATAAAGGTAAGGAATACCTAAGCCTGCAGCAATCGCCTTTGCACCTTCTGTTTTTCCGGTACCGGCAGGACCACGCATCATAAAATTACGCATAGGCTGGACACTGTTGGTGGTCTGGTATGCGTGTTTGCAGATGGTTACAACCTCTGGCGGAATGATGTACCAGTCTTCAATTCGCGGTATGAGTAATTGTTCTTGTGGGGAAAAGGTTCTTTTCGAGAGTGGGAAATGATTGACAAAATCGTTTGCAGCCATTGTTACAGAAACTCCGGGGGAAGCAGGGGTACCGGTGAGAATGGTAAAACTGCCATATAGTACGCTGCTTGGAGAGTATGCCTTTTTATTCAGGTTCATAGGAGTAAGCGGTGCCAGATTACCGGTTGCAGGAATATTAAGCTTGATTCCTGAAGTTGGTAATGTATCAGCGCCTTCGATTCTGCGATAGAGATTATCACACAAAATGAAAGCAGCTTTTTCCGCTTCGTCCATATCCGTAAAACCATCATTTTTGCATTTGCCAAGAATATCGTAATATTCCTTAAATTCGTCATCCTTTAATGCTTCCGGTATCAGTGCAAAGAAAAGTGCAGTACCGGTGTTTCCGCCATCCTTGATGGAATAAACCTTGGGAGAGGAGGTAACATCCGCAAATCGCCCGACATTGAATTTACCATTCTTTCTGTTAAATACTACAGCGTGTATCTCCTTTGTCCTGCTCTGATATTCTGCGACAATCTTATCGCCCTGTGTACCGATGGCACATTCTGAGGCAGAGGCAGGAGTAAAAGAGGTATCCATCTCAAGGTAAGCAAGAATTGCATTTAAGATGGGGGGATGTAGTGTTGATTTTTTTATTGCAACTGTGCAGTATGCGGAGTAAAAAGTTTTACTCACAATATCCGTTACCGTATCGAAGGGAGCAGGCATGCCAAGCTTCCAGGTCCAGTTTGCAAATAATTGTACTTTAGCCATAAAATTCATCCTTTCTGATTACATAATCCATGAAACCTGCAGACCATTGCCTGCAATTTTTGCGTTCAATTCGTTTTCTTCCAAGATGGAAACCAGCTCATTCCAATAGTTCTTTCCGGGGAAAGCATCCAGGGTGGTTACCAGAACCTCTTTCTTCTGGCGGTTGATTACAATATCACCATTTTCCTTAATGACCAGCTTGCTGTGGCCGGTGGCGTTTAACTCTGTAATCTGGGTTTCCAATACCGTTTGTCCTACAAGCTCATACCAGGCCCTTACATCCACTACAGCAGGTTCACCGGCTGGTTCCTCATCCGGATCTGTATCTTCCGGCGTATCAGGTGACGTGAAACTGCCGATTTTCATAGGTTCCACATGGATCCGCCCAAAGCGGTCAAAGGAGATATCCGCATGAGTGTACTGTGCCATTGCTTCTACCTTGATTCTTACGGTGGCTCCACGAAGGAGTTCCTCTAAAGATGGCTTTTTATACCATTTCCATATCGCATCTGGATACGCAGATTTAAGCTTTTCGCTGATACGAAGGCTGATGTGCTGCATCATCATCTCCAGATCCTGCCTGGTTTCTGTGTCATCTGGCACAACAGGTCTGGCAGGAGAGGGTGTGGGCAGTTCTTCTGCAATGGGAGCAGAGGGTAATGGGTGATTCCTTAACGGTATTCTTCTGACAGGTTTATGACTCCGGGGATTCGTTTTGCGGCTTTTCAGCTTACGAATCAGGAAACCGCCGATCATAATAATCAGCCACAATGCCATGGCAATTGCCATGGCGGTCTGAGAATACTTCTTAGGTGTGAACACTGCTAATGCCACCAGCGTTATGGCTAAAATACGGAAACTGTTTGCAAATCCATTCTTTTTCATGTTCTCTTGTCCTTTCTTGTGAAATAAAAAAAGAGGAATCACAGCCGGAGTATATTATTTTCGGTTGCAATTCCTCTTGTGCCGCTTATTGATAGCCATCAATTAAACGGTAATCCATTCGGTCCGCAGTTTTCTGCAGACATGAAGCCACTGTCATCAGCAGGAACATCATTTCCGTCAGGGTTGTTGTCCTTCGGGCGGTTAGTGGCACCATAGTTCCAGCTGTGTAACTGGATCTTCGCCATCCATCCCTTAGAGCCATCTTTTCTGGGAAATTCTACAAGTTCCTGGTCACCGACAATTTGGATTAGGCTTCCTTTCTTTACTTTGGCATCAACCATGCGCTGGGCTGCCTCACCATAAGCTACGCAGCTGTAAAAATTGGCATGCTCATTTTCACCATAGCCTTTGTTTACTGCCAGGCCGAACTGGACATATTTGGTGTTCTTACCATTTTGACTTGTCTTCAGTTCTAAGTCAGCAGTAACCCTTCCTGTTGTGATGATCGTTACGAGATCGTTCATAATTCATTTCTCCCTTCTTAGTGAAATATTTTTTTGTATGAAAAAAAGTGCCAAAAGACTGCCATTTGATAAAATGGTAATTCTTCTGACACTAATTTCAATCATAAACAACGTGTGTCTTCATACGGTTTGTATGTCCCATGCGGGAAAGCACAAAAATCAATTACAAGTGGATTTTACCACAATATGTTGGTTGTGTCAAATGCAAAACACAATATATTGTATTATGTGATGAAATTAGTGTCAGATGTTGTGTCAGAGGGTTCTACTTGTTCGATGCCTAACAGATTATCTGTCAGAAGTGCCTTTTCAAAAAACGGATTCTTGCCGGGAGAAATACCGGAGGGTGTTTTAAAGTAGAACCTGTAACCTTCGCCGGGATGCAGCTTTTGGCTGCGCTCAATCATAAGGCGTTTTTGGTTACCTTCAGCATCTTCCAGAAAGACTTCGTTACACTTGCTTAAAAGCATGGGGCGGATGCTTTGGCAGAGGCCCTCAAGTACAACATAAGAGTGCGTCTTTGCCATAAACAGTGTGGAACAAGCCTTACATATGGAAAACAGAAAGAAAAGCAGACTTAAAAAGAAAAAAGAGGTATCCTTCTCAATCAGATAAAAGGCTGCTCCTACAAAAAGACAGCCGGTGCCAACAAGTAAAGTCAGCACCAGCCGTCTTAACAGTGGTTTTGGTATGGGCTCCATAAGTCCCTCCTTATACAATTTGGAATGTAATACATTGCTTTAAGTACAGATTTGCAATGGCAGAAAGGACAGGAAACCTTGTTTCGCAGACGCGGCCATCGGTCACAATGGTTTCGCAGTCACTTTCTTTATTAGAATACAGACAATCCATAAGTTCATCTGCGTTCTTCAGAGTTGTCTTGCCATTTTCCGTACACAGGATAAGCTCCGCAGTGGAAAGGGTTTGATTGCGTACCAGGGAAAGCACCCTTTTTTCCATAGGCTCCAGCTTAACAGTGTGAAATACAGAGGCTGCTTTACCAATGGAGATTCCTCGGAATAAAATCAGCTTGGCAAAGGTAGCCGCTTTTACAAAGAAGCTGTTTGGGATGGACTGCACATGCAGATGTCCCAGTAAATCGTAGAGAGCATCTGCGCCGGTGCAGTCTTTACCGGTAACAACCAGTCTTCGCATGATGAGTCTGTTTAAGTAGTGGTCAAAATCCAGTTCCCCAAGGATATGCAGTTCCCGTTCTTTTTCATAGAACTCTGCACGCAGTTCCCGGTAGGTCAGAATCCGGAAGGAAAGACAGGTCCATAGAAGCAGCTCATGTGCGCTCAGGCCGTATTCCTTATCGCCGGAAATGACAGTTGGAAGACCATGGGTATTCAGTTTATAGGTTCCGATGGCAGTATATAAAGTCATCATAAAAATCATCACTCCTCACTTAGTCTGGCAGACAGGAAACAAGCAGATCTGTCCGCAATTTGCTGATAGCTCTTGAAATCCATGCAGCAACATGATTTGGTCTGACACCGTAGTACCGGGCAATCTCCACGCCGGTATGTCCCATGTATTTCAGGCGCAGGGCTTCCATGCCCCGTTGGGAGACACCGGATAACTGTTTCTCTGCTTCAGACAGCAGGAAAAAGGTTTCTGCATCTGAGAGGGAATGGTTATTTTCATCCTGTAGGGTATCAACAAAGGTTAGTTCACTTCCCTCTGCAAGAGGGGAATCCAGATAGTAAATGGGTGCCTGAATACGGGTGATTTTTCTGCAGTGTGAGATAAGCTTATTCTTAATCACCACATCTGCAAAGGTGGCAAAGGATGCGCCTCTGTCTTTCCGGTACCGCATGGCAGCGTAGCATAAGGCTTCGCAGCCGGTCTGGTACAGGTCATCATACCCCAGTCCCTGGATCGCTTCATTGATGCACATGGTACTAAGTACAATGTTTCTGACCAGATAAAGATGGTCTTCCACGAGTCTCTGTTCCTGAATGTTCATTACAGACATGGTATCACCTCGCTCTCGTTTAAATCTGTAATCTAACAGGCAATCTTTACATGGTTGTTTTGCAGGACTTTCCGGCATTCATCCATCAGACAGTCGCAGCGATAATCTGAGAACTCACCGATATGTGCCTGATTGCTGGATAAGCAGAAGGTGTCCTGTATCCAGCGGTATGCATCTTTTCGGGAAAGGATACCGTTTTTCCAGATGGCATCAAACAGCCGGTGCGTTTCAATGCGCTTGTGGCGTAAGTCGCCATTGGCCAGTGTACCTTTTGGTTTCATGGTTCCGGCATGTACGCCTACATAGGAATCGCATTCCGGATAACCACTGCACACATACAGATGTTTATCCAGGGCATTTTCTTTGTAGACATAGGCTGCATCCCGAAGAATTGCAGGTCGTCCGCAGTAGGGACATTTTACATTCTGTTGCTTTGTTTTTCGTTTCATGGCTGTTATCCTCCCTTCTATGTATGGATTACATATTGATTAAGTATTCTGTAAGAATATTTTAGAAAAAAAGCAAAGTGATTGATATAAGCCCAAGCGTGGTTCTTAAGTAAGTTTGGAGTATTCCACCGCAATTTGGTAATTATGGCTGATTCATCAGATGTAAAAGCTGCTGTATCGGACAGTCTCTGGTGGAGGAGGTAGTCAGCTTAATCCATTTCTGATAGAGCCGGATAAAGGTCTGACTGCTTATCATCCCTGCACATTCGCTTTTATCTATTCGTGTATTCAGGAAAATTTCCGCATCCGGTAAGGGCAGGATGATGGGCCTGCAATCATGTCCGGGTATAAAAAGAAAATCGCCGCATTGGGATTTGCTCTCGTAGCTGCAGTGGCAGGATACATACATGGCATTCCGGTAGTTTCCTTCCGCTGCTTCCAGAAACGTTGCGATAGTTGCATAGCTTACGCTGAGCACTGGATCCATTGATTCATCACCTCCTTCCATCCAGCACGATTCCTAGCCGAACAACTCAGTAATTTCCTGAGTGATACGTGGAATAACGGTGTTGTTAAAGATGCCTGTAAGGGCACCAAGCAAGAGTGCTCCCAGTACAACAGCGATAATGATTTTTACACCATCAGAGATGTAAAAATCTCCTCTGTCGTTGTTAAGTACATTCTTGGCGCGGTTGATAGCTCCGGTAGCTTTTACTTTTGCATTGTTTAAGATTTTACGCATTGTTCGTTGTTCTCCTTTTCAAAATAATAATGATCCAAAGTCCCGGTGAATGGTTACAGGTTATAAGTTACAAAGACCTCACCTCCTTCACAGCCTTGCGGGCATTAAAAAAAGGCTCCCAGAGAGCCTACGACTTCAACAGACAGAACGACCACATAGATAAGCAGGATGCAGAAGAGCATCATCATGGAATATTTCTGCATCTGTTTGGGACGTTTGGCTGCTTTTTTTTTCAGGTTGTTCTGTTCAATCTGGCGCATGTCAAATACCAGCATTTTGAAATACATCTGCTGGTCATCGCCGCGCAGGGTACCGATTAAGCCCCTGACAATATCCGATAACATGGTGCTTCCCACGCGGTTTTGCAGGTGCAGGAGAGCATTTTCATAGTTACCGGTTTTCATATCAGCGATGGTGGTGTCTAGCTCCTGCCCAAGGTTGGGACCGGCAATGCGCCTGTAGGATACCAAAAGCTTCAGAACATCCCGGTTCGTGGAGAGCCCCTGCTGGATACTAACTGCAAAGCGGGGAAGCTCGGCTTCAATGAGCTTTTTACGCTTCTTTACAATGTCGAATGCCTTCTGATAGGTGGAAAACCACATCAGGATGGAGAGTCCCATGATAAGAAATCCAGCCATTGGCATAAACGGTAATAAAAGTAAGCCGCACAGAGCCGTCAGAAGTGCCGTCAGGGCAGCTTTCATGGTGTATGCTTCCGGTGTCAGTGGAATACCGGAGATGGAAAGTGCAAGGGAAAGCTTGCTTTTCTTAATCGGGTCCAGCCTAAGAAGGGGACTTAGTTTCTCTGCAACCTTTGTGAGATATACATCAAACAGTTTTTCACTACCGGTTCCGGTCTGCTTTTTGGCAACCATCATCATGCGGGAGGTTTTGGCTGTCGGCACGTCCACGAAAGCACAGGAAAGGTTATAAACTCCGGCTCCAAACAAAACGGAAGCCAGAAGAATCAATAAAGTGGTCATGTTAGTACCTCGCATTTCTAAGAGTTATACTCAATGGGTTTACTGAGCTGCATGATTTTGGTGAAGGAATACAGGACAATGGCAGCACAGATGGCCAGAGTGATTTTACCCGGCGTGGAGAAAAGCAGGGTTTCAAACCAGGCCTGATTCAGCACATACAACAGCGGAATGTTGGCAACCACAAGAAACATCATGGTGATGGCTTCTTTCTTTGGCGCATTGATAATCGCCTCCAGCTCTGACTGGATAATTCGCATGTCTGAGAATTTCTGTACTGTAAAGGTCAGAGTATTTTTCATGCTCCGGTCACTCTGGCATTGAATCAGTGTATTACACCATTCGTGGAAAATCCGGTTGGGAATCTTCATCTTCAGTGTATTAATGGTGGAGATCATATTGGCATTGAGCATTTCCGATTCCGTAATAAAAGCTTCAAAGTGTGATTTTACAGGAGGATTTAAGTACGGAATATTTTCACGGACAGCCTTCAGTAAATCTCCGCTTCGCAGATAGGAAGTGGTAATGACTGAGATTGCTGTTTCCAGCTCCTCATTCAGGTGCTTTTTGTAAGAAGCTGCGGTAGAACGCAGATACCATACCGGTGCAAAGGCAAATCCGGCTCCCAGAATCGGAATCAGGAAGGGATTATTCAGCAGCAGTGCCACCACGGCACCAATGGCAAAGAGCATAATGGAGACTCTTTTTACCATGTTGAATCTTCCTTCTCGTCCGGTGGCAATCAAAAGCTGCTCTACCTCTAAGGTTTCCCTGTTAAAAAAGCCCTTCGCCGGTTTGCCTAAAAGTACATCCACATCATCCTGCAGGGTACTTTTCTTGGATGGGGCAAGCAGGTGTAGGAAGTCGTTGAAGCGGACATCTAATAAGGTAAACAAGCCATTAACGATCAGAAGAAATATGGCAATCTGAATCCATAGCATGATTGGATCCTCCTTTCTCAGGTTTCTTTGGAACTGCGTCCGGTAAAAAAGGCTGAAGCTTTTTGGCAGGTATGCCATTGTCCAGCATTCGTTTCTTTAAGGTATCTGAGATACCGACAAGCCTTTTATGCTTTCCTACAACTGTAATTTTTCCGTTCTCATCTGTGCAGTTATCAGCTACGTCATACTGGTAAAGGGGACGGTAGTAGAGCTTTCCGTTACGATAATCTTCTCCTTCAATAATCTGCATGATCTTTCTGGATCCATCCTCCAGCTGTTTTGTGAACACCACGATTGGGTATGCCTCCACCATGATCTGCATCAGGATATCATCTGCCATATTGTACTTACGCTTGGCAAGAGTCATCATTCTGCGGTAGGTGGACTCGGAGGAGTTGGAGTGGATGGTGGTTACTACGGTATGTCCGGTTCTGGAACTTTCTGCCACGGACAGAGCTTCCTTTGCGGAACGCATTTCCCCAACACCGATGACATCAGGATGTTTACGAAGCACACGCTCCAGTAACAGATCCTGATCAATATTTAAGGAAGGGTTTTCGTGTGGTCTGGTTAAAAGATGTACCACGCTGTTTGTGGCATGCCCGCTCTCATCCCGCTTGATCAGATCAAATTCGCGGCTTCCCTCTTCAATGGTAATCAGACGGCGGTTATCCGGAACCATGGATAAAAGCCAGCTCATAACCGTGGTTTTTCCGGAGCCGGTGCTTCCGGCAATACATACGGATACACCATAGCGGACACAGCAGGTAAGCAGATCCAGCATTTCTTCCGTAGCGGAGCCGGAGGCAATCAGTTTTTCCATGGATACGGACTGCTGGTTGACGATTCGGATGGAAGCATTGATGCCTACTTCCGCATCCACAATGGGTGTTTTGTCCACAGAGATACGGATGTTTTTATCCAGGAATCCAATGACGGAAGGCATGGTGTCGTCAATTACCATCCCACAGGTATTTAAGAGCCTTCGGGTAACATCTACGGCGTGCTGGGGTGATTGGAACCGGTCCGGAATCTTCATGGAGCGTCCTCCGCTCATGATAACTTCAATATCGTCAAAGGCGTTGATGTTTACCTCTTCCACACCGGGCTTATAGATCCATTTCTTTAAAAAGGAGATACCTGCCATATCCTCATAGAGACTGTCACAGAGTTCATCCGTGGTCAGGCCCTCTATATGATAGGAACGGCTTAAGACATACTGCTTGATAAATTCCCGAAGAAGCTTTCTTGCCTCTTCCTGATTGCCTTCCGTGGTGAGCTTATCGGAGTGCTTGCTGGTACAGTATTTCTGCACATCCTCCAGAATCTGGTCGTAGGTTAGATTTTCCTGAGCGGCAGAGGTAAAAAACATATCATTTAAAGATTGCATGGTGTTTTTTCTCCTTTCTTACCGGCTGCACGGCAGAGACTTCGTCTGCATTTTCTGTCTCTTCATAGGAATCATTCAATTCCTCATCCGTTGGTTCTACGGAAGGGGAGGTCATAGTGATTTCTTCCGATGCAGGTGTCTCCAGACGCTCCTTTACCAATTTCAAGGAATTGATGTAACGCTGGTTACAGTAGGCAAGTGCCTTAAACATCTGACCGCTGGTACCACAGCGTTCAATTTCCTTTGCATAGGGAAGCAGGCCATCAAAGCCGCCAATCAGGTTGTCCATTTCGTCAATGGCATGGAAAGGACGTGCCAGTCCCGCAAAGGTAAGATGCTTATCATAATGGAATTTCGTGTCTGTAAGCAGAGGCTTGTGAGCCTTTAAGTAATTCAGTCCCCGCAGGTCTGGTGTCAGGATCCGTATAACCAGATCAGCTGCTTCAATGGCTGTTGGTGTAAAGAAGTTGAGCATATTGGAGCTGCAGTCCAGGATTATGTAGTCTACCAGCTTGGATGCTTCACTGATAAACAGCTTTATTTTGTCGTACTTTAACTCCGGGTAGGAGAAAGGATTTTCGCCTGCCGCATATCCCATAACGCCAATAAAAGGGTATTCCTTCAGGATTACCACACGCTCGGCTACAAGGGCATTATTGATTTCCAGACCGGTAAGCACATTTCCGATGGAAGCGGAGGTCTCTAAGATACGGTCCGGCATCCACACAGGGAGCATGGGGGTACTGGAGTCGGCATTGATAATGATGGCTTTCTGTTTACCGGCGGTAAGAACCTTGGACAGGTTACAGCAGAACATGGATTTGCCACATCCGGGATTACCCCATACAGTAATGGTTTTTGACATGGACTGGTACCTCCTTATTCATTGTTGGTTGTTTCCGTAGTGGCTGTTTCTTCCGTAGCAGTATCGTCAGCTACGAAGGGTTCTTCTGTTTCTGTTAGAGAGGACTCTAAAAGTACCTCTTCAGATTCTGAGCCATCACCATACAGGGTGGTAAGGATTTCGTTCTGTCTATCCAAAAGGTCATTTGCCAGAGTTTCGTTACCACGGCTGATGAGAGCCACATGCAGAACACCTTCGTTTTCATATCTGGTTAAGAGCATGGCCTGTTCAGGAGAAGCCAGTACGGTAATAGTTGCGGTCTGCTGTTTTTCTTCATCCTCCGCGGGGGGAGTGGTGTAATCAATATCAAGACCATCTGCATCCGTAACAGACAATACCTTTAAGAAGCGCAGTTCCGGAATGTCTGTGACAGGTTCCAAAACATTTTCATCATCATAGTGGTACAGACGAATGATGTCCCCGCCCTGGAGTTTGTCAGAAAGAGCAGTAGCGAGGGTCTGTGTAGTAATGGAGATGGCAACCTTACCATCCGGAATAGCATTTAAGGTAATATCTGAAGAAAGCGGTACGCTGCTTACTTTTTCTGGAAGAATATAATCTCCGGGATAAAGGCCGGTTGCAGCATAGGTTCCCACAACGTCTTCCAGGGTTCTGGCGACATTATCGGGCATGTTATATTCACCAACCTCTACAAGCTCTACATCTTCAGCAGTGATGGCCCTGCCGCTGTCAACAAAGGTCTTCATGCGGACAATTTCGTAGGTGTTGCTGGTTTTGCCGGTAATCGCAGGTATCGCGATAAAGGCAATAATGACAGCCAGTACAATACTAATGATGCCATAAATAAAACGGTTATTCATTTTCATAGTGGGTTCGTTCTCCTTATCTGTTCTGATCTAAAAATAGGTAGGTCTTTTGAAACAGACCAATGCTGATAATAATGACTGTTGTAGCAACGACTACAGCTGCAACAGCGGCTATAAGTGCAATTTTCATGGATAATCCTTTCTTTATATGAGTTGGGGCAGGGTATATATCAGGCTTCCTACGAAAATAAAGGGTGCAAAGGGGATATTATATACATTCACCTTGTCAATGTGGGAGGTAACCAGTGCGAAAAATAATGCACCGATACATGCCAGCATTAGCACGGCAAACAATCCCCATGCACCATACAGGATACCTAAGACAGCAATCAGTTTGATGTCTCCGCCACCTACCCCGCCGTTGGTTACAAGAGCTACACAAAACAGAATCATAAATCCTGTAACGAAACCAAGCCCGCTTTTAAGCAGAGGCTGATACCAGAAAATAGTCGGTTCTGCCCATCCTGCAAGAGGAATCGAAAAAAGACACCAGATAAGGAACGCAATCAGGGCAGTGTTGCGTATCCTGTGGTGTCTAATGTCATAAATTGCAAACAGGAGCAGAAAGACCAAAGTGAGTATTTGGTAAATGAATTGCAGGCTATTCACGCTTGGAATACCAATCATCAAACATGCTGCCCTGAATATAAACTGAATCACTGACATTCATGGAGAGCATTCCGGCAGGTGTCCATGCGTCAATGACATAGGTATAAACGGTATAGGATGTGTTATCCGGATACCATACCGGAGTAAAGTGGACATTCCGGTTATAGGTGGAATACTCATTGGGCTTGAAGGTAAAGGTAGCAGGATTGCTGCCATTGCCTGCAAGTAATCTCCAGTAGGACTGATATTCAAATTCCGGGAAGTATGCAATGGCTGTCTGTGCCAGAGCATAATGGCTTGCGGGAGCATTGGCAGAAAATTGTGCCGTTGCAGATTCCTTGATACCGTATCCACTCTTCATGGTACTGCCCACTGCAGTTGGAACAATATCGTCCGGCTGGATGTCCATGGATGTACTCAGGGAAGCAGAATAGGAAGTGGAGTAGAAGATATACTTTCCATTGTCTACCCATTTTCCGTTATCCACCCATTCTCCATTGTCTACCCACTCGCCATGATCTGTTGTACAGTTGGCAGGACAGTTTTCATTGCAGCCCGCATCCTCCCAATCCCAGTCAGATTCCCACTCCCATTTTGCTTCCCATTCCCATTTGGGCTGCCAGTATGCACTCCAGACACTCCAGCTTGCAGAGGTCTTCTGTGCATTGGAGGGTAGGGACGGTACATGGAAATGTGGATTCGAGTCTGTTGCAAGAGGATCCGGCGGAATGTTTTCTTCCAAGGAAATAATCTTTGCTATAAAGCTTGTCTTGGTAGTGGTTGCACCGCTTACCGATACTTCGATAGGAAGGGAAGTAGGCTGGGAAGGGGTGTGCCACTTTGCCCAGACAACCTGGGAGCCGCCTGCAGGGATGACAATATCATTTACCGTGTATGTGCTTCCATTAATCTTGAAGGTAACACTTGCCGGATTATCGGGATTTACCTCTGTGGAGCTGCTGACGGTAATGCTGGTAATCACATCCGTATCCACACGATAGGTGTAATCGGGAGCCTGCAGCTCTGCTTCCGGTACATCCGCATAGCTTACAATACCGATTCCCAGAGCGGACAAAATCTCTGCATCGGAAACCTTACCGGTTGTGGTTCCGGTCCATGCAGGGTACCCTAAGTCTGCCGTTTCCAGAAAGATTGCCAAGGGAAGGTTCTGATGGGTAAGACTTGTCAGCTTCTTACGCAGATTTCCGTTGGACAGCTGGTTATAAAGAGCCGCTTCTGTTGCGGTCATAGCATAATTTTGTCCGCCATGAACAAAGTACGCGATGGGCTCAATGACCAGCTTGTAGGAACCGGAGATGAGGTCTTCAAAGGGAATCCCCGTTTTGTCAGATACCAGCTGGGCAGCATATTCCGAGCAGAAGTACCGCTTGATTGCTTCGATGCTTGCCTTGGTTTTGCCACCGCTGATAATGCGGGGAAGAGCAGTTCCGGGCTTGGAACAGCTATAGGACCCTGCACCGGGGGACAGGCTGGTACCGGCAGTATACTGAAGCTTGCAGACCTTGCCAAAGTGGATGACATTATCTGCCACACTGAAATTGGTAAGGTCAAAGGGTGTGGATACCACCGTTCCGTCTGTTGTGACAACGGTAATGCGGACTCCATCCATGTTGTTACGCCAGATATCCGTACTGGTACCTTCACCCATGTCACCGCTTCCACCATCAATATTTCCATCTCCCTGTGCAAATACGGTCACGGTTGTGGATAAAAGAAATATCATGGAAAGAAGCAGTGGAAAAAATAGTTTTCTGATTCGTTTCATGTGAATCGTAGCCTCCTTTTTGGGTATAGAAAAAGACATGGAGAACATCCATGCCTTAATCGTCAAAAATATTTAATTGCCCATGGTGCCAATCTGCTTGTTGATGTCACCATCATTGTCTACATTGTCCTGATTGGTATCACCGGTAGTGATCCATCCAAATACCGGGTCATACACCTGACCGGGATGAGAGTCGGAAGGAGCTTTGGCAGGAGGAGTGTTATTCGGCTTATCATCAGCAGGTGGTTCGGTGGGATCAGGAGTGGTAGGAACGCTGTCGTCATATTCGGGTTGTTTCTCCGGATTGGTGGTATCGTCATTGGTTTCCGGTTTTTCCAAAGGCACTGTTTCTTCAATCTCATCCTTGGTGGTGCTGCCGGAAAGCTCTGTTACCGTTCCGGATGCATCTTCGGAAACTACCGTCTGGGTGTTATCTGTTTTGGTTCCTGTCACCTGAGTATCGTTTTGAGGAGCAGATGGTGAGCTGACAGACTCAACATCTGCATTGTCTTCCCAGGTATTTGTCGTAGTACCGTTTTCTGCAGTCACGGGAGTGAAGGTATTTTTAGGTTCCCTTGTTAAAAAATAGGTACCGGCCAGCACTGCTACACACAAAGTAGAAAGGCTGCCGACTGTAAGGACTAATTTTTTATTACTTTTATTTTCTGTCTTTTTCATAAAGAACTCCTTTCGATGGTTCTCCTGCTGACATTATATACGCATAAAGAAAGCGAATGCCAACATCTGGTATTTAATATTTCGTGTTGTGGGAGCCGGTTAAGGTAATGTGCTGTGTAATGGGCGGAAGCAAATCTCCAAACATTTTTATCTGAAAGGTGGCATCACAATTCACCACATATTCAATTTTGTCAGAGTATTGGTTGAACTGAAGACTGATATTCGATACGGTATAGTCATCAGTGGAAAGGTCAATCCGGCTTTCCAGTCCATCAATGAATCCTGCTTCCAACGCATGCTGATACGCGGCACTCAGATGCAGATCCGACATGTAGGAGTTTAGGTTTGCTTCCCGCTGCGAGTGGAACGTGTCCGCGTAAATTCTGGCACTTACATTATTCAGCTCCATCTTGGCTGCATTGCGGATATTGATGCAGTTTATTTTTACGGAAGTAAAAAGCAGCATGAAGGAAAGCAGCATATTAATTGCTAAAACAACAAATATGGTGAAATAGGACAAATCACCGCGTTCATTTTTAAGTAGGTTCTTTTTCATGGGGACCTCCTATTTCCAGTAGTGTTCACTGACACCGGCACCCTGAGCGCGCATGTCAATGGGAACCAGATTAAACTTCCATATACCACCCAGATAGCATCTTCCGGTGATGGTCACATAGAAGGGGGTACCGATTTGAATACGACTGGTATTACCCGGACCGGTTACCTGATAGGTCAGATTGTCCACATCATTTATCTGCCCGGCCATATAGCTGAACAGTGCGGCAGTATCTGCATTCGTCCCGCCATTTAGCTGGATCTGCTTTACCATCTGATCTGCCATGTGATCCATTTCCTGTTTGACAGAAATTATATGGAACACATTGATGATGAATACAATCATAATCACGACCACCAGTATGTAGACAAAGCTGCTGATATAAGAGGAATCACCTCTTTCGGACAGCAGCAACCGTCTAATTTTCTTTTTCAAAATGTCACCTCCTGAACTAAAAAACGCAGGCGGAAGGGTTAACTTCGTACCTGCGTCTTCTGATATGTATGTTTTTTCACGATACTTATTTTAACATAGGGGATTTACCCCGTAAATCGCAAAGCTGTGCCAAGTAGGGTAAGTTTTGCGCCAATGTTGTGCCAGTAAAAATACAAAATCTGATGGGTATACACATTATGGTGAATGATATATTTCTATATCTTAAGTTAGTGTAGTTATGTTATAATGTATGTGTCGAATAATGTTGAATATTATCGACAATTATACACTGAAGGTGGTATAGAAATGGGAAAGAAATTGGATGTAGATGGTTGGACTATAAATGATATTATGGATCTATACAAAGAAGATGCGTTATTTGTAGACCAGAGATATCAGAGAAAATTAGTGTGAAAGAAAGTAGAGGAAAGCCATAAACTGGCGCACTTGAATAAGCTGTCTAAGGCAGGCAACTTTTTGAAGTGTTATAGAGTTAAAAAATTGGATTAAGAAGCTAATGGCTCATCAGGAGGAAGGAGTCCCTCCCGCTGCAACAGTTTCTTAGCCTGCTTGATAGCTTTTGCCTTTTGTTTTTCAACAAGAGCTACAGGCATATCGATTTTATAAAGGTCGCCCGGATTCCACTGCTCGCCAGTAGACAGCATCTGGTAGATGGCGGTAAGAATCATACGGGCAATTGCGATAATGGCTCTTTTCTTGCCACGACGTTTAACAAGAGATTCATATTTCTTTTTGTAGTAAGGAGATTTGTCAGATTTTACGGCTGCATGAGCACACTGTACTAATGCAGGTTTGAGGTAGACTCCGGCACGTGTAATCCGAACAGATTTCTTCTTACCAGCAGATTCATTGCTGCCAGGTGTTAAACCAGCCCAGCAACATAAACGTTTGGAACTTGAGAACTGAGACATATCCGTACCGGTTTCGGAGATGATAGTGATTGCACTATCACGTTTGACACCCGGAATGGTACAGAGGAACTGGACAGCATTTTCAAAATCAGGATTAGAAGAAATCATATTTTCTATCATTTTATCAACATCGTTGATTTCGGCTGTGATATAATCCATATGTGCGCGGACAAGACGCATACGGTATTTTTGGGCATCAGTCATCTGATATCCTTCGACGGATTCTATAACAGCATCTTCTTTGGATTTGAGGCTCCGAAGAAGTTTAGATGCGATTTCTTCGTGGTTAATGGATGTACCCGATTGTTCAAGCAGATAGTCGATAATAGACGTGGATGACTTCCCAAAGATATCGGAAACAATAGAATCTAATGCAACATTACAGACAGTAAGAGCATTCTGGTATCTATTCTTTTCACTTGAACGGCAGGAAACAAGCTTGTAGCGATAGCGAGTGTATTCCCTGAGAATACGGACTTTCTTACAAGGAATATAGCTGCCCTTGACAAGGCCAAGACGGAACAAATCCCCAATCCATTTAGAATCTTTGGTATCATCTTTGTTGCCTTTCACTGCCTTTACCCATTTAGGATTGGCAATGACAACATTGATTTTATCTTCCAGAAGATTAAAGACAGGAACCCAGTATTTACCAGTGGATTCCATACAGACATCATGGCAGTGATTGTCAAGAAGCCATTGCTTGAATTCAAGAATTGAATTGTTAAAGGTGGAAAAGCGTTTCTTTTGGTAAGAGGGTTCAATGCCACCAGTAGTTTTTACAATTGTGGCAACGAGAAAAGATTTATGAACATCGACACCACAACAGGTTTGATAAGTAACTTTCATAGACGGACTCCTTTCACAAATGATAAGAAGCCATTGACTGAACTGCCACACAATTAAACCAAGGTGCTTAAACAATTCTTAGTGTACGGATTCATAATACCACTTATTTGTGCTTGAAAAGGCAGAACTTACACTGATTAGTATGCTGTCTAAAACGAAGAAAGTTGTTACAACTTATCCTCCCGTGCTTTGTAGTGTAGCTTCTTACAAACTATTTTAAAGCACAACGTAAAGAGTTAAAACACTTTCATTACTATTTGTGCCGCCGGCTGAAGGCGGCGGAATGGAGATTAGTATGGAGTTTACCAGACAAGGTTTTATTCATTGATTCCTTATTTAAGGCATTTCCGATACCCAATATAATGATGGTGGAGTATGATGAAGAGGGAACAGAAAATAGTACATACGGCATAATAGACGGATTACAGAGAGTTAATGCTATTGTTTCATTTATGTTAGGTGAATTTCCTGTATACGTAAATGGTGTAAAAGGGTATTTTGATATTAAATGTGCCTCAGCTACTTTTGACCTATCACAAGAAGGCAAGTTGAAGCAAAAAGAACCTGTGTTGGACAGAAATGTGTGTATCAATTTCAGAAAATATAAATTACCAGTTATAGCAACATCTCATAATTCGGAGGTAATAGATGAGATTTTTAAAAGATTAAATTCTACGGGGACTAAACTTTCACGACATGATTTGCGACAGGCTGGTGCTCTAAATGCTTTTTCACAACTGGTTCGCAAAGTATCTTGTTCTGTGCGTGGAAGTAAAACAATGATGGATGTTGTGCCATTGGGAGTGATACCTGAAATTAGTTTAAGCAATAAGGATTTGAATTATGGAATTGATATTGAAAAGGTATTCTGGAGAAGACAGGGTATCTTGGATCAAGATTTGCTGAGAAGATCACGCGATGAGGAGATTATTGCAACTTTGATAGGTTCTTTTTTATTGGACAGACCGATTGCAGTAATCACCTCTACAGTATTAGATAATCTATATGATGAAAATACCGAGGATGGAAAAATTGCAGATGCTAAGTTGAAAAATTGTAGTGATAATCTTGAAACATTATTTGTTCAAACATTTACTGAAATAGACAATTTATGTGATGAAGCAGCAATGTCTTTTTCGGATTTACTTGTGGAAGATAAGAAAAAATCTGATTTATTTATGATATTTTTTAAGGTATTTTTACAGATTTATTTTGAAGGTAAAGCTATAGGGGACTATAAAGATTTTGCTGAAACTCTAATAAATGCAAAGGAATCTATTTGGGATAAGTTCTTGAAAACAAATAGTAAAGCATATTCAGCTGAGAATAATACAATAAAATTAATTACTGATCTTATTGCATCACATCTTGTAGATAAAGAACCAGAACATAATGGTGCAGTAAGGGATGTTGTTGAGAGATTAAATTTGTCATCAATAGAAACTAGATATACAGAATATAAAATAGGTTTTACGTTTTTCGATACACCTCCAGGTAATAGGCATAATGAGGGAAAATTGAATTTTGCCAATGTAAGACAGATAGCGAAAGTTGCTTGTGCAATGACAAATATTAAGAGAAAAGCTACAATGCCAGGAATGATAATTATTGGAGTTTCTGATAATGAAGAGTCTTATGAAAAATGGAAAAATCATTTTAAGAGCAGCGCATATAAATTCAATAGGCATAGAGTTGTTGGAATTGATGAGGAAGCCAAGGTACACTATAATAATATTGACAATTTACTTAGTGCCTTTAGGGAACGAATAGATATGGAACCTATTTCGGATGAACTGAAGGGAGATTTAAAGAATTATGAAGTGATAACAATTCAAGGAAAAACGTTAATAGTTATTACCATTACTGCAGCGTCAGGACAGTTATACGATAATAAGAAGTATGTAAGGGAAGGCTCAGAACTCAAAGAGGTTACTGCATAACGAATATTGCCATCGGTTCATTTTTGGTGAATTGGTGACTTTTCTATTAGATATTTCGAATTGCAAATGTAAGGCTGTGCTATGTTAGATATATATAGTGCCACTGTTCTGCTAAAGCATTGCATAATTTTCCTAATATTGTATAATAGAATTAAATATACAAAAAGAACTGCCTTATAATTTGCAATAGGCAGCTCTTTTTACATCTATTAAAGTATACGGAAACAGTAAAGTGATTTTTTACAAGTAATTCGCTTCCAATAGTGCTTGGCATATTCCTTTAATTTGATTAATTTGGGGTTACCGTTATAAGTTAAATTAATTGTCTGCAACTTGATATATGCCTTGTAAACGACTATATAATGCCTCTTTGTAAATTTGTGTGTAGACAGAGAGAAGGTGTAACATAATACTATACATAAAATTGTTAATAGATACCCACTTGGTTGATTGATACATTTAGCTAATAGTATGTATCCAATGATTCCTATAATCAGTATTCGTTTTGCAAGAGGAAACTGTACTTTTCTTATCTCCTGTATTTTACTTGTTGTACTTTGAGCGCAAAGAGCAGTTGTGTCTGATGAGTAAGAAAATATTGCAAATAAGCTTCCAGAAATTGCAGCTGCTACACTTAATAGTTTAAATGTGTTAGAATAGTCAGCTGATAATTGAGCAGCAAGTGGAATAAAAAGGTTAAAGCTACCATAACTCGATCCTGTTAGGAAAGAAAATATTGCTGCGATTAAAAATAAGATTGCGGGTATAAAAATTTTGGGTGTATGAAGAACTTTATAACACTGTGTTATAAAAACATTAAAACCAAGAGAAGTATCACACACCATAACAAATGTCCATATGGAGATTAGCGAGAAGCTAAGGGATGTCATTTCTCGAAGAGTTTCTTTACATGCTACGCAAATTTGTGGTTTGTCTATCATTTTGTTTTGATAGAGTAAAATTATTGTCAGAAAAATGCTTAGGATACTTGCTCCAATGAGTGGTGAGCTAATATTCATTACTTTACATAAGAACAAATAAGTGCAAGGAAGTATAAGTATTATTGCTACCAACAATTTTATTCCCTTATTTGAAATAGTGTTAATTTGTTCGGTATTTGCAATGTAAGCCGTGCGCAACTTTTTATTTGATTTAGCTGCATTATAACAAAGTTTAATAACAGAAATCAAAAATAATAATGCCACTATATTGTATGAAGCAGATAATACACTATAATGTTCAGGAATTCCTGATTTTTTTAGTGCTCCTGTTATAACAGGCGACCATGAAGATATGGGTGAAATGCAACAAGCGGTTACAGCAGTTAAATTAATAATTGTGGCAATATAGTATTTAGGAATGCTATATCTTGTAGCAAATTTACTAGCAATAGTTCCGGTTGAAAGACAAGATAAATAATCATCTTGGCTGAGCAAAACACTCAAAACAGGTACAATAGTTATAAATATGCTATTTGAGAACGCGTGTTTTTCCAACCACTGATTTGCACAAACAATAATTTTTGAGTGTGTAATAATGTTCATTAGCAACCCAAGTAAATAGATGGAGACAATAGTGCTAATATTTCCTTTAACTACATCATCGAACCAATTCTGTAATGTGAAAAGAGGGAGAGTGTGGCTGGCTGCTAATAAATAATTAATAACAATGCCAGTGAAAGCGGCTGTCAACATTGCAACATATGTCTTTTTGCCTCTCATTAATAAAACAAATGATACAATAAACGGTATTATGGAATAATAATTTGTCATAACATTTACCTCCTATTGAGTTGGCTGTTGTCGATGGTTACCTTTTAGACATGATCATATCTTGTTGATTACTATACAGTATTTTGGTTAGTAATCGGAAACATGAAAAAAAAACTATGTAAGAAGTTTTTGAACATGAATATGGAAGAAAATTGAAATATTTTATTGATTTTATTAGTAGTAAAACAATACTTATTAAACAAACAAAACATATTATAAAAGCGCAAAAAGAGCGCAAAAATACAACAAAAATAAAGGTGAAAGTCATGGATGCGTTTGTAGCAATTTTTCTGAGTAATGTCAATAAATTATTGGGATATCAAAGGAAAGAAGTAAGTAGCTTTATTGAAAGTCAAATGAACTCAGAGCTAGAACATTGTATTGATGAAATTCTTAATAAATTTGATGAGATAACAAATGGCAAAACAAAAAGTCGAAATAGAACAATAGAAGTAACATTAGAGAATCTTTGTAAAATTAAAAAACTTGGAATGCTGATTGATGAAACAAAAAATTTACTAGTTTATTTAACTCAGTTACCTTCAGATGCCATTGATAAAACGATATGTGATGAGTATAAAAGAAAAATTTTGCTTATTAAAGGTCAAATAGGAACTTATCAAAGTCAGTTTTCTAGTAGAAGCATAGATGGTATTTTACAAAAGGAGTTAAATCGTCGCATCCAAAATCAAGTTATTGGTTCAAGAATGACTAGATATATTGCAAAGTATTGGGTTGTAGCAATGGCAAAACATTTGGGGGCTCAAGAAAATCTTAAAACCGCCCTATCGGAATGGAAAACATATTTTTGCTTAAAAGGAAAGAGACTCGACTGTTTCTTATGTGATGAAGATGCTTGTAAGCTTTTTTTGGATCACATTGCTCCCATATTGCAGAAAGATGATATTGACAAATTGGATAATAAAGAAATTGAGAGTTTAGTTGCTCAATTACTTGATAAATTAGAAGAATTATCAAAACAACAAGCTAAAACACTAAGTAATGAAAATGATGAAACATTTGAAAGAAAGTTGATTGATGAATATTCGGTTTTAAAGAAGACTCTAGAAGGATTAACAATGAATGCAGAAGGTTCTAGTTTGTTGCAAGATAAGGAATTAGACAATATAAAATATCAAATCTGTACTCGTGTTATGGAGGATTATAGATTCTATAAAGAATATTATCCGGAGTTATCACTGGAGGATTTTGTCAGCTCAAAGCAAGGTAGGGCAATAATTGTTTTTAGAATTTATCAATGCTATAAGTCAGACTCTGCATTAATTAGAAATGAAAGAGGAGCATTGCAGAAACAAATAGAAAGAGAAACAGGGATATATTTGGCACAAGAAGCACAAATTAAGGTTCCTATTTTGCTGGAAGAACAAGTTGTTATTGGCAAGAACTGCGTAATTAATGGTAGGTGTATTATTCGTAGTGGGACAAGAGTCGCATCAGGCTCTGATAAAATGGTATTTATTGATGAGAATGTATACATTGGCGAAAACTGTGTTATTGAGGGATTATGTTCTATTGGTAAAAATTGTATCATTGAAGAAGGATGTAAAATAGGTAAAAATGTAAGTAATTTTACAATGGTAATGCATGGTATAAACAAAAGTATCTCACAACAAGAGTATAATGATTATATTAACGAGAAGTTTAAAGAGGTGAATTTATAAATGTGCTATATAACTGTTTTTGGCCCTACACATTCGGGAAAATCAACTTTAATGGGATATATACATACAAAAGATATGTCAGAGATCGAATATCGTCAACAAGTACATAAAATTAGGAAAGAAATATCAAATGAGGGATTGACTTATTATTCGGATATGGAATTAGCATATTTTGTAGATACAGGAAAAGATGAAAGGAGAAAGTATGTAGGAGAAAAAGTTTCCTCTATAGGAACATCAAAGAGAATACATATATTGGACGATTTGTGTGCTGATTTTTCTTTTATTGATACGCCTGGCTCAGATATTGTCTATAGTGAACAATATAGTGGTCAGTTTATGGGGGATTATGGTATATATCTTATAGAATCTACGTTATTATATAACCTAAGATATATGGAGCATGATAGCAAGGAGTATCATGAATTACAATATAGAATCTTTGCGCCTTTATTTTTATGGAATATATATAAGGATATTCGAAATATTGTTATAGTCATATCCAAGATGGACATGATAAATTATGATGAGAGTATGTATGCATGGATTTGTAATCACTTTTTACAGATTCCTTGCTTGAATAATGTATCTATACTACCAATTAGTATTGATGTTTATAGAAAGGAATCCGAGAATATTTATAGTAAATCTGAATTGATGAACTATTATGATGGAGAAACATTGATAGAAAAATTAATGCAATTTGGAAAAGAAGGAGATTATAAAAAAACAGAAAATCTCTTGGCGTTTATAGATAGAACATTTTGGGAAAGACAAGTAATTCGGGTAAAGGTTCTATATGGTAGAATTATCAAGGGAGATGTTGTACAAATAGGTCCATTGAAAGGTGATGAAAAAAATATATATGTTAAACATAAGATCGAAAAAATTAAGAAAGATGGTGTAGAAGTACATAATTTAGATGCAGGTGATATAGGTACAATTCATATACCTTCATATTTTCAAGAACAGAGTAAGTACACTAAAAAGAGAACAACAATAATATGTGGCGAAAATGACTCGGTAGAAAAGGGAAATTTATTATATATAACTATAGACTACAATGCGTTAAAAGCTTCAGAGCGCGAATGCATAAAATTGTTGAAAATAGCTGATAGTATTGGAATTGTTTGGTTAGGAAGAAGTGTTAATGTAACCGTTGTAGGAATTATGCGAAAAGGATCAATATGTAATCTAATTCTATTCAATCAAAATACAGAGCCCAGTTCGTTTATAATGCCTAATAGTGTAAAGGGTGGATTATTAATTAATAAATTTGCTTTACAATTATCAAATAAGCACTTTATCAGTGGGAAACTTACAGAGCTTACGCAACTTAGTGATGAGCATAAAGTAGTTTTTTGGTATACAAAATATGCAGATATTGATTATGAAAAATTATTTTATGATGAGGTAGTTGCTGAGTTCAACATGGAAAAAGGAGATAATGGAGATATAATATCATATAGAATAGATATGTCAGATTTTGTACAAATGTTAAGTAGACTGCGAAAATTTATAAAAGAAAATGGAATTGTTGAATATTCATTAATCATAGATAGGTAATAAAAGCGGATAGGGATATCATAAGGAGCTTCCTATCCGCTATATTTTTATTAAATATTCTGCTTAATAATCCTCGAAATCAATCCGACTGCAACATTGCGGTCTTCATCAATCCGGGTGACTACGAAGCTTACCTCATCTTTCTTTCCGGGCATACGGTTGTCGTAGCAGCTGTGGGCTACAGCATTGACACCGATATGAAGGCGGACGAAGACAGTGCCTTTGTGAATATCGGTTACGACTCCGGCATATTTGCCCTGAATCTTGCATTTTCCTAAGTTTGCCTTGCTGTTGTTGCCGTTGACGCTTTTGACATCAGCTTTTACGGTGATGTTCTCCAGAGAGTGGATATTGATATCCAGGATGCGGACCAGAATCTGTTCACCCACATGGAAACTCTCGGTGGCATCACCCAGCCAGTCCCAGGATAAGTCGCGGGCAAGAATGGAGCATTCCACACCAAAGATTTCCACACGGACTACCTTTTCAGCAACAGCAATGACTCTCGCCTGCACAATGCGGTCTTCGCATACGCGGGAATTACCGTTTGCATCAGGAAGGTAGAAAATCTGACGCTTTTTGTGCATGGCATCCTTTCTGCTGGCAACGACGCTACGACTGGCATTGTCCATACCCTTAATCATAAAGTCTATTTCACATCCCAGCATATTGCCAAGGATTTTGTTCTGACGCTGAATCATTTCACCATAGTCATGGGCTTCGTCTTCCACAAGGTTAATCATCATCTCAGCAAGAGGAATTACCACTCGCATCTCCTTATAGTAAATAACGGCAATGGTGCCGCCGCCTTCCATTTTTTCGATACCACCCAGATTTCCGGTAAGGATTTTACGGGTACGGTATGCGTTCTGCAGCTCATGCCAGATGGTATCCTCTCTGGTTTCCTGTGTTTCAATCTCTGTATCTGCATCCAGGGTAAGGATGGAAGAAGGAGCAGTTTTCTTAGAGGGAGCAGCTTTTGTGGCAGGACCGGCTTGGGGAGCTTTGACATCCTCAGAGGTATTGGCTGCATCTTCGGATGCATCTGCCGGCTGCAAAACAGCAGTTTCTTCTGTAGTAATGGGTTCTTCGGTTTTCTTTCTAGGCATATTGTTAATCTCCTTTTCAAATTTTGTTATGACATAATGGATTTTTTATCCGTAGCGACAATGGTGTAGCCCTCATCCGGAAATTCGGGTTCCGGCCAGTCGTCCGGTGCGCCTGCAATGATGTTATCTGGAGCAGGTGCGGATTTCTTTGGTGCTTTGGGTTTTTTCGGCTTGGCTTTGGGCTTCATTAGATTGGTGAAGTCCGGTTCCTCTGACGCAGGGAGCTTTCGCCACTGGGGAACGTGGTCACTTGCACGGCAAAGAGAAAGCTTTTTGCTCTCAGGATGCAGGGTGTAATCGTATTTCCCTACCTTTAATACCTTCTGACCTCGCAGGATAATGAGTGCCTGGTCCAAAGGAAGACGTAAGACTTCATCAGGAGTCATCAGCTTGCGTTTGCCGATGGAATGGGTTTCCCGGTATTCCGGTGTGTAATCAGATACACGCCAGGTATTGAGCTGTTTTGCCTCCGTGGATACGACAATGCTCACATCACCGCTGCGGTTTGAGATAAATTCAGCAGTCATTTCATCCGTACAGCCAAGAAAAAGCTGTGTATCACAGTTACCGATGATTTCCTGCCATTGGTTATCTGGATAGCGGTTCTGCATCTGAGGCAGATTCTGGAAAATACAGCTGATGGACAGGTGTCTGGAGCGGATGGTACTGATTTTCTTGGTAAGATCAGCAATGGTGCATCCTCCGTTTGCCAGTTCGTCTGCCAGTATATGTACCGGAACTGGGAGCTTTCCGGAATTACCGTATTTGTCAGCATACCGAACCAGCTTGATGAATACGAAGGACATAAACAGGGAGGAGAGAAAGTCAAAGGTGGAATCCTGATCGGAAGTGATACAGAAGTATGCACATTTCTCTTTCCCCGGCTGGGTCAGGCTGATTTCGTTGTAGCTGGTAATCTGGCGTATCAGTTTGTTCTGGAATACCTGCAGTCTGGTGCCAAGACCGATGATGACACCGCTTCGCACGGTATCAGATGCCTGCTTGAAGATATTGTAGGGAGCCTTTGCGGGATGCGTAATGGGCAGCATATCAAACAGACTGTTCAGTTCCTTCTCAGAGTTGAGGGTAAGGAGCTTATACACCTGTCCGATATTCTTGCCCTCCGGAGGAAACCCCTGGTCTACATACAACACAAGAGCCTTTAACAGGTTCATTTCAGCGTTGTCCCAGAAGTGGTCGCCTTTGGTAGAGCCGGTGTTTTTGATGATGACATCCGAAAAGAGCTGAGCCATAATTTCCTGCCCTTCAATTTCAGCAAGGCAGTTCCAGCTGTCGGAGTTCTCCGGATTTATCAGATTGAATACCCTCACGATATATCCGTTTGCTATCAGATAGTTACAGAGGTCTCCATACAACTCAGATTTGGGATCTGTGATGATCAGGCTTTCCCCGCGGGCTACGCACTGGAAGACCACATTTCTGGCGTAAGCGCGGCTTTTCATACTGCCGGAGGCACCAAAAACAGCAACGTTACGGTTCATCCGCGTGTTCTCCGGCAGGCATACAGCTTTTCCGTACAGCAATCCCAAAATAACTCCCCGGCTTTTTGTTATGTCAGAAACCAGCTCCAGAACCTGAAGCATTTCTACATCATCCATAAATCCGGAAGTTCCATAGGTACCTTTGTCTGAATAGGTAAGGTTACGTTCTTTATCGTAGGTACCTTTGTTACCCCATCCCATACGCATTACTATAAATATCAAAAGTCCGAATACCAGCAGGCACAAAAAAATCCCATACAGACTGTACGGGAACACGGTAAGTGCCTGAAGGCAGGATAGGAAGGAGGGGGAAGGAAAATCCGGGGAAGTGCCATTGCCCGGTGTCCCTCCGGAGGATGTCCATACCTGATAGTTGATGATAAACTGTGATATGTATCCGCCTGCATAGGCAAGACTCAACAGCAGAATCGGTAAAACCAGGCATAAACAGGTTAGCTTTTTCTTGTCTTGTAACAGTGTCAGTTTAAAAACCTCCCTTCAAATTTGTCTAAATCAATCGTTTCAATAGTGACGGCATCACCGAAGTATTGCAGCAGCACAGGTTTCTGAAAGTCAAAGCAGATGAGATTCCCGGTATAACCATGCAGGGACAAGGCAGTATGGAACCGGCTTAGCCTAAGCATGTCAAAATCAAATGCCAGCATTACCGGGATTCCATCTGAAGTGGCATCATGCTCCATACCGTAATCCGGGCAGGGTGGTTGCAAATCGGAAAGCAAAAGCTTGCTTAGGGATTCCCGAAGATAAGGAGAGCACAGGAGCTTTAACAGGGTTTCACCTGCAGGTGTTGCAGGAATGTAATGAAAATAGTCAAAGCTGGAATCCAGATAGAAGTAGCTTTTCTGAAAACCTCCCTTGCTGGTCATCAGTTTATATGAGGTATCCATATCTTTGCCTATCATCAAAGCCTTGATAGGTGTATCCGGATGGTACCAGGGGGAAATGTGTTCCCTGGATAATACTCCACGGGTCATGTGGAACTGGAGCATGGTTTTTACCTTCAGTTCCGTCCGGTATTCCCATTTCATCAGAGCGTCCCCTGTGTAAAAGACTGCATAAATGCACCTGGGTGCAAACAGCACTCCAATGGTTCTGGAGTTATTGATTTTGATAGCGTCAGCTCCCAGCTCCTTGATTTCCCTGGACTGGTAAAATACCGGCAATGGAAGCTTGCTTTGCTTTCGGTTCCCATCCTGAAACAGGAGTGGTTTCTGATCCCGGTAAAAGGTAACACCGGCATTCATAAGCAGAGCATATACAATAGAGGTTTGCTGAAGTCTTAGTCTTCTGGGATAATCGCTTCGCGGACGGTTGGTATCGGTATTGCCGGATAAATAAAAGGAGAACCGCTCAGGGTTGTCCTGTAGCAGAAGCTTTTTTCCTCTGCTTGTAAGACGGTATCCTCTGAGGCGGTCCTTGTAGTGTGTCTTTATGTAATTTTCTTCCTTCAGTTTGGTGATGAGCTTTTCTCCATAGCTTTTGCTTATGCCCATGTAGGATAAAACATCTATGCAGCACTCACCGGAAAGAGCGATGAGGGATAGTAGGCGGTACGCACTGCTTGTGGTGTCCAAAGTTATATCCCTCCCTTCTGGATTTATAAATTAGCATGGAAAAAGAGTGCGAATTTTACCATACCAGCCTGAAACTCAGGTAAAATTAAGCTGCTGAAAGGGGTTGAGATTGCCCAAAACAACAGGTTTTGCTCTAACTTTTACCATAGTCGGATTATTTTTGGAAAAATTCTTTAAAAATCCGATATGAGATTACCCTGTGTTTCCAGGTCCTTTAGCCAGTCTGGAAAGGCTCTCTTTTCCATAATGGTAAGCATCGTGCAATCCTTATCACCAAGCTCCGTAGTGTGGTAGGCATCGCAGAACAGTCCGCTGTCATCCGTCATCAAAAAGGTTGCAACGGTATCTAAAAGCTGCTTACATTCTAAGTTGTCATAGTCACGCACACGCCTTGCTGAGAGATTGCGGTCAAATATATGGGAGAAGCAAACCACGCATTCCGTAAAGTGCGGTAAGGTATGTTCCTTTGTGTAGGCATCCAGACTGGCATGTAAGGGGTCTGTAAGGAATGTTGTGTTGATGCGCTTGGTTCGCTTGGGCATCAGGCCGGGTAGGGTAATTACAACCCGGTCCGTGCTATGGGTAATGGTAATACCATGCTCTTTTGAAACAGCAACCATCAGTACCGGTTTTGGTATCAGATTGGCTGCAAAGATTAAGTTTCTAAGAGAACAGGCAATACGCTCTGCTCTTTGTGCGGCATCCATGCTTAGTTCTTCGTAATTTTTACCATAAGTACCGGTATCCGTAATTTTTATGGCACTTATGGTATTGGATAGTTTGGGAATTTCCTCCTCAATTCTGGATAGACGGGAGGAGAGTGTAAAACGGTCCATTTATTCGTCTGTAACTCCTTGTTTCTTGTAATATTGTACCCTGCCATCCGCAGACACTGTGCAAAAGGCGGCTATTCCGGGGAAGTGCAGATTCGGAATCTGTCCGGTATGGTCAACAACCACAAGCCGCTTGGGAGCGTCCTCGTCGTAATCAGACAGGGCATGGTTAATCAGTATTTCTTTTTCTTCCGGTACATGAATTACATCATAGCAATTCGAGTTGGTATAAAAAGTCAGCGACACCGGAAAATCGCTGATTGTGTGATAGATTGTGTCGGATATAAAGTCCAACAGTATCCAGTAGGCAACCATGGTGGAAGTATTGGCAGTACATTCCGTAGAATAACGTACCAATCCGGTATCCTGCTCATAGATAAGCCGTCCACCTTTTTCCAGCTTTCGCAGTAGCAAAAGCAGCTTATCCTCCGTAAGGTCGGGAAAGGTTTTTTCCAGTTGGGAAAAGGAAAGAACCTGATATACGGATAGAAGGCGGTTAATCTCTGCCAGATGGTTGCCCTGGTCTTTTGAAATATGGTTCATGGCGTACTCCTTTTATATAAGAAGAAACACAGCTTATACATAAAGATTACTTACACAATACATAGAAAGAAAAATGCCGCTTACAGGGGCAGATTGTTATGCGTAAACAATATGTATTCTTTATGTATTAGACTGCTTTCGACATCTGTTGACGCTCCTTTTCTTTCTCAAGCAGCTTCTTTAACTCCATACGGTCTGTTGTTATCAGCTCTTTTTCCAGTTCAGAGGCTTTAAATTCCACCGTAACATTATTGTTGTTGGTAGAGATAAGTCCGTTACCGCGTTCAAAATGGGTAACTGCCATGGTTTCTGCTTCTGATAAATGGAGAATGGACTGCACACGCATGGCTTCCTCATCCTCAAGGTTTAACACAATCTTGGTTTTCGAGTTGTTAATGATACCCTTACCGTATTTACCATCCTCCAGAGCAAAGAAGTCATTCAAGTCCTGCGTAGCACAGATGGCAGAACCGCCATAGCCGCGGATAATCTTGAAGATTTCCAGGACAAATTCTGCGGCAAGTCTGTTGGAGGACGCACCGATAAGCTGCCATGTCTCATCAATAAAGATAGCCTTTTCTACGGTACGGTCTTCCTTTGCCTTATCCCAGACATAATCCAGTGCCACAAACATTCCAACGGTTAATAAGTCACCAGTAAGCTCTGAAATATCCAGTACGGTGTATTTGTTATCCAGATTCACATTTGTCTGCTGATTAAAGGTGGAGGCAGAGCCGTGTACCAGACGGTTCATAATGTTGGCAAGCCGCTTGGTGTCGGGATTTGCCTTCAGGATATTGAAAACATCCTCCAAAATAGGCATTTCACGATACCTGTCAGGATGCTTCGGATCATACAGCGTATCATTATTATGGGTAATTCCCTTTTTCTTGTAAGCCTGGATGAGTGCTTCATCAAGGAGCTGCCTTTCTTCATGCGTCATATCCGGTATGAGCAGAGAGAAGAAAATGTGCAGTCGCTGTATTTTGGCTGCAAGCTGGGATTTATCCGTCTGCGGTCCGTCCAGCAGGTCGTTTGCGGAGGAATCCACCTTACGGATTTCCATGACGTTGATACAGTTTTTGGAGGCAGGAGAGATAGAAATAAATTCTCCGCCTATATTGCTGCAGGCACGATGGAACTCATGTCCTTTTAGAGGAGCGATGATAAATACCTGTATATTTTTGCGCCGCATACGGAGTGCCATCAGCTGCATGGTAAAGGTTTTACCGGCTCCGGAGGTTCCAAGAATTGCCATGTTAGCGTTCTTATACACCTTTGAGTTGAATATATCAACGATAATGAGCGAGTTGTTGTGTTTATTTACTCCAAGCAGGATACCGTTATCATCACACATCTCAAAAGAGGTGAAGGGATAACAGCTTGCCACACTGGAAGTGAGTATGTTTCGTTTGGAACGTGCAAACAGGCTCTTATCCAGGGAAATCAAAGGAAGTGCGGAAAGCAGGGCCTGCTCTTCCCTGAAATGGCAGGATACAGCTTCCATATCCTGCGACAGGAGAAGCTTTTTCATTTCATTGGCCCGCCATTCCAGTTCCTCCAGACTGTCGGCAGTAATGGTAATGAGGATATTCATATAGTAGAAGTCCTCATTGGCGGCAAGCCCTTCCTTTAAGAAGTAGCCGGAGCGGATGGCACTGTCCAGATCATCAAAATCGGAGTTGGTATCAGAGGTATCCTTAATTTTGGAACGGTTGATCCTGAGCTGTTGCCCAAGCTTCTGTTGGATACGGTCTTTTGGCTGGCGGTCAAAGAAGATGTCCACATCAATTCCTTCCCCGGCATTTACCAAAAGAGAAATCCATCCGGCGCACACCTGGGCACGGTATCCATCAGAGGGAACCAGCAGATAGGTATGGTAAACATCATCCATGACCACATAGTTTCCGTGGGTATAGTCAATGGACTGGGGTGCCATAAATTCCATGGCAGGAATATTTCCGATTTCATCCCGTCTTCCGGCATTGATATATTGTCCAATCACTTCATTTACACGGACGCTTAAAGGTTTGAATGAGCTGGTTTTCCGGTTTAATATGTTGTAGAAAACTTCCGTGGACATTTCATCATCATTGTCAGCAACGAGCAGTTCATTTCCACATTGCTGCAGATAGGTTTTTGCAGTACGGACGGCGGTAATCAGTGCGTTGACAGCATCGGACTCCTCATTCCCACGGTTGGCGGTAAAAGGTTCGTACTCAAAGACAATAAAAAAACGCCGGGTAATGGCTTCTTTGGCGCCAATACGGCGTATCAGGTTCTCATAATCCTTCTGCAGGGCAAGACAGCGTTCATCTGTTTCGTATTTCATTTCTTCCCGGATGGACTCTAAGTGTCTGTTAATGTCAGCACGTTTGGTTAATACCTTAAACTGCATCTTAACAGGACTGATTTTCAGGTAACTGATAAAGGAATAGATGATGCTCCGTTGTTCCCTGGCACTACGCAAAAGGAAGTTGATCGGCATCACTTCAATAATTTTCACATAACGGTGGTCTTTGGTATAAATGATGCCGTTTTCTATTTTGCGGATAGGAAGATAGGAGGCGCAGGGATTGAACATTGTAATCTCTTCCCGGACAGGCTCCCTTCGTTTTCTGGTAGTAGTATTACCGGAAACGTCTGCACCAGACTGTTTTGTCTGTTTCTTTTCCTTACGCTGTCCAAATTCTTCCGCAAAGTCTTCCTTTTTGGGTTTCACTTTCTTCTTAGATTTTGGGGCTTTTGCCTTTTCTTTCCTGGTTGCTGCCTGCGTGGAAGAGGCTTCTGTCTCTGCCGTAATACCAACAATTCTTCGATTCTTCAAATACACAAAGAAATTAATGACAAAGGAAGAAAGGCTTTCTCCGCCGATACCGATGATGGCAAACAGACCTGCTGGGAGAACGGTAAGGCAGACAATAATAATTTTGGTTGTTAAGGTAACCGGAAGCTGGAATACCGGCACTCCAATGAGCAGTGCAAGAATCAGAGCCTCCACAGCATTCCTGAGTTTAATGGTTCCACCGAATATTGTTCCAGTATCAATAAAGTTTGGTGGAATGATGTATATATCATTTTCTTCTTGTCCCATGGACATTCTGGACATACACGATACACCTCCTGAGCATAAAAACAGGGCAGACTTATGAACGCCTGCCCATTAGATTAGTTTGTATACGGTCTTCCGCATAGAACGATTTTGTTAATATCATAAATCTCACGATAAACAACCTTTCCTTTTGAGGACGAGGCATCTATCACATATCCGTCACCGGCATAGATCGCCACATGACTGATATTTAAAAAGCGGTGATTTACTTCAAAGGAATAGAAGATTAAGTCACCCGGAGCCAGAGTGTTATAGGATATTACCAGATTGTTATCGGCAATGTAGCGACCCTGGGCGGCTGCAGTATTGGCACTATCATATTGCAGGCTGACTCCTAACTGGCTATATACCCAGTAAGTGAATGAACTGCAGTCAAAATAACCGTCCTCGTTACGTCTTTCCTGACTGTAAGGAGTATCCAGCTTTGTCAGAGCAAGGTCAACCGCAGCATTTCCGGTTTCTCCGGGAACCAGATCCGGATTTACATGAATATCGTATACCGTATCATACAGGAAAATATGAAGATTACCTGCGTATTCGTTGGCTATGATAAGCTGCTCATCTGAAAGCCTGAATACATTCTCCGCAAAGTAGCTGTCTCCGGCATAGGAAACCACATAGGAGTAATGTGTAATGGTGGTAGTTGTTCCTGTATCCTCAGCCTTTTCCTCATAGGTTGAGGTAGTAGTGGTATAGGAGAAAATATCATCCAGGTTATCGCGCAGTATTTTTTCAAGTTTCGCCAGATTGATTTCCTGATAATTAGCCTGAGAGGCACAAAACTGCGAGATGATCAGCGCACTTTCGTAGACAATACGATCAGCAAATTCATCGGTAATACTATACTCACAGTCAGAGCCTAGTTTATCTGTCTCTGCCTGAATATCTGCCAGAACAGCATCATGTTTTTCCCGAAGGATGGTTTCAATGCTGGTTTCCGTTTCCGCTATGTTTTCCATGATTAAGTCCACATCATTTAAGACATCCCCATCCGCATTGTCCAACCCGTCATTTCCAAAGATGAGAGAGGGGAGCATCATAATATACAGAATGGGTATCAGCAGTAATGCGCCGAAAGCTGCAAGGATTTTTCCGATAATCCTTCGGTTTTCCCAAAGTCCGGCAGCAAGCATACCATAAGGGCCTGCGGCAGCTCCCTTTGACATTCCCGCAACGGCCTTGCCGGTTTTTAATGCGCTTTTTGCTGTTCCGGCTGCGGAAGCTGCATGGGACAGTACGGAAGCAGTAGAGTCAGTATTGTTTTGCTTGTTTTCAGCCATTTATACCCGGTCCTTTCTGCGAGGCATGTTAGGGAGCTTTTGCACAATGTCTTCGTGGTATGCAATCTGTCCTTCGCCCGTCATGTAAGGGGTACGTTCTACCGTATCCATGGCATACTGCTTGTACCAGGTGCTATTGTCAGCAGCGGTAATTGTCTCGTAGTTGCCCTCCGGAGCCATATACTGGTCGGCACTGTACATGCCAAAAGCAGTACCATTGGGATATGCGACTGAAGTTTCGGTACCCATAATACGTCCGCCGCCGATTTCAACATCCGTATATCTTGGAGCATCCGGCAATCCGGTTTGCCCAAGATACGAGATTAAAGCCTGGGATGCCTGTGGACCGGTCATGGAACCGGTATAGTTGATATTTCCCTGTGCTACTGCGCCGGTGACATTGTTTGCAAACTCTCCGCCTTTTTTCAGAGAGGATTCAAATGCCATACGGCTGATGGGATTGCTCCCCTGTCCGGTCATGGTATTCATGGCACTCTGGCCAAAGCGCCGCCCTACTGCACCGGCAAACCCACCTGCCATAAAGGAAGCATGGTTGGAGGAGCCGCCGCCACGATAGGAACCGCCCCTGAAGAAAGAGCCGCCGGTAACGGATTTTACTGAGGTAATGCCTCTTGCAGCGATCATCATCTCTGCCATCATGGAACCGCCGGTATGCCCCACATTGATGCCGAGACTGGACATGAAGCTGTCAATCTTCTGGCTGATTTTTAGAAAAGCGATTGCACAGAGAAACCAGATAAAGATATTTCCTGCGACTGCATCCTTTCCAAGAGCCTCCATTTCTGCTTCTGTGACTGCAAATACAGTCATGGGTTGTGCGAGGAACAGCGTGATGGCAGGCACAAGTAGTAATAGTTTCTTTTTCATGGGATTCCTCCTTATAGTGATAGTGGGTTGGATAAAAAGTTTCCTACCATTGACGTGAACAGGCGCAGACACCATGCGTTCATGATCAGTAGAAACAGCTGTCCTGCAAACATCCGGCACCAGGATTTAAAGATATTGCTGGTTGTCTGGGAAGCACCGGTAGCAAATGCCATGGGTGCCGTGTAAACGATAACACCCAGCAGGATATACCGCTCTGCTGCTTCAAAGAGAAGCTTGATGTAATTCCATGCCAAAATCAGTACGAGGATTAAGGCAATGATTGTTACGGATCCACTGGCACAAAAACCAATGATCGTAAGCAGTACGGAATTGAAGCTTGTAAAATTAAGTGGCGGCAGCTCGGAGTCAAGTATCCAGGCATAAGGGGTTCCGCCAATATCCAGTACTAGACTGGTTATTTCGTCACAATAATAAATCAGCAGGATAAACAGAATGGAGCGAAGACTCAGCTTTACAGGATCCTCTGCTTCAACCCCGGCGATAATACCGAAGTTTTTGAATACCTGCCATATCCAGTTAAGTAACACCAGTCCAATCGCAGTTGCCACGAAAACTTTATACATGGTTTCCGCCGCAGGAAAGTATCGCAGGAATGTATCCATGCTACAGCCCAAAGCACCAAGAACCGAAGTGGTAATCAGGTCAAGCCCGTTCATTACCTGTTCGGCTATCCATTCCACGATGCCGTCAAGAATACCCATGAATCATTCCTCCTTCCCTTAACCGTTCCATTTTCCGTCTGCGAAGAAGGGAGTGACATAAGCAAGGATGAAGCCCAAACCATTGAGAATTACCCAGGAAATAGCAATTCTTTTCAGCCAGGCACGGGATTCATCTACAGTTTTTCCTGATTTGCTGAAATTCATCATTAACAGAGCTACGGAAGCGGTAACGATAGCCGCAATCGTAGAAATACCAAGGATTTTTCCGTAAACGTCCTTCATGATGGTTTCTGCTTTGGCCCACATATCCGCAGCAAGAACTGGCTGCGTCTGTAAACAGAAAACGTAAGCAAAGGCTGCCAGTCCCATAACAATGTTCTGATAGGGGATATGCAGCTTCCTTTTGGTGGGAGTGTTACCACCGGTCTGTTGAAGAGATTCTTTGTTTTTCAATGTTTTACCTCCTGTGTTGTGAAATAGAAATGGCCGGCAATCGTTTGAAAGATTACCGGCCAAGACATAAAAAAGCACCTGCAGGGTTGCAGATGTTCCTTGTTTGGAATGGATATTTAGTTTTGGGTATAGCTTTGAGCATAAACATTATAGCATGGTGAAATTTACACTGTAAATCGCAATACAGTGCCAGTTTATACAATTGGTTTGACAATTTTGTGTAAACATACAAGAGATTTTTACAGAGGATGTGGTAATTATAACGGTCGAATTTATTTCAACAGATATTGTAGTATCGTTTAAATAATTCTGGATGCACTGTGGATAGGAGGAAAAATGAATGATTATATAGGAAATATATACAAAAAGGAAGAACAGGAAATACAGCCAAGAATTTGCCTTATTAATACTTGTGGCAGCGATTCTAGTAGTTCATGTACAGGAAATTTTTGCACGGTAAATGAACAAGATGGATGTTTTTGGCTAACATGTTCAAGTAATTAGGAGGAAAAGAGATGAATGATTATGTTGGTAATGCGTATGGAGCAGCAAGAGTAGGTCCCTGTGCTCATGCAGGAGCTTGCGGTGGGAATGCAGGAGCTTGTGGAGGAAATGCTTGTGTATTTAATGCAGCAGGGTGTGGAGGAAATGCTTGTGCGGTTAATGCGTCTGCGTGTGCAGGAAAAGTATGTGGTATAAATCTTGGTGTTTGTGCAGTTGACGGATGCGTAGGAAATGCAGGTGGCTGTGGAGGAAATGCCTGTGGAGTTAAGAATCCTCTATAGAATTCAATAGTATTTTATAAAAGCAGTGCATACAGAATTTTAAAACTAATTATAGAAAGGGTAAAATGATGAAATATTCAAAATTTAATATTTTTGTAGAAAGAAAGGATTCAGACAAATATTTTTTGTTTAATACCAATACTGGAGCAACATTTTTAGTAGATACGTTTATTAAACAAAAAATAGAAAGAGGAGATATGAAATTTTTATCTGCAGAGAAGAGAAAGGAATATGAAGATGCAGGTATTATTTTATCAGATGAAATAGATGAAAATAGAATTTTTTTATACAATTATAATAAGCAAAAGTATAATAATGAAGTTTTGAATTTAACAATTTTATTAACATATGATTGTAATTTAAGATGTGTATATTGCTATGAGGGAGCAGGAGAACAGAATAAAGGAAGCCTTTCTACTGAAACAAGAGAGGCCATTTTTGAATTTATCAAAAAACAAATGGAACAAAGAAAATCAAAAGTATTATCAGTTGTTTTATTTGGAGGTGAACCATTGTTGAATTTTGAGCAAAATGTTAAATGGCTCGATCAAATTAAACAGTATTGTGATATGAATAATATAGTTTTTGTTACAACACTCATAACAAATGGAATTTTGATTAATGAATATGTTATGAATAAGTTGATTGAATATAATTGTCAAACAATTCAAATAACGCTTGATGGACTAAAAGAAATACACGATAGTAGAAGAAAATACAAAGATGGTAGAGGATCATTTGATGAAGTGTTAAATGGAATTAGAATGATCTATAACAATGCTAAACTAAATAATCCGGTAATTAGAATTAATATTGATAAAACTAATATAGATGAAGTAAAAAGACTACTGGTGTATTTAAGTGAAGAAAAATTGAATGGTTGTTATATAGATTTTGGTATTGTAAAAGGAACTACAAAAGCATGCTCATCTTATACAGGAAATTGTTTTGTTGAAAATGAGTTGGGGGAAATTTTGGATGGTTTGTGGGAAGAATTAGAAAGTATGGGATTTGATTATAATATTAATCCACAAAAAAAATTCCTTTTTTGTGGATTGTATTGTGACGCAGCTTTTACAATTTCACCTTTTGCTGAAATATATAAATGTTGGGATCTTGTTGGAACGGATGAACATTTAATGGGGAGAATTAGTCCAAGTGGAGATATAGTGGATGTAAAATATCCATATTTTGATTGGATGTCTCATAATCCATTAGAAGTTGAGGAATGTAAAAATTGTTTATATTTACCAGCTTGTGGGGGCGGTTGTGGAGCGGTAAGTTATAGTCAAAATGGAAATTATCATTCAAAAGGGTGCTATAAAACAATTGGAGTAATTGAAAAACAAGTAGAGAGATTATTCAAATATAATGGCGCAGTAGAAGAAAAAGAGCATGACTACTAATCAATCAATATGCAACAAAAAGATTGATTATATTTTGAAATTATAGAGAAATTATTTTGTTCAAAGGTATCAACTTAGAAAAGTAAAGGGTTGTTAGAGAAAGCAACCCTTGGCTTAAAATAATTTCGAGTTTTAATAAAAGTAAGAAAGCTTATTAAAATTAGAGTAGTAACAGTGATTATAGGAAAACAAGATTTGAATATACGTATTTTTTGATTACAGTATTTATATGAAAGTATTATATATTCAATGAATGCCTCATTTTAAGATGAATTTAAACATGATGCAGTATACGTGTTATATTAATAATTTGTACCTAATCAATGGGTTCATAAAAGAATGGAGAGCAAATGAGACTTATTAAATTTTCTAAGGAATATATATATAAATATAAATTACTATTTGATTTATTTATTGCTACAGTTATTTTTACAACAAATTTGACCTTTTTTCAAGTATATATTTCAGGTTTTTTTATTGATTTTTTGATTGGTTGTAAGGATGTGAAACTTTTATATAAGTATAGTATTGTTTTTGGTATTGTATCGATATTGGGGATAATAGCAAATGTACTGAATGGATATGTAGGTACAAAAATACAAGGATTAGTATCTTACAAAATGAGTAAAAACATTTTTGAACATATGATTCATTTACCAGATTCATACATAAAAAGTATAGATACGACATACTTAAGTCAAAGAATAAATACAGATTGTAATGTGGTTATATCTTTCTTTATTGACACGTTTATAAATGTATTTGTAAATTTTTTTGTTTTCGTAATATCGTTGTTTATAATAATTAAATTAGATATACGAATAGCAGTGATATTGAGTATACTGGCTATTATTTATTTCGTGGTTTATATATTGTTTCGCAAACCTTTATATAATAAAATATTTATCCATAAGGAAAATAGCTCAGCCTTTTTTTCAAGTTTCTTTGAATGTATAGATAATATAGAATTTATTAAAAGACATTCGATTATAGAAATTTATAGAAAGAGGTTGGATCGAAGTTTTACAAAAGTAATGTCAAGTCTATTAGATTATCAGAAATTACAAAGTGCTGTAATAGGAAGTGATAGTATAATTACTACTTTAGCAACACTTATTGTATATATTGTTGGAGGATTAAGCATTTTATCGAGCAAATTAACGGTAGGTGCGTTTTCAATTACACTTAATTTGTTTAGCAGTATGCTTAATTCTGTAAAGTTTTTTTTGAATTTTGGAAAACATTATCAAGAGGCACTAGCATCTTACAATAGAATAGAAGAAATATTAAATATACCCTGTGAAAAGAGCGGAGATATATTATTGGATAAAATAAGAACCATAGAGTTAAGAAATGTAAGCTTTAAATATGGAGATAAAGAGGTTATTAAAAATTTTAGCTACACATTTGAGAAAGGAAATATCTATTTTTTAATAGGGTGTAATGGAATAGGAAAATCGACATTATTAAATCTGATTTCAGGTCAGCATATTAATGAATATACGGGGAGTATTTTATTTAATGATGTAAATGTTTGCAATTTAGATATTTGTTCTTTAAGAAAAAAAGCCATAGGTTTTTCTGAGCAAGAAACAATTTTGCTTGCAGATACAGTGAAAAATAATCTGGAACTATTTAATAAAAATGATAAAAATTTAAATGAATATATTGAGCAGTTGGATTTGTTAGCATATATTAGACAATTAGATAATGGTATAAGAAGTATTATTAATACACAACAAAATAATATTTCAGGAGGTGAAAAACAAAAGATATCTATAATTAGACAATTATTGCAAAATCCAGATGTTATGCTCTTTGATGAGCCAACGTCTGCATTAGAAATTAATAGTAAAGCTAACCTTATGAAAATACTTAGAGAGATAAAGAAAAATAAGATAGTAATTATTGTTACACATGATAGAATGTTATATAATAATAGTGAGGAAACGATAATTGACATGAATTTATGGAGAGATTTAGGGAGGGAATAATGATACAATTAGTAGTTGCATTTATTTGTCCTATAGTTTTGACTATAGTTGGTTTATATTTAAAAAAACATATAAATACAGATAGGGGAAAGTCGGGATATATTACAAAAAAATCTATGGAGTCAGAAGAAACGTGGATTTATGCTCAGATAATATCACCGAGAATTTATTTAAACATGGCAGTTGCAAATTCTGTGATAGTTCTTTGTGTGATATTAGTTATGTTGATTGGTAATTATAATTATAATATGATAATAGAGATTTGCAACTGCATTGGATTCATTTTTATATTTATACCATTTTGGGTAATAGACCATAAGATAGAGGATTTTCAAAAAAATTTTTTTGACAAAAAAAATAAAAACTATGAAAGCGCTAGCTGGTTAAATATTGTGAAATTTTTAATCAGAGAAAAAAACTTTTCAGAACTAGAAATTGCATTAGATTCTAGGACATGGAAAAATATGTTAAAGGCAAAGTATCTCAAATAAAGGGAGTGTTTTAAAATAAAAAGTTTCATTCCCCAAGGTGGATTTTGGAAAGTGTTGGATAGTTGCTAATATGGGAATACTGTAAAGATTAGAGACGGAATATATGTCAAATCTATTGTGTAGGAAATGATGTTAATCGGCTTGGATGGAGGTATTAATTGGATATATCCCCAGTTGGAGTCATGCTGAAGCAATGGCCACCTATATGAAATTCAGCAGCATCCACATTTTTGATTACTAGAGTACCACACAGCCTCTTACAGAACAAGTTTGGAAAAATGCAGAAAAGACTGCCCGTGACAACGGGATTGAAATCGAATTCATTCGAAAACTGCATGCATTCCGAAAAGATGATTTCATCCAGAAAACCATTTCTGAAAATGGGCAAATGTATTCACTACTACTTTTTTTATTGACAGGAGACTCAGTCTTTGCCATCTCCGGATTCTTACAATTACTAAATGTACGATAATGCATTTCTTGAAATTTCTGACAACAGAAGATTTCTGACTGCATCAACATGGAAGGACTCCACAAGATTCTTGATGTCTTTGGTAGACTCTTCTGCCTTGTTTCGGAATCCCTTGGACTTGACTATACATGGACTGTCCAGCAGATTGAATCTACCAGCAATGACATCAGTTCCGTGTTGAACGGAAAGTTAGTCACCGAGACGGCTCCGGCAGTGTGCAGAAGATTTGTTGAAAAAGAGCATCTACAGTCTGTACTTGTTGTTCACAATTATGAAATCTACAAACTATCGTTATTTGGAATTCATTTCTATCTTTGATGACCACAGAAGCAGGAGAAAAAGCTGATCGAAGTCAATCGTTCGCAGAGAGAAGAGGAACGTAAAGCCCCCATAGTGGGTACTGTTATAAAGCTAGCAGCTCGTTTGAACGGCGCTGTTTTTTGTTACTTTCTGCACTTGTCTGGTAGATTATCCGATTATGGAATCAGATCTTTACAGAAGTTCTGTATACGCTTCATGTGGGAGTACTCACTATGGAGCGTATACGATGGCAAAAGCTTATGGCCTAGAACTGTGCGAATATCTGAACTTCCTTTTTGAAAATAGATCCAGTAAGGACATGTCAGATGATGAACTTGATAACCTAGTTCTTTGGAACGAAACTGTAAAGGAGTTATGTAAAATAAAGTAGAGCAAAATGTTAGCATCCAGGATGCAAATTTAGCATCTGGAATTCACTTTCGTGGTACACCCCGAAATTAAGCGCTTACGATAATAGAATTTTTACCAAGCTTTGATTCAATAATCGATGCAAGTGTATCCAGACCAAATAGAAAATCTGTGTATCCGGTTACTATAAAAATATTTTTAAAGCATGTAGCATCATTTAACATCGGCAGCCATCTGCAAAACTATTTTCAGTAAACTCAGAGAAGTATTCTTAGAAAGACCAATCTTCGTAGAATTGATCTCGAATTCTAAAGTATACGAATCTGAAGATGTATGCGCATGTTCTATCAATGCCGCAGGAACAGCAACAACCGCTTGAGGTTCAGCTTTGGAAGTCACTCTCTCCAGGCATGTTTCTCGAATCTGGTGGAAACTATAGTAATAATTCATAGCGGTAATCTGATGTTGAACATACCAGTCTTTTACAGTAAGATTTTACGGATATCTTTGACATTTTCTGATCTGGGATGTCCATTCCTGAAGACGATATTGTCGTGCGACAGTAGTTGTAATTGAATTCAGAATCTTTACCTCCTCTAGTCCTAAAAGTTGAGGCTAAACTTTTTATACTTGCTAGAGACATTATCTCAAATGTTTAGCGAGCTGTCTATGCACCCACTATGCGTGTTTACAAAGAAACGTACGTATCGCCTATTTAACTTCTTCGATACCCGTGTTCTGTTTTTTGGAAACAATCAGCAAAGATGAATGCATGACGTTTGAAATGTAGGGTAAAAATATCCGTCAGCATCTTCTTGAAATCACATCCTCTGTAATGGCGGGGATTTTTAAACGTCTGTGGATTCACGGTCTGATAGAAAAGGTTCCGGGTTCCTACAAATATTTGGTTACAGCTTTCGGAAAAGAAGTCATAGCAGCCGGTTTAACTACAAAAAATCTTATTTTGGTTTCAGCATTGACATCTTGAAGTTGCTCTTGAAAAAAATTTTTAAATGTCCGGGAAAAATTTGTTGAGCATTTCCAAACAGTCTTTGGAAGTATATCCCCAAAGGATGGAACTGAGAGCCTGAACTGCTTCCGGACGCTTGCGGTAATAGGTGCGTTTGGAAATGTTTGCAATGTGCGGCATCAGGCTTTCTATGATTTCATCCGTATTCTGAAGCTGTTGCGGGGACAGATAGCTATAGTACAGAATCCAATAATATTGCTCCCCATGCTTATGCTTGCTGCGAAGAATGTCTACTGCTGAGTTCAGTAGATTCAGCATTTTGTTGCTTCGTTCAATGCTTTTCGCATAATTTTCCAATTTGGAGCCGCCAATATCTGCACCGGCAAGATAGATAGACTCCAGAAACTCCTCAATGCTGCTTCCGTATTCGATTTCAAAGGTATTCTTCACATGCTGGACAGCCAGTTCCAGGTTCCAGACCGCATCACGGTAGTTCTTTAACAGTTTCCAAGTGTCATGGAAAAGGGGATTCTCTTCAACGGAGGGTGTGTTTTCAATCTTTTTGCTCATAGTATTACCTGCCTTTCTCTGACTCGGGTATATTTGTGGTGTTCGGTTCATCTGTTGGTGTTAATGTCAATTCAAACTGATAGGAAGTCCGCCCATCCGGACAGTCAATCTTTAGAGAATACTTTAAATTACCACCTTTGCAGTCGGATAAGCTATATAACTTATATTGAGTTCGGGGGCATTCACAGCACGAAACCCCTTGTGCTGCAAGGATTGTTGCAACTTTTCGTATCACCTGACGTATGTGAGATTTTGAAACGCAAGGTGTATTTGATGAAACGCTGTCAGAATCATCATTAATAGTGATTTGCTCTTCTTTAATTGTGCTGTCTTCTAGGATGGGTGCGTCCGGAAGATTAACAGGAACCTGAAATGTCATAGAAACCTCCTCTTTATCAATCATTACATCGCTGATGCTGAACATGGTGGACAGATAGTTGCACAGATAGATAACACTTCCATGCCTGCCGGTGAAGGAAACCAGCGATAAGTATTCCTTGTTCTGAAGTTTATTGAGAGTGCGGCTGACAGTGGCTTTGGAAATTCCCCAGCGTAATCCCAGTTCCGTATAGCTGATAAGCGGATTGCCTGTACAGTTGCGGAAATATACGACAGGTCCAATGTCAGATCCTTGTACTTGCTCATCATTGTAGATTGCATGGATCCACAAATCTAAAACAATATCCATTTCCGAGCATTTCCCCATGCTAATTAGTTCATGGACAGCAGAGATGGGAAAAAAGAAAAAACCCACATCCTTCAGACATGGGTAATTGTAATCCAGTGTTGTATTATTTTTATGCCAACCGGTAATCTGAAACTTTATCAGATTTCCGCGGCCAAGCCTTGTGTAGGACAGATAATGCTGCTCCTGTAAAAAGTCCAGAATAGATACTGCTTGATGTTGAAATCGGGTACGAAACCATTTTGACAGCTCTGTAGTTGTGCATACCCATTCGCCGGGTTCTACAAGATATGAGATACCTTCAAGCTTCCGACAGGATGTGCGGAAGTTGGCGTAAGAGCATAACACCATATAATAGAAAAGATAGGAGCTTCCGTTTGTGCGGATGTCCCTATCTTCCATAAGGTTACGAAGAAAATCCCGATAGATACGACATCGTGGATAATCTACGATTTGTTTAATTTCTAATTGGTAATTCATGTTGCCTCCTCAAATATTGCTAAAATTGTCATGGCAGCAAAAGCTGAAGTGTTGTTTTGTTACATCCCTCCTGTATCCCTATATTTTTTCTAACATCCCTCCAAACGTATTTTGAATCGAATTTCAATGATTGCTTTAAAACATTGATTTTTTGAAGGGATTTTGTTAAAATTCCTTATAAATCAAGGTATTTACACAGGCAAAAGGTGCTAATAGGGTACATTTGGTACTGTTGGGTTCCAGTGGTTTTACAGGACTTAAAATCCCTCGGGGGCAACCTCGTGCCGGTTCAAGTCCGGCCACCAGCATTCCTCAAATCCATAAAAATTGTGGATTTGAGGATTTTTTTTAGGGTGACTATTGGGTGATCTGCCCTAAAGCTATGCGCACCTTTTCTAAATAATCTGGTTTTGCAAATTTTTAAAAGTTTTTTCTGCATTCATTCGGTTATAGATTCAAATATATAAATAATCACGTCTTTGGAATATTCACCACACATTTTTCAGAGAAATTTAATTGCAGTAGAAAATGCAACATGATAATATAAAGACAGGAAGAGGGGAAACAATGGCAGAAGATAAAAACAGCAAGGTTACGCAGAATCAGGACAGGATCAACAAGCTGATCGATGGACTTACTTTATTCGATGATGACCTGATGAGCCGGGTATTTGATAAGAATATAGAAGCAACGGAGCTATTGCTTAGAATTATTTTGGAGAGAAAGATCAAGGTTATCAGTGTAATCGGACAGGAAGAAATGAAAAGCGCTGCAGTCGGGGGACGTAATATCACACTTGATGTACATGCACTGGATGAAAACGGAGAGAAAATGGACATTGAGGTACAGGGAAACTCCGAAGGTGCTCACATAAGGAGAGCAAGATACCATAGCAGTGTCCTTGATTCCCGAATGTTAAAAGAAGGTCAGGAATTTAAGGAAATCAAGGATTCTTATGTAATCTTTATTTATAAGCGTGACAAATTTCAAGAGGGTTTGCCATTGTACCATATTGACCGATATGTAAGAGAGACCGGGAAACTATTTGAGGATGGCTCACATATAATATATGTAAACGGCAACTATAAGGGTGATGATGAAATCGGATATCTTATGCAGGACTTTCATCAGACAGACCCTGATAATATGCATTACAAAGAACTGTCACAGGAAATAAGACATTTCAAAGAAGTAGAGGAAGGGTTCCGGATGTCCGGGTGGACATCCGTTTAGAATCGACCGGAGTGGAACGGAGATCTTGATACCATGTGTGAAGCAGTACAAAAATATGCAAAGGAATGTGTAAATGAAAAGCAGGCGGCAAATGTGAAAAACATTATGGAAGATACTGGATTTACCGTGGAACAAGCATTAGACGAGGCAGATTGGCTTGCAGAAGATAGTAACGAAAGAATGACACATGAAGAAGTGTTTCGCACGCTGAAGAGCAGAGTAACAATTCCTTTTACACTTCATGGAATAGAAGAAAATCTCACCGTAGAATATACGCAAGGTACAGATCCCAGGGAAATTGGCTATGATGCCCTTCAGGGATTTCCGATAGATAAAATATGTTGCACAGGTTATCCGGTAATGCATGGTTACTTTGAACATATGAATGCAACCGGTTATCGGAGATCCTGTGGGTTCATTCAATTCGTGGAAAGAATTGAAAATTATGGGGAAAACAGAGAGCTTTCCGTAGATGTCAGTGATGAAAATCTGGAAAAAGGGAATCCATATTTTGCGTATGGTTATCCGGCAGAAATATTTGATGCTCCCTGTTGTAATTTGGCTGGGTGTAGACACTTGAAATGGACAGCTTATACCTATCTAGTAGATCTGCCCTCTCGAATGAATAGCAATAAACTGAAATTCCTGGGCGGATACTCCTGGGGATATGAAGAGGATGAGAACGGTCCACAGAGATTACTACCGCTAGAGATATTGACGGAAAATGACTGGGAAAAGCATGCAACGGAAAAAGGAATATTAAAGGTGTTCCCAATATAGGGAGGCTGTACTGTTAAGTTATGAAGAATAGATATAAACGAAAATTGATATTCGTTATTGCAATTTTAAGTTTAAGCTTAGTATGCTGTAAAAGTAAAACAGAGCCAATTAATAATATTGCATCATGGACACTGGATGATGGTTGGACAATAAATGGAAAGGATGAAATATGGTATTTTGGATTTTCTAAGAATAAAGTTTTGTTTTGCGCAAAACTGTTGGATGAAAATGCGGAATCAGAATTTGAAACGACAATGAGAACGCTCAAATTAAATAATGATTAAAGTTCAGATACGCATGATACGAATTACGAAGAAGGTTATTTTGACCGGAAAACTTGTTGTTGAAGGAACGTCGTATGTGTTTGAGTTCAAGACATTTGAAGTTAAAATTCCGGTTGATGAGGAATATCCAGATATTTTGGACTATATGGATTCCATAGAGGTTACTGATTATAGTAAGAATAATTTCCCCGAGATTGGCAGTCGGAAAATAGTGACAAAAAATCACTGGAAAAATGACCATATAAAAACAGCAGATCCCGCCAGATCTGCTGTTTTTCTCTGTGTATATGAGCGTGAAAAACACACTTCTATCATAAAATAAAGGATACTTCGTTACTTAGAACTTTTCAGCGAAGCTCTTGTAATACTCGTCAAAAAACTCGTTAACCTTTTCCATAATCTTCTTCATAATATTCACCCTTAACCTTTCCAAGACAAATGAACTGTTGACTTTGTTGTTACGTTTAAGGGGTCAGGCCTGACTTCCTTTTGATGATTATAATTTACCATATTGCGCTTATAATGTGAAATACATATAATAGAAGTATAATAATACCTAATAGGTATGATAAAAACGTATTGCACAAATAGAAAGATTAAGTTGGTTTTTGGAAAAAGCATGGAAGGAGGATGCTGGGAAGATGGAATTGCGGCATATCCGGTATTTCAAGGCAGTGGCGGAGGAGAAAAGTTTCACGAAAGCGGCAGAGCAGCTGGCGATTGCGCAGCCGCCCCTGAGCCGTCAGATTCAGGATCTGGAAGCGGAACTGGGGACGACACTGTTCGTCAGAACCCCTCATAAGGTGACCCTGACAGAAGAAGGGGAACTTTTTTTACAGTATGCGAATCAGATTCTGGATCTGGTGAACCGGTCGGAAGAGGATGTGCGGGAGCGCAAGGAAGGATTGCAGGGAACCTTATATATCGCGTCGGTAGAGGGCTGCGGTCCCAGGCTGTTTGCCGAGTGGATCGCCGGATTTCAGCAGAGACACCCACATGTACAATACAACCTATGGAATGGAAACACGGATGACGTGAATACACGCGTGACGAAGGGGCTGTGTGAAATCGCGATGATCACAGCGCCATATAATACCGAGGAATTCCATGTGCTTCCGGTCTATGAGGAGCCATGGGTGGCGGTGATTCCGAAGGGGCACCCTCTGTATGCGGAGGAAAACGATCCGGTGAAGCCGGCGGAATTATTGCCTTATGACCTGTTGATTCCCTCCAGAGAATCCAGAAAAGGTGAAATCGATAAATGGTTCGAGGGAACGGGGCATGCACCGGTGATCCGGGGGCGCATCGCTCATATGATGAATGCTTATGAGCTGAGTCTGCACGGAGTCGGGATCTCCATTTATCCGGCATCCATTTCTTCCCTGATCCGGGACAAGGATGTCTGTGTGCGGGAAGTGGAGCATCCCGATGCCCATGCGTCCTATGCACTGATCTGGAATAAAAATCATACCCTGTCCCATGTGGCTGAAGAATTTATTGCTTATGTAAAAGAAGAATCCGGACAGCAGGTGTACTATGCCTGAATTAACGCAACCAATACGTCATTCACATTTGTGCCGGTAGCTCCTGCCTTGTCAAAAGAAAGGAAAGCCCTTATACTTGGAAGCAGGAGGAAAATACGATGAACATTACAGTATATCTGGGAGCAAATGAAGGAAATGATCCTTCTCTTAGAAAAGCGGTGCGTGAGCTGGGAACCTGGATCGGTGAAAGCGGTAACCGCCTGGTGTACGGTGGATCCAAATCCGGTCTTATGGGAGAGATCGCGGAGAGCGTATTACAGGCAGGCGGCGAGGTGACCGGCGTGGAACCGCAGTTTTTCATTGATATGGAATACCAGTATGATGCCATTACGGAGCTGATCGTCACGAAGGATATGACAGAACGCAAGACGAAAATGATCGAACTGGGAGATGTATTTATTGCCTTTCCCGGCGGAACCGGAACGTTGGAAGAAATCGCGGAGGTGATGTCCAAGGTGTCACTGAAGCATCTGGAGGCACCCTGCATCCTCTATAACCTTAACGGCTATTATGACAGCCTGAAAGCACTGTTATCACATATGACGGAGCTGGGATTGTCCTCCCCGGAGAGACAGGAAGGCATTTATTTTGCCAGGGATCTGTCGGAAATCCGCAAGATCATAGAAAATCAGCGGAGCAATGCAACGATCACTCCGCCGGAAAATACACACGGTATAGGAAATCAGCTAGGCTAACAGGTGAAAACACATAACTGCAATGCCCAGCACCACCAGGATCACACCGGTGACACGGTTCAGGGTCCTGGGGGTTGCCTTGTTGGCGAACAGTGCAGCAATCTGCGCCCAGATCAGGGTAAATACAACGCACAGGATCCATACTGTCCAGTCGGGCATGCCGCCGATGGCAAAATGGGAGGCAGCGCCGGTAAATGCGGTAAATGCCATGATGAAGACGCTGGTTCCTACAGCGGTCTTCAGTTCATAACCCAGGACAGAAGTCAGGATCAGCAGCATCATCATACCGCCGCCGGCGCCGACGAAACCGCAGATGAAGCCGATCATCATGCCGCATACCAGAGACTGGAGGGCTCTTTTCTTTGCGGAGACGCCCTGCATGGCTTCCTTGGTGGTCATTACGGGACGGACAATGAATTTGATACCTAACAGGAAAGTCATGAACACGGAGAAATTCCCCATGGTAGCGGAAGGTACCAGGCTGGATACGTAGCTGCCTACGACGGTAAATGCCAGTACACTTCCCATCATGATCAGGCCGTTTTTGATATCAATGTTTTTATTTTTTGCATAGGTATATGCGGACACTGCGCTGGCCAGCACATCTGAGGAAAGAGCAATGCCTACCGCCAGATACGGATCCATACCTAAGAAGGTGATCAGCATGGGACTGATAACGGCCGCAGCACTCATTCCGGCGAAACCGGTGCCCAGGCCGGCTCCCATGCCGGCGAAAAAGGTGACAAGAATAGTGATCAGGATCTGCATTTATTTATCTCCTTTCAGGATATTGTCCATATTTTCTTCCATGACATGAAGCATGTGGAAAAAGATTTCTTTGCTTGCATCATCAGTGCCATCGAGCAGAGTATCTTTGAAAATGCCCTGTATCATGCGGCCCTTTTCGATGACATCCCGCGCCTTTTCCGTGCAGAACAGCAGTGTCTTGCGGCGGTCATCGGGAGCTTCTCTGCGTTCCAGATAGCCCTCCCGTACCAGTTTGTCTACATTGACGGATACGAGGTTCGCTTTGATCTTGCGGATCTCGACAACATCACTGGCGGTCCGGTACTCGGGATTGTTGCCGAAGAACATGAGAATGTCAAAAGCTGTCTGCGGAAGCTTTAATTGCTGACATAGAGGCTTGCACATGGTGTTGTAAGCCAGATTGAATTTTTGCACGAATTCAATATCGGTATTCATTCGAAGGCTTCCTTTCTTAGCATTATGGTATTATGCGTACATAATAGCTACAAAGAGTAAATCGGTGATATTACAAAAGTGAATAATTCAAATTTGAAATAATTGCTATATCGCATAGTATTACAGATAGTTTTTGAAGTCAAGCATAAGATGTTTTATTTCATAAAAAATTTATATAAATTATACTATCGTAAACATCATTTCGATATGTTATAATTTATTTGATGCAAGGGTCAAAAGGTCTAAGCCCACATGAGCTTGCTCATAAGTGGGTGAAAGACCTT
>OLXT01000007.1_pt1 | contig 181930 bp, 161 predicted proteins | sample 1673931 | NCBI WGS metagenome assembly OLXT01 (sample SAMEA103958134, study PRJEB25191) | human gut metagenome | reverse complement strand
ATCGAGACATGTGTATCGCATGCTCCGGGAGTTCGTGGATTTTGCCAATGTATTTCACTAACTTTCCAGTTACAGCAGTTCCTTCAGCATCTGGTTGACGCTGGCGGGGTCTGCCTTGCCTTTCATGGCCTTCATGGTCTGGCCTACCAGGAAGCCGATGGCTTTCTCCTTGCCGTTGTGGTAATCCTCGACAGACTGGGAATTAGCGGCAATGACTTCCTCCACGACTTTACGCAATGCACTTTCGTCATTGACGGTCTTCAGTCCCTTCTCCTCCACATACTGTTCGGGATCTACATCTTCCTCAAACATCACCTGGAAAACTTCCTTCGCCACGGAGGAATTGATCACTTTGCCATCCACCAGAGCGATCAGCCTGCTCAGATGCTCCGGGGAGAACCGGATGTCCTCTGGCTCCATCTCTTTTTCTTTTAACAGGCGCATAGTCTCCACCATCAGCCAGTTGGACACCTTCTTGGGCTGGCTTCCCAGTGCCACGGAAGCTTCAAAGATATCTGCCAGATGCTTGGAGCCGGTGATGATATCGATATCATATTCCGGAATATCGTATTCTTCCTTGTAACGCTTCATCTTCTCGGTGCGGAATTCCGGCTGTCTGCTGCGGATGCTATCCAGCCACTCATCGCTGATATAGACCGGTACCAGGTCGGGATCCGGAAAATAACGATAATCCTGCGCATCCTCCTTGGAACGCATCGCATAGGAATATTCCTTATTATCATCCCAGCGTCTGGTCTCCTGAATGACCTCTTTGCCGGCCTCCAGCAGATCGATCTGTCGCTCCCGCTCCCCCTGAATGGCTCTGGCGATGGCCTTGAAGGAATTCAGGTTCTTCATCTCGGTACGGGTTCCGAACTTTTCCGCTCCCACTTCTCTCACGGACAGATTGACATCGGCACGCATGGAGCCTTCCTGAAGCTTACAGTCGGACGCTCCCAGATACTGGATCAGCAGACGTAATTTTTCCAAATAGGCAATGACCTCCTCCGCGCTGCGCATATCCGGCTCGGATACGATCTCGATCAGAGGCACACCGGAACGGTTGTAGTCCACCAGTGTGCAATCTTCCCAGTCGTCATGCACCAGTTTACCGGCATCCTCCTCCATGTGGATCTCGTGGATACGCACCGGCTTCGTGTAAGCGTTGCCGTTCTCTCCCGCTACCTCGATTTCAACCGAGCCATTCCTGCAGATGGGCAGATACAACTGAGAGATCTGATAGTTTTGAGGGTTATCGGGATAGAAATAATTTTTTCTATCAAACTTGCAATACTGCGTGATGGTACAATTCGTTGCAAGGCCTACTGCCACCGCATATTCTACCACCTGTTTGTTCAGCACAGGAAGAGAGCCCGGCATACCGGTACACACCGGACAGGTGTGGGTGTTGGGTCTGCCGCCGAACGCCGTGGAACAGCCGCAGAATATTTTCGTCTTCGTGGCAAGCTCTACATGCACTTCCAGACCAATTACTGTTTCATATTGTTTTGCCATGTTGCTTACCTCCTCTGCTCATAGGTATAGGCTGCACGGATCAGTGTCTTCTCTTTGAAGCAGTCACCGATCAGCTGCATGCCGATAGGCAGGCCTTGGGAATCCGTGCCGCAGGGAACGCTGATACCGGGTAGTCCCGCCAGGTTGATGGAGATGGTGTAGATGTCTCCCAAATACATCTTGATGGGATCCGCCAGACTGCTGCCCAGCTTCGGTGCGGTAGTGGGTGCCACCGGTCCTAAGATCACATCGTATTTTGCAAAAGCTTCGTCAAAAGCCTTCTTGATCAATGCTTTCACGCGGAGTGCCTTCAGGTAATAAGCATCATAATAACCGGAGCTTAATACAAAGGATCCCAGCATGATACGACGCTTTACCTCGGGGCCAAAGCCCTGCGAACGACTTCTCTTGTACATGGTGTGCAGGTCCTCCGCATCCTGTGCACGGTAACCGTATTTTACACCGTCGAAACGCTCGAGATTGGAACTTGCCTCTGCAGCCGCGATCGTATAATAAGTGGGGATCGCATAGTCTACCAGACTTAAGTCGAACTCCTCCACCTCTGCGCCCTGTGCTTTCAATACTTCCGCTGCTGCCAGTACCGCATCCCTGACCTCGGGATCCAGTCCTTCCCCGAAATAGTCTCTGGGAATACCAATCTTCATTCCCTTCACATCCGCTACCAGTGCAGAGGTGAAATCTGTGTTCTCCCGCTTCATGGAAGTGGAGTCCTTAGGGTCATGGGAGGTGATGGCCTCCAGTACGGTGGCACAGTCCGTCACGTCCTTCGTCAGCGGTCCGATCTGGTCCAGAGAGGAACCATAAGCAATCAGTCCGTAACGGGATACCGTTCCGTAGGTAGGTTTCATGCCGACGACTCCGCAATAAGATGCGGGCTGTCGAATGGAACCGCCGGTATCGGAACCCAGTGCTGCAAAGCATTCTTCCGCTGCCACTGCCGCTGCAGAGCCGCCGGAGGAACCGCCGGGCACATGCTCCGGGTTTCTGGGATTCTTTGTCACTCCGTAATAAGAAGTCTCCGTGGTGCTGCCCATGGCAAACTCATCCATATTGGTCTTGCCCAGAATCACTGCGCCTGCCTTTTCCAGATTCAGCACTGCTTCCGCACTGAAGGTCGGCACAAAATTCTCTAAGATTTTAGAAGAGCAGGTAGTCAGGGTTCCCTCGGTGCACATATTGTCTTTGATAGCAAAGGGAACCCCGGCCAGAGGCCCGGTCAGTTCGCCTGCTTCAATCTTTTTCTGAACTTCCTCTGCCTGTTTCAAAGCCTTTTCCCGTTCCACGGTCACATAGCAGTGGTAAGTATCTTCACCGGCTGCGATCTTATCCAGAACGGCCTGCGTGGCTTCCACCGACGTAGTCTTACCTTCCCGGATCGCCTTAGCCAGCTCTACTGCTGTCAGGGATAAAATATCCATATCCATTCTCCTTTTTTAATGTCTGACGGAAAACCATTACCGCCTAAATGCTGTAACCAGATGATAAAGCGGTATTCTACCCGATTTCTAATCGAAAGTCCAAGGCTTTTGACATTAGTCAAAAGTCCTTGGTACCACAAACATGTTGTCCTTCTCGCCGGGTGCATTGGCCAGGGTCTGTTCACTCTCATCCCCATTGGTCACCACATCCTCACGGAAGACATTCTGAACCGGGAATACATGAGACATAGGTTCCACTCCCGTTGTATCCAGTTCACTCAATTTGTCGATATAGTCCAGCATTCTGCCCATATCCTTTTTCGCCGCTTCCTTCTCTTCATCAGAAAGCTCGAGTTTCGCCAGAATGCCTACATATTCTATGGTCTCGTCACTGATCACGTTCGCCATACTAATTTCCATTCCTTTCCTGTTCTTTCCGCACTAATCTCTCACTTTAATGTGTACCTCGCGCAGCTGCTGTTCCGTCACTTCGCCGGGAGCCCCGCACATCAGATCCTGTGCATTGCCGTTCATAGGGAAAGCGATCACCTCACGGATGTTATCCTCGTTCCGAAGCAGCATGATCATACGATCCACGCCGGGAGCCATTCCCGCATGAGGGGGAGCTCCGAACTGGAATGCCTGATACAGTGCTCCGAACTTGGTCTTTAATGTCTCTTCGTCATAACCTGCGATGGCGAAAGCTTTTTTCATGATCTCGATGTCATGGTTACGTACTGCGCCGGAGGAGAGTTCCACACCGTTGCATACGATGTCGTACTGATAAGCCAGGATCTCCAGCGGATCCATGGTGTTCAGTGCTTCCAGACCGCCCTGGGGCATAGAGAACGGATTGTGGGTGAATCCGATCTGCTTCGTCTCGGGATCCAGCTCAAACATCGGGAAATCGTTCACATAGCAGAAACGGTAAGCATTCTTCTCGATCAGATCCAGCTTCTCGCCCAGCTCAGTACGGATATGACCGGCATAGTAGTTCGCCTTATCCTCTTTGTCCGCAATAAAGAAGATGGTATCTCCGGCAGAAAGTCCTGCCATTTCTGCCAGTTCTCCCTTCATCTCTTCGGGAATAAATTTATCGATGGGTCCCTTGTAGCTCATATCCTCTGCCACTTCGAGATAACCAAGTCCACCCATACCAAGAGAAGTTGCAAAGCTTAGCAGCTTCTCATGGAAGCCTTTGGACATCTCCGCATGTACCTTGATGGCACGGACGGTTCTGCCGATAAAAGGTTTAAACGTACAGCTCTGGAAAAACTCCGTCACATCCATAATTCTCAAAGGATTGCGCAGATCCGGCTTGTCACAGCCGAACTCCAGCATTGCCTGTTTGTAACTGATGATGGGGAACGGTGTCTCGGTGATCCTGCTGCCTTCGGGAGCAAACTTTACAAAGGTATCATGCAATACTTCCTCACCTACCTTGAAGACATCCTCCTGAGTCACGAAGCTCATCTCGAAATCCAGCTGATAGAACTCTCCGGGAGATCTGTCTGCTCTGGCATCCTCGTCGCGGAAGCAGGGGGCAATCTGGAAATATTTATCAAAACCGGAAGCCATGAGCAGCTGCTTATATTGCTGCGGTGCCTGGGGCAGCGCATAGAATTTTCCTTTAAATTTTCTACTGGGAACAATATAGTCTCTGGCGCCCTCGGGAGAAGAAGCACACAGGATCGGGGTCTGGATCTCCAAAAATCCCATGTCCGTCATCTTCTGACGCAGATAACTGATCACCTTGGAACGAAATACAATGTTGTCCTTTACTTTTGCATTTCTAAGGTCAAGATAACGATATTTTAATCTCACATCTTCCCGGATCTCTTTAGACGTCTGGATCTCGAAAGGAAGCTGTTTATATACTCTTCCCAACACATCGATCTTGTGTGCTTCCAGTTCGATGGTGCCGGAAGGAATCTTCGGGTTGTAGGTTTCTTCGTCTCTGTGCTCCATGAGACCGGTTATGGACAGGCACATTTCCTTGGTGATGCCCTTTAAAAGCTCCGGCTTACGGATGACCACCTGTAATACACCGTACATATCCCGCAGATCAATAAAGGATACGCCGCCGTGGTCACGGATGTTCTCCACCCAGCCTGCCACCTGCAAAGTCTGTCCGATCTGCTGTTCACTGATCTCTTTCATTGTTAAATCTCTGTACATATCGCACCTCCTGTTATATAGTGTCCCGAATGTGCGCTCCCTGTACAGCTTATTTTTGAATACAAAAAGCCCCGGGACATGTTAAAACATATCCCGGGACGAATCATCTAATCCGTGGTACCACCCGAATTGACAGGCGCCTTTGCCTATCCACTCTTGTCACTTAACGCGTGCAACGTGTCATCCTAGCTACATGTGATATTCTGCAGTTCAGATCACCTGCTCCGGAGTGTTCCCTTCGCCAGCTTCCGCAAACAGCGCTCTCAGTCGGTGACGCTGTATTCCTGTCGTTTCCCTTGGCAAGAGTCTCTTTCATAGCATTTACAAAATAGTTTTTCAACTTAGGTTTATAATATTCGCACAAATCAAATCTGTCAAGCGTTTTTTATTGTAACAGTTCAGCCATGGACATATCCGAGCGCAAAAATCATGCTTGCATGATTTTTCGAACGAATATGTTCATTAGATGAGCGCCGGTTTATGAGCAAAGGTAGTCACGAAGTGACGGAAAGCGTGTCAACGCGACTTTGCGAATGGCGCGGGCTGAACGGAAGATTAGTTGCTGTAACTTTAGTTGCTGCAACTTTAGTTGCATGCACTCTTGAACTGATTCCAGATCTCCGCATGCAGATCCTCTGCCTCCTGGGAGATATTCTGCACGATCTCGCCCTCCGCTGCATCTTCCGGCAATACGATCATTTTCTTCATGTCGTCGGAAATATACTCTTCCGCAGCTTTGTTGGTGCAGTAGTAGCCGATATACTCATAGCATTTCGCCGCATTCTCAGGATCGTTGATATAGTCCAAAAATGCATAAGCCGCATCTGCATTGGGTGCCTGGGAAGGTATAAATCCGGCCATGATGCCGAAGCCCAGTCCCTCCTTGGGATATACCACTTCCAGATCCGGTCTCGCCTGCAGTGCCGCAGATACCTGGGAAGTATACAGGAACGCTGCTGCCACCTCACCGCTGATCAGATAATCCTGCGTATTATTGTCATTGATCACACGGATATTGGGAGCCAGACTCAGAAGCTTCTCTCCTGCTGCCCGGATCACATCCAGATCCTCGGTGTTAAAGGATTCTCCCATGGTCTTTAAGGTGATGCCGTCGATAACACGATAGTTTGCCGTCAGTGCCACGTTATTTTCCAGTGCCGGATTCCACAGATCCTCATAGCCTGTGATCTTCACATCCGTCAGTCCCGGATCGTATACGATCAGAGGAATGCCCGCTCCGTAGGGCACGGTATATTCGTTCTTCGGGTCATAGAACTGAGACATAAATACAGGATTCAGGTTATCATAAGTACTGATCCTGGAAGTATCCAGCTTCTGAGCCAGGCTCTCCTGAATAGCCAGCTCAATGATATAGTCATCCGCAATGACCAGATCGTAATCACCGCCCCTGGTTTCTTCCAGCTTCGCCAGCATATCCTCATCATAGTCAAAATTAGAATAATTGATACGGATACCGGTCTCTTTTTCAAAACCATCTAAAATCTCCTGGGGGAACATGCCGTCCCAGGTATAGAGATTCAGTTCTCCCTTATCTTCTTTACCGCCTGCTCCACAGCCGGTAAACAACGTGACCAGCATGGTCGCTGCCAACAGCATTGCCAGCTTTTTCTTCATAATCTCCTCCTTCGATACAGTTCTCCTGCATCATCTGCTATACATTTTTATGTTGTTACTTATCCGCAATTGCATTTGCGGAATCGTTCTTTCCTCATTTTCCCCCGGCAGCTTTCTCTACAGCTGTCTGCGACTTACATCCCAGCACATACGCCCCCGCCAGACACAACAATATCACAAACAGCATGACCGTGGCAAGTGCATTGATCTCCGGTGTCACACCGGTCTTTAATTTCGTGTAGATCTTCACCGGCAGGGTATTGACCTTCGGTCCAGTGACAAAAATACTGATCACCACATCGTCGAAGGACATGGCAAATGCAAGCAGCACTCCCGACAGGATTGCCGGAAGAATCTGTGGCAGGATCACATCCCTAAATACCTGCCACTTCGTAGCTCCCAGATCCAACGCCGCCTCTTCCAGAGACCGGTTCATTCCCACCAGTCTCGCCCGTACCATAGTGAACACGTAGGGCACACAGAACGTGGTATGGGCGATCACCAGTGTGACCATACCAAAGTGCAGTCCCATCAGGGAAAATACGGACAAAAATACCATGCCCAGAATGATCTCCGGGATCATGATGGGGAGTGTGGACACATAGGCCACGGCATCGTCCAGTTTCCGTTTTCTGCGGCTCATCCCCAGTGCTCCCGAAGTGCCGATCAACACCGCAAAGGCACAGCTAAGTACCGCAAGGATCAGGCTGTTAATCAGTGCTTCCCCCAGATCTCTGTCCCGGAACAACTCCCGGTACCATTTCAGGGAAAAGCCCTCCCACACGGAAGTCAGCTTGGAGGCATTGAAGGAATACACCACCGTCAACAGGATCGGGATATAGGTCAGCACTGTGATCAGCGCTACATATACAAAGGGCCATTTTTTCTTTTTCATACGCTACATCATCCCTTCCAGCTGTGAGGTTCCGGTGATCTTGCGGTACAGGCGGATCATCACGGAAGTCAGTATCATCAACACCGCAGACAGCGCCGCCGCAAAAGGCTGGTTCCGCCCCTTGGTGATCTGTTCCTGAATCACACTGCCCACCAGCACGATCTTATTGCCGCCCAGGATATCCGCTATGAAAAACAGTCCCATGGACGGAATAAAGGACAGCACCACGCCGGACAAAAGTCCCGGCAGCGTCAGCCGGAAGCTGACGGTCCAGAAGGCTTTCCACGCCGAGGCTCCCAGATCTCTGGAGGCTTCCACCAGAGAGGCATCCAGCTTCTCCGCACTGGAATACACCGCCAGGATCATAAAAGGCAGTAGCGAATAAACCATTCCCACTACCACTGCCGGATAGGTGTAAAGTAGCTTTAACGGCCGATCGGTCAGATGCAGTCCCATCAATATCTTATCCAGCACACCGTTGCTGCGGAAGACAATGATCCAGCCGTAGAGGCGGATCAGCGCACTGGTCCAGAACGGGATCATGATGAGTAGCAGCATCCTGCGCTTCCAGACAGCGTTCATTTTCGCCATGAAATAACCGTATGGATACCCGATCAGTGCCACGAAAAAGGTGGCGGTAAACGCCAGCTTCAACGACTGCCAGAAAGTATCCAGATACAGCGGTTCCAATATTCTTTTGTAATTGTCCAGCGTGAACGTAAAGTCCACACCCCAGACCTGTGCTCTCTGTAAAAAGCTTAACAGAAACAGATACAGGATCGGCAGTGCCACAAACAGGATCGTGAACACATACATGGGGATCAGCAAGCCGATGTCCCCAGCCTTTCTGCCGTTACTTGTTGTTTTCGTCTTTGTCATTATCTATTACCTTTACTGCGTGGGGCTCCTCCCAGCCGATCCGTACCTGCTGTCCCGGCTGCAGATCATTGTCGATTCCGTAGCGGCTGGCGGTCAGAGTCTGTCCGTCCGGCAGACGGAACAAAATGCGTAGCTGCCCTCCGGCAAAGCTTTTTTCCACCACCACAGCTTCCCGGGTGCAGACAGTCTCTCCGTTCATCAGAATGTTTTCCGAGCGGATGGCAAACGTCTCTCCTCCCAGACGGAGGATATTGGCATTTCCCACGAAATCCGCCACATAGCTGGTCTGCGGCTGATAGTACACCTCATTGGGCGTCCCCAGCTGTTCCAGGATGCCTTCGTGCATGACACCGATGCGGTCCGACATATTGATGGCTTCTTCCTGATCGTGAGTGATGTAAATAAACGTGATCCCCAGCTGCTTCTGCAGACGTTTCAGTTCCAGCTGCATCTGCCTGCGCAGCTTCAGATCCAGTGCTCCCAGCGGTTCATCTAACAGCAATACTTTCGGCTCATTGATCACCGCTCTGGCAATGGCAATACGCTGCTTCTGTCCACCGGACAGCTGATCCGGCATCCGTTTTCCATACCCTTCCAGCTGTACCAGACGAAGGGCCTGCTCCACTCTCTCTGCAATCTCTGCCTTGGGAACTTTTCGGATCTTCAATCCATATCCTACGTTGTCCGACACATTCATATGCGGAAACAGGGCATAATTCTGGAACACCGTATTGACATCCCGTTTGTTCGGCTCACGGTTCGTAATGTCCTGTCCTTCCAGGATCACCTGCCCGGCATCCGGCAGCTCCAACCCCGCAATAATACGCAGCGTCGTGGTCTTGCCGCAGCCAGAAGCTCCCAACAGGGTAATAAATTCTCCCTGTGCCACCTCCAGATCAATGCCTTTTAATACTTCTGTATTGTCAAATGATTTCCGGATCTGCCGAAGTTGTAATATACTTTCGCCCATGCACCGGCTCCTTTCCTCATTTTCATATATCATTTTTGATACAGATTCTACCGTATTTTTTTATCTCAGTCAATCCTTTATCCCCAGGCAATAAAAACGCTAAAAACAGGCTGCCGGCTTCAGAGCCGCCAGAATATCAGGCATTAAAAAATGCCAAGCCACAGGTTTTCATCCTGGGCTCAGCACCATATTTTACAACTCAACAACCCGGTCATTCACCTGTGTAAAGCTGCCTCCGTCCATATTTTTACGTACAAAGGGAACACCCCTGCGCACATAGTATACATTATCCTGAAGCAGGGCATCCGGATTCTCTGACGGGCTGATCGTACCACCGAGATCATCATAGCTGATATTATCGCGGAAGGTATTATGGATCGCCTCCTGCAGACAGAACATCACACAGCCGCCTTCATTCTGCCTGCTGTAATTGGATTCATACACCGTTCCGTCCCCGGAATCCGCATCATATGCCATGCCGTCCTGATTGAGTCTGGTGTCCGTGACTTCATTATAACGAAACAGGGCATCCTTGCATTTCCAGGGCCAGATCCCGGCTGCCACTTTTCCCATCCGGTCACCCGGCTCGCAATAGATCCGGTCATTGATCTCGCAGGCCACAGAGTCTGCCATATTATGCTCCACCAGAGGACGCAGGGCATACATCGGCGTGATCCCATCCCCACCGGCCTCTTTTACATAATTATTCCGTATCTGCATATTTTCATGTCCATAGTTCAGAAAAACGGCTTCCGTAAGCTCTGCCCCCCGGAACTTATCATGGGCATAGGTATAGCCTGCTGCAATTCCCCAGCGGCTGACCCGGTGCACGAAGCATCCTTCAATAACGATATCCCGATACCGTGCCACACCCGTCAGCTCCTCACATTCCGGGCGGAGCGCTGTCATATAGATCCCACCGTTGTTCATGTGTTTATCGTAGACATTCCCATGGACATCATGGATCCACAGATTCCTAAGTGTAATGCCGCTCCGCACCCCTTTGTCCTTAGCTGCCACAGCCACACCGGTACGGTTCATTTTCTCACCCAAGCTATAACGCTCTCCCGGGATCATGCTGCCTTCATTCGTGATCTCCAGATCCTCGACCACAATATGCTCTGCATCGTACAAAAGCACTGCGGAAGATACATAGCCGTGATACACATGCGTAGGTGCATCCAGCGGGGTCCCATAATCCTGATACCAGATCCCCTGTCCGCAGGCATCGATCCGCGGCGGTGCATCTGCTGTGCCGTACGCTCCGATCACGATCGGTGCCTCTTTCGTACCGCTGTCTGTCACATGCAGATATTGTCCGTAAAATACACTGCCCCGTTCCAGCAGGACACGGTCGCCCGGCTGCAGGTGTCTTCGATTGACAGCAGACAGACTGGCAAACGCCGTACTGCATGTGCGTCCGTCATTTTCATCACTGCCTGTTCTCTGACTCACATAATATGTCGCAGATAAGCTTGTCATATGCATCCTCCCGTAACCGTTTCTCAATGATCTGTGACACCTCCTCATAGGTAAAATAATCCCCATGATAGCGTCCGAACAGATCTCTATTCTGTTCGTAAAAATCCCGCTTCTCCTGCTCCGTGAAATCCGGGCAATAACCACCTTCCCGGACCTTCTCACACGGCTGCACAAAATCCAGCTTCAGGCGGGTCAGCTCATATTGCAGATACGCCGGTGCGGAAAAATAATGCGGTCCGTAGAACCGCTGTCCTTCCTGTTCCATTCTCCGCAGCTCTTCATTGTGCTTCTGTCGTCTGGCCTTCAGTCCCTCCATGGAGGGATCCTCAATCAGACCCATTCTATGCGCCAAAAGGAAGGCTCCCTGAGCCTTCCTGATATGCGCCTGTGTCATAGTTTCCTGTTTTGGCATTTTCTGTTGCATTATTTCACTGCTCCCGTAATTCCATTTGCAAAGCTCTTCTGTAAACACAGGAAGATGATCGCTGTAGGAAGTGTACAGATCAATACTCCCAGCATCAGCATACCATAATCCACACTGTATCCACTCTTCAGATTGGCTACTAACATCGGCATGGTGATCGCCTTGCTGTCCTGTAAAATGATCGTCGGCCACAGATAATTGTTCCACGCATTCATAAATGTAACCGTCATCGCCGCTCCATAGGTAGATTTCATCACCGGAATGAACATCCGGAAGAAAATCTGTATTTCGCTCAGGCCTTCCAGTCTGGCAGCCTCGATAATATCATGAGGGAAAGAACGTGCCGCCTGTCTGAAAAGCATGATCATAAACGGAGTTGAGATGGATGGCAGTGCCAGTGCGATCCAGGTATTTACCAACTTCCAGGAGGTAAACATCTTGAACAGGGGGATCATGATCGCTACGAACGGAAGCATCATTGCCAGCAACAGAATACTCATCAGAATATCCTTGCCCTTATCATGATAGATCTCAAATCCATAACCGGCAATGGAACAGATCAGCAGTGTCACAACCGTGATCACGATCGCATTACGGAAGGAATTAAACATTGCAAGTCCCAGATTCTGCATGTCAACCAGGGTCTTGAAATTCTCGATCAGATAGGTACCCGGGATCAGACGCCCTCTTACCACATCAATACTCTGGTTGGTCGCACCGCACAGCATATAATACAGTGGAAATGCCGACAGAAAACTTGCTATCACTAAGATTGTGTAGGAAATGATTTGTTTGAATTTAGTCACGTTTGTCACCCACCTTCATCTGAATTGCAGACAGAACCGCTACCATCACAAGTATGCATACAGACAACGCTGCCGCATAATTAAATTTCGGTGTCTCCACAAAGGAGATATTGTAGATGTAATGCGCCAATGTCATTGTAGATTTTCCGGGACCGCCTGCTGTCAGGTTCATAGACTCATCGAACAGCTGCAGTGTTCCCGAAGTAGACATGATCGCCGTCATCAGAATGGTCGGCTTTAACAACGGTATCGTGATCTTCATAAACTGCTGGAACGGTGTCGCTCCGTCGATGTAGCTTGCCTCATATACAGAATAATCGATATTCTGTAATCCTGCCAGATAGAATACCATATTATATCCGGTCCATCTCCAGATCAGTGCGATCACGATGACCCATCGCGCCGGCCATGTGCTCTGGAACCAGTCCACGGAAGACAGTCCGATGGCCATCAGCACTCTGTTGACCACTCCATCCGGAGCAAACAATGACTTAAATATCATGGAATAAGATACCAGTGACGTTGCACACGGAAGAAAGATCAAAGTGCGGAAAATACCTTTCCCTTTTATCTTAGGATTATTCAGCAGCTGCGCCAGCATCAGTGCGAGCACAAGCATGATCGGTACCTGAATCACAAAATAAAAGAAGGTATTGAACAAGCATTGCTGGAATGTTTTATCCTTGAAGATCCTGGCATAATTCGCTACACCATTAAAGACTCCTCCTGTCTTCCGGAAAGAAAGAAGGATGGCCTGTGACATCGGATAGAAACAAAATACAAATATTAAAATCGATGCCGGGAGCAGGAATGCCCATCCGGTCAGATTATGCCTTTTTTCCAAACTTAATTTTGCTTTCTTCTTTTCCATGTTTCTCTCCTACAACAGTACCGGGAACGCGCTGCTGCACCCCCGGTACTATCCAGTTTCCATACTCTGGTGATTATTCGGCGATATTAAACTCTACGGTATCCTGAGCGTTTTTGATCTCTGTATCGATATCAGCGTTCTTCTGTACAACGTTGGTAATCGCATCTGTCAGTGCACTTCTGATATCAGAGTAGTATGCACCGTAGTCAATTCCGGGAACACGTCCGGCGAACTCTACGATATCCTTGTACACTGCCTGACCACCGTAGAACTCATTGCCATCATTATAGGTCTCAGACTGTGCTGCGGGCAGGTAACTTGCGATTGCTCCTGCATTTACCAGCAGATCATCGTATAAATCTACATCAGCACCAAAGGTAGCGTTCAGGAAATCAAATGCCAGATCGGTATTTTTGCAGTTAGAAGATACTGCCCAACTTGCACCACCGCAGTTAGCGTAGTTGGTTGCGCCTTCTACATCATCTAACTTAGGCATATTCACGATTGCCCATTTACCTGCCTGATCCTCTGCTGCCTGAATGGAGGACATGATCCAGCAGCCCTGGATAACGCCTGCTGCAGTACCCTTGTTCATGGAAGCGATATACTGATCCCAGTCGGTATAATCTGCCATGATTCCTTCATCGATCAGCTGCTTATAGGTCTCGATTGCTTTCTTCAGTGCTGCGTTGTCAACCAGTGTCACCTTTCCATCCACCATGGGAGAAGCGCCTGCAGACTGTAACATCTCGATCACAATTTCAGAACCGCCGGAGCAGGTCAGCATGGGAACATCATTCGCAGCCATTACCTTCTTAGCCAGCTCCATGAACTCAGACCATGTGGTATCCTTGAAATCTTCTACCTTAAGGCCTGCTGCTTCTACCATATCGGAACGGATCGCCATGATGGTAGCACCATTATCAAAAGGAATACCATAATGTGTTCCATTTACTGTAGAGTCAGCCAGCTTACCCATAGAGAACTGGGAGAAATCAATTCCGCAGTCATCCAGTGCTGTGAAGATTCCGGGATAATTGGTTGCATTTTTGTGGAAGGAATAATCCTGCATCAGGAAGATATCCGGTAAAGTGCTGTAATCACCGGCTTCAGCCGCTGTGATCAGGGCAGTCTCGATATCGCTATATACCTTCTCCTGAATGTCTAACTTGAAGTTAGGATGATCCACCTGATATGCCTTCTCTGCCTGCTTCATTGCATAGACATTGAAGTTAGGATCCCAACACCATACGGTCAGTGTCTCGTCTTCTGCGGAAGCAGTCGTTTCTGCTGCTGCCTCTGTTTCCTTGGATGCCTCGCTGGATGCTGCGCTCTGCGCATCATTTCCGGCAGGCTTGCTGCCACATCCGGTCAGCATGGACATAGCCATTGCCGCTGCTAAAAGCACGCTTAATACTTTCTTTTTCATCTTAAATAACCTCCTTATACTTGTAAAGTACTACCCTATAAAATATGAAACGCTTTTTGCTTTCCATAAGTTACCTGTCTTCCATATCGTCCACCCAACGCATTTCGCCGGGCTTCAGATCCAGCACATACGCACATTTTCCTTTGATATACAGCTCTGTGTGCTGTGCCTGTGCAGAGTTGTTGATCACTGCGATCTTGCCGGTCTTCTGGAATACCGTTACTTCGGTATCCACATTCGTTACATAGTAACGTTTCATCTCCTGCTCCATGCCGGCTGCATAATAAATTGCCCGAAGCAGAAGTCTGCAGTTCTGGGGAGAATACGGAAGACCTGCAAAATATACGCTGTGTCCTCTGCCATATTCATTGACTACCAGCTGGCTGTATTCCCCATCCATCGCAAGGATCTGATAATGTCCGCCCTGCGCATAGACGCGGCTGGTGCCCTCGCCGAAATCCAAGGCTCCTTCAATATCCTCTAAGATAAAGTGATCGTCATTTTTCTCATTATATTTGTCCGTACTGAGAGAGAAGCACATCTCGCGGTCTACACCGAGCACATCGGACAATTGGAAATATCTTCCCTGATACTGATAAGCGGTAGGCTCACCCACACCGATGAAGCCACCTCCCTGATCCACAAAGCGTCTGATATTGGTCAGGACCTTTTCGTCGATCCAGTTCTCCGCGCCGCTGAATGCTGTGTACGCATCCCCGACATTAATGATGACCTTGATTTCCTCAGGGATGCCGTTCCTGACATCATCAAAGGAAATGAACTCGACCTCAAAAGGCATTCCGCTTAAGCATTCCAGTACTCCCTCTGCGGAATAAGTTTCCCTGTGCCAGATCGCATGATGTACCTGATTGGACATCCACCTTCTCTGACTGCCCCAGCAGTTCAGGATCGCCACCTTGAAAGGTGCCACATAGGAAGCTGTCCCCTGCATATTTTCATGGATCTCCCGAAACTGCGTTACTACATTTTGTATTTCATCAATGAAACCGGGCCAATTACTTGCCAGCTTCAGATAGCCGCCATATCCAATCCTGTCCAGGGGAGACCTGAGTAATGCACGCCTTGCTTTTCTCCAGTTATCCCTTGCCTCTCCGATCGGGTCACCACCCTCGCAGAACACATCCGGGAAAAAGTAAGGTAACAGCCGTCCTTCGGTATAATCCACTCCCTTGATATCAGAGATCATGCGGAGTGTCACACCGCTTCCGACAGAGCCTACCACTGCATCCAGTCCGATGCCTGCGAAATATTTACCGTAGGGCTCTGTTCCGATCCAATGATCTCCGAGGAACATCATAGCTTCCTTGCCATAAGAATGTACAATGTCTACCAGCTCCTTCGCCAGCGCACATACCTCGATCTGCTGGAACTCTATGAAATCCAGGAACTGTTTGCTGGGAACGCGGAACATGCTGTTGTGATATCCCTGATCCACAATGTACTCCGGGCGGAATTTGTAACCTGCCCATTTTTCAAACTGTTCCAGGATATAGGGGCTCACACTTGCGCTGTATCCAAACCACTCTACAAATTTTTCTCGCTTCTTGTCATCGAAGGTCAGTGTAAACTGATGGAAAAAGGTAGTGAAGCGGACCACATCGATATGAGGATTGTCTTCACACCATTTTCTCAGCTTGTCTTTGACATACTGTTTGGTCTTGGGCTGTCTCACATCGTAAGTGAGCTGATGCGGTGTATCCTTCCAGTCATTCGTGATGAAATTGTACATGTGTACCGGATCCCAGATCAAAAATGCCAGAAAGCTTACCGTATACTCATGATAGGGGATCGTACGGATCTCCACTTCACCGGATGCCTCATCAAATTCCCATGCATCCGTCGGCACCACTTCACCGGTCGTTCTGTCGATCACTTCCCACCAACGCTTCGGATCGTCCAGCGTATTGACCTTAAGCTGCTCCGTATGGAAGCCTTCCATCAGTCGGATGCGGAGTGTTTCCCCTCTGGCGGTGATGCGGTTGCTGATCAGGTATTCCTGCTGGATCTCCTCCGGATGCTTCATCGCCCACTCATTATCCTTTCGCGTGGTATAATAAGTTGCATATTTCTTCACCGGCTCTGACAAAAGTGCTTCCGGCATTTCGGTTCCGTCACAGTCTCTCAAAGCATCTGCGCCCAAAAGATTTTTTAACCGTATTGTTTCGTCAATGATGTCTGCATCGGTCGGCAGCGTCAGTCTTCCTGTCATCGCATGTTTTCCTCCCCATCGCTTTTGTACTATCTTGCAGCTGATGATTAAAGTATATCGGCTTCCGTACCTGATATCAATTTCTTTGTTGCTTGTTTTATTATGTTTATTGCTATTTTGTTACTAAAATAGTGGATTTTTTGAAATGATCATGTATAATATGCTTATCCCAATCATACAGATTTTTATTTTTTCGTCTTTTTTACGAATGTTTTTGTAAAATATTGTTCTTTTTATATATTCATTATAAAAAATACTGTGAATTTGAAAAAGTGCACAATAAAATAAGATAAAGAAGGTATCCATTTATGAGTAATGAATTTATCAATATCAGATCGGCAAACAGTTCCCCGGAACATTTCCAGCTTCGTTATATCTCCATCTCCAAATACGAAGGTGACTGGCAGTCCCTTCCGCATACCCACCACTTTTCAGAACTGTTCTATGTCCTGCGGGGCGAGGGTGCCTTCTATATAGAGAACGAAAAAGTGCCTGTGAAGACGGATGATCTGGTCATCATCAATCCCTATGTAGAGCACACGGAAAAAACACTTCCCAACGATCCCATGGAATATATCGTATTCGGTGTGGACGGACTTGCATTTTCTTTTTCCGGTGCAGGGCAGGACAATCCGAAGGGATACAGCTTCTATAGCTACGGCTCTGACAAAAAACAGTTCATCAACTTCGCCCAGCTGATGATGCAGGAATTCCGCGACAAACTTCCCGGCTTTGAACAGGTGTGCCACGGACTGCTCCAAGTGCTTCTGGTATATATTTCCCGGAAGCAGAATCTGTCCGTCATCTCTGACTCCTCCTTCCAGTTGTCCAAGGAATGTGCTCTGGCGAAGCGTTATATCGATTCCAACTATTCCCAGAACATTACACTGGATTCCCTGGCGGAGATCACACATATCAACAAATTCTATCTGGCACACTCCTTTACCGAATGTGTCGGACAGTCTCCGATCAATTACCTGACAGACCGGAGGCTGGAAGCCTGCAAGGGGCTTCTGGTGTCCTCCAATCTGTCGGTAGCTCAGGTAGCCACCAGCGTCGGCTTTTCTTCGCAGTCTTATTTCTCGCAGATCTTCCGTAAAAAGACCGGCATGACACCGCGCCAGTACCGGAGCCGGTATGCCAGAAAATAATGTGTACACTCATAAAAGACCTCACTGCCGGCGCATCTGCCGACTGTGAGATCTTTTATAATGGACATTTATTCACTTATTTGATCCATCCCCAGCATAATCCCAGGTATTCCACCAGAAAATACATGCCCCGCAGCCATATCAGCACGGCACAGCCATAGAACATCCAGACATTTTCTTTCTGCCTGTCTGCGATTTTCCCTGCCATGGATAAAATCGCACAAATCAACAAAACCATCGTTCCGAAAGCCGCCCGATCCGGATAGTGTGGGGACAGGATCATGGCACCCCAGGACAACAGTGCCCCCAGCAATAGCAGCACTGTATTTCTGCCCAGGTTTTCTTTCAGAATGCCTTTGCAGACGATCAGTGCAAATACCGTAAGCAGCAGGGCAGGGAACAGATACTCCATAACTCCCTTCGCTTCTGCGTAGCAGCGCAGATACATTCTCCACAGCAGGCTGTAGGCTTCTTCCCCCGTCTCCCCGCTGCGGACAAAATTGCCCGGTGCAGCGATCATCAGAATGGTTCCCGCCAGGCAGCTGATGTTTCCCAGATACATCCACACCGGAGCTTTTTTGTGCTCTCTGTGTCTTAACAGGATCACCAGAAGACTCAGGAGCCATACCGCAGGCCCCATATTCTCATTGCTCCAGCCTGCGATCAGTCCCAGTGGAAGGATCCAGATGACGATGCCGGGAAGATTTTTTTCCTCATATTTCAGGTAACAGAACAAAAATGCCAGCAGAAAACCCGCCATATACAGATAATTCGCTGCACCTGCTTCCCAGAACATACTCATTTTCCAGTTGGCATTCAATCCCAGGATCATCCCAATCGCTGCGAACCAGTACGAAAATCCGCGTCTACCGGACACCTCACAGGCCAGCCAGCCCAGCAAAAGCGTCATGCCTGTATTCAGGATATCCGCCCAGTGTTCTCCGGCCAGCAGGATCAGCTGCAGCAGTGCATGCGCCATGCTTCTGCCGCCCCAGTTGAAATAATGCCAGATCTGCGCACGGATAATGTCACTGAGATTCCGGATCGGTGTATCCGCATACAATACCGTCGAATACCACTCATCATCCATCATAAATTCGATCTCATAGTTGACGCGCCACACGATCAGTGCTGTCAATGCGATCAGTACCGGGCTGATCCACCGGATTGCTTTTTTCTGCTTTTCCTGCATATATCTGCTCCATTCCTCTTATGGCAAAGAACGGCTGCCTATAACTGAATCTTTTTCAGACGATCCACTGCCTCCACGGTATTCTCATAGCTTCCGAAAGCCGTCAGACGGAAATAATGCTCTCCGCTGGGTCCGAAACCGGATCCGGGCGTACCCACCACGTTGACATTCTCCAGAAGGTAATCGAAGAACTCCCAGCTGGTCATGCCGTTAGGCGCTTTCAGCCAGATATAGGGAGCGTTCACACCGCCGGATACCGTGAAGCCCGCTTCCTGCAAGCCCTTCAGGATATACTGTGCGTTGTTCATGTAATAAGCAACCTGCTCCTTCAGCTGTGCCTTGCCTGCAGCAGAGTATACTGCCTCACCGGCGCGCTGTACGATATAGGGTGCTCCATTGTATTTGGTGCCGTGTCTTCTTGCCCACAGTGCATGGAGGCTCACATCCCCGCTCTTTAAATCCTTTGGGATCACGGTAAAGCCCAGACGCACTCCGGTAAAGCCGGCATTCTTGGAGAAGGAACGGAACTCGATGGCACAGGTTCTGGCTCCTTCACATTCATAGATACTGTGAGGCACATCCGGTTCGGAAATATATGCTTCGTATGCCGCATCATAGAGAATGACAGCGCCTACCTTATTGGCATAGTCCACCCACTCCTGCAACTGCGCCTTAGTAATGGTGGCACCGGTAGGATTATTGGGGAAGCACAGATAGATCAGATCCGGGGTCTCCTTCGGCAGCTCCGGTGCAAAACCGTTCTCTGCCAGACAGGGCATATAGATCACATCACTCCAGGTCTCGGACTTCGGATCGTAAGTGCCGGTTCTGCCCGCCATAACATTAGAATCTACGTATACGGGGTAAACAGGGTCACATACTGCAATCTTGTTATCCAGACTGAAGATCTCCTGAATATTGCCACAGTCACATTTTGCTCCGTCCGATACAAAGATCTCGTCCGGTGCAATGTCACAGCCTCTTGCCTTATAATCATTCTCTGCAATGGCATTGCGCAGGAATTCATAACCAAGGTCGGGAGCGTAACCATGAAAAGTCTCCGCTTTTCCCATCTCATCCACTGCACCGTGCAGCGCATCAATGATAGCAGGCGCCAAAGGCTGTGTCACGTCACCGATGCCCAGACGGATGATCTTCTTGTCCGGGTGTGCTGCGGAATACGCACTTACCTTTTTGCCGATGGTGGAAAATAAATAGCTTCCGGGAAGTTTTAAATAGTTGTCGTTTACTTTAAACATAGTACGTTCTCCTCTCTATTATCCCTGGTGCAGTATTGCTGTCACCTTGCTGTCGTAAATAAGCAATTTTTCCGCACTACGTGCTCTCAGATGGAGTACGGGTCCACTTCACCTTCAAATACGATCTTCGCAGGACCGGTCATGTAGACCAGATTCTCCTTGCGGTCCCATTTGATGTGCAGTTCACCGCCTAATAGTTTAACAGTTATTTCCTCGTCCGTCAAACCATTTAGTACACAAGCCACCGCCGTGGCGCAACATCCGGTACCACAGGCAAGGGTCTCCCCGGTGCCTCTCTCCCAGACGCGCATAAACACATTTTTCCGATCCAGAATCTCTACGAATTCGGTATTGGTCCGGTTAGGAAAACAGGTATGATGCTCAAACTTCGGGCCGATCTTCTCAATGTCAAGATCCTTTACCCCTTCCATAAATACGATGGCATGGGGATTGCCCATGGATACACATGTCATGTGGTATTCCGTGTTGTCTACCATGATGGGAGCATTCACTACCGCCGGTCCGTCTGCCGTCTCCTGTGTGGCTTCCACTGTTACCGGCACCTCTGCCGGAGCAAGGATGGGATTTCCCATGTTCACCTGTACCAGCGTCACCTGTCCTCTGTCCGTGGCGGTCTTTCCCTCCACGGTGAGTTTCAGATATTTTATTTTTCCGGCGCTGACGATGGTAATGTCCTTCTTGTCCGTCAGTCCCTTGTCGTAGACATATTTTGCCACGCAGCGGATGCCGTTGCCGCACATCTCCGAACGGCTGCCGTCCGCATTGTACATTTCCATCTCAAAATCCGCTTCTTCCGCCGGATTGATAAAGATCACACCGTCGCCGCCGATTCCGAAATGTCTGTCACTTAAGCTTCTTACGATCTCCGGCTTCTCTTCCGGTGAAAGCTTCTCCGTAAAGCCGTTGACATATACATAATCGTTGCCGCAGCCCTGCATTTTTGTAAATTTCATGGATTGCTGTTCCTCCTGTTGTTCTCTTTCACATATCATGTCTGTAACGCCCGGATCCCTGTAATCATTTCCGGGCCGTCCTGCTTACTCCGTCATCATGGACAATACCATCTGTGCCGTCTCCACCAGATTGGTACCACTGTCCATACTGGTCTTCTGAAGGTAGCGGTGGGCTTCTTCTTCCGTCATATGATTTCGTGCCATCAGTAATTCCTTGGCATCCTTGATTGCTTTTTCATCCACTGCATTCCGCACTTTCGGCTGCATACGGCGTTTTCTTCTGCGGCGTTCCACACCTTCCACCATCAGGTTCACAGTATTGATCAGGTCCTGTACCTTTAACGGCATGGAAAGACATACGATGCCATTGCCATAGCATTCACTGATCAGATTCTGGGATGCCATCAGCAGCATCTCGAAACCTTCCGGCAGATCTTCATGTAGTTCTGTGTATATCATGTCCGCCAGCTTGTAGCTGCAGATCACAATACCGTCGTTCAGACCGTCCGCCTGACTGATAGCCTGAGTGCCTGTGGTACAGATACCCGTGACCTGAAAGCCACTGCGCACCAGAATATTCTTGACGCCTTTGGCTTCCTCCAGCTTCGGCAGTACGACAATAATGTTCGTCATCGGCCCACCTCCTTTCTTCTGTGTTTTTTATCATCCTACAAAAGAAAGGACTCTTTTAATACTTATACAGATACTCCTGAATCTCCCATTCGGATACCTGAGAACGGTACTCATGCCACTCTTTCCGCTTGGCATCGATGTATTTTCCGGCAATATGATCTCCAAGCACTTTCTGAATGAAAGTATCCTTCTCCAGTTCCTCCACTGCCTCCAGAAGTGTGCCGGGCAGCTGATCGATATGCAATTCCTCACGCTCTTTTTCTGACAGGGCAAAAATATTGGCATTGATGCTCTGAGGCGGCTCTATTTTCTCCCGGATGCCCTCTAATCCTGCACTCAGGCAGACTGCCAGTGTCAGATAAGGGTTAGCAGCAGAATCGGGACTACGCAGCTCGATACGGGTGCCCTCTCCGTCTGCAGCAGCCGGAATACGGATTAAGGGGCTGCGGTTTGTCGTGCTCCATGCAATGTAGACCGGTGCCTCGAAACCGGGTACCAGACGCTTGTAGGAATTCACCAGCGGATTCGTAATGGCTGCCATTCCTTTGATATGTCTCATGATACCGCCGATGAAATAGTAAGCCTCTTCGCTCAGACCATTGGGATCGGAAACATCCTGGAAAATGTTTTTTCCATCCTTCTGCAAGGACATATTGATGTGCATGCCGGAACCGTTGACACCGAACTTGGGCTTCGGCATAAAAGTAGCGTGCAATCCATGACGTCTCGCAATGGTGCGTACGGCCATCTTGAAGGTCATGATGTTGTCTGCGGTATGTAATGCCTCATCGTATCTGAAATCAATCTCATGCTGGGCCGGAGCCATCTCGTGATGGGAAGCCTCGATGACAAATCCCATATCCTCCAGATTCATGACAATGTCACGACGGGCATTTTCGCCGAAATCCAGGGGACCGATGTCGAAATACCCTGCCTGCTCATGGGTGTTGGTGGTAGGCATGGTATTTTCGTCCGTATTAAATAAGAAAAATTCACACTCGGGGCCTACCTCAAAAGTATATCCCATGTCCTCTGCCTGCTGCACCGCACGTTTTAACACATAACGAGGATCTCCCTCGAAAGGCTGTCCGTTGGGACGATATACATCGCAGATCATACGGGCCACTTTGCCCTGCTGGGGTCTCCAGGGGAAAATCTCCAGTGTCGACAGATCCGGATACAGATACATGTCGGATTCTTCAATCCGTGCAAAACCGTCAATAGCCGAACCGTCAAACATACATTTATTGCTCAATACGCGGTCCAGCTGGCTGGCTGTCACCGCAATATTTTTCAGATTGCCGAACAGATCCGTGAACTGCAGACGGATAAATTCCACATCCTCTTCTTCCACAAGACGGATGATGTCTTCCTTGGTATAATTATTCATCGTTACCCTCGTTTCTGCGCCGCCTGTCTGCTCCTTTTCCACGGGGCGGACGCATCCGTGAAAAATACTTGTCTTAACTATAGCAATGCCTGTTTTGTCTTGTCAATGTGAAGTTCTCCTTATTTGCTGTACTATGAGTACCGGCCTCCGCATACTATTTATAAAGATCATCCCATCATTCCAAGGAGACTTAAGAATGAGTGCAAATACAAAGATCGTTGTCCTTCGCAGAAAAGAGCTGCTGTATACCGGAATCTTCGCTGCGCTGGGAGTGCTGTTCGTCATATTACTGTTAATGTTATTGCTGCCCGGAAAAGCTGCGGATACCTCCGGGACACCGGATTCCCCTGACAGTACTGCCGAGACCGCTATGCCGGACAATGTGGCGGATCTCGGACGTATCCCGCAATCCGCACAGACGGAGGATGTCTCCACCGGGGCCGTTGCCGATACCGATGCTGTTCTGGACAGCGCTTCCGGTGCTGTCGGTACTGATAATACATATATCCCGGGGATCTACACCACGGAGCTGATCCTAGGCAGCGAGACCGTGAATGTAGAGGTCATCGTAAACGACCACGCCATCACATCTTTAAGCCTGGCAGATCCCGATGAGACCCTGACCACCATGTATCCACTGCTGGAGCCCACCATGGATTCCCTGAGTGAGCAGATCTGCGAGACGCAGGATCTGAGTCAGGTGACGTATTCTGCGGAGACCAGATATACTTCCCTGGTGCTGCTGGAGGCTGTTAAGGCTTCACTGGAAAAAGCAAAGCCCAGTGTCACGCCGGAAGCAGCCTCCACCCCGGCAGCTTCCCCGGAGAGTTCAGCGGCCACTTCGTCGGAAACGGATGGGAAAGCAACGGAGCCGACAAAGGTACCGACGGCGGATATCAATCCTGCGGCGTAGAGTGTCAGGCGCACGGTTTACGCAACACGCGAAAATTCCCTCTTAATGCAAAAAAGGGCGCATGCCTCCCGGCATGCACCCCGTTGTGCGTTTTATTGTAATATTTTGTTTGCAACACTGGGTTTATTTTATACTATTTGTGGGGGAGATGCAAGGGAAAATTATTCATAAAGCGAATCCAGCGTAAGCAGCAATACGTTCTCATCTGACAATGTTTCAAACCAATCCGTATATCCTGATAAGGAAAAGAAAATATATTTTGAAATCTTATATTTAGCGGTAATAAGACTTCCCCTTCTGATTAAAGTTTCATAAATACCCTTATCAACCTTTTCATTCTTGAATTTACATTCTCCGATCACAGCCATTTTGTCTATATCAGACAATGCAACAACATCAATATCTGCAGATTGCGCTCTTATATTTCCATTCTTATCCGCAATGTTCTCCACACCCCACCAGGTACCTACAGAAGTAATGAAACAACCATACTCGCCAGTTATTCCCTTCATCAATATATAATATCTACACATTTCTTCAAACACGGAACCCATGAAAGAATGTAGTACCGGCTTCACTGCCTTTTCATAATAAATCTCTCCCTGTCCCATTTCAATTACACTGGTAGCTTTCGGAATAAACTCATACCAGAATTTGAACATATAATCCTTTAAAACATACTGGGTCTTCTTTTTGTTCTTCTCCTCCGTGATACATTTCTTCTTTTCAACCAAACCCACATTTATCAGTTTCTCTATCGAATATAATACCGTTGGTTCTTTTTCCCCTATTTTTCCCGCAATTGTATTCAGGGTATTCTCACCGGATGCAATCTGCTCAACAATGTTGTTTACAACCGCTATGTCTGAAAATTCCTGGGTCAGTAGATTCCTCGTTTCATCATATAGATACCCGTCCGTTCTGAAGAACAGTCTTATAATATTCTCATCAATGCTCTTCCGTGGATCGATCATCGAAAGATACTTTGCAACACCACCGGTAATTCCATAACAGATTGCCTTATCCTCATTAGAATACTCCGGGACAAATTTTGCTGCATCCAGGTAATTAAATGCCTCCAGTCTGATCTGGGAATCCCGTCTTCCAAACAAAGGACTCTTTTCACTGAGTACTTTCTGTTCCATAAAGCTGAGCGCAGAACCACATAAAATCACTTTAAGGCTTTTATCATTCCAAACCGTATCCATGTATTTCTGCAAGATAGATAAGAGTGCCTCATCTCTCTCCGCCCAATATGGCAGCTCATCTATAACAAGCACAAGCTTCTCGTCTCCGATATTTTTATCAATAAAATCAAAAACAGCCTCCGTAGTATGAAAGCTGATATTCTCCACCCCGGGCATAAGCAGATCAACTACCTGCCTTGAAAACAATTCCAGATTTCTATTTTTTCCGACTTTTGTGGCTGTATAAAAAATAGTTTTCTTGTCCTTAGCAAATTCTGTAATAAGAGTAGATTTTCCAATGCGCCTGCGGCCATATATCACCGTCATACCAATTCCATCTTTTTCATAGAATTCCTTTAACGATGCCAGTTCTCTTTCTCTGCCGATAAACATAGAATCCACCTCCGCCTTCATTATAACCGTTTTTATTCAAATTGATTTTAATAAAATTCTTCTGAATAAAATTTAACATGACCTCTTATATTTTGCAATCATTTTTTCTATTTTCTATTCCACACTATCATTTTTAATCCCCAAATGCTAAAATATATTTCAACAGATAACTATTTTGAAAGGAACTCTTCATGGATCAGCACCGTTTAGAACTGGAAGCCACAGAATACTTTGATCAGTTGGACAGGGAATACCCGTTGGCAATGGATGCTTATCATTCGATAATTGCCTCCTGCAATTCCCTGCTTACATCAAATGATTTCCACGGTTTTTCTTCCCTGATCGCATATATCGAAAACGGGGACGGTCAGTATGCCTTTAAATATATTGCCTCCACACATCGTTTTCTAAGGATTTTTTATCTGATGCAATTGGAAGAAAAATATCGGATTTCCACACCTTTTTACACAGATTGCTCCTCTTCGGATGAATTAATGGACAAATATTTGCTGACGCTTTTTGCATTACGGCGGATTCTGTTTCATTTTTCAGAGGACGCTGTTGCCGGTGCCTTAGCATGGCTTCAAGATAACATGATCTCTTATGTAGCCATACAAATTATTTTGCAAAGCGAACTGCTCAACCCTGACCAGACTTTATATTCTTATTTAAACATTATATATCCCGGAGTTTTCAATGAATAATCATAAATTTGCTTTTATCATATGCAGCAACCGTCCTCTTTTACTGGAGGAATGCCTGTACTATATCAATCATCTGGTAATTCCGGAAGGCTATAGCATAGATGTACTCACCATTCAGGATGCCGTCTCCATGACATCCGCCTACAATGAAGCTATGACGGCTTCCGATGCCAAATATAAAATCTACATACATCAGGATGTCTACCTGTTAAACCGGAACTTTTTAATGGATCTGCTTGCCATTTTCCAAAGTGATCCCCTGATTGGTCTCATTGGGATGGTCGGATATGATTCCATCTCTTCCGATGGAATCATGTGGCATGCGCCGCGCTGCGGAAACCTGTATTATGCCAATCCCCCCATTCCCTATCCGGCACTAGAGAGCTATTCCTACTCTCTGGAACAGGACAGTTATCATTCTGTGGCATTGATCGATGGATTGCTGATGGCAACCGCTTATGATCTTCCATGGGATAGTGTATTGCTTACAGGCTGGGATTTCTATGATGCCTTCCAGAGTATTCACTTTCTTCAAAAAGGATACCGTATTGCCGTCCCCAGCCAACGACATCCCTGGTGCCTCCACGATTCCGGTCCTTTTAACAACATGGTTCACTATAATCAATATCTTCAGATATTCCGGCAACACTACAACTGCCTGCTTGGGAAAAATTTACAACAGATTCATGAAATATTATCTAAAACGGAGTTATCAGATTCATGAAAATATTACTTTACGACATGGGAAGCTATACCTATAATGACCTTCTCTTCTATCTTCAGAAGATGGGACATACCTGTAAAACCATCTACTACCATTTTCCTGACAAATTTCAGGATGACTTTTTCTGCGAACGCTTCCGGAAGGAATTAACTTCCGGTGCTTATGATCTTGTCATGGGAATCAACTTTTTCCCACTGGCTGCCCTGGTGTGCCATGACTGTCAGATTCCTTATCTTGCCTGGTGCTACGACAGTCCTCTGGAGGAACGCCTGGAACAATATTTTGATTACGATACCAACCGGATCTTCCTCTTTGACCGGGTGGAGGCAGAGCAATATTGCGCTACCGGGCATACACAGGTATATCATCTTCCCCTGGCAGTAAATACCGACCGTCTGGATCAGCTCCATCCCAGTCCTGCGCAGATGCAAAAACACAGCTGCGATGTCTCCTTCATTGGTCACCTCTATGAGTCTCCGCTGCAGACACTTCTTTATTCTGCAAATGACTATATTAAAGGGTATATCGAGGGAATTTTGCAGGCGCAGCTACGCATCTACGGATATTATTTCATTGACGACCTGCTCACAGAAGACCTGTTGGCAGCAATCAATGATTCTTTTCAGAAATTAGGACAGACTTCCGTCACCTTGAATCACCGGGGGCTATCCTTTGCCATTGCCTCCGAAATCACCAATCTGGAACGCAGTTTTCTTCTGGAACAATTGGCAGAAATATGCAACACCCATTTTTATACTACAAAGCCGCATCCGTTAAGCAGCAAAATTCACTCCATGGGGCCTGTAAAATATCTGGACGAAATGCCTTGTGTCTTTCGATGCAGCAAATTAAATCTGAATCCTACCTTAAAAAGCATTCAGTCCGGTATTCCTTTACGTGCTTTGGATATCATGGGTGCCGGAGGCGTTCTTCTCTCCAATTTCCAGCCGGAACTGGCAGAATATTTCGAAGACGGACAGGATCTGATCCTCTACAGCAGCATGGAAGAGGCTGTTGATAAAGCCTCCTATTACCTACAGCACGATGAGCTTCGTAAAATTCTTGCAGAAAACGGCTATCGGAAAGTCAAAGAATTCTTTACCTACCCTGACCGCATTCAAAAAATGCTGGAGACTGTATAACAACAGCCACCAGCATTTTTCATCTTACTTTAAGTGACACTCCGCAAGTACTTCTTCCACCACAGCAGTCAATGTCTCTGCTTCCTTCCGGAAAAATTCATCCTCCGGAATTACTTTTAAATACGGAATTTCCGGATATTTGTCCCATAAATGTTTTCCGTAATCCTCCCCTCTGCAATAAAAGAACATAGAGATACTTAACTGTCTGGAAAGAAACTTTTCATTTGCAAGATTTTTCTGCAGCATAAAATTCAAAAACTTACTGCTGACCAGATTATATAATATTCCATCCATCAGAGTTGTCTGCTCGAAACCGACCAGATCAAATGTAATGATCAGATCAAAGTGCTCTGTTACCAACAGTTCATGAGGGAAATCTCTTTTCTGTGCAATCTCCAGACTTTGGGTGTCATAACAGGCGGACAGAATTTTCTGTAGATCTTTGGCATATTTATTATTCGGAGATGTAAGAATCAGTATTTTTCGTGTCATAGCTCCGTTTTCCCTTTTGTGTCTCTGCCGGAATGCAGGATAAATAATCATGAATCTGTTTCTTCATTACTTCATGAACATTCTCCCGTCTACTATATGCCACAATCCACTCCACTGTAGCTTCCATCATCTTCTCTGCATTCCAGACAGGTCTCCATCCTAATCTGCTCTTGATCCTGGAGCAATCCAGTTTCAGGAAATTCGCCTCATGCGGGCCACCCTGAGCAGCAATCATACAGACAGGTTCGATGCCCATCCTCTCTTTCCACTGCCGGCAGAACATCGCAACCAGTTCTCCTGTTGTCAGACAGGAGGTTTCCTCCGGTCCCACATTATAGCATCCTGCGTATTTTCCATCCCGGTATTGTTTCTCTGCGATCAGCAAATATGCCATCACCGGCTCCAGCACATGCTGATAAGGTCTGGTAGATGCCGGATTACGAAGTACGATCTCCTTCTCTCGCATTACCGCCCGCATACAATCCGGTACGATTCTGTCTGCTGCGAAATCACCTCCGCCTATCACATTTCCAGCTCTGGCTGTAGAGATTGCCACACGCCCATCTGAAAAGAAAGAATTCCGATAACTGTATGTAACCAGTTCGGAACAGGATTTACTGTTAGAATAGGGATCAAAACCATTCAATTCCTCATTCTCCCGATATCCCCACTCCCATTCACGATTTTTATACACTTTATCCGTCGTTACATTCACAAAGGATCGTACAGAAGCTGTCCTGCGGACACACTCCAGGACATTCACCGTCCCCATGACATTCACATCATAAGTATATACCGGATTCGCATAACTCTCCCGTACGATTGGCTGTGCCGCCATATGAATCACGATTTCCGGCTGCATCTCCTCAAATACCCGAAGAAGATGCTCCAGATCCCTAACGTCTCCCTCGATCGATTGCATTTGCTCCGCCATTCCGGTAAGGGAAAACAGGCTGGGATCTGTGGGTGGCTGCAACGCATACCCGGTTACCTCTGCTCCAAGCTCCAACAATACCTGGCACATCCAAGTACCCTTGAACCCGGTATGACCCGTGATAAGAATTTTCCTGTTTTTATAAAAATCTCTGTCTATTCTCATACTTCTCTTCCACTTGCGTTAATCACATGGCATGGAAACTGTCTCCGTTATTTTTTCAACCATATAATTTAACATCTCTGTTGTCATACCCGGATATACACCAATCCAAAACGTATTCTCCATAATATGATCCGTATTCGTAAGTTCACCGACTATGCGATATCCAACACCGGTTTTACGCATTTCATCAAAACAGGGCTGTTTGGTCAGGTTTCCGGCAAACAGCATACGGGTCTGGATTCCATTCTCTTCCAGATACCGTACTACCTTATTTTTATCCACACTTTCTCTACAGGTGATCATGAATCCAAACCAACTGGGCTCTGAATTCTCACAGACCTCCGGCAATATAAAATACTCTCTCACACACTGTAATCGTTCTGATAAATATGCAAAATTTCTACGTCTTGCCTCTACAAATCCCGGCAGCTTCTGTAGTTGTGCACATCCTATAGCAGCCTGCATATCCGTCACTTTAAGATTATAACCAAAATGGGAGTAGACATATTTATGATCGTAGCCCATGGGCAGTTCTCCATACTGCCCATCAAACCGGTGTCCACACATATTATCCCGTCCGGAGGAGCATACACAGTCCCGTCCCCAGTCACGAAGGGAACGAATGATCTTATGTAATAAAGCATTATTGGTATAAACAGCACCACCTTCTCCCATCGTCATGTGATGAGGGGGATAAAAGCTGGAAGTTCCAATGTCACCAATAGTTCCGGTAAATCTCCATTCACCATTCATACAATACCGGCTGCCAAGCGCATCACAATTATCCTCTACCAGCCACAGATCATGTCGGTCACAGAAGTCTTTTACCTTCTTCAAGTCAAACGGATTGCCTAAGGTATGTGCAATCATAACTGCTTTGGTCTTCGGAGAAAAAGCTTCTTCCAATCTGTCTGTGTCTATATTGTACTGAGGAATTGTTACATCCACGAATACCGGTACTGCCCCATACTGTAACATCGGCGTAACCGTCGTTGGAAATCCGGCAGCCACTGTGATCACTTCGTCCCCGGGTAAAATCCTGCGCTCCCCCAGCAATGGCGATGTCAGCGTCATAAACGCCAACAGATTCGCCGAGGATCCAGAATTTACCGCTGAACAATATTTCACCTGCAGATATTTCGCCAATCCACGTTCAAACTGTTCCGTGTATCTGCCGGAGGTCAGCCAAAATTCGAGAGCGGAGTCCACCAGATTCACCATTTCCTCTGCATCATAAACTCGTCCTGCATAAGAGATTCTATCTCCCTCCTTATACGTTTTTTTCTTATGAAATTCATCACAATACTCCCGTACCTGCGACAGAATCTGTTCCCTTGCCTGCTCTTCTGTTTTTCCTTCAAAAATTCCTGTCCCGCTCATCCTGCTCTATTCCCATACCTTCCATGGTGCCTGTCCACTGCTCCACAAGTCTTCCAATATTTTCTTCTCGCACTGATTGTCCATGCACTGCCAGAAACCGGTATGCTGATAAGACATCAGTTCTCCCTGATCTGCCAACTTTTCCAATACATCCCTCTCAAAGGCCGTATTGTCCCCTTCAATATAATCCAGTACTTCCGGCTCCAGAACCATATATCCTGCGTTAATTGGGGAATCGTCATGCGCATTTTTTTCACGGAATGCTCTTACAGAACTATCTATTCCAATATCCAGCACGCCTTTTTCCTGTACCATTTTCACCGAGGTAAGTGTTGCCATTTTCCCATGCTGCTTATGGAATTTCACGATATCCGCAATATTAACATCACAGACACCATCACCATAAGTCATCATAAAAGGCTCATTGCCTATGTATTTCTGCACACGCTTCAGACGGCCGCCCGTCAATGTATTCAACCCGGTATCCACCACTGTAACCTTCCAGGGTTCCGTATGTCTGTCATGAATAATAATGTCGTTACCTTTGGTCAGGTCAAAGGTGATATCCGACGTATGCAGAAAATAATCCGCAAACCACTCCTTAATAATGTGTTGCTTATATCCGGCACATATAATAAATTCATTAAAACCATAGTAGGAATATTCTTTCATGATATGCCACAGAATAGGCATTCCACCGATCTCGATCATCGGTTTGGGACGATATCCCGTCTCTTCAGAAATGCGGGTTCCCATACCACCCGCTAACAATACTACCTTCATATGTGCCTCCTTGCAACGCTTTCGTTCTCCCAGAACGTTAAAATACAGTGTTTATCTAACCTGTAATTTCTTTTACAATTTTTCAGTAACTATTTCTGATAAATGCTCTTTATAATATTCACACAATTCAGCTATCGTCACTTCCAGTTTTGTAAAAGATAAACCATTCATTTCGTTCAACATTCTATTGTTATCCGCAGTATACTCCCTCTTCCATCCAGGCTCACCAACTAATATTGAACATTCGCTATCCAAAGTCTTCTTTACCTGTACTGCCAGCGAATATAGATCAACCTTCTCGCCTCTACACACATTGTACCTCTTGTACCTCAAGTTATCTTTCTCAATGAAAAAAGAAATAATTTTTATGAGGTCATCTACCCACAAATAATCAAAGTATACATTTTTATGAAGCGTAATATCCATACCCTTTAATGCACGACATATCGCATTAGAGATAAATCTTCTCTCCCATTCCTCATATTTTCCGTATACTCCAAATAAACACAATTCATAAATGTTCTTCTGATTTAAACAGGCTTTTGCCATAATATATTTTGAAAGTCCGTAAGCATCTTTCGGAACACTGGTATCAAAATAGTCCTCTGACATATTAGGGATGTTATTACTTCTGTCATATTCTGCCCCAGACCCAAAATAAATCATTTTTCCATAATAGTGAGAACATCTCTCTAGGTTAAAAAACATTCTGAGATTTCCATTGAGTACATCGTATGCTGATATGGAATTCCTTGTATCATTACAATTTGCTGCATGCAATATTACATCGAAAGAATGCTGCTTCAAATATGCTTCAACGCATTCGGTATCTTTTAAATCCAGCTCCTGGCTTGACGGGCTCCATATGTCATATTTACTGTTTAATGTCTCTTTAATGTTTTTACCTATAAATCCACTTGCTCCAGTTAATAAAATACGTTTCATCTTACGCCCCTTCGTCTGGCCATAAAGAATATACACTGACACCATCGTAAATATCATCATTATAAAATATATTCTTTACATCATCATCCACTATACATCTTCTGGTAAACAACATCCCCAACAATTGATCCACAAACTGTAACGCCGGTTTTTCATTATTTAGCAAATAAAAACTTTTCTTCCATAAATCACAATAATACATTACTGCCTGTTGTACTTTTTTAATTTCGGGATATTTACTTACTTCCCTATCAGATGTCTCATATATTTCATGTCCTTTATCATCTATGTGTGAAAAAGTTGCTTTTCCATCCACCAGAATAGTTTCTAATAACAGATAATATTTGGCTAAATTATTATTTGTTCCATAAGACTGTATATTTCCATACGCAGTATCTATCATGCCAGTATCCTGTTTATACATATCATTTGGAAGATTCATCGTTGCAAAATACATCCCCTTTAAATCCTTCTGTAATAATTTTCCAAAATTGTACTGCACAGTACCACCTGCAACAAAGTCAAATATCACCTGCTTTTTTCTATTTATTATTTTTTTCTTATCAAGATACTTAAAATAACTTTTTCTCTCTTCTCTGGCTTCCTGCAATATCTCTGCTTCGTAGTCAGTCAATATCTGATTTAACAAATCCTTCCTTTTATTAACATCATTTTCTGCTCTCAGGTCATCTTTTCTCATGGCTATGCCAAAACGGTTTTTCAAAAAGTCTCCATAATTCCCCTGATACGCCCTTTGTGCCACTCTTTGTATATCCCGCAAATCAGTGATGCCTGCCACCGTAGCTGCACGACGTGACACTCTAAAATATACATTATCTATCTGTTCTTTTTGCTGTTTATATATTTTCTGTATTAAATATCCATCTCTCGACGGGAATAGCACCTGTTCAATATGGTTTTCCTTTACTTTCTGTTGAAACCATTGTATATATTCCATCATAAATGGTCCTATAAAACTATACCCTACGTCTTTCCCTTTGTGAATATTATAATATCCTCTGGATCCATACATTACAAACGGATTATTATATATTTCAGAAATAACCAATCCCACTATACATTTTTCGCGAATAGTTTTTATATCAACCAATATGTCTTGCATAGCCGATGCCATAAGTATTTCATAGGAACTATACACATGAAACGAATCTAAACCGCATTCCCTTGCCTTTTCTATATCTACTCGTCGGTTATCACCAATATGTAACACCTTTGCATTTTCACCACAGTGCGCTAAAAACCATTTATACAATGTGCCATCACTTTTCTGCCTCTTTATATCACATGATATAAAAACATCTTCATAACCCGTTATCCCGTTCTTTTCCAAAATCTTTTTCATATCCTTTTTGGAATAGTACATATCGGATATTAAGTAAATTTTCTTCCCAAGCTTAGTAGCATATCTAAAAACTTCACACATTTTCTTTCTTGGAACTATTACATCATAATCCGTCAAGCATTCTATCGCCTTTACTTCTTCTTTTACCTCGTAATTCCATCCGCATATGTCTGCTAGATTATCATATATTTCATCCAAATTAGGACAGTTTACCAATGATCTTTCTGCTTCTATTCTTTTTTCCCGAAAAGAACATGCTATTCCTTTTTCCTTTAGTTTTTTTTCTACCAGTGTAAAAACATCTTCCGGTTGTAAAACTCTTCTCATAAGCAATGTATCAAAAATATCAAATGATATTATGTCATGCTTTTTAATTACCCGTAATATATCTTTTTCCGAAACATTCCAGTAAGGTAATTCTTCATTTTGATATGTCTGTTGCTCCTTGCCTAACATTTCTCCCTTATAATTAAAAATGTTTATGCCATGTTCCACATACAGGTATTGAATACGTTTAAAAATAATGCTTATAACAGACTCTCTTGCAATAATTACAATAACCGGATGTAATTTTATAACTTCTTCTTCACTTAGCACTTTTTGCTGAAAAAATGTCTGCCCTACTGTATTCTGATCCATTAATCCGCAAAATTGAAAACCTTTTGTTTTCCGTAAAATTGCTTCTGTATTTTTCCCTATTCCATACAAAACAATTTTTTGATTTCTTTTATTTGTAAACCCCTGTTGAAAAGAGTTTACTACCAATTTTTGTTCCTCTCCATAATTATGATCTTCCATACGTTTCCTTCATCTGAGCTTGCCTTTTTAACTGCTCATACTCCTCACGCTTGACAATAGTATATTCAGATTTTTGAAATCCTCCATTCATTTGGATCCCAGCTTCTATCACCTTGGTTGGTAAGGTAGCTAAATCACAATAATTGCATGCATCTGCCTTTTCGCTATAATACAATGCCTTTATTTTTTCACGAATCACACTGCCCTTTTCTGTTTCCTTCAAATCAAAGTAATCGTGTTCTGAAGTATACACCCCTAATGCTGCCATTCTCGCCCCTCGGGCGCAGGTATAAAACTTTCCATCATGCATACCTTTTATCACTTTTCCCTGATCACAATTTAAATATTGAAATTTTAATTCTTCTTCAGACCGATTACGACACTGTATTCCTCCCATATCTGTCCACTTTTGTTCAGTTAAGACAGTAAAGTTTACTCCTATACTCTCCAACACCGAAATCAAATGACTCATTTTTTCTAAATGACCATAGTCACTAATCTCGACAAATACTTTAGGATTCCTGAGTAGCTCTAATACTTGAGGTGCCGGCATAATAGTACTGTTGGTTATTAGCATAATTCCCAACACTTTCTTCTGTCCTATTAGATATTCCACTATTTCTTGTAAATGTGGATACAGAAAAGGTTCTCCTCCTATTGTTATTCGCATACATTCATCAATTCCAGAGAAAAAAAGCTCAAAATCCTTGAGAATCTGTTCAATAGAAACATCTTTAGGATTTTTAAAATAAGGTAATAATGAAGAACATCCCTTACATCTCATATTACATCTTGTAGTAGGCATCACCATAATTCTTGGTAAAACTAAAGGACGTTTTCCATCCTTGCTCCCTCTTATGTACTTCTCCTTCTCACGTAACCTGCGCTGTCTTTCTTCTCCTTCAATGTGATATTGTTCCAACACAACTTCATATTCTTTCAAGCATTCTTTCAATATTCTTTGCTCAAAAAATTCCTCACTGTCAGACAAATAATTTACTCTCATTATCGGGTATTCCACTATTTCTGTATCCTGTGTTATACCCAGTTTCTGAAGTTGTCTTTTTATTTCTTTGAAAAAGCCTGATGCCAAAATTATTACTGTTTTCTCATCCAAAAACTCTATCATCTGTTCCGGAGAAATTACCAGAAAATCTTTTCCATTAATTTCCATAATTTTCCCCTGTTTCCAAACATCATTATCAATCAAGTAGTGTGTTCTGGCACAAATTTCTTCATATTCAAGTACTTCTCTCGCCATTAAGCCCGTGCCAAAACACAGTATGTTTTTATTCTTATCCACTATATTCTGTAAAAATTCCTTCATTGTATACATATTAAACAATCATCGCAAGTGAAATGATTCTTTCCTGCGTTATTCCTTTCTCTCGTAAATCAGTCAATATTTCATAAAAATAATATTCTGGAGTAATCAGAACATAACTCTCTTTCTCTAATAATGATATTTCAGAAGGTTTAATAACCGGGATTTCTTCTGCGCTAGAAGAATACTTATCGGCATTTTTGTCTACAAAACATTCTACCAGTACACCACTTTCCTTAATGTCATTATATACCATCTTTCCTAATTCATTTGCTCCATATATTGCTACTTTGCTAATATCCATTTCTAAAAGCCTCTGTCCAAGACTTTTCCCGCTTATCTTATTTTTTAACCATTTCATCAAGGTATCATGCATATACGCATATTGTTCTATTGTATAAACACCATTATACATTTTCTCTTTTCAAAGCTCCCTCTAAAAAAGCTATCGATTCTAGTTGTTTTTCCTTCAGTTTTTTTTCAAATTGTGTATAATCTATTTTCATTGAAATCTTGGATAAATCACGAAAATTTTCAAAACATTGCGCTTCCATTCCAAGATTTTCTACCATATCTTTCACTCTTGAAATCATCGCTCTTTTGGCAGTATATGTACTAAATGCCTTTCTATATATCATAGAAAAACATGTCCCATGAAATGAATTTGTAAAAACATATTGGGCATTTTTAATATACCCCAAAAATTCTCCTGGACCTGCAAACGCAAAACAACCGGCATCAGTGTCAAAAACCCTGTCAGGATAATCTGCAAAATAATGTATTACACGAAGTCCCAGTTTCTCTGCAATCATATTAGTATAATCTACCACTGCTGGATCGTGTGTTAAAAAGTAAGATAATATATATGGCTTTTTGTACATTTCTGGAGTCTCTACTTCTAACAAAGCATATTCTTCCTTTGCTAAAAGTAATGTAGGATCCAATACATCTACCACTTTACCAGAAACAAAACTTTGCACTTTTTTAACTGCTGATTTTTCCCTAACAGCTATTGCATCAAAGGTCGGCAAATATTTCGAAAATAATTCATCATTTTCAGTCATCCCATTTTCAGACAAAATGGTACTTGCAGCATAAGCTATTTTTATGCTACTTTCCGGGGCAAACTGTAAAAAATAAACCGGATCTAAATTTGAAAACTCTTTTCCCCATACAATATCACTACCTACAATATATCCATCATATTCTTGCCATTCTTCTGCTGTCGCTTTTGTTTCATTTTTTATTTCTAAATATTTTATACGAAACAGATCAAATTTCTGTATCTTTTCTGCATACTTTATATTTAGATTTTCCGTCTGAAAATATTTATATTGTGGAATACAGGGTCTATACGGCATTATAGTAACACGGTTTCCCTTTTTTTCTAAAATCGTTTTTAATGCGTAAGCTTGCAACACAGATCCAAAATTATTATAAAAGTGAAGTGTAGTGATTAATATATTACTCATTATTGTACTCCTGTTTTTTCCATACATCATAACAAATATCCATAATATCACTATTATGTTTCCAGCAACACTCTATAATATCCGTAACTCCAATGCCAACTAAATAACCCTGTACTGCTTCATATTCTTCTCTTGGAACAGCCATCATCACATATGCCTGCCGTTTTTCTATGTCATCCATTTTCTGTACGGAGATTATCGGAATTTTCCTAAAAAGTCTTCCCCAGTATCCTTTTAATCTTGATAAAGATGCCCCCGGTGGCAAAATCACCCCTGCAATATCAATTTTCATATCTCGAAATATTCCCAAACATACTGCCGCCTGAAGACCACTACCATATATATATCTTTTTTTGTTGTCTCTAAAAACTGCTGAATATTATTATTTATATTGTCATTTTGTCTAATAGCCGACAAATACATTTCCTGCTTCTGCATTACATAACCTCTCCAAGCCAGTCCAATGATAGTGCCACCCAGCCAGCATACCGTTCATTTATCTGTTCCTCTATACGTGCACTACATTCATCGCCTAAAGAGTATCCATGTCCTCCTCCGGAAAAAACATGAAGTTCATATGGAATTCGCTTTTTTGATAATTCTTCTGCCAACAATAAAGCATTTTGGACAGAGACCTCTTTATCTTCCGCACAAGCCCATAAGAAAACAGGTGGCATCTCTTCACCTATGTTTTTTTCTATACTAAGCACATCTTCATTAACTCCAAACTTTTGCGAAAGACAGTTATTTACAGATTCCCTATGGCAGAGCTTTCCTGCCGTCACAACCGGATAACCCAGTAGTAAAGCATTAGGATAAACTTCCGCCGACAACCATTCTGATATCTGCTTCCAATAACAGCCAAGACTCGCAGCCAAATGTGCTCCCGCTGAAAACCCGCATAACACAATTCTTTCTGGATCAATGTCCCATTGCTCGCTGTTTTTCCTTATTAATGCAATACTTTCTCCCAACTGTTTTAAAGCTTTAATGTAGCAATCACTCCGGGCTACAGAATATTGAAGTACAAAACATTGTAATCCATATCCCTGATACCTGATAGCTACCGGTTCTGCTTCACGTTCCTGTATTTTGCTGTATCCTCCTCCCGGCAATACTATCCTATACTCCTCAATGTAGTATTTAAGAAACATGATAGCTTTGCCTCCGTGTCATTTTCAAAACCATAGATTCTATCTCTTTCAATCACATACAACGTTTATATCTCCTATTGGCTAAGCATGTTTTATACGCTCAATAATTTTATCTGCGTACTTTCGTACATCATCATTTGACACACACACATCACAATCTCTGCAATACGGTATCTTCCTTCTGTTTCCTGATAAATGTGCTATTTGAAATCCTCTAAGCTTTTTAGAATTCCACAATTCCAACAATGCTGTTTTCCTGACATTACCATATTCTGTAGCAAATTTCCAATCTTGTGGACACACACCGACACTTCCGTTAGAATGTATTGCCATATTCGTTAATGAAAATGAGCATATTTTATCTTCATCCATCATGTCTCCAATATTTCCTGCTTCATAATTTCCCTTGGGAACATACGCCTCAAACTCTGCCCATGCCTGCGTTGTGTCCTGTATATATGTATAATCGGAAATAGGTTCAAAAATATCATAAAAATGTTCCGCATCTTTCTCATCCCTTAAGGCAACATTCAATATTTTGACTGACACTTTAGTATTCGTTCCACGGCTTACCTCATAAAGATCTCGAATATTCTCAACAAATTTATTAAAATCCATAGATACATCACAAATATCCCCATAATCCTCATTTGTTAAGGCTTCCACCGATATTCGAATCATATCAATACCTGTGCTTACAAGCTTTCTGTTTAATTCAGGAGACAACATATAACCATTTGTCGTGCATCTTAATTCTCTGCATAAATTCCTGTCTTTTATTTCTTTAGCCATTTCTACATAATTTCGATGTAAAAGAGGTTCACCAAATCCATATAAATTAATAACTTTTATTTGCTGCGGAAATTCTTCAATATCTGCTAAAATCTTTTGAAATAATTCCATATCCATTACTTCATGACGTTGTTGTGACAAATAATCGCTATTATTACAGGGGCAAAATTTACATTTGAAATTGCATGCTCCGCATGGATCCAAAAAAAGCACATACGGAGTATCTAATGGAACTACTTCACTTAATATATTTCTTGCATTTGCATATTCCAGTCTGTCACGATTCATAACAATTACCTTTCAATCAATGCCCATTCACATATCTTTTTTTCAGAGCTTTTCCACGGGATTCCTTCCATTCTGTGTTTAGCATCACAATATTCACACAACGGAATGGATTTTGACATCCTTTGGGTCAGTTCCTCCAATGACTTAACTTCAAATATATCGACTCCATTACATGTAGGACCGGGCAATTTTTCATTAAAATATTCATTGAATAAGTCAATATATGCGCTATTAGCACAGGGATACATTTTTCCATCCCTAAGTATATATTGCATACACAAACAGTCTTCGAAATTTTGGTGTCCATTTAATCCCCCCTCAATTTTCAGAGGAACACCCCACATTTGTTTTGGCTTATCCTTTGTGTTTCCTGAATTTCCATATGTAACATTTATACCCTTATCTTCAAGTGTTTTCTTAATGTCTTCATACGGAAGTTTTATCGGATACTGAGAAATCCAAATCTCTACCTTATTGTCTACACATGCCTCAAAAAAAGGATCTTTCATAAATTTCAATTTTGTTGCATTCGTAATAATAATGATTTTGGTTTGGGGAAAATGTTTTCGTACAATATAGGGGAATTTTTCTACTTCCGGATGCAATAGGGGTTCTCCCCCAGACAACTGAATTTCATCCACATCTCCCTTTGTTAATTCTGCAAGTCTTTCACAATCCCTCTCAAATAAATGTACATCTACAAAAAATTCCCTTTTCGCCAGAGGCGAAAAATGGGAGCATCTGACACAACTCAGATTACAATGGTCTGTAAGATGAAACATCACACAGGAAAATCTTCTTAAGTTACAATTAGGTTTCCATTCTTCAATAAATTCATTAAAGGTATGTATAACCGAATTAGGTAAATGTCCTAACCAAGATTTTATTTCATTTACCACTTGTTCCGTTCGAACTGTTATTATAATTTCCAATAATTGTGTCTGAGCCAGTTGTTCTAACTCTAAAGGTGAAATTATTTTTACACCCTCAAACTCTTTTCCTTGCTTCTGCTCATCTGCATCACATATATACTCTACGATGTTTCCCGTAGAAACCAACGGCTGATACACCATTCTAAGATTCTGCGTTCCAGCTCCGTATAGTATAATAGAACGATTTTCCTCATTTTTTTTTATCATTTTTACGACCTATCTTTATACTAAATACTAATTATTAATCATACAAATTTCTATATAAAGGAATCTGCAGCATATATATACTGCTGTTCTGCTTTTCCCAGTGTTTTAAATAATGGTTTTGCTCCACTATCCATACAGTTTATTGTTGCAACAATTGTGACAAATGTATCTTCTTTCTGTAACACACTAGGTTTTTCAGATATTACATTATGAAAACATTTAGTAGCGAATGAATCTATTACTTTCACCAATTTAGCATTAGGAAAATTATGTAATAAATATTCGTATATTTTTTCAGCCACGTCCGATACTCCCCAAATAGCGTAATCAAATTTATCTTTTGCCGTGTATCTATTATTTATTTCATTTATAAAATGATCAATCGTCATTTCTCTAGGCTGATAATTTTCATCATACTTTTCCATATAAAAATTGTTTAATTTTTCAATTTCGTCTGTTGCATCCTGCCCTTTAATTCTCTTTTTTGCAACATTTTTTGCTAATTCCTTATAATTTTCTATCTCCAAACTATAAGTATCCCAATTAATATCCGAATATTCTGTTTCTGTATATACCGGAACAAAATTTTGTATCCAATCAAATGTATATCCGCAATATTGTTTTGTAATAATAACTGGAATGCCCATAGCAATACAAGGTGCAGCACAATGCAATCTTGAAGTAACAATCAGCGATGCTTCTCTGCAATATTCTTCAAATAACTCAACTGTCGCATTCCTAGCATAATCGGCATCTTTAAAATTTTTCTCATCCACTTCAAATGTATGATGTACTATTTTCCTCTGAGAATTAATTTTAGTAGGGATATACTTTTCCACCCCTTTGGGAGCATCTACTAAGAAAACCCTTTCCTCTTTTGAATTACAATTTTTACGCTTAGACAATGTCATCGTGATGCAGCCTGCCATGTATGACTTAATATGATGTTTCCTTAATTGCTGAAAAGTATAATAATCCCGACATCCTATAGGTTCATTTTTCCTTAAATATTCTATGTTTTTTTCAGAATAATTAAAAAATCCCCTTCTCAAACTAATTCCTATGAAAATAGGAATGATGTCCTCCGAAATATAAAAATTTCCATTTTTATCCAACCATGGTTCTCCACCGAGTAATTGATTAATCGGTAATACTATTTTTTCGCCTCGATAATCATGGATATCCCATAAATCCATATATATTGCATCTGATAAAAAGCCCAATTCATCATATATATTATCAATAGCCAATAACTGAATATAATCCCCAATTCCAATTCTATTTATTCCATCTTTATAACCTAGCCTACGAATATTTGCATACTTCATTTCGATAAACCTCGTTTTATAAAACAATATATTCATTTTCTATATTCATTTCAAGTAACATCTTTTCTATATCTTTTGCCCCCCGGATAGCACATATCATTATGGGATAATCTTGCCCAACTTGTACAATTTGAGAAGGTGTAACAACCTTTTTCCCTACAATTTCTTTTCCAATTTTTAAAGGATTGTTATCAACAAAAAATAATATTTTATCACTCAATTGGGGAAAATTGGCAATCATCTGCAAAGTATATGAACCCGTTCCCCATATGATTATTTTCTGTTTACTAGACATTATAAAATCCAAAACCCTATTATAAATTTTCGTTTCATTTTCTTTTTCCAGCTCTAAATAACTTACAATAGAATTTCTCGCTATATAGTCCTTGTTTATTTCATCTTTTATTCCCTCCCCAACATATTGATATAAAGATGAAATATCCATTTCTTGCTCCTGCCTTTGTCTTTGAGCAAAATATTCCTTTGGTTGTTGTATATACACCGTAAATCCATGTTGTCGCATTAAATTATCCAAAGAAATTGAGCTAAAATAGTTAATATGTTCATGATTAAAATAATGCGCTAATGGTCTATATTTTTTCCCAAACTCTTCAACAGAAGGAACACTTAAGTATATCATTCCTCCCTTCGTTAAATACCCTTTCAATTGCTCTATGCATCTATTGAGTTCATATATATGTTCTAAAACCGCTGTAAAGCATACAATATCAAATTTATGTAATAATTCTTGCGGAATATCACCAAATACATTTCCTCTTTGCGCACTAATTCCATACTTCTGTATAATATCTATTGACTCTTGCGATGGATCCATCCCAAACAAATTATAGAATCCTTTTTTCTTTAATTTAACCAGTAAAGCTCCTGAGCCACATCCCATATCTAATATTTTAGCTTTTTTACTAATATTCTTTTCAAAAAAAACTTCTCTTTCGTCCGCTATAGTATCCACTATTTTTTCTTTTAATTTTGCATCTGCACTATACATATTATTACACGAATAATATGTATTATATGTATCTTGAGTAGCATCCACATCTGCGTAAGCAAAACCACATTTTTCACACGTCACAACATCATATTCATCTGGTAATCTTACATCTTGGGGAAGTTTCATTTTAATTGTTTTATATACTTCTCCATATTCATTATTACAAATAGGACATCTTCTAATCAATTTCTTCATATTTTTTACCTTATTTAATTTATTCTACACAAGGCCACATCTTCTCCAAAGGATACGACTCCATGGTTCCATCCTCATGTATGATGGTCTTGGTCCTGGGCGACACAGCTTCATCCGGTGAGATCATCAGTTCACACAGCACCGGTCCTTCCTCATTCAGTACGTTCTCTATCTGCTGTTCCAGTTGCCGGTTGTCTGCGATTCGGAAGGTCTTCAGCCCATAGGCTTCGGCTACCTTTACCGTGTCCGGCATGCTTAAGCCGCTGGACTCTCCGCTTGCCACCTGGAATCCTCCGAAATTATTGTTCTGCATAGAACGGATACTTGCATATCCCTGATTATTCCAGATAAAGATTTTCACCGGGAGCTGTAAGCGCACCAGAGTCTCCAGTTCCTGAATGTTCATCTGGAATGCACCATCTCCATTGATTAGAATGGTTCTGCGTCCTTGATTGGCCAGACAGGCTCCGATAGCATAAGGCAGTCCAAATCCCATGGATCCCAGACCCGCTGCATTCTTCATCTTCTGTCCGCGTTTGGGAGAAAAAGCCTGATAAGTAATCTCTCCTGCCGCTCCGGAGCTCTCCGGTACGATTACATCTTCTGTGGTGGTATGCCTACAGATCAGTTCTGTGAAATAGTAAGCACTGACTACTCCCTGTCTGTTTCTGTATTCTGCTGTAACAGACGGATATTTCGCCCTCAACTCATGACCATAGGCATTCCACTTCTTCCATTCCGCACTTTGCTCTTTGATCTTCTCGTCTGTCGCTACTGTATGGTACAGACTGCGTATATAGTCTCCCGCATCACAAGCCTGCATTGCCTCCACCTGTTCCAGCTTCATTCTGTCGAGTTCATGCTGATCAATATCAATGATGATCTTTTTTGCCGACATTCCAAAATGAGGCTCATTGAAAGCTGTTAAACTGGTGTCCAACCGACTTCCGATAGACAAAAGTGCATCCGCAGACTGTAAGATCAGATTCGCACCACGGTCTCCCATACCTCCGGGATGTCCTACATAAAGTTCATCTTCCTCTCCCATCATATCTATGGTTTTCCATGTTGTAAGTACCGGAATCGGAAGTACTTCCAATAATTTATAGAAATCTTCGGTTGCTCCTGCCAGTTTGATACCGTTTCCTGCCAGAATCACCGGTTTCTTCGCCTGTTGCAGAAGACTGACCGTCTTTGCTACCGTTTCAGCGAGATCCGGCTTTGCCACCATCTTCGGAACATAACCTTCCAACTTTTCCGGTTCTACCATGGTCGCCTGCACATCCAGTGGAATGGACAACCATACGGGGCCCGGTCTGCCATTCGTAGCTTCATAATAGGCTCTTTCCATATGATACCGGATTTCAGAAGGATCCATGATCTGGACTGCGTATTTCGTAATAGGTCTGACCATATCTATGATCTGTACTTCCTGGGAACCGATCTGTCTGACTCCGGTCTCTCCTATAAGGTCAGAACGCTTTGCCTGTCCGGATATGATGAACATCGGTGTAGAATCAATCCATCCTGCAGTCACACCGGTGATTGCATTCGTAGCTCCCGGTCCGGAGGTCGTCAGGCAGACTCCGATTCGATTCGTATGCTGTGCATATGCTTCTGCCGCTACTGCCGCTGCCTGTTCATGTAAGGTGCAGATATATTGTATTCCCGATCTTCCAATCGAATCATCCAGGTGCATCGCGCCTCCGCCGGGAAGCATAAACGCATGCTGTACACCTTTCTCCTGTAAAAACTGAAATACATAATCCGATAATTTCATCATAACTTTTGTTCTCCAAATAATTTATGTTCTACATATTCCGCAATGGTATGTCCTATAAAGATATGTGCTTCCTGGATACGCGGTGTGATCTTGGACGGAACCTTTACCACATAGTCACAGATATCCTTAAGTTCCGGTACTTCATGATCTCCCATCAAAAGAACTGTTTTGATCCCCTGCTTTTTCGCATAGCGCAGTGCTTCTAACACATTCTTCGATGTTCCGCTGGTAGAGATAGCAATCAGCATATCGCCCTGTTTTGCTTTCGCCTCTAATTGTCTGGCAAATACACGTTCATAGCTATAGTCATTCCCGATAGCAGTCAGGGTAGAAGTATTGACAGTCAATGCCTCAGCATTCATAGCCGGACGCTCCTTATAGAAACGGCTGACAAACTCCGTGGCAATGTGCTGTGCATCTGCTGCACTGCCACCGTTTCCACACAGGAATAACTGACCTTCCCGTCCGAACATGGTACAGATCTCTTCTGCCACATTCATCACAGTATCTGTCAATTGCTCGTTTGTTGCCATCTTCTTAAAGATGTCCTCATGTTCTTCCAGTCTTTGATAAAAATAGTTCACCGGGCGTTCTTCAGAATTATAATTTTGCAAAATATGAACCAGTTCCCAGAGGCAGCCCTGACCTCCATCCTTTTGCAGGATCATATTTGCTGCCTGTTTTGCACGATCTATCGCATCTGCCGGGCATATTCCCAAACCCGCATGCTCCAACGGCTCTACATCGTACTTGCCATCTCCGACATAACAGATTTCTTCCGGCAGTATCTGTTCTTTCTGTTCTATCTCTTGCAGGATTTCCGTCTTTTTCTTTGCTCCACAGTAAAAGTAATCCCATGGAAATCTGTTTTCGAAATACCGAACAATCTCTGTCTTTTCTCCGGTGATAGCGGCCAATCTGAATCCTTCCCTATGAAGTTCAAAGATGGCATCCACATCCTTCAGGTTAATCTTTTTTTGTTCTGTTCCGTTTACATCGACGATTACCGTGCCATCCGTTATGACTCCGTCAATGTCAAATACTACCAGTCTGATCATGATTGTTGTATCCTATCCTCTGAGCTTTTTCTTGACTTCTTCTTCCGCAGGCGTGAGTACTTTCTTACCTGTCCCCATGATCTTCTCTGTGTCACGGATATCCTTAACAAGTTTGCACAGCTCATACGGTTCGATAGACGCCTTCTGGTCAGAGCCGTACATTGTCTTGTCCATCGTAATGTGACGCTCTATGGACGTTGCTCCGGCTGCCACAGCACAGGTGCTGACCAAAGTACCGGCTTCATGTCCGCTGTAACCTACTTTACATTTATAAATATCTGCCAGTACACGGATCAGTTTCAGATTTGCGTCCTCCATCGGCATTGGATAAGTGCTGTTACAATGCATCAATTCATAAGGACATCCTGCCTGTTCAAAGATATCTACTGCATGATCGATTTCATCCAACGTGCTCATGCCCGTTGCAATAAATGTATATTTTCCTTCGGAGGTAATCTCCTGTAATAGCTCATCGTTGGTCAGCATGGCAGATGCCACTTTATTGTACTTCAGATCATATTGTCTCAGGAAAATCTGGGAATCTACATCCCATGCAGAGGCATACCACACGATCCCCTTCTCCTTACAGTATCTGTCAATCTCATCGTACTCTTCCTTGCCGAATTCCAGCCCTTCCTTCTGGGCACGCTGGGTTTCACCCCAGGGACTCTTTCTGGGGCTGTCCAGATATTCCTGTGTATACACCTTATTCACTGTTCTCTTCTGAAATTTCACAGCATCACATCCTGCAACCACCGCTGCATCGATCAGCCTCTTGGCAAGCTGTAAATCTCCGTTATGATTGATTCCGATCTCGGCTGTAATAAATACGCTCATGATAATTCCTCCTGTTTAATATTCTATAACCGTCCACTCATTATCCGAAATTCGATATGCCAGTTCTTTAAATTGCAATTTTGCCTTCCGAACTTGCTGTTCTATATCTTTTGCTTCTATATTCTCTAATGTTTCATCTATTATGATATAGTCAAAATAATCACGACCGGTTTTATCTTTGATTTCTGTTAGCTTTGTAAAAACAAACACCTTGTCTGAAACACCTTTTAAATCTTCTAAAAATCTTTTCTCCTGGGTTCCGTTATATAAAGTAACATTAATTGCACCTTTTTCTCTCATGACTTCCTTTATTTTCAGAGAGTTACTGCCTAACCCACAATTGATTCCAAGTATATTTGCCCCATCTATTCCGGGAATATTCCAGTTCAGAAACAAGTTATAATCATAGCAAAAGCCGGTTCCCCATGGATCCACTCCATATCTATTCAAGAAATCAATACGTCCTTCCAAATAAAAACGTCGCTGTTCTTCCTGTTTCCCCAAATCATGCTTTAATGTTACAGAGCCGAAATGATGGCAATAAGCATCCTTCGCTAATATACATTTATATCCGTTTCGCCGCATCCAGAGAGAATTTTTGTCATCTGGAAAAGACATTACACTTTTCACGCAGCATCTATCTTCATACATTTCAAAAAGTAATTGTATTATTATATCTGTTGGATAAATACATAACGGATTGCATAATCTAACTCTTTGCTCGTGGCGTCTTTCATCATATATATTATTTTTCTTGGTAAAAGCCTTTAATTCATCCGGGGTACTATAACATGCCTCAATTGTCTGAAGATTGCTGACAGCCGGAGTAGTCGGCACAACGTAGCCATAATCGCTATGTTCTTTTACACAACGGTATAAATTCCATATAGCATTATCACCTATAACAATATCATTGCTTATATTCAAGAAGTATTTACCACGTGACATTGCTTTTAAATTTACACACGGTGCTGCACCATTTACAGCTACATTTATCACTTTCACTTCTTTCATTTTTTCAAAATATTCTTTTGTGCCATCCTGAGAACCATGATTTAACAGAATAATTTCTGTTTTTATATTTTTCGGTAAATTATTCAAAACACTTGCCACACACTGCATAGTATAATCCAGATGATTATAAGCAATGATTGTAATTGCAAGATCTACCTCATATTTCCGCTGTTCTACCGGTATTTGAAGAAGCCCAAAAATATCCGTCTTCTTCAAAAAAGCCTGGTATTCCTCCTCTTTCTCCGGATGTCCGCCCACAATAGCCCAATAATAAAACTGCATCGCCCCGCTCTCTATCAGCGGCATCAATTCATACTCCAGTTTCCATTCTACTTTCTCCGGATTAGTAATTACGAGCAGTTTAATATCTTTCAAGGATTCCAATGCACAGGTACATGCATCCTCTAAACGGATTCTGCTTCCGTTCGGCACATTCTGCCGCGCCACATCCCTGACTGCAGATATTCCATCCCATAAATCCATACTAAGACTGTTAAAACCTTGTATATCTCCGGCTATGTATTTCAATTTCATCTCTTTTGCAGCATCTTCCATAGTCTGCATGATTTCCAAAATACTATAAGCCAATTCTGTGTCCATAGGCATTGTTTCCTTCCCATCGAATTATTGCTTTATTTGATCTAATAACCTCTTAATTTCCTCATCATCAGGTGCAAACTGCTGTATCTGACTCAATATTGCCCTTGCCGCATCAAGTTCCTCACGCTCTATTCTTGTTTCCGCAAGATTTTTCATGTATATAACCATCTGCTGCAATTCCTTTTGTGCTTCAGCAGCTTCCGTCGTCTGTCGCTTCATTTCATCCCGAAGCATCTTCGCATAGACAAGCATAGTTTTATCCAGCTTCGGATAAACTCCCAGACATTTCTTCATGGTTTCCAGTTCTTTGCTTTCCTGTCCGGATTTGCGATAGCCTCGCAAATTTCTCAATTCCAATGCTAACTGCAGTTCATCCGGAAGTCCCATGGAATTCTCTTGTAACACATCTTCCCTGTAATAAGGCTGGTAGAATTCATATACCATATCCGCATACGGCCAAAGCTGATTCTCAAGCTCTGACAAACTTTCTGTCTTCTTCGTTATCTTTGCCAAATTGCTTCCCATATACTTTATATCAAAGAGATCATACCGAATGTCTTCGCTACTTTTCCATTGCCGGATTCTGGAATTCCATTTATCCCAATCTTCACAGAGCCCCCAATGTTCCATACTCTCCAGTGCTCTGCGCCAGGTACGGTAATCCATTTGCATAAAAAACGGTTCTATTTCTATTTTTCTTTCTTCTGCTATATCCCAGATACCATCCTCTATTTCCAATATGTTATCTGCATATTTAAGGAATAATTCCTCATAACATTCTTCTATTCCACTTTCTTTTTGAGCATTTTTCCATAAAATTTTCGATGCAATAATATAAAAATGCTTACTTGGTAACGTTGCTACAATGTGGTGTAAGTTATGTATTTCGTCCTTTTTTCCTTCCAATTCATACTCTTTCTGCAACGCTTGTATTGTAGGATATAGAGTATGAAAATAATTGCTGTCTCCCAGCATTTTCTCTGCTAACTCCGTGTATAATCCATGATATTCCGTTGTACACATTATTTCTAATACTTTTTTATTTTTTATATCATCCGAAAAGCTTTCTATTTGCTTCCAGTCTACTATTAAAATATTCTCTTGAATTATTTTCCATTCTTTTCGTTTCATGAATGCAGGCAAACACATCATAAATGTTTCTGCAAAATAAATATTACTGAATACATCTGTAACTGCTCCTGCCGTTTTAGATTCCATTGCAGTTCTGTCACTCTTTAATTTATTGTAATTACTCTTATATTTTTTATAGTACTCAATACACAAATCATCATTCCCAAGGCACCCATATACTCTTGCTCCCATCATATTGTAAAAAGCAATACATACCTCCATAGTATCTAATTCGTTTAAGGGCTCTGAAGAAGCTCGTTTCAGCCATTCCTCTTCCTCTTGATATCTCCCCAATCCTTCAAATGCTAGTAAAAGATACGCATATACTGCTCCAATATGAATGGGCATATATGTTAATTTTTTTCTATATTTTTCCCATTCTTTCAGCCCTTCAATACTCGCTGTAATCACATTCTCATAATTACAGATACAAAAATATTCTTGATCTAACTGCATAATCCATCTAGGATCTCCGGGATATTCTTTTCGGATTTCCAATAATGGTTGAATATTTCTCCATGCATGCTTTATACGTTCCTGTTCATTCTTATACACATATCCATAATGATGTACAAAATTATTAAATTCTTTTCTTGGTTCAAGAAAAGGATCTAAATATTCGTGAATTTTTCCCACAAAATGAATAGTAGAATTCAATTTAACCATTCTGGAAGGATATGAGTCCGTATAATTATTTCCATACGGATCCATATAGTTTCTTACAATATAAGATGCTGAATTATATTTCCGATATTCTCCTGTCGTAAAAAAACTTATAATTTCCTGCGGATTTTCAAACCACTCGTCATCATCCAGATACATGAACCATTCGCCTTGCGCTTCCTTTAATCCGGCATTTCTGGCTGCTCCAAAATCATTACACCATGTGAAGTTAATGATTTTATCCGCATATTGTTCTGCCAGTGCACGTTGCTCTTCATTGCATCCGGTATCTACTAATATAATTTCCGTAGGAAATGCATTTTTGAAATAGAGAAGTGAGTTCAGGCTTTTCTCCATCTCGTCTCTTCCTGAGATCAACATGGAAATGGATAATAAGATATGTTCCCTGTTCATGTCTGGAATCCTTTCCGCTTTACATTTTACAAAGAGAAAAGAGCCCGGCTACAAAGCCGAGCCCTCTTCTTATTGCTATGTTAGATGCTCTAACTGTTTGATTACTGTAACAGAGACAGTACGCCCTGATTGGACTGGTTAGCCTGAGCCAACATTGCCTGACCTGCCTGAGACAGGATATTGTTGTTGGAGTACTTAACCATCTCAGTAGCCATATCTGTATCACGGATAGCAGATTCAGCACTTGTGGTGTTCTCTACAACGTTATCCAGGTTGCTGATGGTGTGCTCCAGTCTGTTCTGAACTGCACCGAGAGCAGATCTCTGGGTAGATACCTTCTGGATAGCTTCCTTAATGGTCTCAATAGCGTTATCAGCATTGGTAGAAGTAGCGCCATCTACTCTTAAGCCGTTTACGCCAAGCCCCTTAGCGGACATTGCATCCAGATTCAGTTCAATCTTATTGTTGGAAGTAGCATCGGCGCCAACATGCAGGGAAAGTTTCAAGCTTCCAACCTGATCCCGAGCGGTCTGAATATTGTCAGTAGGATTTACTGTTGCCACATTACCAAACTCATCATATAAAGTCTTGTCCTTCAACTGGGTTGTGGTAATAGTTCCATTAGCAGCTGTAGTGCTTGTAAAATAATTGCTCAATGCATTCTCAGAAATCTTGTTGCCATCCTTGTCATAGTATGCAGCATGTGTTCCTGTAGCAGCCTTGCTTACAGCCTTAGCATCCAATGCTAAAGTATCAGATATTGCAACGGTACCCTTGGAATTATCGTTTCCGGCAGAAGCTGTCAGAGTGATACCTGTGTCAACGCCATCCTTAGACACTTTACCATCTTTGTCAACATCATAGCCATCAACACTAATTGCAACATTACCACCTGTGGATCCTGCTGCGATAGTTACTCTTGCACCACTCTTCTGTAAAGTCTTCAGCAATTCATTCTGAGCTGCTGCTACTTTATCGTCTGCAGGAGCTGCTGCCGCTACGGTAATCTTAGAACCGGTGTTAGATCCTGTAGAAGTAGTTGTGCTAGTACTTTTAGCAGTACCAAATGCAGCTGCTCCAGTTGTAGCCTTACCATAAGAATAGCTGTAGCCCTTAGCAGCATCCTTGTCACCCTTCAGCAGGTAAGTCTCGTTGAACTTGGTTGTCTCAGCAACACGATCGATTTCAGTGGTCAGCTGATCGATTTCGTTCTGGATGTAAGTTCTATCGTTCTCGGAATTGGTTCCGTTGGAAGCCTTAACAGCCAGCTCGTTCATTCTCTGCAGCATGTCCTGAACTTCGTTCAGTGCACCTTCAGCGGTCTGTACAGTGGAGATACCGTCTTCTGCGTTAGCGGAAGCCTGTGTCAGTCCTCTGATCTGCTTTCTCATTTTTTCACTGATGGATAATCCTGCTGCATCATCTGCTGCACGGTTGATCTTGTAACCGGAAGACAGTTTCTCAGTTGACTTTGCTTGAGCACTCTGGGTTAATCCTAACATTCTGTTAGAGTTCATAGCGGTAAGATTGTGTTGTACTACCATAATATATTCCTCCTTGAATTGACGAGCGCTTCCCTGCGCTCCGTTATTTGCTTTGGCAATGTCAGCTTCAAGTTCGCACATCCTGTCACTTTCATCGCCATTGTCTTCCGTCTCTTGGGCGTGCGAAACCTTTAATTCAGAAGAATGGTTAGGTAAGCAATTGTTTTATTTGCTTTACTTGATAAGTATATCGGAGAGGTTTTTGGAAACTTAACCCCTTTTTACAAAAAATGTTGACTTTTTTATTTTGCTAAGATATATTATAGAAAAAGGAAGCAGTTTTTTACCACTTGTTTACTATGTATTCTTGAGTGGGGTACTTGCTTCCTTTTTTATTTCCACCAAATCATATAAATACAATTTTCCGTCTTGTGTCCTATTTACTACCAGCCTCCCCATGTAGACATTATATTCTTCTGTCTTTCTATTGTTATCATAAACTGGTAGCGCAAATCTGACCATATAATAGTTCCAGCCACCTTTTGCGTCTTTCTTATGTTTACTCTTTTTATTTTCACTATGTATTTTATTGGCAGCTGATTCTACCAGTTCTCGGATTCCTTGTGCTGCATTTGCCTTGGCTTTTGCCCGTGCTCCCCTTATATGTTCTGAATACTTTGATCCCGTATACTCATCTGCGGATTTAGTTCCTATTTTTATTTTTTCTTTCGTTTGTTTATTCTCAATTATTTCACCAAGGTACTTCTTTAGGTATTCTTTTACTGCATCCCAGTCAATGTCCTGTTTATTCCAAAATATAATATCCGGTATTATAACAATAGCATTACCTTGTTCATCTCTTACTGTTTTCACTTCATTCATGCATTTCCCCTTTCCATTATTACTCTGTTCAGTCGAAAATACTATTTAAAACATTCCCGTTTTCATCCAATGAAATCAGCGGTGATACACCCGAATAAAACATTTTTGAACTAAATAAGATTTGATCTGTCTGTCAGAATTGGTATTCTGTGAATCTACATTAGCATACTGCTTCCAATAAATCAACGATAATTTTAATTGTATTAAAATTTCAATATCTCATTCGGCCAATTTATAATCCCATTACATTTTAGCCGAAATCTATCATACAAATGTGCAAATATAAAAAAGAGAAGCAGTTCTCTTTCTGCTTCCCTTTCACCATTACCTTTATATTTACTTTTTACTGTCGTACATCTGGGGCTGCACATACCCGTTGCCGCTCATGCTCTTGTAGTAGTCAAAAGCACTTTTGGCATTCTTACGTCTCTGGCCAATATTGGCACGTTCTTTTGCAAAGTAGTTTTCAATCAGCTTTTTATTCCGGGCCTCCTGTGCCTGTACGGACACGCTGAGTTCGGTCACTTTGCTGACCTTCTTCTGAAGTTCCCGGATCTGTGCTGCGTAGCGTTCTCTGTTGCCTTCCAGCTCTTTCGCCAGCTTCTCATACATGATTTCAAAGCCTTCATCCAGATGAACCACCTCATCAATAAGCCGCTGTTTTTCCTCCACAGCATCGTCGAACAGGCTCATATCCACCTCTTCCGCAGAAAAGATTTCTTCCTGACGTTTGTTATATTCCCGGATCTTCTGTAATACTTCCAGCTTCTTGTCCAGGCTCTCTGACAAAATGGTAAGCTGATTCTCCATCAGTCATTTCCTTTCTTTGCTCCCGCCTTCATGACTTCTTTCCAGTTGTCACGGATAGCGTGCAGGTGGGTATTGATCTCTTCGAGGATTTCCTTATCTTTTTTGACATTGGCTTCTACCAGACGTCTCTCGAGATAAGTGTAGATGTTGTCAAAGTCCTTGGAGACTTCGTATTTCATGTCCAGCGTGGAATGCAGATATCCAATGATATTCTGCACCTTGCGGATATTTTCATGTGCCTTGGGTACATCGGATTTCTCCACAGCCATCTCTGCAATATTGCAGAACTTGATAGCTCCGTCATAGAGCATCAATGTCAGTTCTGCCGGAGAAGCAGTCAGAACCTTGCTGTTATTATACTGTGCATAAGCACCGGGTAATGCCATATCATGATCCTCCTAACAAGCTGGTCACCGCGCTGGAATTGCTCTGCAGCTTTGCCAGTGCCGTCTCCATTTTGGAGAACTTGGAATACCACTTGTCTTCATAATCGTTCAGCTTATCTTCCAAGTCTTTGATCTTGCTTGTATAATCATCATAATCCGATTTCATCTTTTTGTCATCATAAAAATTACCGTAGGTACGATAACCTTCTACAGACTTGGAGAGATCACTCATTTTAGTATATAAATTCTTGAACATTCCAGAGAAAAAGCTTACGACCGTATCGGGATCACTGCTGATCATGCTCTTAAGCTTGTCTGCATTACCGGAGGTGCTGGAGTCATCTGCATCTCCATCAATGTGGTAGGCATTCTTCTCATTCTCCGCTGCGGTAAAGTAGCTCAAAGTCTCAATACCGAAATCGCTGAGATACATGTTCTTGCCGTTTACTTCCACACTGCCTGCCATGATTTCTTTTAAGGCAGAGCTTACGGTAGACAGATTGCTGTCTCTGCGGAGCAGGGCATCCTTAATCTTGGTCTCATACTTCTCTACTTCGGTATCGGACATGGCATCCTTCTCATCGTCGGTCAGAGGCTCATATCCTCTGGCGGAATCCGCATTATAAAGCTTGTCCATCTCGTTGATCAGGGTATTATATTCCTTCAGGAAGCTCTTGATCATATCGTAGATACCATCTACGTCATCCTGTGTGGTCAGGGTGATCTCTTCATCTGCTCCGGTCTCTTTCAGTGCTGTAATGGTCAGACCATTGATGGAAAATACATTGGAGTTGCTGGTATACTCTGTGTTGTTCAGTGTGATCACAGAATCCTGCCCTTTGATATAGTTGGCATCTGTAATACCCAGCCCCTTCAGCAGGTCATCGGCACCGGTTCCGGTTGCCGTAATAGAGAAATTACCGGCATCGCCGGAGTCCTTTGCACTGATATAGAATCTCTGCTGGGTGGTATCGAAGTTTGCATTCAGTCCGGCTTCCTTCAATTTGGACAGTACATCAGAGATCGTGGTATCTTTGGTAATATTCAGTTCTACGCTTGTATCACCGTTCTTGATCTTAAGAGTTGTATCGTCTCCGGTGGTAATGCCGGCCACGGTGCTGCCATCACTGCCCTTGATCCCCAGATCAGACAATTTTGTCAATGCATTCAGCTTGGTATCCGCAGTGACATTATCCTTCAAGGTCAGCTTGCCGCCGGTCATATAGGCGGTCTTGGCCAGCTGTGATACCTTGAGGTTCTGTACACCGGTCATTGCGCCATCACCGGTGATGACACTGACTGCATTGCTGTCGGATACTTTGGTCACTCTCTTGCTATATGCGGATTCAAAACGCATATTATTAACAAACTTGGACTGCAGATTTTTAATCTTGGTATTCAGCTCTTTCCATGCGGTCTGCTTCCATTCCTGTTTGGTCTGTGCCTTTTTCGCATCGTCCACCTTGGTCTGCTTCGCAGACACCAGCTGCTGGATAATGCTCTCTGTGTCCATACCGGAGATCAGTCCGGATAATCTCATTGTTGATGATGCCATATGGTTTCCTCCTATCTCTTCTCATCCACCAGGATGCCTGCCATCTCCCATACTTTGGCGATCATGTCCAAAGTCTTCTCAGGTGGAAGCTCTTTGATGACTTTCTTGGTATCCTTGTCTATGATTTTGATCGTTATGCGGTTTGTCGCCTCATGAATACCGAAAACAGCTTCTGAATGGGACATCATGTTCTTATTCAGCTTCTCTACTGCTTTCTTGATCTGCTCGTTGGTCACCTGCTGTTGCTGTTCGCTATTAGCATCGGCAGAAGTATTATTCTGATCCTTGCTCTGCGCATTTTCAACAACTGCGGTGGTCTGGTCAAGTTTATCTGCTGCTTTTACATTGGCAGGATTGTATTCTGAGGGATTCTCCTCTGTAGTTACTTTTGTCGCAGTGTTCCTGGCAGCGGCTGTATTCTGTGCCTGCACTGTCATGACACTGGAAATCGGTTCTATGGTCATAATGGTCACCTCCGTGTGATAAACAGGCGCCTTCCGTGGGCGCACGACCTTGCTTCTCTAAGGACTGTATCGGTAAATTCTCCCGAAAAATTAATAGAAGATGCAAAAATTTGCACCTCCTATGCCTAATTTCCTATTTTTCTATTTTCTAATTCCAATACAGGTTCATATTCTCTGTAACGCTTTCTTCTGACAGTTGAAATCGAGTCTTTACTTTCTCAGCCGTAGTATTATAATCCGCCCCCAATTCAATGCATGTTATGATCAATGCCTTAATACCACTCTGCCGTTCCTCCTGTCTTCCTTCTTGTCTCCCTTCGCGCTTTCCCATCCTTACATATTGCTCAAATAATTCACACATAGTGATCTCATCCTCCTCTCTGATATTCATTTCCTTTAAAATAGCAGATTCTGTTGTGGAATCCTCTTCACCGGATAATACATTGATCATTCTGATCAATGCCGCTTTGTGTACCACCTTCTGGTCGGAACGAAGATTATTGCCCTCTGCCAGATAATCCAGCACAATTCTCATATCGCTATGAAATCTCTCCCGCACCTCTTGGGGCAGGTAACGCATTTCCCAGATATGTACCCTAATATCATCCACATATTTTCGAAGTTCTTCCGGCACTTTTCCACAACATAATTCATGGATTCCCGGTTGCTTCTCCCAATGCTCCCTTCCCCAGTAAAGTATCATTTCTATAATGGGATACATGTCCATCACTTTGCCTTCGTACTGCTCCCGATATCCTCCGCCGGTATAACCCGCTTTACGCAACACCATTTTGACATCCGGTGCCGACTGATTGGCGATCATATATTGTGCCCTGATCCGTTCCCCTGCCATCTCGTATTTCACCACATCCTGTAACTGGTTTCGCAGCCTGTTTTCTCCGCTCGTATAAATACTTTCCGTCGGTGCCGGCAACAGATTTTCTTTGGTCACAACAAGCTTTCCATTATGCAGCAACGCATTAATAATGTCTGCAGCAACATCTGGAAATGTCTCGAAATTCTTTGTAACAAGGTCGTTTTTCTCTCTGTTTTCCCTCATTTTTTCTCCCTTAAGCACACTAAACTTACCTAAGCAGGAAAAACTGAAACCGTTCCATGCACTATTTCCCTTTCCGCCTGCTTATGTTTTGTCATTTTGTTTGAATTCTTGGCGAAAAGCCCGAAATACACACAAAAGATATTGTCAGAAATTGTCATAAAGAATTCTTTAGATGTTGTAACTATAGCATACCCCTATCGTCTTTTCAAGTTCTTTTTTCCGGAGGTGTATCAATGCGTATATTTGCAGTTTCAGGAAAATGTGCCCTTATTTTTCAACAATGGATAAAAGCTCCGGATTTATGCATCCAGAGCCTCTTTCGTTTCCTAATTTTATTTTGTTTTACCCCAACAGGTTCTTCAGTGCCGCCATGCCTTCGGCATCCACAGCGGCCTTGTTGGCTTCCTGGATCTGGAGGTAGACTTCCTTGCGGTAGATGGGCACTTCCTTGGGAGCAGTAATGCCGATCTTGACCTGATCGCCTTTGACTTCCAGAACGGTGATCTCGATATCGTTGTTGATGACGATTGCTTCGTTCTTCTTACGGGACAATGCCAGCATCTTACTCACCCGCCTTTCCGGATTTCAGGATGTCGTATACCGGATATTTTACCGGGTATTTATCTCCCTCAAGGATGATCTGGCAGGCCTTGCGTTCTTCCACGTTGATCACAAAGGGACCCTGCAGGTTCACCGTCATCTTCGTCAGGTCAGCAGGCACCGTCACAGTAACCATGACCAGAATGTTCTCAGGAGTCAGATTGCCTACACTAGTGAGCAGTTCGTCATCCACTTCCGGATCATACTGAGGGTTGACCAGCAGCGGATCCATGACCGGCATGGCGAATCCGGGTTCTTCCAGAGACTGTAAATAGCGGATTCCTACGTTGCTGCCCTTCTCCTCATCGTGGAGCATGGTAAAATGCTTCAGTTCCGGGAATCCGATAATACCTTTGTCAAAAGTGATGATCTTGTCATCCGCAATCTCAACTTCTCCAAAAAATTTTGTATTGATCTTCATAAAATACCTACGCCTTTCCGTAACCTGTTGTTCTAGATGAAATTCAACAGTGTGGTCTGCATTACTTTACCGGTAGCCATCAGTGCCGCTTCATAGGTCATTTCCGCACTCTTCAGATCAATGGCGGTCTCGGTAACATCGATATCCTCGTTTTCACTCTTTAAGGTCTCAAAGGTGGTCTTCTGGCTCTTCATGCGGTTATCGATCAGTTCCAGTTTGCTGCTTCTGGTACCGCAGTTGGTAACGCACAGGTTGGCATCATCCAGATATCCCTGGAACGTAGTAATGCCGCTTTCGAACATCTTCTGGCATTTGTCCTTGGCCAGAGTCAGTGCTTTTTCTACTGCTTCCATCTGCTTCGTCAGGGTCTCTGCATCCGTACCGGTAGCAGTCTCCTGCAGTCCCTCGATCTTGGTCTTCACATTCTCCAGATCCACTACATCCTGCATGGCCTGTACCAGATCGTCCACCGTACGTCCGATACCGTGCTGGAAGCACTCATCTGCAGTGGAATTCACCTGAATGGTCTGGTTGAAGCCTACATCATATTCGATGACCTGTTTTGCCGCATCACCCTTGAGGTATTCCTGATTATATTTCGTTACTTTCTGATCCGCATCCGTACTGGTACATGCAAAATAATGCTCAGGTCTCAGATCACCTTTGACCCAATGATCCTTCTGGTAGGTCACACGGATCTCGCCTTCGTTCTTGCCAGAAGTGGACGGATCGTCCTTGCAGGACATCAGCTTTTCATAACGGTTCTTACCAAGCAGGACCTCACCGGTATCCGGTACATAGATCAGTGCATCATCATCCTTTGCTGCCATAGAATAAGGATCCGCGGTAGAGGAGACCGTCTGGAACATCTTGGAATCCCATGTCGTCATATCCTTTTTATAGGCACCGTTTGCATCTTTCTCCCAGAAAGAAATCGAAGGTTTCGCATCCACATCTCTGCAGTCATCATAAGCCAGCCGGATACGATACACATCTATGGAGCTGACTGAATTTTCCGTAATATCCTTGTAGTCCTGATTCTGATCATTATAGTTATTCGCCGTAATATCCAGCAGTTTTCCGGTATTCACCTTTGTCAGCTGTGTGATGGAGCTGTTGTCCAGCTGCTCGGTGATCTCATATTTCGTATTGTATTCTTTATCAAAACTCAGAGAAGTATCGGTACGATATCCGGTAAACACATAACGGCCCGCATAGTCTGCATCGCCGGTGCTGTACACTTCATCTCCCAGTGCCTTCAGCTGCTCCAGAATGATCTGGCGGTCCGCGGATTTCAGATCTCCGTTAGATGCCTTGGTGCACTGTCTGATCATATTCGTGATGATCTCTGTCAGGTTCTTCAGTGCATCCTCGGTTACGTCCAGCCAGCTCTCCGCATCCGGAATGTTCTTGCTGTAATACTGCGTCACCTCGGTCACATTGCTGCGTAGACGCAAGGCACGGATGGATACCACAGGATCATCGGAAGGACGGCTGACCTTCTTCTGGGTAGACATCTGGGTGCTCAGCTTATCCTGATATACTTTGTTCGTATTGATATTGGACAGATTATTACGCTGCATGATCTTGTTCGTAATTCTCATTTTCTCCGTAACTATTCAGAATTCTAAAAATCAGAATAACTGGTACATTATGCTTGTATATAAGTAACAGTTTTCTGATTCGAATGGTGACTCGAATAGAGTCACCACACACGTGAGCAAAATTAGCTGCGTAGCAGCGAGAAAGCACGGATACGTGCGTTTTTGCGAACATATGTGGGAATCCGAATAGCTGCCTCCTTTCTAGTTTAGACTCCGGTCTCCAGAATCAGTCTGTCATAAATCTCCGTCAGTGTCTGGATCATCTTGGAAGCCAGGTTATATCCATTCTGGTATTTTACCAGATTCACAGCTTCTTCATCCTCATCCACACCGGAGATGGAGATTCTCTGGTTGTCGATGGTATTGGAAATGTCTTTAAAGCTTGCATAGAAGGTATTGGCTCTGGAAGCATTCAATGCCACATCCGATAAGATACACTGTAAAAATTCGGAAGCATTACATCCGCGGAAGCTCATCTTGCTCTTATCCGTAGCCAGATTCTTCAGATCGTTCAACAGGTCATTCTGTTCCACGCCGTCAGATGCATTTTTTCGGTTTGCCATCAGGCTGGGATCCTGCTCCATGGCATCCAGAATATCGAAATTCTTCGCTGTCAGACGATAGTAGCTGTCATCGTTGACTTTTACCGTAACTTTACTGTTTTTCTTCTCCTGCTTGTCATATCTCTTGGCTGCATCATCCAACAGAAACTGCTCACTGCTGGTTGCCTTATTGCCGGTGAACATCTTCACGCCGGGATCTCCGTTTCCGCTGTAGCCGGAGGTGAGAATATCGTTGAATTTCTGAGAGAAGGTACGGATCCACTCATTCATCTGGTTCATGTAATAAGGGATGCCCTGATAGGACAGGTCGGTACCGATCTCTGCCTTTTTCCCTACACGGTCATTGGTAATTCCCCGGGGATTCTTCTCACTGTCCGATAAGGTAAAAGTATACGTATAAGTGGCGTTGCCGTTCGCATCATATTCGCAGGTATATTCCCAGGAATCATAATAGAATTCCTGATTGCCCAGATCGATGATACCGCCCTGATCCGACAGATTACATTTATTCAGGTCCTGCAGATAAGCCTTGGTTACTTTTACGGTTACGGTATCGTGGGTCTTGCCGTCTGCCGTGGTCGTCGTGCCGGTGGCGGTCACCTGTCCGGTGAAATTCTCGCCGTTGTTACCGTCACGCATCTGGATCAGTCCCGCCAGATCACCGCCCATGGATGCATTGTACAGGTTGAACTTCTGCCCGTCCGCCCAGTAGACTTCATAGAGACCGTCGATATCGGTCTGGTTTACTTTCTCATAGGAGGTTCTTGCCACACATTCGAGACCGTTGTAATCACTGCCGTCTACCAGCATCTGGCCTCCGGCGATCTTGACCATGTATCTGTTGGCTCCAGTCTCACGGTTCTCGTTGTTGGCATCGATGATCGGAGTCTCCTTGACTTCCACATCCACGATCTTGGATAATTCATCGATCAGCAGGGTTCTGCGGTCACGCAGCTCATTGGCCTTTGTTCCAGCCAGTTCAATGGTGTTGATCTGTTTATTCAGGGAGGCGATCTCACCGGCAAGGGAATTGATCTGATCCACCTTCAGTTTGATCTCTTGGTTGATATCCTTCTGTACTTTTTCCAGATTGCCCGCCATACCGTTGAAATACTCTGTCAAAGCTCCGGCATAGCCTACGAACTGGGATTTGGCTGTGGCACTGTTGGGATCTTTTAAAAGAGCCTGCATACCGGTGATCATCAGCTGATCGAAGATAGTCTTGAATCCGGTACTCTTGCCGTCATCATCAAAATACGTCTCCAGCTGCTGCATGTAATACTGCTTCATATCGTATTCGCCCAGCTGTGCATTGTTATCCCAGAATCTTCCGTCATAGAATTCATCCCGGATACGCTCAATGGCCAGTGTCTCTACACCGGCACCGGCACAGCCGTAGGTCTGGAATACACGCAGGGCATTGGATGCCTGCTGTGTTACCTGCTGTCTGCTGTAGCCTTCCGTCTGTACATTGGCGATATTATTGGAAGTGGTATTCATGGCAGCATTACTGGCCAGAAGTCCCGTATATGCAATATTTAATCCAAAAAACTGTGAGGGCATAACTTACCTCCTATTTCTTACACATTACACACCCAGCGTGGAAAGAATGTGTTCCAACATTTCACTGATCACGTTGATATAACGGCTGGATGCGTTGTATGCGTTCTGGAACTTGATCATATTGGACAGTTCCTCGTCCGTGGATACACCGATAACCTGTTCTCTGGCGCTCTGTGTAGCTTCCACGGTGCTGACCTGATTCTCATAAATACTCCGGAATACATAGCCGGAATTGGATACCTGCGATACCAGGTCGGTATAATAATCTACAAAAGTAGTCTTTTTCTGTACATTAGGATTCAGCGTGTAGGCTTCCTCGGTAAATGCCGCTTTCAAAGCATCTGCGGTCTCCTTATCCTCGGAACCGTCTGCCAAACGGAATCCAAGCTTGGAAGGCTCCTTCGTCAGCGCCGGATTTACCTGAAGATTGCCGATGGTATACAGGCTCTCAGGGCTGTCCGGATCTTCTTTCTTCATGACCCAGTAGTCCTTAAGTGATCCGTCCGCTTCCTTCACACTTACTTTCTCATACCCATCCGTTGTAACCTTGGTGAACAGCTGGATGGGGCTGCCATCCTCCATGCGCATGTAACCGTCCGGGTCTACCGTGCAGTAACGGGCATTTTCTAATTTAGTACCGTCTGCCAACTCCAGATCTCCGGTCTGTACTCCTGCAGCCTTCGCCAGAATATCGTTCACCTTCGTCACCACATTGTGGATCATCTGGTCGAACTCACCCTGAATATTCATGACAACGGACTGGGAGACACTGTCGTATTTTCCTTCCGCCAGATCTGTATAATTGGCTCTGTGATCACCTCTGGCCAGAAGCATTGCCTTCAGGCCGCCGATATCTGTGTTCAGGTCGGAAGAAATCTCCACGGAGAGATCAAATACCTCTGCGCCGTCAATATTATAATCTCTGGTGCCGTCAGCTCTGACGGTGTAGGTGGCATCCTGCGGCCAGAACGGAGTGTAGAAGCCGGTGGCTTCATCCGTCTTCAGAGCGATCTCATAACAGGTTCCGTCCTTTACGAAATCCACGCCCTCGATCTGTACGGATACACTGCCGTATCGATCTTCGGAAAAGGTCATGTTGGTCAGCTCTGCCAGTTCATCCAGAATCTGATTTCTCGCGTCTCTCAGGTCGTTGGCATGTTCAATGCCGCCACTCTCAATGGCACGGATCTGATCGTTCAGCGTTAATAACTGGTTGCCGTATTTATTGATTTTATCTACATTCTGCTTAATCTGTGTGTTCAGGTTGTTCTGGTAGGAGCTCAATCCGCTGTATACTGCTCCGGCTCTCTGTACGAATTCCGCCGCTCTCTGCACCAGCATGCCCTGTGTTACAGAACTGCTGGGATCCTTGGAAAGCTCCTGAATAGCGGTCCAGAAGTCTGTCATGGTGGTCTGGAATGCCTCGCCGTTCAATTCTCCCAGCTGGCTCTCTACCTCTTCCATGACTTCTGTGGACACTTCATAGAACATACTACGTCCGGATTCCTTGCGGTATGTCTTGTCCAGGAAATAATCTCTGACCTGTTTTACGCGGGAATATGTGACACCCAGACCTGTCTGTTTGTTGGAAATAGACTTAGGGTCTGTCGATAATGTGACATAAGCTCTGTTAGACTGCTGTACCTGTTGTCTGGTATAGCCGGTGGTGTCCACATTAGAAAGATTATGCGCTGTGGTATTCAGCGCATTCTGACTTGTCTGTAATCCGGACGAACCTATATATAAACTACCCATTAATGGCATAAACTTTCACCTCTGTATCAGGGGATCCTCAGATCCCCGGGATCCGGTCTTACTGCTTGGCATCGAATCCATGGTCAATGACCCCCATGGTATTGCCTGCATTGTAAGCTCCCCGGTTGTAATTCGCTGTCTCGGGTGCAGCCTTGGATGCCTGGAGGAGATTCATCTCGAATTCCACCATCTCCAGTGCGCTGTTTAACAGTTCACTGTTCTGCTCGTTCACGCGCTTCAGTCCCCGGACCGCTGCCTGTAATCTGTCGTGGGAATCCGCCAGTGCCTGCTGTTCCGCAGGCCGTGCAGATAACATAGTGATCAGATTCGGCAATTTCAAGTCGTTAACATCCCTGTTCAATACATCGGCTATGTCCGCAGTCACTCCCGCTCTCTGCTTGTCCAGATTGTGGATCCTGCTGACCAGCTCCTGCTCCTCGTCCGTGATCTTTTGTAACTCTGCAAGATCACCACCTGCAATAATCGGTGTCTTGCGCTGTGATAGCTGAAGCAGAGCTTCGTACTCCGTACTCTCTCTGTCCAGTACATCTATCAGGTTTTCCATTAAACTAGCCAAGGAACTACCTCATTTCTTCCTGCTTTTGAAGCAGCTTCTCCGCAAAGCTTGCATTATCCACTCCATAAGTACCGTTCTGGATTCTTGCTTTAATGGGAGCCGTTAACTCTTCCCTGATGTCAGGTGCTGCTGCCACTGCTGCCTTAGCGGTCTGGAAATCCTTGCCCTGGCTGCTGATCTGCAGTCTGTCCGTGTGTGACGCTGTCTGAGTCTTCTGAGTTCTGCTGACCTTCTGTGACTGATACAGCTGCTGTACCTGTGTATACGCTTCAATACGCATGTCGACTCCTCCTTCCCGAATGTCTTTTGATGTTTCACAATATGTATCGGACGGATTTGCAATTACTTTAGCCCTCATGGAAAAAAAGTAACGATCCGGACCGCCTGCAGGGGAACGTCCGAATCGTCACAAAATCTGTCAATATGCATTTTCGTTGCGGATCTCATCGTCTACCCGCCGTACCCGGTAGGTCTTGTCTCCCACCGTCACGGCGGTCACCGTATCGTCGTGGGCATACAATCCTTCTTCCACATAAGAAAATTTTTCCGGTGTCCTGCCATCTTCCAGGATCTGGATCAAAGCCTCCACCCTGGGGCCATGCAGTGGATTGCATTCTCCGATGCAGGTGATCTCATCCTTCAGCACGCAGTCCATGGATTCTGTGCTGACACCATCAAAAGACAATATCATAATATCTCCTGCCGCCAGATTGCTGCCGACCCTTTTTCCCGCCGCCCGGATCGCTTCCATGGCGCCAAAGGCCTCATTGTCGTTTTCGCAATAGACCACATTGATATTGTCGTATTTTTTCAGGAAAGCTTCCATGACTTCCTTCCCCTTGGCCTGGGTAAATTCTCCCGATACCTGGTCTAACAGATCCCAACCGTATTTTGCCGCGCCCTGCTCCAATCCTCTGGTACGTCCGATCTGGGCGGAAGCTCCGATATTTCCCTGAATATTTACAATATGAAGATCCTCCGGTGCAATTCCCTTGCTGATGGAAAAGGAATTCAGCCACTCCGACATTTTCAGGCCTTCCAGTTCAAAGTCCGAACCCACGAAGCAGGTGAACAGACTGTCATCCTCCACATCCACCTTACGGTCCACGATGACCACCGGGATCCCGGCATCCTTTGCTTCCCTGAGCACCGTGTCCCATCCGGTCTCCGTCACCGGTGCCAGCACGATGTAGTCCACCTCCTGCTGGATAAAGGTTCGGATGGCCCGGATCTGGTTGGCCTGCTTCTGCTGACCATCCTCGAAGATCAGGTCGTACCCGGCCTCTTTTGTAAAGGTACTTTTCATGGACTCCGTGTTGGCACTGCGCCAGTCGGATTCCGCTCCCACCTGGGAAAATCCCACCACAATACGGTCTGTCTGTGTATCCTCTGGTGTTGCAATATCCTCCGCAGTGCTTTGTCTGTCGCCGCATCCTGCAAGCAGGATTCCCAGCCCCAGCAGCAGACCCGCCATCCATCGTCTTCCTGTTCTGCATTTCTTCATATCTGTAATGTCATCCTGTTCTGTCATACTTCCCGCCCGGAAATCGCTCTGTCATTCTCTCATTTTCCGGCAGGTTCTTTCTCTGTATGAAAATACGCCACAGAGCTCTCCAGTTCCCCGGAGATCTGTTTCATTTTATCACAGTTTGCGCCCACTGTCTGTATCTGTGTCAGGATTTCCTCAATGTTTGCATTCACCTGCTGGTTGTTGGCAGCATTTTCCTCACTGATAGCACTGAGGCTGCCGATATTGCCCAGAATATCCTCTTTCTGCTGTGACAGACGTCCGGTCTCTCCGGCGATCTTGCGGATCTCTTCCGCAGAATGTCTGATACTTTGCTCTAACTGCTGATACTGCTCTCTGGTTGCAATAATGTGATCCTGTTCCTCCCGGATGATATCCTTTACCACATCCGCCTGTTCCACAGTCTCACCGGATTTCTCCATAATGCCCTGGGCCAGATTTTTGATCTGCTCGGCACCGGCAGCGCTCTGCTCCGACAGTTTGCGGATCTCTTCCGCCACCACGGCAAAGCCTCTGCCCGCCTCTCCGGCTCTGGCGGCCTCGATGGAGGCATTCAGACTTAACAGATTGGTCTGTCCGGAAATGGAGAAGATCAGAGCTACCGCCTCATCGATCTTTTCGATATAATCGTTGGTCTCATGAATCTTCGCTGTAATGGTATTCACGGATTCCACAGAACGATTGCTGCCGGTCATGATCTTTTCCATGCCTTCCCCCGCCTTTTTGCTGTTGTCCTGTATTTCTTCCGAATCCTTCTGCAGCTGTCCGGCACTGACACTGATGTCATTGACCGCCTCTCCGATCTCATCCATACGGTCACTGATATTCTGCACATTTTCCGCCATTTCCTCCGCTGCGGAAGACAGCTGCTCCATCGCCTGACTGATCTGTCCAGCCTGTTCTGTGGTGGCATCGCTTCCCTCTGCCACCTGCCGTACACTGTTTAGAAGTTCTCCGGATACCTCCTGTACACCGCCGATGACCTGTGCCAGATTCCGCTGCATCTGTGAGGTATTCTGTAACAGATTACGGATCTCCCGGACAATACTGTCGGATTCTTTTCTGGCACTCAGATCACCTTCCGCCAGGGCATCCACCCTGCTGCCGGTCTCTTTCATCTTGCCCGACAGTGCTCTGCTCAGGAAAAAGCAGATAACACCAAACAGGATCACCATGCCCACTGCGCAGACCATGAATACAACCTCGATCTCCCACAGGGCATCGGTGATCTCATTTTTCCGTTCCGCCGCAAAAGCCACTGCAGTGATCTGTCCGTTATTCATAATCGGGATATAATAACCATAATAAGTATTTCCCTCAATCACTACATTTTTATCATAATATCCCTCCGTCCCAAGATCCTGATCCATGGGGATTTCACGGATACGATAGTCATTTTCATTTTTAATGGATGTGGTAGCCGGAATGCCGTCTGCAAGAATGGCCATCTCCAGGCCTTCTTCCTTCAGGCTGTCCAGGTACTCATAATAACCGCTGGCATTCATTGCCGTGATCTCATTTTCCTTACAGTATTTTGCCAGATTATCCGCAGTTACATGCAGTGTGGTCTGCACACTGCCTTCCAGATTCGTTCTGGTCAGACGTAAAGATGTGGTACTGAGGATCACTGTTGCCAAAACTACCGGTGCCAGTGCCAGCAGCATCAACAACAGGAACAGGCTGCATCCCTGCTTTTTCAGAGTTTTCTGCTTTTTTACCTTCGTTTTTTTCATAACTTCTACCCCCTGATATTCGGTGGATTCCTTTTACTAGCGGAAAAAGAGTGTGACTGCACACCAGCCACGCTCTTTCCGCTCCTCCCTATTTTCAGCTGCTTTTATTTGTTCTGCAGCATTTTCTTTTTTCTTGCGATGACCACACTCTGTACTACCAGGAACAGACACAGCATAGCTGCAATGGTGATACCGGTCCACCATGCCTGATCCAGACCTGCACTGGATACGATATTCTGGATGGTGCTCAGGGACAATACACCGAAGAAGGTTCCGATGATATTGCCGACACCACCAGTCAGCATCGTACCGCCGATGATGGAGGATGCAATGGCGTTCATCTCCATGCCGCTGGCATGAGAAGCAGATCCGCTTCCTACATGCAGGAAGTACACATAACCGCCGATACCTGCCAACAGTCCGCAGAGCAGATGGGACATGAACTTGGTTCTCTTCACATTGATACCTAACATCAGCGCGCTCTGATTGTTACCGCCTACCGCATAGAAGCTGCGGCCCATCTTGGTCCAGCGAAGCATGATAAACATCAGAATGACTACTAAAAGCGCCACAATCACACCGATCTCCACATAAGCATTGACGTAATTGCCCAGTTTGTTCACGGAGCCCATTCCTGGAACGATCACACGGGTTTCCTTCAAAGCAGTGAAACTTTCGTTGGCTACGTTGAAAGGTTTGGTATTTACGATCGTTGTCATACCTCTGGCGAAGAACATACCCGCCAGGGTCACGATAAAGGGCTGGATATCCAGGTATGCTACCAGGAAGCCCTGTACGATACCGAAAGCAAGGCCAATGGCTACTGCCAGTAACATGGATACAAATACATTACCGCCGCCGAAGTCCAGATATACGGCGCAGCTCATGCTGACCAGTGCCACCACACCGCCGACGGAAATATCGATTCCACCGGTAATCATGACTAAACTCATGCCGCAGGACAGAATGATCAGTGCTGCGTTAGCGTTCAGAATGTTGAAAAATGTCTGAGGTTTTAAGAAGCCTTTTCCCTGGAACACGATGGCTCCGATATACATTACGAAGAATACTACGATCGTGATGGTCAGCAGCAGATTGGTATCTGTCATATTTTTTAACTTCTTACCCATATCAGCCAACCTCCTTTACAGCCTTGCCCTGCTTCAGCTTCTTGCCGAAAGCGGACAGCCATTCTCTTACCTTGGGAGTACTTAAGACTACCAGCAGGATAACCACTACCGCCTTGTAAGCAGGAAGTGCATCGGACTGTACGTCGAATTTGTACAAGGTGGTGGTTAGGAACTGGATGACATAAGCACCCAGAATGGAAGCTGCCATGTTGAACTTACCACCGCTTAAAGAGTTGCCTCCCAAAGCTACTGCCAGGATGGCATCCATCTCGATATCCTTTGCAATAACGGAGTAGTTGATGGAGGACAGACGGCTTACTTTGATCAGTGCTGCTACCGCTACACACAGTCCCAGGATCACAAAGGTCAGGAACTTGATAAATGTGGGATTCAGTCCGTTTAACTTGGAGGAATTCTCATTGATACCAACAGACTGGGTGTAAAGTCCCAGTGTTGTGAACTTCAATACCAGGAAGATCACCAGTACACAGACCGCTGCAATGAAGAACGGTGTGGGAATGGGAATTCCCGGAATAAATCCACCGAAATAGCTGAAGGTCGGATCACTTACAATAGGAAGCTCGTTGTTGTTGATCCATGCTGCAATGGAACGTCCTGCCGTATAGAGGATCAGGGTCGCCACCATGGGCTGGATCTTGAAATATGCTACCAGGGCACCGTTAAAGGCACCGAAGAGCATGGCTACCACACAGGCTACCAGAAATGCTACGATAATGGGGGCCTGCAGGGTATCTGGTCTGGAATTCGTACCACACAGTACTCGTAAGATCACGCTGCCTGCGATGGCAATGGCAGCGCCCACGCTGATATCCTGTCCGCCGGAAGCTGCAGTGACCAGTGTCATGCCAATGGCTAAAATAGCCAGTTCGGAACCGTAGTCCAGGATCGTCATCAGGTAACCGGACAATACCGGATCTCCTGCGCTGTTATATCCCAGTGTGATCTTGAAGAAACTGGGGTCTGCGATCAGATTGAATACTGCCAGGATTATCAGGGCTGCAATGGGAATGAAAATCTGCTGCCGGAACAATCCGCTCAGGAAATTTTTATTACCTTTTTCTACTTTCTTTTCATTACTCATGCTTACTTTCACCTCCGGCAATCGTACTCATAATCTTGGTCTGGGTCAGATCTTCTCCGGACAATTCTCCTACCACCTTGCGGTCTCTCATGACTACCAGTCGGGAGCAGGTACGGAGCATCTCGTCGGTCTCGGAAGAGATGAAGGTCACGCTCATGCCTTCACTTGCCAGCTTCAGTACCAGCTTCTGGATATCCACCTTGGTACCGACATCGATACCTCTGGTGGGCTCATCCAGAATCAGATATTCCGGATGGGTCAGAAGCCATCTGGCTAAGATTACCTTCTGCTGATTACCGCCGGACAGCGACTTGATGGGTGTCTCGGCCGATGCCGTCTTGATATCCAGCAGTTTGATGTATTCGTCTGCAAATTTATTAGCTTCCGCCTTGGAAATAGGGTGGAAGAATCCACGAAGTACCTGTAATGCCAGGATAATATTCTCTCTTACGGACAAGTCACCTACGATACCGTCACGCTTACGATCCTCCGGCAGATAGCCGATTCCACAACGCATAGCATCCAGAGGCTTATTGATCTTGACCTGCTTTCCGTTCTTTTTCACCGTACCGCCGATGACACGGTCAGCACCGAAAATAGCGCGGACGCACTCGCTTCGGCCAGATCCCAGCAGTCCCGTAAATCCATTGACCTCGCCCTTCTTAATATAGAAGTCAAAGGGCTTGATTCCGGCATCGCTGCACAGATCTTTGGTCTCAAATAAGGGTTCTCCGTTCTCCGTCTTCTGTTCCGTGGGCTGCTCGCCTTTGATATCGGACAGGTCGTCCAGTTCCTTACCCAACATTTTGGATACCAGTTGTACTCTGGGCAGATCCTTGATGGCATATTCACCTACCAGACTGCCGTCACGCATAACAGTGATCTTGTCACACACTTCATATACCTGATCCAGGAAATGGGTTACGAAGATGATACCCACGCCTCTGGCCTTCAGATCGCGCATCAGGCCGAAGAGCTTTGTCACTTCCTGCTCATCCAGAGAGGAGGTCGGCTCATCCAGGATCAGTACTTTACAATCCATATCTACAGCTCTGGCAATGGCTACCATCTGCTGTACGGCGATGGAACAGCTTGCCAGCTGCTGGGACGCTTTCGCGGGGATATCCAGATTCTGTAAGATCTTGTCTGCGTCCTCATTCATTTTTTTCCAGTTCTGATAGATCTTATTGGAACGTCCTATGTACATGTTCTCCGCCACGGACAGATTCGGGCAGAGTGTAATCTCCTGATATACCGTACTGATGCCCAGCTTCTGTGCCTCCTGCGGAGAGTGAATGGATACGGCTTTGTCATTGCCGTCGATGAAGATCTGACCTTCATCTTTGCTGTAGACACCTGTCAGTACCTTGATCAGGGTTGACTTTCCGGCACCGTTCTCTCCCATCAGCGCATGGATCTCACCTTTGTTCAGATGGAAGTCCACACCTCTCAGAGCACGTACACCGGGAAAGCTTTTGTGAATATTTTTCATTTCCAATACTGTGTTATTGTCCAAAAGTTTCACCCCTTAATCTGTAACTATTCAGAGCCATGTAAATATCATGAAATGTTCTTCGAATGCTGGCATTCGTAAGAATATTTTATGATATTTATAGGGCGAAGTAACCACATTCGCAATAAAGTGGGCTCTGAAAGAACCTTTTGCGAATGGGGTTCTGAATAGTTACTCTTTTGATAAAAGAAGCGCGGAGCTAGCATGCGCCGCGCTTCTGGTCGTTTACGTCAGATTAGATACCGTAGTTGTCTACATCTTCCTGAGTAATGGTGGTTGCATCGAAGCCTTTCTCATCCATGATGATGGTCTTCTCAGAGATGGTCTCGCCGTTCTCCAGCTTCTTGATGATGTCATCGATGTAGGAAGCCTGGAAAGGATTGCACTGTCCATCGTAGTTCCAGTTGCCTGCCTTCAGTTCTTCCAGAGCCCACTTGTTGCAGTCAAAGCCCATAACGATAACGTCTTTACCAACACCGTGGGAGATATTAGCCTTATCCAGAGCTGCTACAGCACCCTTAGCCATATCATCGTTCTCAGCGTAGATTACGTTGAAAGGAGTACCTGCGTCGATTACAGACTGTACGATCTGCTGTGCTTTCTCTGCGTTCCACTCAGCGGTCTGCTGTGTTACCAGATTGAATCCGTCGTTTGCTGCTGCGTCATCCAGAGCACCGGTACGTCCCTGCTGTGCTGCGGAACCCATAACACCCTGTAAGTGGATAATGTTGTATTCACTTAAGTTCTGGCTCTTTAACCAGTCAACTGCGGTCTGGCCTTCCTTTGCCATATCGGATACGATGGATGCCTCATACAGGCTCTCATCTGCATCAATGGTACGGTCGAAGAGGATAACTCTGATACCTGCATCCTGTGCATCCTTCAATACGGAATCCCAACCTGCGGTATCTGCTGCGGACAGAAGCAGATAGTCAACGCCATCCTGAATGAACTTCTGTGCTGCAGTGATCTGCTCATCGTTCTTTAAGCTGTATGCGAAAGATGCTTCGTAGCCGTTAGCCTCGGTAAAGGTATTCTTCATATCCTTATCGTTTGCGGTACGGTAACCGGACTCGTTGGGGTCGTTGTTGATGATGCCGACTTTGATCATATCTCCGGAGGAGCTGGAGCTGGTCGTTCCTGCGCTTGCACTTTCGGTTGCTGCGTTTGCACTTCCGGTTGCTGCGTTTGCGCTTCCGGTTGCTGCGTTGCTGCCTGCATCAGAGGAGCCGCATGCTACAAGGCTGAATACCATGGTTGCTGCCATTACTGCTGCTAAAATTTTCTTCTTCATTGTGTAACCTCCCAATTTGTTTTTGTTTCCCAAAGAACTATTTCTTTGATGATCTTATTGTAAAGCGGATCCGGGGAAAAAACCATGAAGATACCTCACGGAAAAGTTGAAATTTTTATGGTAAAAAAAACCACCGGCGTAAAAAGTTGATTTTTTTACGATAGTGGTTCATTTTTTTAATGCTGCGGAAGCCGGACCGTGACACAGGTGCCCTCCCCGTAGGTACTGGTAATGGTGATACCATAGTTTTCGCCGAAATTCAGACGGATACGTTCGTTCACATTGTACAGGCCGTAGATATCGGTCTCCCGGGCCTTCCGGTTGCGGATGCCTTTCCTCACCTGCTCCAGTCGCTCCGGCGTCATCCCCTTGCCGTTGTCCGTGATCAACAGAATGCAATCCTCTCCGTCCAGTTCTCCTTCGATCCGTATCATGCCCTTGCCACGTTTGTTCTTGATTCCGTGGTACAGTGCATTTTCCACCAGAGGCTGCAGCGTGATCTTGGGAATCTGGCAATGGTTTAATTCTTCCGGAACACAGATCTCATATTGAAGGATGTCCTGATAACGCATCTGCTGGATCTCCAGGTAGCTGCGGACGTGCTGCAGTTCTTCTTTTACATCCAGAATATCCTGTCCCTGATTCAATGAGATCCGGAAAAAGTCCGACAGGCTGCCTACCATGCTCACGACCTTTTTCTGTTCTCCCGCCTCCGCCAGCCATACAATGGCATCCAGCGTATTATATAAGAAGTGCGGATTGATCTGGGACTGCAGCAGTTCAAATTCCGCCTTGCGCAACCGGATCTGCTCCGTCTTCACCTGCTCTAACAGTTCGTTGATCTTGTCGATCATGGTATTTAGTGAATCGCTGAGCACCTGGGCCTCCACGCCCCCCGTCACGTCGGAGCGCACCGTCAGGTCACCTTTTGCCACCTGATCCGTCACCTGGGTAAGGCGTCTTATGGGGCTCGTGATACTTAACGGTATATAATAGGATAAGAATAAAAACAGAACCAGGATCAGTGTAAAGGCAATGATGGAGAAACGGATCATATTCACGAAGAAATCCTGATATTGCTGCCTGCTCTCCTGAATCCCCCGGATCTCGTAATAGATGTACTGGGACATGGTATCACCCACCAGAGACGTCACAATCTGCACATCATTTTCCCAGATTTCCATGTTGTCCTCGTAGCGGTTGCCTTCCCGGATATTGTCCTCGATCCTGCCGATATAGGTCTCCAGATTGTTCAGATATTTTTTGACACTGGTCAGTCGTTTCAGGTTCTCCTGAGATTCCGTCAGTTCTTCCAGACCGGCCACGATGTCATCTGCCTCCACCAGCATATCATGCAGACTGGACTCTTCCAGCGTCTTGTTCCCTACGATCAGCAGATAAGTCTCATAATCGAAATCCTTCTGGAAATCCAGGCTGAACTGACTGGCCATGACGGAGGAATTGATCATATCCTCGTATCTGCGGTTATTGTTCCATAAATTATAGAAGCAAAAGATCAGGAACAATACAAAAGGCACCAGAAGGCAAAGATAGGAATATCTTATCTTTGCCACCAGTGTCGAATGTTCATACAATTCTTTTATCTTTTTTCTCATAGGAATCCCCCTTATCCATGGCCACGGCTAACTGGTGCCGCCCCGGTACTGGGTAGGGGTCATTCCCTGGGTCTTCTTGAACAGATAGGAGAAATAGTGTGGATCCTTGTAGCCCACCTCCTGGCTGATCAGGCTGCTGCGCTTGCCGGTGCAGCGCAAGAGTTCCTTTGCCTTGTTCATACGATAGTCTGTCAGATATTTGATAAAGCTCTGTCCGGTCTGCTGGCTGAAGATCATGCTCAGATGGTTTGGTGAGAAATTCACGTGGGATGCCAGCAGATTCAGGGAAAGTTCCTCGTCTGCATAATTCTCATCAATGTATTTCATCACCTGTTCCACCACATCATCATACCGGCTGCTGGCAGCCTTATCTCTGACTGCCAGTGCTTTCTGCAGAATTCTGGTAATGTAATGGATCGCACTATCGCTGTCCTGCAGGGTCTTCTCGTCCTGATTGGGTGTTTCCAGTTCCTGCGTATCCGTCTGCAGGCTTTCCAGAAAATCTGCCACACAGAAATAGACATCCATGGTAATATACTGCCTGAAAATATTGGACTGCAGTGCCTTGTTGCTGAGATCCCGGAAAAATTCTTCCACGAAGTAGACCACTTCCTCCCGGTCACCCTGTTTTAAGAATTCCTGGATTCTTGTGCGGTCGATCTGCTTTGGATTGACTTCCTTGATGTCAAAATTATCTTCCTTCTGCGCTTCCTCCGTCATATGTCCGCTGTCCAGGATCCGGCTGTCCTGCACCAGATATCTGTGGGCAAAAGCATGACTGGCCTGTTCAAAAGATGTCGGAAGCTCCCGCAGACGGTTCACCGGCTTGCCGATACCACCGAAATACCGCACATGCTCATAGCCTTCCATAATGTCCTTGATCTTTTCTATGTATTCCTGTTGCAGCAGCAATAGCTGTTCCTCGGAATCGGCTTTTAATAAGAATGCTTTTCCTTCCAGATTACGATCAAAGGTGATCACCGTCCTGCCGTCTTCCAGTCCCCGCAGTTCCTGTTCGATCCGGATCAGGCTGCCGGAATACTCATCCTGCGCATGACGCAGAGACTGGGTCTTGAACAGAATAATATTGTACCAGGGTGCCGACAGATCGATCCCCAGAATCTCTGCCGATTCCAACAGTTCTGCCACGGTGCTTTCTCCGGTGACCAGTTCCTGGAACAGTTTTTTCCGCTCTCTGAGATTGTTTTCCTCCATCTCCTGCAAATACCGCTCTCTGATCTGAATGGCTATGCGCTTCTCCTCGATCTTCGCCGACAATTCATCCAATTCCGCCAGCAGTTCCTCACCATTGATGGGTTTGGACAGATACTGGGCCACTCCCAGCTTGATAGCTTCCTTGGCATATTCGAATTCCTGGTAACCGGACAGAATAATGATTTCTGTGTCCGGAAGCTCCTTGCGGATCAGACGGCTCAGTTCCAGGCCGTCCATAAACGGCATCCGGATATCGGTGATCACGATATCCGGACGCAATTTCTGGATCATGGGATAGGCCAGTTCTCCGTCACCGGCCTCCCCACAGAACTCATAGCCATGAGCCTTCCAGTCAATATTATTTTTGATTCCTTCACGGATGACAAATTCATCCTCCACCAAAAACACTTTTAACATTTCCACGATACCCTTCTTCTATCTGCAGGTAACTTCTACCCGCAGATTCTGCCTGCAGATTTTTATTTCGTTCTCTGCAATACTATTTTCTATTATACACGAAAACAGATTTTTCGGGTAGCATATTTTAGCGGTAGAATACTTCTCCCAGCATCAGGTCTCTCTTCAGATCGCGGATCTTCGTATCCTTGTCGATATATACAGCCTCGATGCCCATCATGGCTGCCCAGTCACCCATCTGCTCTGCGGTCAGATCGTAGGTAAATGCGGTATGATGTGCACCTCCTGCCAGGATCCATGCTTCCGCGCCGGTATACAGATCCGGTTCGGGAGTCCAGAAGTTGGTAGCGGTAGGAAGCTTCGGCATGGGTTTCTCCACTTTCTTGCAGTTCACATCGTTGATGATCAGACGGAAACGATTGCCCATGTCGATCAGGGAAGTAGCGATACCATGACCTTCCTTGGAAGTAAATACCAGTCTTGCAGGATCTTCTCTGTCTCCCATGGACAGGGGCTGGCACTTGATGCTGATGGGACCGTCCGCAATGGTGGGGCAGATCTCCAGCATATGGGCTTCCAGAATACCTTCCTTGCCCTTGATCAGATTGTAGGTGTAATCCTCCAGCATGGAAGTACCCTTGGCATCCTTTTTGCCTGCGGTCATGATCTTCATCAGACGTACCATGGCGGCTACCTTCCAGTCACCTTCTGCGCCGAAGCCGTAGCCCTTCTCCATCAGTCTCTGAATGGCCAGTCCGGGCAGTTGCTTCAACGCACCCAGATCTCCGAAGTGGGTAACGATGGCCTGATAATTCTTCTCTTCCAGGAAACGTTCAAATCCCAGTTCGATCTGTGCCTGTACAGCCACATGTTTTTTAAACTCTTCGGGGTCTCTTCCCTCTAATAAAATATTATATTTCTCGTAGTACTCGTCTACCAGTGCATTGACATCGGATGCAGATACGGCATTTACACTCTCTGCGATCTCGTTTACAGGGTAAGCGTCTACTTCCCAGCCAAACTTGATCTGTGCTTCTACCTTATCACCCTCGGTTACCGCTACATTGCGCATATTGTCAGCCACACGCATGACACGGATATGGCTGCTCTCCACCACGCCGACTGCAGTACGCATCCAGGATGCGATCTTGCCCTGTACCACAGGATCAGACCAGTGACCTACCACAACCTTACGCTCCATGCGCATGCGGGTCACGATATGACCGTACTCTCTGTCACCGTGGGCAGACTGGTTCTCATTCATGAAATCCATGTCGATGGTGTCATAGGGCAGTTCCTCATTGAACTGAGTATGGAAATGCAGCAGGGGCTTACGATACTCCTGTAATCCCAGGATCCAGGATTTTGCCGGAGAGAAAGTATGCATCCAGGTGATAACACCGGCACAAGTGTCATCCAGATTTGCTTCATTAAAAGTACGGCGGATCAGTTCGTTAGTGATCAGGGTCGGCTTCCATACCACCTCATAAGGTAACACACCGGAAGCGTTCAGGGCATCCACGATCTTGTGAGAATGCTCCGCTACCTTTGCCAGGCACTCGTCCCCATACAAGTCCTGTGATCCCGTACAAAACCAGAATTGATATTTTTTTGTCTGTAACATAAGTAATACCTCCTGTAGTTGAATACAATGATGTCGGGGTCAAAAGCCCCCGACTTTGATGCCTACGGATTGTTCCGTGCTACGCACTCCCACAATCCTACCCAATATTCGCATATCGTGGGATTATCATCCCACTTTTATGCTCATATCGGGGCGGGTCCTAAGGTCTTTCACCCACCTATGAGCAAGCTCATATGGGCTTAGACCTTTTGACCCTGGCATCATACAATTTCGATATTACCATATTACAACTTGTATGCTCCTGCTAACAAGTTGTATTTCCTACGACAAGCTCCGGCTGGATGAGAATCTTTCTCTCTTCCGGTCCCAGAGATTCCCCATGAAGCAGTGACAGTAACAGCTGTGCCGCCATTTCTCCCAGTTTTTCCTGGGGATGAACGATAGTGGTCAGTTGAAAACCTCCGCCGATGGCCATGTAGGAATTGTCATAACCGGTGACGGAAATGTCCTCCGGGACGCGAATCCCCCGGGCCGTCAGCGTCGGGATGACCTGCATGGCGATCTGGTCATTGTAACAGACCACACTGTCGAGTCTGGTTCCCTTGGAGATCAGACGCCGGATTCCCTCCTGTGGGTGGACTTTACGATCCTCGGTATGGAACCAGATCACCTTGTCCGGATCGTAGAGGACACCTGCTTCCTGCAGGGCCTGTACATAGCCCCGGTGACGGTTCTGTCCCTGGATGTCATCTGCCTTGAACACTCCGGCAATATCACGATGCCCGGTATCCAGGAGATATTTTGTGATCAGATGACCTCCCCTGCAATCGTCCATCAGCACCTGGGGCTTGTCTTCCATCTGGTCGAAGCAGCCTTGAATAAACACATAGGGAATTCCGTATTCTTCCAGCCGCTCATACAGATGCAGATGTCTGCAGCTGATCTGGCTCTTACTGGGTTCGATGATGACCCCGTCGATATCCTTCTGCAACAGTTCCTCCAGACACCGCGCCTCCTGGCTCCGGGAGTTTCTTGTATTTTTTAATAAAATGCTATACCCCTGTGCCGTAAGAACTTCATCGATGCCCTGAATAACCCGGGGAAAAATATAATCCGACAGATAGGTGGTCACCACGGCAATGTTGTGAGACTTATGCTCCGGGCGGACCCGCTCCGACACAAAGGTGCCTTTCCCGTGTACCGCATAGATGTATCCCTCCTGTTCCAGAATGGCCAGTGCCTTGCGGACGGTCTGGCGGCTCACCTGATAAGCGGCGGCCAGCTGGTTCTCCGAGGGAACACGGTCACCGCTGCGCAGTTCTCCCAGTCGGATCTGTTCCTGTAAATCATGATGCATTTTATAGTATTTCAGCTGTTTTTCTTCCATACGTATCCGTCCGCCCCGCTCCTTCTCTATCCGGTTTTGTACAACTCTATTCCGTTTTCCGGGTATCGCTCCCCGGTACATTTCAGTATTTTTCGCCTTCCAGCAGGATCAGCCGCCGGATTTCTTCCGCTCCGCTGACACGTTCCCCTTCTATGGTATCATTATGGATCACATAATCACAGATCTTGCGATTACGCTTCTCCGCATCGATAGACAGGATCCGAAGTGTCTTTTCCTCGGTGTCATAGTCGGAATCAATGATATCGGCGATCAGCTTTTCTTTATCTCTCGCCACATAGATAATATGGGTGGGAAAGGAACGCTTCATGGCAATGGCACCGCACATATCCACGGGGATCACCGCAAACTTTCCCTGATCCAGCAAGGTCTGAATGTCTTCCTTTCTGGTGCCGTACCGTACCCCGGCATAAGCCGTTTTTTCAAAAAAGTTCATCCGGTCGAAGGCTTCCTCCGGGACGTACTTGTGGCCGTAGCGCCCCGGTTCCGTGCAGTAGTTCACCGGGCGGACAAAAATCTCCCCACTCTCTGTCCTTTCGCTTGTGCCTGTCCCGCGGCTACCGCACAAAGCTTCCGTAATCTCCCGTTTGCCGGAGCCGGACGGCCCCACCAGGGCCAGCACCGCCGGAGCAGTGATCTTCTCTGTCTTAGAAGTGGATGCTTTCATGATCTGCTTCACCAGAGAGACAAATTCCGCCATGGTATTTACGGACAACAGCCCCGTCATTTTGGCATTCCAGGGCTTCCGCATCAGCACCGGATACTCCGCCTTGCTCTCCAGAATATTGTGGATGGCATCATCCAGCACAATATCAAAATGGACACGATCCTTGGCACTTCCCAGAATAATATTTTCCGGTGGAAGCTCCGGGAACTGGGTCATGATCTGTTCTGCCCGCACTCCCATAAAATGTGGTGACACCGCAGTAATGAAAAAAACATCCGCGATCTGCATCAGTCTGCGGATCCCTCGTTTCGTCTCCTCGGTCGGGATCTGCCTCCGGTACAGTTCCGGATCGTTATAGAATTCTTTGATTACCGAAGTCCGCCCTTCGTTGGCCCAGGAAGTGATTTCCTCCATGCGATAAGGTTCCTTCGGATGATATTTTTCATTTGCCATACGGATGGCGATACTGTTAAACGGGGCGGTAACATCGTCCCAATCAATACCGATGCTGGGTCTGAGCATGCTGTAGTCCTCACTCTTTCTATGTTCAATGCGATCTATCACACCATGTGATTTTAGTGCATTATGCTTTTTGCACATTGTGCATTCCCGTTTCCGGAATACTTCTGCTATTTAGCATAGCATAAACGAATACGCAGTACAATCCATACCGCAGCCGCTCTCTCTGGCTCTTCTACCGTTCCAATCGGCATTGTTTATTTTGCCGTACTCTTTTTCCTTGGATATATCATGTTTTTGGGGCTTATCATCCATTTATCATATTTTTTGTTGTAATAATGCACAATCGCTTTTTTCTCTATATTGCCCAATTGTCAGCACTTTTGAACTGTGCTAGTATACATGTACAGGAGGAGAATTCATGACCAACCGGGAATTATTAGAGACGATAGTAATTAAATTAGAAAGTATAGACCAACGACTGGGCAGGGTGGAGCAACGACTTGATAAGGTCGAACAGCGACTCGACAGGGTGGAGCAGCGACTTGATAAGGTCGAACAGCGACTCGACAGGGTGGAGCAGCGACTTGATTCACTGGAGCAAAGATTCGATTCTTTGGAACAACGTGTTTCCAATCTGGAATCCGGTCAGATTGCCATGGAACAGCGCCTTACCAATCTGGAATCCGGTCAGATTGCCATGGAACAGCGCCTTGCCAATCTGGAATCCGGTCAGCTCTCTATGGCGAATCGCCTTACCAATATGGAGTTGACTCTTGAGAATGAAGTCAGTCGTAATATCTGTACAATTGCAGAAGCTCATTTAGATTTATCCAGAAAATTCGACCGGGCCTTAAAAGTAAAAGAAGATGATGAACTGGTTCGCGTCCGGCTTAATGTATTGGAAAATGATGTCCGAAAAATAAAGCAGCGGCTGGAAATTGCATAGTTTATTCTTATCAGTACCTTATCTTAATGGATAAGGTATTTTTTTGCCCTTCTTTTTGTTGACTTATCAACATCCTTGTGTTACACTTCATAAAGTTGTTGCAGTGTCAACATTTTACAGGAGGAACCTTCATGCAGGATCGTTTTGAAAGATTTGTGGTATCTATCACAGAATTGCACCGTTATCTGCAAAAATTAAAAGAACTGGAAATGGGACAGATGGACTTAAAAGCCGGTTATACCATGTGTCTGTATTATCTGGGAAAGCACCCGGAAGGGCTGACCGCCACGCAGCTGACGGAGCTGTGTAAGGAAGACAAGGCCGCCATCTCCCGTACCTTAAGCCAGTTGAGTTCCAAGGGGCTGGTGTCCTGCGAGCTGCCGGAACATAAACGTTCCTACCGCACACTGTATTATCTGACAGAAGAAGGCAATACTGTAGTCAAAAAGATCAGTTCCCGGATCTATTCCGCACTGGCTCACGGCGGTGATGGCATGACGGAAGAACAACGGTTGAATCTCTATGACTCTCTGGAACGGATCTCCCATAATCTGGAGCAGTATCTTACAGAGTTTTCTGTCAAGCATCCCACAGAGAAATGATCCATCCGCAACTCACCCTGACCGGCTTTCCAACAGAATTAACAGCAAGGTGACATGAACGATGTCGTATGTCCATCCCGATGGATGCCCCGGCGCATTTCCGCCCGAAAGAATATTCATCATAACTATATATAGAAAGTACAGGAAACAATTATGGAAAAAATACGTTTTATCACGGACTCCGCATCCGATATGAACAATTCAAGAGAGGACGTCACGATTCTCCCCCTGCATATCCGCTTCGGTGAGGAGGAATATGCTGACGGTGTCACCATCAGTCATAAGGAATTCTATGAGAAACTGATCGAATGTGATACTCTGCCCACCACCAGTCTGGTATCTCCCGCAGTCTTCGAAGAAGCCTACGAAAAAGCTGTATCGGCCGGAGAAACTGTCATTGTGGTTACTATTTCCAGCAAGCTGTCCGGCACCTGCCAGAGTGCCCGGATCGCTGCCGAGGATTATGAAGGCAAAGTCTTCGTCGTAGACAGTCTGAATGCCACCATTGGGGAACAGATTCTGGTAGAATACGGTCTGCAGCTGAAAAAGCAGGGAATGACCGCGGAAGAGATCGTAAGCGTTCTACAAGAGCAAAAGCATAAGATCCACACCATGGGACTCTTAGACACTCTGGAATACTTGAAAAAAGGGGGCCGTATCTCCCCCACTGTGGCATTCATCGGGGGTGCTCTGGCCATCAAGCCCGTGGTAGCAGTCGTAGACGGTGAGATCATTATGCTGGGAAAAGCCCGTGGTTCCAAAAACGGCAGTAACTTCCTCATCCGTGAAATTGAAAAAGCGGACGGCGTGGACTTCTCCAAGCCCTTCTGTCTGGGCTATACCGGTCTGAGTGACGAACTTTTACAGAAATACATTCACGACAGTGAGCATCTCTGGAAGGATTATGCCAAGGAGCTTCCCGTCAGCACTCTGGGTGCCACCATCGGAACCCATGTGGGCCCGGGTGCTGTTGCCGTTGCATTCTTCGAACATTAAATCTATTACAATTTTTCCCATTTGCTCAAAATAGGACTAATTTCCCACAGCTGCCCCACTGACAAATTTCTCCTCTTATGGTATATTGTAAAATCATTTTATATTGTTTGTTCATTTTCTACATTACCAGAGAGGAGAATTTTTATGGGGTTGAGCCTGTTACTATCCACAAATCATATCGTCATCCACAGTTACTCTCCCGTGGCAGATTTTCTGTTGGTGGTTATGTGTCTTCTGGCATTGTTACTGATCCGACAGACTTTCATTAAACAGAGCCGGACCTTTCGGATCTTCAAGTCCTGTTTTGCCCTGCTTTTCATTGCCGCAGTTTCCAATATCGCTTTTTATTATGCCGACCTTTTTTCCAGACAGAACACCCTTCTCTGGATCCTCCGGGCCGTCTACCATATCAGTCTTCTGTCCCTGTTCTGTCTCTATATTGCTTACCTGAAAATACTGATCGTCTTCCCGAAAAATATCGGCAGGAAATATACCTTTCTGTCCTTCGCCATCCTTGTGGTGACCGGAGTTGCCGATCTGGCATCTCCTCTGACCGGCTGGGGATTTCATCAGGATCATTACGGAATCTGGTATGAAAATATCCTGTCCACTCCTTTTATGGTCGGATATCTTCTGTATCTGGCGGTGATCCTCTTTCTGTTGGTTCGCTACCGCCGCAGACTTCCTACCGCACTGTTCCATATGCTGATATTTACTGAGGCGGTCTGTGGATTGATTGTAGTCATGGAAGCTGCCATGAATACGACTTCTTTCCTGGCCACAACCTATTTTCTGCCGCTTCTGGTGGTATTGTACATGCTCCATGCCAACGCCTACGACCCGAAGACCGGTGCCCTGGGTTCCGCATCCTTGGATGAATATCTGCGCCAGCAGCGGCAGACCGCTCAGGATACCTACTACCTGTGCCTGCGCTTTGACATGGATTTCGAATACGTCATGACAGAGGAAATAGGAAAGCTGTTCTACAGCTTCTGGACGGATTATTTTCGAAAGGGTATGTTGTTCAATCCTTCCACCAGCTTCTTCGTACTGGCAGTGGACAGCCACAATGTCCCGGATGCCACAGAAAGGGCAGTATCCCTGATTAAAAAGGTGTTCCAGAAATATTATGAAGAATATAAGCTTCCCTACAAGCTGGTACTCTTCGACCATCTGGACTTTTGTGAGAATCTGGAACAGTTCTACGAAGTATTCAATTACTTTTCCGAAAAAGTAGCGCAGAATTCCTATCGTGTCTTCGGGGAAGAAGATTACCAGACTTATAAAGAAATGCATTATATCAAGTCCCAGTTGAAGGATATTGCGGAACACGGCTCCTTAGATGACGAACGCGTTCTGGTCTATTGTCAGCCGGTACGGAATGTCCACACGGGTACTTACGATACCGCAGAATCCCTGATGCGTTTGCGTCTGCCACAGACAGGACTGGTATTCCCGGATCGTTTTATTCCTCTGGCAGAAAAATACGGCTACATCCACCGCCTCAGCATGATCATTCTGAATAAGACCTGTAGACAGATCAAGCAGATGCAAGATGAGGGCTATCAGATCTCCCGTGTATCCGTAAATCTTTCTGTGGAAGAGCTGGGCGAAAAGGACTTCATGGAAGAATTCAAATCCATCGTACGAGCCGCCGGAATCGACTTCCACACCATTGCCGTTGAGTTTACGGAGTCCCAGAACGATACGGAATACGAACTGGTACAGGAATGCGTCAGTGAGTTCAAACAGTTGGGGGTATGTACTTATCTGGATGATTTTGGAACCGGTTATTCCAATTTCGACCGGATCTTAAGCCTGAAACTGGATGTGGTCAAATTCGACAGAAGCCTTTTACTGATGGCGGATCAGGATGCCAATTCCCGCTTCATGCTGGATTACTTCTCTACCGCCTTTGAGCGTCTGGGTTACAAGGTACTGTACGAAGGTGTAGAGACCGATGCCCAGGAAGAACTGTGTATCATCAGTCATGCAGATTATTTACAGGGCTATAAGTTCTCCAAGCCGATTCCCATTGAAGAATTGCCCCGGTTCCTTACGCGGGGCTGATATTGCGATTGCCGCATCCATTATTATTCCGGACACCGCTTCTGCGGTCCCCGCATACACAATAAAAATCCCGAAGGCCTTTCACAGTCTCCGGGATTTCTCTTTGCTTAACTTTATTTATCTTTTGTATCTTGCGCTTATATTAAGCAGCCTTCTTAGCCTTCTTCTCTTTCATCTGCTTAGCGAAGGTCTGTGCGCCTTCCACTACCAGGAAGATTGCCAGCACTGCCATTGCAGTTGCGAAGAACAGCTGGAACCAGTCACCCCATGCAGCGGTGCCGGCGCCGATAGCCTTACACTTGTTGATTACAGTGATCACCAGGCTGGTCAGGGTTGCAGCAAGCATGAATACCATAGGGAAGTAGAACATCTTGTTGTTCTTACCAACTTCACCCAGCCATGCAGCTACTGCCATCAGTGCGATACCTGCCAGCAACTGGTTGGCTGCACCGAACAGACCCCAGATCTGGCTCAGAGACAGACCACCCAGGATACAACCGATCAGTACCATAGAAACAGTACCGAACAGAGGATGAGCCAGCACTTTACGTGCGCCCTTGGCATCCTTGTAGGTAGCCTCGCCTTCCTTCAGGAACAGCTCGGAGAACATGAAACGGCTCAGACGGGTACCGGTATCCAGACTGGTCAGCGCGAATACGGATACAGACAGAGTTAATAGTGCGTAAATGGTGCCATATGCCTTGGAAGTCTCGGTACCGAACATGGATGCGATACCTGCAGCGAATGCAGCTGCGGGAGATCCGAACTCACCGTTTAAGTACTTCTGATATACTGCACCGACTGCTACCAGAGCGATGATACCCAGAGCAGACTCGATCAGCATGGAGCCGTAACCGATTGCCTTGGCATCCTTCTCGTTAGCTAACTGCTTGGAAGAAGTACCGGTAGCGATCAGGCTGTGGAAACCGGAACATGCACCACATGCTACAGTGATGAACAGCATAGGGAACAGGGTCTGTCCTGCCTTGGGCTCCCAGCTAGTGAAAGCTGGAATATCGAAAGCAACAGTACCGGTGAAAGCACCTGCAACCACACCGATGAATGCCAGACCGATCATAGCGTACAGCAGGAAGCTGGACAGATAGTCACGGGGCTGTAACAGGATCCATACGGGAACCAGGGAAGCTACAGCGATGTACACACCTACGAATACGATCCATGCGATACGGTTCATTGCAAAACCAACGTTCAAGCCAAGAACAGTGATCAGTACGATACCGATGATGCCACCGATGGTAGCGGGCAGAGTCTTGACACCCATTCTGTTGGTCACATAACCATAAATAACAGCCAGAACGATAAATAACAAAGAGATCATAGCGGTAGACTGGTTACCGGTAGGATTGGTCACAAAACCGAAAGCGGTCTTGCCGGCTTCGTCTGCCACAGTCAGGAAAGTACCTGCCACGATGTTAACGAAGGAAGCGATTACCAGAATCAATACCAGAAGTGCGAAGATGATGAAAAGCTTCTTTGCTCTGGATCCCATGGAATCCTCGATGATCTCACCTACAGATTTACCGTCATGTCTGATAGATGCGAATAAAGATCCGAAGTCCTGCAGACCGCCGAAGAAAATACCACCGATAATACACCACAGGAATACGGGAACCCATCCGAAGATGGAAGCCTGGATCGGTCCGTTGATCGGGCCTGCTCCGGCGATAGAGGAAAAATGATGTCCCATAAGTACGGCGGGCTTTGCTGCAACATAGTCTACACCATCCTCCTTCTCAATAGCAGGAGTCTTCTTGGTAGGATCAATGCCCCACTGTTTTGCCAGCCAGGAGCCATAGAACACATAGCCGGTAAACAATAATACGATAGCGGCCAAAACAATTAATAATGCTGTCATTTGTGTTTCTCCTTTTCTTATACACAGATTTCATTTTTCGCAAATACACGAATTGCTCCGCTAAAATCCGCTCTCGCAATTCTAAAACTGTTCGGAATCCGTTAATTTACTGCTTCCTCACAGTTTTTGGGTCCATAAATTCAAATATCTTACCATGCAAGCATGCACGATATTTGGAATTTCTGTCCCTTGTATTTACTGTATTGCCTTTTTCACGAGCTTCTTCAGAATCTGTCCGTGGCGGTTGTGGACGATCCGACCCGAAGATAACTCGGCGACAATCAAACGGTAATTACTCCAGCCATGAAATCCCCAGAGGTAACTCTGATAATGCTTGCACTTTTTCACCTGTGTAAGCGCATCCTCCTCTGCATGACCGGTCAGAATGATCAGGACAACATCGCTGTTCCGATGATTGGATGAGGGCTGCACGTTGGCAGTTCCCCGTTCCCAGGCGATGGAGTCCAGTTCCAGAAGGCGATCCTTTGATAAAGATTCCTCTGTGGCAAAATACACAGTCTCGTTGGTGTCAATATCTGCCACCTTAGCTTTCTTGATCAGAAAGTACTGCTCATTATGGGATCCGAAGATTGCTTCGGCTGCGAATGGCGGTTCTACAGCCTCTGTTTTGATATTGTAGTAGGTCTGATAAGATCGCAGGACGCGTTCCAGCGCTTCCCCGGGAGTAAGTGTCTTTTGTAATTCCATTCTGCTTTCCTTTTAAGCATGCGTAATCGATTACATTTACGTTCATGCTATCGATAGCTTTAGCACGTCGAAGTGTCAAATGCAACGGATTTTTTAGCATTTCTTTACACTTTTTTATAAATACATACTTTATCGTTATATGTTAGTCCTCTGACAGCTTTTTTCCAAGGTGCAAATTTAACCTATATACCATTACAAATTTAATCTCTTTATCTGGATAAAGTTATTGACTTTTGTTGGGTAACCGGAAATCATTCTAAAAAAAGCAGCCGATTTTCATCAGCTGCCGATTTTTAGGAATGATTCTTCTCTTCCTTGATCTCCCAATGGATCAGGAAAGTCAGTGCCGCACGAAGTCCGATGATACCGGCTACGGTAACGATCTCCTTCCAGTCTCTGACAATAACGGTCTTAAGGATCTCACTGCACAACTTGAATTCCAGCCCTACAGCAAGCCCCTGCGCCAGGGTGATCTTCATATCCGGCACCCGCCGCACATAATTATAAAACCCTTTCAGACCGGAGAGAATAATAACGATCACTCCGACAAATTCAAAGAACAGTATTGCCACCTGGACAATATTGTTCATCACGTTTTCCAGGAATTCAATGATAAGCTCTATGTGGAACATGCACAGCCCCCCGCTTTTCTTACACTTCTTTTTTCATTGTAGCGTATCCAAAAAGGGCGTGCAAGATGTATCTTTATCTTTTTATCAGCTATTTTTCTTCTGTTTTCAATAATTCCTGCATAGTATGCCAGCCAAGCACCGCGCATTTTACCCTGGCAGGCATGTGGGCGATATCCTGCAATACGGAGGCTTCCTCCAGTTCGTCCCGCTCTTCCTCGGTAATACTTCCCTTGATCATCTTGAGGAACAGGTCTGCCAGATGCAACGCTTCCTCCTTGCTTCTGCCAATGACCAGCTCCAGCATCATGTCCGCGGAAGCCTGGGAAATGGCACAGCCGTCGCCTTCGAAGGCACCGTCAACTACCACACCATCCTCCACTTTCAGCTCCAGAAAAATGTCATCACCACAGCTGGGATTAACGCCCTCCAACACCAGATTCGCATCCTCCAGCTTGTGCTTGTGATACGGATGCAGATTGTGCTCCGTCAGGATTTCATTATAAAATGTCTTATTCTCCATAGCCCATCTGTCTCCTTATCTTTGCAAGGCTTTCTAAAAATGCCTGAATCTCTTCTTCCGTATTGTAGACACCCAGGCTTACTCTGGTGGTGGACAATACTTTCAAATGTTGCAATAACGGCTGGGCACAATGATGTCCCGCCCGGACCGCGATATGATCCGCATCCAAAATAGAAGCCACATCATGGGGATGCACACCGTCCAGTTTGAAGGTCACAATGCCGTGATGGTCTTCTGCTTTCTGTGAGCCCAGAATGTGTACTGCGGGAATCTCTTTCATGCCATCCATCAGCATGGCTGTCAGCTTCGCTTCTCTCTCTTCGATAAAGTCAAAACCGATCTTCTGCACATACCGGATTGCCTCTGCCAGTGCATAGGCTCCGGCACCGTTTACCGTTCCTGCTTCGAACTTATGTGGCACTTCCGCCCACACGGCTCCGGTACGGCTGACGGAATCGATCATTTCCCCGCCGCACAGGAAAGGAGGCATCTGCTCCAACAGTTCTCTCTTCGCATATAACGCACCAATTCCCATGGGAGCATACATCTTGTGTCCGGAAAATGCCAAAAAATCCACATCCAGATCCTGTACATCCACTGCCATATGGGGAACGCTCTGGGCTCCGTCCGCTACAAAATAAGCACCGGACTCATGGGCGATCTGTGCAAAATGTTTGATGTCATTTTTGCAGCCCAGTACATTGGATACCTGGGTCATGGCCACAACCTTCGTCCGATCACTCAGAGCCGCGCGGAATGCTTCTTCGGTATATTTTCCATCCTCGGTACACTCCAGATATTTTACCACAGCTCCTGTTCTGGCTGCTGCCTGCTGCCAGGGCAGGAGATTGCTATGGTGCTCCATGATGCTCACCAGGATTTCATCCCCAGGCTTCAGCACCAGGGAACTCAGACTGTAGGCCACCAGATTCAAGCCTTCCGTAGCATTGCGGACGAAGACGATCTCCGCCGCCTCTCTGGCATTTAAAAACTCCCGGACCGTCTCTCTGGCCTCTTCGTATTTTTCGGTTGCCGCCTCTCCCAGCTCGTATAATCCGCGCAGGGGATTGGCATTGTATTTTTCATAAAATGTTCTCTCTGCCTCCAGAACACAGGACGGCTTCTGGGAAGTCGCCGCCGTGTCCAGATAAATCACATCATTACTCATAAGCAGAGGAAAATCCTTACGGATCTCGCTGATTGAAGTCGTCATACTTCCTCCTGTTATCTTACTCTTCCGCTTCCTCTTCTTCCCCGGCTCTGCCAAGGAACTCCTGTACCTTAGCCCGTGTAGCTGCATCAGGAATCTTGCGGCAGACCGCATCCACCTTCGCCATCGCCATCATCTCATAGATCTGCTCTCTGTTCATGCCGCGGCTCTCTAAGTAGAACAGCAGCTCATCATCCAGCTTACCGATGGTGGCACCGTGATTGCCTTCCACATCTTCCTCCGCACAGAGGATCAGGGGAATAGTCTGGTTCACCACATCATTGGACAATAACAGTACATCCTCTTTTTCATTGCCTACCGCGCCCTTGGCACCCCATTTGAAGTCAATAGTGCCACGGTATAGCTTAAAGGCATGGTCTCTTAGCACGCCGCCAGCCTGCATATTACTCTGGGTCTTTTTCCCCTCATGCAGGGCCACATAATTCATATCCAGTCTTCCGTCACCGCCCACGATATAAGCGGTGTCGGCATTCAGGCTGCTCTCTCTGCCCTGTAAGGTAGTCTTGCATCCAAGGTAAGTATTCTTTCCGCCGAGGATCAGCTGGATCACTTCCAGGGAAGCCTTCTCTTCACACAGGGCACCGATATCATTCATAAAAGTAAAATCACTGCCCAGTCTCTGCACCTGGATCAGTCGGAGCTTCGCGCCTTCTTCCAGATACAGTCTGGTGGATACCGCTGCCTGACCTGACGCCTCTCTGTCGGAAGCAAAATCCTGGATCACAGTGATTTCACTGTTTTTCCGGACTCTCACTGCTACGGCACCGGCCTGTAAACTATTTTGTACGTAGGTATAATCCAACAGCAACGGCTGTGCTTCTGTGGTTTCCTCAGACACCTCATAATGTTGTGCCTTCACTCCCGCTGCTGTCAGAAGACCGTCCATGTCCTCTCCCATGCCGGATGGGATGCCTGCAAAATCCGCATTCCAGGGCTGGGATCCCTCATTTTCTGCTGTTGTTATTTTTTCCGGCAGGCTTACCTTTACCCCTCCTGCCGTAGGTACTTCTATCTTTTCCAACTGCGTCTCGTTCATGCGAAGCCAGTTCCAGGTCTTCGCCGGCAGTCTGTTAATGGTCATATTATATTCTTTTTCCATACTGATCTCCATTCCTCCTGCCACATTAACCGATGCTGCCCTTCATCTCCAGACGGATCAGATTGTTCATCTCCACCGCGTATTCCAACGGCAGCTCCTTCGATACATTGTCTGCGAATCCGCTGACGATCATGGCTCTGGCATCCTCTTCTGAGATACCGCGGGACATCAGATAGAACACTGCTTCATCGCTGATCCGGCCGATCTTCGCCTCGTGTCCGATATCGGCATCCTGGGTACGGATATCCATGGCCGGGATGGTGTCGGAACGAGACTTGTCGTCCAGCATCAGGGACTGACAGGATACGGCGGATTTGCTCTTTGCCGCACTGTTCTTCACCACTACGGAGCTTCGGAAGGTACTGATCCCGCCATCCTTGGAGATAGACTTCGTGTTGATATAAGAAGTGGTCTCCGGTGCATTGTGGACCACTTTCGTACCGGTATCCAGATTCTGTCCGGCTCCGGCGAAAGTAATACCGGTAAATTCTGCTCTCGCTCCCTTACCGTTCAGCACGCTCATGGGATAGAGATAGGATACGTGAGATCCGAAGGAACCGGATACCCATTCTATGGTACCGCCTTCTTCCACCAGCGCCCGCTTGGTGTTCAGATTGTACATATTCTTGGACCAGTTCTCGATGGTGGAGTAACGCAGTTTTGCATTTTTCCCCACGAACAGCTCCACACAGCCGGCATGGAGGTTCGCCACGTTGTACTTCGGGGCGGAACAGCCTTCGATAAAATGCAGGTATGCACCCTCATCCACAATGATCAGGGTATGCTCGAACTGTCCGGCTCCCGGTGCATTCAGTCGAAAATAAGACTGCAAAGGGATCGTCACAGACACTCCGGGGGGAACATATACGAAGGAACCGCCGGACCACACAGCACCGTGCAGCGCTGCGAATTTGTGGTCTCTGGGGGTCACCAGCTTCATAAAATGCTTCCGCACCATATCCGCATATTCCCCATTCAGGGCACTCTCCATATCGGTATAGACTACGCCCTGGGCTGCCACTTCTTCCCTGACATTGTGATATACCAGCTCGGAATCGTACTGGGCGCCCACACCGGCGAGGGACTTCCGCTCCGCCTGCGGGATTCCCAGCTTCTCAAAGGTATCCTTGATATCCTCCGGTACCTCGGACCATTTGGCGCTCATATGGGTATTGGGTTTTACATAGGTTACGATATCTTCCATGTTCAGACCCTCAATAGAGGGACCCCAGTCGGGGACTTCCATCTCATTATAGATCTGCAGAGACTGTAATCTGAAATTTGCCATCCATGCGGGATCCTTCTTTTTCTCGGAAATCTCCGCCACAATATCGGGAGTCAGTCCCTTTTTAATACGATAGACGTCCTTCTCCTCATTACGGATATCATAAATGCTTCTGTTGACGTCTTCCACGTATGTCTTTTCACGTTCACTCATTCAGATCGTCAACCTCCTTATGCTTCCAGAAAACGCTCGAAACCATGCTCGTTAATCTCGTCTACCAGGGAAGCGTCGCCGGATGCCACGATCTTACCGTTCACCAGTACATGGGTCTTGTCCACATGGAGAGACTCTAAAATTCTGGTGCTGTGGGTGATGATCAACAGCGCACCCTTTTTGTCCTTCTGGTACTCTTCCACACCCTTGGATACCGTACGTACCGCATCCACATCCAGTCCGGAATCGGTCTCATCCAAGATTGCCAGTGAGGGTTTTAACATAAGTAACTGTAAGATCTCCGCCTTTTTCTTCTCACCGCCGGAGAATCCCACGTTCAGATCACGGTCCCCATAGGAAGGATCCATCTGCAATACTTCCATGGCCTGCTCCAGTTCCTTTTTGAAGGTCCACAGCTTGATACGGGAACCGCTTCTCTGTTCCACGGCATTACGGATGAAATTCCGAAGAGATACTCCGGGTACCTCCAGGGGATTCTGGAAGGACAGGAAAATACCATCCTTCGCTCTCTGGTCTGCAGTTTCCTCTAATAATTCCTTCCCTTTGAACAGGATTTCACCACCGGTCACCTCATACCGTGGACTTCCCATGATGGTGTAACCCAGTGTGGATTTGCCCGCACCGTTGGGTCCCATGAGGACATGGGTCTCTCCGGGGCGAACCTCTAAATCTATTCCATGAAGGATGGGCTTGTCCTCTACACTTACGGACAAGTTACGCACCTGTAATAATTGTTCTGACATATACTTCCTCCTATCTCTAGCGTCCAACTAGGAATTACTATATCATTATATACACGCATCTGCAAATATGCAACATATAATTCCTACAAAAGTACCGTACATTCTATTCAAATTGTATTACATTTTTTAGTTAGCAGCAACTTACTATAAAGTAAAACACAAGCCATTGCGAGGAGTTCTCTTTTTCTCTCACAATGGCCTTTGCTTTTTCTCTTTTTATGCTTCTTCTCTATCCAAAAGGTTCTTCATGCTCTTGGTGCTGATCCACAGGGTAGATGTATTATGCAGAAGAGCGGACGTAGTGGGAGGAATGATTCCTGCTACACCTAAAATGATCAGTCCGGTGTTGATACCTACGATCATGCGATAATTTTTATGGATCCGTTCCATCAGGGAGTTGCTCAATTCCTTCAGGGTAGCTACTTCATACAGATTGTCCGCACCGATGGTGACATCGGCGATCTCTCTGGCGATCTGTGCGCCCTCGCTGATGGCAATACCAACATCTGCCGCAGACAATGCCGGGGAATCGTTGATTCCGTCACCGATCATAATGACCTTATGACCTGCCTGCTTCTCCTGCTCCACGAACCTTGCCTTGTCTTCCGGCAACACCTCGGAATAATACTCATCCACACCGACGGTACCCGCAATTGCCCCGGCGATACGGTCGCTGTCTCCTGTCATCATGACTACCTTGTGGATTCCGAGACTCTTCAGCTGTCGGATGACCTCCGGAGCCTCTTCTCTGAGAGGATCCTCGATGCAGATCACTGCAGCCAGCTTGCCGTCAATTGCCATATACAGGCGGGAGTATTCCTCAGGCAGGTGGTCGAACAGCTCCTGTCTGCCCTCCGGAATCTGTGCCTGCTCATCCTCAAATACGAAATGGTAGCTGCCGATGATGATCTTCTTGCCTTCCAGAGTGGAAGAGATTCCATGAGCTACAATATATTCCACTTTGGTATGCAGTTCTTCATGTACCAGCTCCTTGCGGGCCGCTTCCCGCACCACTGCCTTTGCCATGGAATGCGGGAAATGCTCCTCCAGGCAGGCGGCGATCCGAAGCAGTTCCTCTGCTGGCTGTCCGTTAAAGGATACCACATCCGCCACGGTAGGCTGTGCCTTGGTCAGAGTACCGGTCTTGTCAAATACGATGGTGGTGGCATCTGCCATAGCCTCTAAGTATTTGCCGCCCTTCACCGTGATCTCATAGGTGCTTGCCTCACGGATCGCAGACAATACCGCTAACGGCATAGACAACTTCAATGCGCAGGAGAAATCCACCATCAGCACGGATAATGCCTTGGTCACATTCCGTGTGAACAGCCATACCAGACCGGTGCCTAAGAAAGTATAGGGTACCAGCTTATCTGCCAAGTGCTCTGCCTTACCCTCCAGAGAGGATTTCAGCTTCTCGGATTCCTCTATCATGGTCATGATCTTCTCATATTTGCTGGAGCCGCCGTTTTCTTTCACACAGATAGTCAGCTCACCTTCTTCTACCACAGTTCCGGCATAGACAGTTCCACCGGGAATTTTTCTCACCGGAACGGATTCTCCGGTCAGAGATGCCTGATTCACCATACCTTCTCCATCCGTCACTGTACCGTCGAAAGGAATCACATTGCCCATGTGGATCCTTACCAGATCACCCGACTTAATGGATGTGGACGGCACCAGGATCTCCTGTCCGTCGCTCACAACCCATACCTTGTCAATGTTTAAGGACATGCTCCTCGCCAGATCACCGACAGACTTTTTGTGCGTCCACTCCTCCAAAATCTCACCGATGCCTAACAGGAACATCACAGAGGCTGCGGTGTTGTAATCACCACGCAGCACAGATACACCGATAGCAGTGGCATCCAGTACCGGTACTTCGATCTTGCCCTTCGCCAGAGTCTTCACGCCGTGCCAGAGATATTTGAAAGACTTCACTGTGGTGATCACGGAACGGATATCCACGGGCAGAAACAGCCTGATCCCATAATGCATTACCACTTTATTGATCAGCTGATCCTTATATTCCCGGTTCATCTCTCTGCCGGAATTGGCCAGATAGTTCTCCGGCACTTCTGTACCCTGATATGTAAAATTCTCCAGTGTCTTCAGTGCCTCCTCCCTGGAACCGGTATAGACTACCGTGACATCCAGGGTGCGCTCCTGAATTTTGGCACTGACAATATTACTCTGTCCATCCAGATAGTATTGCAGTGTATCTGCCTGTGCAAAGCTCATACGGCTCTGCAGAATGTGAACCCTGAGTCTCCCCTTTATCTCATGTTTGATCACAAATCTCATAATTTATGCCTGCTTTCATGAAAACACCTGCGATGCCGAAGCATGCAGGTGTCATTTATTCTGTGTTGTAAGATTCGATGGATTATTCAGCGTCTGCTGCAGTCTCTGCTGCTTCTGCCTCAACCTCGCCGTCAAACTCCTGAGCTGCCTTTGCTGCTCTGTCCTCGTTGATCTGCTGAGCTTCTGCGTAGATATCCTCTGCGTTCTCCTGGATGGTGGTCGCAGTCTTCATGACACACTCTTTTGCGCGCAGAACTGCTGCGGTGCAGTTGGTGTACAGCTTCTTCGCATCCTTGCTGGACAGTACTTTGATGCCTGCGGTTCCGAACAGAACGCCTGCTGCGAAAATACCGGTTTTTGCTTTATCAATCTTTTTTAAACATTTCAACATAATTCATTTCCTCCTGTGCGAATTCTTTGGTTTATTCTATTTATGAATGAATATTATAAACACCTATTTTTCCTATTTCCAGCTTTTTTCGTTTAATGAAAAATTTTATCATTTATCAAAAACACAAAAGGCCAGTGGATCAAAATCCACTGACCTTCTTGTATTCCTGTAATTTTTCTTTTGCTGCCGGGGTCAGATTCTTAGGCACCTGAATCTGGATCACGACATACTGATCGCCGTGGGCATTTTTATCCTTCATGGATACCACGCCCTTGCCTTTCAGACGGATCTTACTTCCGGACTGCGTACCTTCCTTCACTTTGCACATGACATCACCGTACAACGTGGGTACACGGATCTCGCCGCCCAGGGCTGCGGTAGTATAGGGGATATTGACCGTGGTATACAGATCCTGTCCTCTACGCTCCCAGCCCGGCTTCTCCTGTACCGTCACCTTCAGATACAGGTCACCGCTCTCACCGCCGGAGTAACCTTCACCACCCTTACCTTTCAGGCGGATACTTTTACCGGTGTCGATACCTGCCGGAATATGCACCTGCACGGATTCGGACTTGCCGGTAGCCGGATCTCTTAAGGTAAAGGTCTTATCGCAGCCATGCATTGCTTCGTCAAAGCTGATGGTGATGCCGGATTCCACATCCTGACCTTTACTGCGGTAGTTCGCCCGGCTGCCCCGTCCGGAGCCTTTCTGTCCCTTGAAATACTGACCGAACAGATTGTCGAAAATATCCTCATCCCCGCCGAAGCCGCCAAAATCACCGGTACCGAAACCGCTTCCTCCGGTGCTGTAATGGAACGTGCCGTTGCCAAAGCCGCCGAATCCATCGGTGCCGAAGCCGCCTCCGTTCTTAAACTGCTCCTGATACTGTCTGGCTGCCTCCTCATTAAATCCCTCCTGGAAAGCAGCAAAACCGTAAGTATCATATAGTTTCTTCTTTTTTTCATCCCCCAGCACATCGTAAGCTTCGTTGACTTCCTTCAGCTTCTCCTCTGCCACAGGGTCTCCTGCATTGGTATCCGGATGGTATTTTTTCGCCAGTTTCCGGTATGCTTTTTTTATCGCTGCGGCGTCCGCTGTCTTGCTGACACCCAGTACTTCATAATAATCTCTTTTTGTTGTCTTCGTCATATTCCCTCCATTCTGCCCAACCGGTGAGCCACACAACCAAGACGTTTTCCATGTAAAAATCAGCCGACACAGTTCCCTGCGCGGCTGACCACTTCACATCTCTTTTCAAACAATTGTCTGCTGTTGCAGTCGCTTGTTCCTCTTACAGAGATTATATTATCACTACTACTTAGCACTCGCAAGTCCCGAGTGCTAAAAAATATATTAAATAATCATAAAATCCATAAACCGGCTATTACAATTTGCCACCCTTAGAACCGCCAAAGCTTGCGGAATTCAGGATATTGGTGTCAAAGGTAAAGGTCAGTCTCTCCTCGGTGCGGGCTCTCTTCAAAGACAGCTGGATCATACGATCCAGAAGCTCTTTGTAAGGAACTCCTACCGGCTCCCACAGATAAAATGCCAGAGATCCCGGGATGGTATTGATCTCGTTAAAATACAGCTTGCCGTTGTCCTCATCGATCATAAAATCGATACGGGACACACCGTTACAGCCCAGTGCTTTAAAGGATCTGACTGCCAGTTCCCGGACTTCCTCTCTCTTCTCCGGAGACAGTTCTGCGGGGATTTTGCGGGATACGCTCGCCATGCCCTTGGAGCCGCTGCCCTTGGCATTGCTGACGTATTTATCTTCATAACTTAAGATATCTTTGGTGTGCAGGGGTTCTTCGCACTCGGAAGCAATAGCGTCATTCTCATCTCCCAGTACCGAGCAGTTGATCTCACGTAAATTGGTGATGGCGTGCTCCACCAGCACTTTGGTCGCATACTTGAACGCATCATCGACGGAGTGGGTCAGTTCCACACGATTTTTAGCTACACTGATGCCTACGCTGGAGCCTAAGTTGACCGGTTTTACGATCACCGGATATCCCAGTCCTTTTTCCACTTTGTCGAGCAGAGTCTCCATCTCCGCATAATCTGCCAGAGTATACAGCTGTGCATCCAGTACCGGCACATCGCATTCCTTTAAGACAGCTTTCATAATGTATTTGTCCATGCCGATGGCAGATGCGGTCACATCACAGCCCACGAAGGGGATGCCCATGGTCTTCAGGTAACCCTGGAAAGCGCCGTCCTCTACGTTGGTACCATGCACTACCGGGAAAGCCACATCGATCTCCACGGCTTTCTTTCCGCCGAACATCTTCACCGGGAACGGAGTCAGGAATACCTTGCCGTCCTCGTTGGTCATGATGACTCTCTGGGACTTTTTCAACAGTTCATCGATATTTTTATAGGATTCGATCTTGCCGATCTCCTCACCGATGTACATTTCATTGCGCTTGGTCATATAGACCGGGATTACTTCGTATTTGTCAGTATCCATGTTCATGACAGCCTGGATACCGGAGATCACTGATACTTCGTGTTCTACACTCTTGCCGCCAAACAGCATTGCTACTCTTGTCTTCATTTATTTTCCCTCCTGAATTTTCCTACTCTCTGCCAACTATCCGGAACCTCTTTCACAAAATTGCCTCTGAATCTTCTAATAGTTATCCGTCAGGTCATTCTCTAATAAAATATACTTATGTCCCTGCCCTTTAATGGCATAGGCGTAAGATACAGCTTCCTCCAGCTTGTCGAATACCAGGCATTTCTCTTCCGGAAATCCCTTCTCCAACACGCCCTCCCTGATGGGCTCGGTATGTCGTCTGCCCACTAACAGGATGTAATCGCAGCAATCCGCTGCGTAGTTACCGAATTTATGATTGTATTCCGCTTCCTTATCACCCAGCTCCACCATGCCCGGCGTGATCAGGATCCGGATACCGTCAAACATAGCCAGCGTCTCGACCGCTGCCCTGGAACCTACAGGGTTGGAATTGTAAGCATCATCGATGATCGTCACCAGACCGTGCTCCCGCATCTGCATACGATGAGGGACCGGCTCGATCCGGCGTACCGGGATCCGCAGTTCCTGCAGCGTCATGCCCATTCTATGAGCGACTGCGATAGCCCCCACCACATTGATGACATTGTGGGCCCCGATGAGACGCATCTGGAATCTCTCGCTCTCGCCGTCCGGGGTCACTACCGTGAACTCCGTACCTAACTGGGATACCTTCACATCTTTGGCACAGTATCCTGTCCCCTCCGTCTCGGAATAATAGAAGATCTTCTCCGGGGTCTGATCATACGCGGGAGAAGCTGCCTGCTGCTGAATATAATCGTTGTCACCGTTCAAGAACAGCATGCCACCTTCCGGCAGGGCATCCGCCAGCTCGAACTTCGTCTTCTGAATATTCTCCATGTTAAAAAAGGTCTCTAAATGCTGCGGTCCGATAGATGTGATCACACCGTGCTCAGGATGCACCATATCGCAGATCTCCTTGATGTCGCCCACATGACGGGCTCCCATCTCGCAGACAAAAATCTCTGTGGTAGGCTTCAGGGAACCGCGGATGGTCCGCACCACACCCATAGGCGTATTGAAACTCTCCGGTGTCACCAGTACATTATATTTTTCCTGCAATAATGTCTGCAAATAGAACTTTACACTGGTCTTGCCGTAGCTGCCGGTCACACCGATGACGGTAAGTCCCTGGACGCTTTTCAGCTTTCTCACAGCATCATTGATATAATGCTGATTGATCCCCGCCTCCATGGGATGATTGATGACATTAGCCACAATATCCAGAAACAGATTCACAGATACCAGGATCAGGCACAGTCCCGGGATCCGCTTCATTCCGCCCAATCCACACACCAGAGCGAATACCGCAGCCGTAAGGATCAGCTCCGTAGTGAGCAATCTCTTGACCCGGGCAGTATACACCAGCTTTTTCTTCGTATTCATCCGCTTCATGGCACGATATACCACGATGATCACAAACAGTACCAGATACTCGAAGATTTCAAGGGCAAGGTACGGAAACACACAGGTTACAATGCCCAGTGCCAGACCAAAATAGAGAATCCATTGCAGCCGGAATTTCTTCTTCAGCCAGTGAATGTGTTCTTTATTCTTATAGCCGTTCTGCTGGAACATATGAATGTTATACCGCATGGTATAAAAATATGCCGGAACAGCAAGCACGACCGCTATCAGCACACGTATGATCATTGCAAATATGCCTCCATAATTCCCCGGAACTGTGCCGGTTTCTCAAGGAAAGAAAAATGACCGGTTCCCGGGATCACTGCCAGACCGCAGTTGGGTATCTTCTCTTCCATAATATGTGCATCCCGGATAGGAGTTGCCGTATCCTGATCTCCCCAGATCAGCAGCACTTCCTGACGGATCTTCGGAAGCAGCTCCGTCAGATCCTCATTCACCGCCTTCACCATACACTGACGCATCATGGGTGTCGCATTGCGGTAGTCTGCCGATCCCTGTCGGCTCCTCCAGTCATCGATCACCTCCGGGAACATGGCATAGATCAGCTTCATGTTCAGGAATTTCTTCAAAATCTTGTACTTGCGGATCTTCCATTTCTGTGCAGTAGTCCGCACCGGCAGGACACCGGCGCTGTCGATCAGGATAATATTCGTGATCTCAAAAGGGATGCTCTCTCTGGCTGCCAGCTTGATGATCACGCGTCCGCCGTAGGAATGCCCGATGAGGGTGGCCTGCTTTACCTGCATTACTTCCATAAATCTGCAGAAAAAATCCGCAAATCCGTCCACATCCCAGGGTTCCTTCGGTTCATCGCTGCCGCCGAAGCCCGGGAAATCAAACTGGATCACACGGTACCTGCTGCCGTCTATCACACCGGCTACGGAATCATACACTCCCAGATCCGTACCCCAGCCCTGTAAGATCACAACCGTCTTATCGCCGGTACCGGTTGTTTTATAACATATATTATATCCGTCTACTACTATATTCATTGAAAACCTCAATTCAGTGTCATTGCTGTTACAATCTTTTATTATAATCGGAATCTGCTACAATGGCAACCGAAAACAAATCCGTTTATTTCCTCAGGTTTCGTCCTCCGTGTCCAGTCCCTGCATCAGAATACGATTCCATTCCGCATTATTACTTTCCAGTTCTTTCTTCTGCATAATACGATTGCGGTCACTTAAGATCGCCAGCATTTCGTCCGCGATCTCCTCCGGCGGCAGATCAGAATAATGACACAGATAACCGATCATACGGCTCGCCGTAAAATCCGTATTCAGATTCTTCGTCACCAGATCACAGAAGGACTCCGGATACCCGCGGGATAGGAGCATTTTATATAATTGCATACTTTGGGGAGATCTTGGTTTCATATTTATTCTACGCCTTCTTAATATGGAAGATCACGCCGCTCTTGGGGTAGATCCACTCGTCCTTGATCGCAATGTCATAGAGTCCGGCTCTCTGGATGCAGGCTCCGACATTGGCAGTGCTTTCCTTATTGAGATAGGAATACATAGTGACATCCATTCCATTCTTGTATTTCAGCTTGATATGGGGCTCCTTGGTCGGATCCACCAGAGTCACCTCGAAAATAGAGTTCCATACCCGGGGCATCTTGAAATAGATGCTGACTAGATGCTCCCCGCTTGCCTCGTTGCGGTCAAAATCCAACTTGAATTTCAGGATAAATCCGTTGCTCTTGCGTTCTACTTCAAACTGCGCTTCGTCGTCATTATCTCCGCTGTTGTCAATTCGCAAAATCGGCATGAACAGATCATTGATCACATCCCGGACCTTGTCCGCGGGAATACTGTTGATGAAGTCCACAGCCTCCGGTTTCACCACCAGATCCTCATTGAAAATGCTCTTGGTAAAATCCGCATCCTGTCCGGTCTCCAGCAATCCACCGTCCAGACTCTTTTTATCATAGGCAAATCCAAGTCTGATCACATCGCCCGTGTAGTTCTCGTCTGTTCCTCCCAGACATTTTACGCTGAACTTCAATTCCTCATCGATCAGGTAATACTTTCCGTCTGTGGCTCCGGGGAAACCGGCTTTCACATATTCCTCTGTCAGATTCGGCTCCAGATTGATCGTGTAATCGAACATTTTCCGGATCCTGGCGCCTCTTGCCCTGTCAAAATATTTCTCCATATTGGTAGAAAGCATATCCACCGCATCTTCATCCTTTATCATGGAGGTAATGGTGGATTTCAGGAAAGTCTTTTTATCTTCATCGCTGAAGGAATCCAGGATCTCCGGCTCCCCCATCAGCGTCTTGGTGATCTGCTGGGAGGTCTCTCTGGCGTAGGCATCCTGGGTCAGCTTGTTATTCAGTATATCGAATAACAGAAATGCCGCCAGCACACCGATGAGATTCCCCACGATATTGTCAATCAGGTCATCCAGCGTGTAACCGTTCTTCAGTGCCAGATAGGTATATCCCACAAACACCAGCAACAGTGCGATCAACACCAGTACCATAGTGGCGGACAAGGTGTCCATCACACTTTTTTTCTTCTTTTGTTTCTGATTATCCATGAATTTCCTCCCTCGTAAATACACCCTCATAGATGGCCGGCTGTTTCCTGTAATATGCCCAGAACCGGTCACCGTAATCATAATGCCACCATTCCGACGGCAGATTGGTAAATCCCGCATCTATCATAGCATAATAAAGCAGACGGCGATTTTCACGGACCTGCTCGTCCTCTGCCCCCTGTACATGCTCCGGTGCCTCAAAATACGCTGCACAGGTCTTATCCGTAAAAGCATCGAATCCACATCCCATAGGAAGCTCTCTGCCCTCCGGATCCAGAAGCGTCAGATCAATGGCTCCTCCGGTGGTATGGGCGGGAGGCACCTTTGTATCCGGTACCGGGTCCGAGACAAATTTGCAGATCGCAGCTCTCCTTTTTGCCTCCGGCAACTCTTCTAAATGAAAATCCCGGATGATGTCCACAGAATACTTTTCAAACAATTCATGCTGCAGCGCAAAGGGGCGCCAGGCATCCCAGATGCGGAACCGGTAACCATCCGGCAGATTCCCCGCCGCCTTCACCAGCCTCTCATACATCTCCTTACGGACGAAGCACTTCTCTTCCGCATGGTCCATATGCAGGATCGGATACAGCATTTTCACATCCCACAGATCACAACTTTTCAATTCTATAAACGCGGAATCCACAAACGCACTGTCTATATAGCGCTCCGGATCCCCGATCACCGGTATCGGCCTCATGGGATCAGCCTCCTTATTATTTATATTTATCATAATACCCCTTTTCCAATAAATATGGCAAGTGTCTGGTGCATTTCATATAATCAGATGCCCGGTGTTGGCCTCGCTCCGGTCAAAATCAGTATTTGCAGCCCTGTTTCGCTGACAAATTATATTTTTCTTTTATTTTTTGATTTTAATAAGTGCCGTTGGTGATTTTGGCTTACCATCCCTATATATCTCCCCTGATTTCATAAGCGGATTTATAACTTCATTTAAGAATTGACTTCTACTCCGATAGTTAAGAGACATCTGTAGTTCCTTTATAGGCTTTGGTCCTTCCATCTTAAGAATAGCCATAACTTTTTCCGCATCTGTAAGGTTTTCTAAATCCAGTTCTATAGCCTCATCTCTAAATAATCTGTCATATAATCTCAAATTCAAAAATCCGGGATATATAGATACTACCGGCTGTAATTCATCTGGACTGGACTTGTAAGATTCCATCATGGTTTGAAAACCAGTTCCACCTCTCTCCATCAGATTTGCCACATCCAGACAAGCTGCTATGATGGCATTTCTTCTGATAGACGGTATAGAACCGGCTGGATATGCATTGTAATCTTTTGGCAGTAACCATGACCCCGGTGAAACTATTTCAATTCTGTCTGAATAGATATCAACATCAATCTGTGTTCCCGAAATAGAATAATCCCTATGGGCAATGGCATTTACCAATGCCTCTCTTACAGCTTCCTTAGGATACGATCTGATTTCATCCCGTCCACCCTTTTCTGTTTTTACCCAGCCTGTTTTGGTGTTTCGTTCAATAAAGTTTAATGCATTCTCAAATACGTTTGCAATAGAACCTCTTAATCTGCTGCTATCTAAAACAATACCTGTCTTGTTTTTCCCTTTCCATAAACGGCAGCATATCATTGTGTCGTCTTCATTATAGTTGTCTGAAAACATTATAAATCCTGATTTTGCATACCCATCTTTTGAAACTATTTCTTCGTTCTGCAATTCTTTCATTGTTGGAGCAGATTTATCTTGTCTGTATTCCTTACAAAGATTAAGGTATTCTGACCACTGATTATCAGTATATGCCACCTCGCTTGTCTCATTATCTACACCATATTTTCTCTTTGAAAGTGAAATAATTTCTTCCGGTGTTGCAGGAGTCGCATTTCCATCTCCCTTTATAAAAACTGTTTCATTGTAATCTCCTTCTCTATATCTTATTACAGAATCTGCAGGAGCAACTTTAACAGCTAATACAAAATGTTCCGCATTAGAATCCACACTTCTCATCATATATGAAATCTTAATGTGTGGAAAAATATGTCTATCATTAATCCTTGAAATTAATAGTTTTGTTTTATCAACTTCTTCAAGATCAATTCCAAAGGCCTCCCCATCGTTTGATACACCTATAAATAAGGTTCCTCCTTTATCATTTGCATATCCAATAAGAGTTTTTGCCCATTTAATGGGATTATCCGGATTCAATACTGCTTTATATTCATAACTTGTATCTTCTGTAATAACATCTGGATATATCTCTTTGATTTTCATGAATCTCCTCCATATAATAATGTTCTTGGCATAACTATATCAAACATTACTAAACATTACAACAACATTACAATTACATCATAGGTGAAAATTTACTTGCATTTCTGCCTATGATACAGTAGGATAAGGATTTTAAATAATATATGACATTATATAAACATTATTACAACATTACTTAAACATTATTCACTATAATGACAGGTACAAGTCCCATTCGTAGGCATCAAAGTCGGGGGCTTTTGACCCCGACATCATTAAATACAAAAACGGCATGCGAGTGCCTATTTCTCATAGAAATTTTAACATTTGCCATTTCCCGCAAGGCTTGTTAAAATGAGGATATGAAAAAGAAAAATTTATGTAAAACGTTATTAAAAACCATGTGTATCGTGCTGGGGATCCTCATCCTCGCACTGTTGGCTTACATCGTCTACCTCTATGCCAGTTATTACAGGATCGAGGACAATCAGGAACTGGTGGTGGAGGCACCGGTCGACGATACTACCACAGGTGCGGCTGCAGTACTGGCTACGGATACGGAATATTCCGCAGTGACCTACAACATCGGTTTCGGTGCTTATCTGCCGGATTACAGCTTCTTCATGGACGGCGGTACCTCCTCCTGGGCGGAAAGCCCGGAGACCGTACAGTATGCCATAAACGGTGCGGGAGAGCTGGTGAAGTCATTAGATCCGGATTTTGCCCTGATCCAGGAGATCGATCTGGATGCCACCAGAAGCTATCATACGGATGAGTACGAGATGCTGCGCAACATTCTGCCGGAATATACTACCGTATTTGCGCAGAATTATGACTCTGCTTTCCTGTTCTATCCGTTTACCCAGCCCCACGGCAGCAGCCGGGCAGGACTCGGACTGTTCTCGAAATATCCGGTGTCTTCCGCCCTGCGCAGAAGCTTCCCCATATCCACTTCCTTCAGCAAGTTCTTCGATCTGGACCGCTGCTACAGCGTCTCCCGGATCCCGGTGGATAATGGCAAGGAGCTGGTGATCTTCAATCTGCATATGTCCGCTTACGGCAACAGCGATGCCATCCGCCAGGGACAGATTGAGATGCTGTGCAATGATATGGCAAAAGAATACGAAGCCGGCAATTATGTGCTCTGCGGCGGCGACTTTAACCACGACCTGAAGGCTTCCGAAGAGGATACGGAGAGCTGTGAGTCCTGGGCATTTCCTTTTCCGAGAACGGAGCTGCCGGAGCATTTTGCTTTCTGCCTGGATCTGTTAAGTACAGAGGAGCAGGCAGCGCTCTGGAACAGTGCCAGGAACGCAGATATGGAATATGTCCCCGGTGTAACTTATACCGTAACTTTGGACGGATTCATTATCTCCGACAATATCGAGTGCCTGTCCTACGAGAATGTAAACACCGGCTATTCCTACTCCGACCATGATCCCGTGAAGGTGGAGTTCATGTTAAAATAGTGTCAAGATTTACAAAGTCTGTTGACAGTGCTTGTCCTTTTTTGTAGAATGAGGGCACAGTTAAGAGGGAGTAGTTCCCGGATGGTTTCTGATAGAATGGTAACCTAGAATGGTAACCGAATGATACATGAAGCTGTCCGGAATGATAATCGTCATCACGTCCGTCGGACCGGTTATTATTGTAAGCAACGAGACTTTTATCGATCATTTTTGATGCGGTAAAAGTCTCTATTTTTATACTTTTTATAAGAATACGTGAGTCACCGCTGGAAAGGACAGCTTATGGAATACATATTGTTACTCGTAGGATTTATACTTCTGATCAAAGGTGCAGACTTTTTCGTGGAGGGAAGCTCCTCCCTGGCGGGGATCCTGAAGGTCCCCAGCGTCATCATCGGACTGACCATCGTGGCCATGGGCACCAGCGCGCCGGAGGCTTCCGTCAGCATCAATGCCGCACTGGCTGGCAGTAATGATATCGCCATCAGTAATGTCGTCGGCTCGAATATCTTCAACGGGCTGGTGGTGGTAGGTATCTGCGCATTCCTGCACAGCTTTATGCCCCACGGAGAGATCCTGAAGCGGGATATGCCGTTAAATATCCTGGTAACCGTCGTATTATGTCTGATGTTTTTAGATGGCAGCTTAAGCCGCATTGAGGGTGCAGTCCTGCTGCTTGGCATGATCGTATATCTGGGATTTATGATCTATTCTGCCCGGAAAAACAGAGAAGAGGGCGAACCCGGCAAGATTCTCTCCCTTCCCCGCAGCCTTTTGTATATTGCCGGAGGTCTGGCTGCCGTTATCTTCGGTGGGGATCTGGTGGTAGATAAAGCCTGCATCATAGCTACGAATTTTGGTGTCAGCCAGAATTTCATCGGACTGACCATTATCGCCATCGGCACCTCCCTGCCGGAGCTGGTGACCTCCATCGTTGCCACGAAAAAGGGAGACAGCGGGCTGGCGCTGGGCAATGCCATCGGCTCCAACCTGTTCAACATCCTGTTTATCCTCGGAATGTCCGCGGTGATCAGCCCTCTGCATGTCCTCGGAGAGTCCGTCATCGACACCGTACTGCTCCTTGGCAGTGCCATTCTGCTCTTCGTATTCGCCCGTACCGGCAGACGCATGACCCGCAGTGAGGGGGCTGCGTGCGTGCTTCTGTATGTTGCATATACGGCTTACCTCTTCGTGAGGTAACAGTGCGGCTATAGACGCACAAAAAAGCGCACCTAAGGGGAGGTGCGCTTTTTTGTACAAATATCCTCTTCCGCCTTGGGAAGAATTTGCACTTTATACATTATTTTCCGTTATACCTGCTTTCCAACTCTGCGAAAAAAACTTTGTAATCTCTACCTTTTCCGCTCAACATATCTTGATAGCTATCCATTACTTTTTGGCGAACTACATTATTATCTACTTTGCTATCCGAATCGACAATATGTCTGTTCCCTTGAGCCATTACTTCCATAGCCTACATCCTCCTTACCTTAAAATCAAATCCGGTCTAATATGTTCAACGGTATTCTCACACATTCCGATTTTATTATATCCGACTCTTCACGTTTAATCAACATATAATCACTGAATTCAGATCTCATGTAATACAAAAGAGCACTCCCGCATGGGAATGCTCTTCATTATTTGTGGCAGATATCTCTCCACTGGCAGTCTCCGCAGATGACCTTGCCATATCCCGGCTGCAGAATCTTCTCTTCCACGATCCGCTCAAATTCCGCAAAAGTCATTTCCTGCCCTGCCTTTAATCCGGTGTATTTCAATACACCCGCATCATACCGGTCTACCTTCTCCGCAGACTCGCAGCTGCCACCCTTATTATGGGGGCAGGCGCTGCAGATTTCATCCGTCGCTCCGACCAGCTGCAGGGATGCCGGTCCGTTTTTCCCCAGAAGCCATTCCTTCACCTCCGCCATATGCTTAGTGAACCCTTCACTGTATCCCTTCCCTTCGAAAAAATACAGGCACATGCCGTGGTGCGGACGGATCCGGTAAGTTGTTGTCACTTCCATATCCGGTGTATCCTTTATTCCTGTCCGTTCAGCTTCAGAGCCTTAGACAGTCTCTTGCTCAGTGTCAGTGCCAGTGCGATCTTCACCAGATCCGGAATGATGAAAGGAATTACACACCAGCCCAGTACGGTAGCCAGACCGACAGCTCCGGAATTCTGCGCATATACAACCATGAACCACACCGTTCCGATAGCATAGCACACGATCAGACCCAGTACCATGGACACACCAAGCACCCATGTCTTACGTCCGAACAGCTTCTCGATCAGCCACATTACTAATGCAGAGAATAAAAATCCGACAATGTAACCACCGGTGTTGCCCAGCAGAACACCGATACCACCAGAGAACCCGGCGAATACAGGAATACCTACCGCACCCAGTAAAATATAGATAAATACCGCAAGGCTTCCTCTCTTACCACCCAGTACGCCGACTGCCAGGAATACTGCGAAGGTCTGTAATGTAAAAGGAACCGTCATCGGGATGGAGATCCAGGAGCAGATCGCGATCAGAACCGCAAATACCGCAATGTACACCATGTCATAAGTCTTGCTACGAGTTGTTGTCTGTGTTGTCATAATAAAAAACCATGCCTTTCTGTCAGATGTCTTTTGTAAAAACCTCTGTTAGAATAGCATGGTGTTTTTCAATTGTCAACCTTTTTATAATATGGTTAACAATTGAGTAGATTCTCTGGTCAGGACTGCTTCATCGCCTTCTTATTCCGGTACATATCCTCATCTGCACGCTCACGCACCTTCTCCGGATCCGTATCATCCGCCGTGAATACAGCATACCCATAGGCAATTCCCACAGGAACGGGAATGATGTTCTTATGATTCAAGATCTCTACATCCTGATCGATCTTATGCATCACACGTTCTATCTTAAAATATCTTCCCTTCGGAATGATACAGCAGAATTCATCTCCGCCAATGCGATAACATTTCCCATAGCGTTCACAATTGTCCTCTATGATATGTGCCGCGTTGATAATATACTCATCCCCTGCCCTATGGCCATATTGATCGTTACACTGCTTAAGATTATTCAGGTCAAAGGTCACTATGACATACCCTTCAAAATCCTTCTCATTTTTCACAAAATAATCATAAGCATTTCGATTGTACATGCCGGTCATGGAATCATTCAGGGCAAACTGTTCCAGCTCCTCCACCCTGCGACCTTTTTTCAGCCGGGCAACCGTCTGTCTGGCGGATTCTATTCCCAGCACCACAATAAAGATCAAGAAAGAGATTCTGCCAAAGACACCTACATCATTGCTGGTTTTATAATAACCACTCACATCTACAATGGTAGCAAAAAATACAAGCAGCAGTGCCCCTACACATGCCTTCAGCCTCTGATCCAGCTGCCTTCTGGCAATTTTGCTACAGATGACCACCAGCAGGTATAGAATCATCAGAATGATCAACGCATGCGTCATCCACAGGCTTCTCCGGAACTCATATATCTCTGTTGCATTCAGTATATGCGTCAGGACGATCAATGCCAGATTAGCATTACAGATAATTCTACAAAACCGGTCATCCCTGATCTCCAGAAAGCTCTTCACAAACAGGATAAAGGACATTGGCAACAGCATGAGCGTAGCAAATGCCAGATAAGAGCATCCCTGCCTGTTGGCCAGGAGCAGCGTTGCCACATCCGTCTCATTGGCCGACCATGTTCCCAGCAGGATCGAAAAAATACCCAGATACAATAAGGTTCCGTCGATCCGGCTTCCGCAGCGGATAACGATCCAATAAATACTAATATACAATCCTATCAGTATCACCATCATGCTGATGAGAAAGGCAGGCATTGCCCGGCGCATCACCCAACGATAGATATTATAGCCGCCACCGATATAAAACGTCTTCTGCTGGCCTGCCGTTTCCGGATAACAAGGGGTGAACTGTACCTGCAAGCTGCTCACATTACTTGAAAACCTGACAATATTCCAGGTCCAGCCCGGAGTATTTCCCCATATGCCGGGTACAGCATCCAGCTGATAGATCAGCTTCCCATCTGCATACACCACAATCTCCTGATGTGTCGAATAAAACACGATCGAGTTCGTCTCATCATCGTTTTGATCCAATTTAAAATCGTACAGCTCCCTGCCGTCATCCAAGACGCTGACTGCGTCCGGCGTACACTCCTGTAATGACTTTACCTCCGGCACACTGTCTGAGGTGCAGATCATGCACAGAAGAACCATAGCAAATACGACTGATACAATTATAATAAGCTTTCCCTGTTCCTTCTCCATTACTTCCCTCAATATCCAACGTGTTGTTTGGCACTATAGTACTAGTTTCCTTATCATTTGTCAACGCAATGTCGTATCTATCTCACGTTTGAAAATATTATAATTCTGCTCATCCCTGGGGGAACAATAAATGGCCAGTTCTATGGTTTTAAAACATTTTCTGTAACGAGCGATCACATTGGAAAACGCAGCTGCCACAGCCTCCGGATCATTCTCAAAAGCTCCGCATCCGAACGCCCCCAGAATGACCACTTCATTGCCTCCCGCCACGGCCACATCCAGGATCCTGGTCAGACGCTTCTCATGCAATGCCTGCTGCTGTGCTCTCGTCATCTTCACGGTCTTATTACCGTCTCCGGGATTCATCCCATTGGCCGGGAGCAGACGCAGATTCGGTGCTGCACAGGTGATCACATTAACGGAGTACCAGTCTTTTTCCGGAAGCGGTGCCGGTGTCGCAGTATCGGATTTGAATACAATGACTTCCGGCGTATAGATGCAGTCATCATTGTGGATCGGATCCTGCGCATATCTGTGTGGCGAATAAAATCCTGCCCACATTTCCTTCGTATTCAGACAAAAATACAGGGTGGAGCAGCGGCACAGGCATTCCTCCTGGGCAGAGCTTCCCTTGGTCACACCACCTCCGGGATTCGTCGCTGATGCAAAATTGTGAACACATACCCTTTCTCCCGGATACCCGGCAGCTGCCTCATAGCTTCGCTTCTTCGACACTATGATTTCCGCATCCTTCTCATATCTGTCACGATTCTGTGCAAGCTCCGGCATCAGGTCCGTGACTTCCATCATCTCCGGGATCAGCACCTGTTCTGCCACAGAGCGCTTCACTGCCTCTTGCAGCCCCGGATCTTCCTTTACCCTTTCTTCTGTATCCTGAAAAATTTTTACATTCTCATCTCTTGCCATGATTCGTTTCTCCTTCTGTCTGTCCCGGTACCGGCACCGCATTCACACTTTCCTTCTGCTCCAGCGGCAGTATCGCATAGTATACCAGCGTGTGCTTGTCATCCGGCTGACAGTCCCGGTGATAATGGCCGAAATACCAATGCCTGTAATGCAGCTTCTGTTCCAAAGTCTCCAGGTAGTCTGTCAGCAGATCCGGAGCACAGGAGCGTCCCGTCCCGGCATTGATCCGATCCTGCAGCGTGCTGGCACAACAGTGTGTGATCACATAATCTACCTCGTAATGATATCGTTCCAGATTGCGCAGGCCCTCCTGCAGTTCTCCCTCTGTCGGCAGCTCCTGGGGCCACCAGCTTTCCTGAAGGATCCGGTAGGGAAGATAATTCCGGTCTGCCCTGCGCTTCTGTTCTGCGAAATCCACCGTCTGACGATCCAGAATTCCTCCCTGAATGTCATGGGAAGATGCCCCTCCGAAGGTGAAAAAGGTCTTGCCGTCAATCTCGAAGGCCTGTCCCCGTTCCAGCAATATCACCTTGTCCCGGATAATGTGCCGCGCTTTCCCGCCATGCCATTCTTCCAGCGGATATTCCCCGATCATATCATAGTTTTCATGGTTTCCCTGTACCCACAGAATGGTGTAAGGTTTCTCCGCAAAATTTTTACAATGATACTCAAAAGTTTTATCCTTCGCCCAGCACAGTCCAAAATCTCCGCAGATAATGATGTAATCTTCTTTTGTCAGTTCCATGCCGGTTCTCCGTAATCTTTTCGCGGAAAATCTTGTGAAATCCCCGTGGGTATCTCCCGTTATGTAAATCATACTGCTCTCCCTGTGCACCTTCTCTTCCATTCCGCACTATGCGGCATTTCCCCAGATATGACTAGAAGAGGGCACCAGGTCCTCTTCTACCAAAAGCTCCATCGGGCTTACACGATACAAAATAGCTAACGCAATCAAATTGTCGGCCTGGGGAAAGCACTTTCCGGCTTCCCATTTATACACGGCCTGCGTGGATTCAAAGCCCATGTATTCCATGACCTGCTTCACGGAGATCTTCCGCTCCTGACGGATTGCTCTCATCCGTGCGCCGCTGGCCACAATGTCAAAATGCGGTCTTTCCATCATACGCCTCCTTCCGATGCCGTACAGCATCCAGTTGCATATCAGTCTTTCCGTAGACTTTTACTATAACACAAAGAATCTCTTTTGCCTATTAACCGTTGGTTAAATTATCACAAAATTTCCTACCAGTACTGTTCTCCCCAGTATCTGGCCAGAATCCTCTCCATGTTGGCTCTCCCCACCGGGTTGGCCGTATGGATCTCCACCGGATAAAAGGTCTCACGTTCTGCCAGCCAGTCCAGCAGCCGGATGGCATCGCCGCCCTGATCCGCATAATCTCCCACATCATTTCCAGGTTATCTTCCGTTCCGGGCAACACTGCGCGTATCCTGTCCGGTAACAATATCACGCGTTTCCCGCACTGAGGGCATACTGCCGTATGGAATGTCTCTCCGGTCTCTACAGACCGGTATTTTTTGATCGTCGGTCCCTCTTCGACATCCATCCACATGAAACGATGGCTGCAGGAAGGACAAATCACTTCACGTACCTGCATTTTTGTTCCTCATCCTATGGGCTCTCTTGCTCTCTCCTTGCTGTAGGATAATATTAGCATACTGCCTGGAAAGAAATACTGTTTCAGGTAAAGTTTACAAGAGTTATTCCAATCATTGTGTGTGATAAACTTCCATACCTGACTTGCCAATGTTATATCACCACACCACAACAATGATCTACTTCATGCTGGATGATCTGGGCTGTCCAGCCGGTGTATTTGCCATGCTGTTTCCTGAAATTGCTATCCAGGTAATCCACTTCAATCTCTTCGTATCTCGTGCAGGGTCTCACACCTTCCAGTGACAGACATCCTTCCTCTGTCTGGTACGGACGCAGCTTTTTCGTGATCACCGGATTGATCATGGCAAACTGAAACGGGCCTGCTGCCACTGCAATAATATTTTTCCGAACCCCTATCATATTTGCCGCCATTCCGACACAATGATCCAGATTCGCTCTCAGAGTATCCAGCAGATCTGTCACTACCTGTGCGTCCACCTCCGTGGCATTCTCGGATTTTTGTGCTAAAAACATCGGATCTCTCATAATTGTTTTAATCATTGTCCCATTCCTTCACGTTTCCTCAGTTCCAGCCCTTCCATACCTCCGGCTGATAACCGATGGTAGACTGTTTCCCGTTTCTGACAATCGGTGTGCGGATCACCGATGGATTTTCCAGCACCTTTGCCAGCTTGTCCTCCTCCGCAATGTACCGGATGAGAGCCAGCGTATCCTGATCTTTCCCCTCCCAGTTGACCATGTTCTCCAGGCCGCCGTTCGCCTGCGCAACGGAAGTAAACTCTCCCTTGCTCATGCCTTTTTCCTTCATGTCGATGAATTGGTATTTGATGCCGCGCTCCTTGAAAAAACGCTCGGCCTTCTTTGTATCGTTGCATTTTTTCGTGCCAAAAATCTGGATGTTCATTTGAATCTCCTGCTATCTTATTCCATACTTCTCCTGCATTGCATTCATTACTTCCGGATCATACAGCGTTGCAATCTGGTCCGCATCTCCTCCGGCACTCATTTTTGCAATCAATGCCAGCAGTGACTTTCTCTCCTCCATGCGTCCCTGCTGCAGCCCTTCCTTTAGACCTTCCTTTAGACCTTCCTTCCTGTAACCCCTGTTGTAAACCCTCTTCCCGTCCACACTCCCGTTCAGCCTTGCGGAGCTTCTTTTCTTCTTTTTCTTTGTCATACTCAAATATACTCACTTTGTATACCTCCGCTCGATTTAGTTATTTTTCTCAAACTCTAATGTCTGTCTGATACTGTATCCGTCCTTTTTCAAATCAGAAAACAGCGCATCTATCCTGGCCGGTGTCACGCAGATCAGGTTCATGGGATGCTCTAATTTTTTCAGTGCCTCCAGTGGAATCTTCTTGTATTCCGCGTGGGCATTGTAGCTGTCTGAAAACGGTTCTATGATCTCTGCCCGGCCCATGATCTGCAGGCTTTCCAGATTACCAAATCCATCATACTTGTCAAAAATGGCAAGGCTTACATTTGCATTCTTCTCCAGACCTATGAATTTCTCTCCACCTTCGGAAAACATCCAGAATTTCCCATCATGGTAACTATACTCTATCGGCGTACATCTGACATAATCACCGCTTCCCGTGGCAAGCGCACAGGTGTTATTCTCCTGGATATATTTTTCCACCGCCTGCTTCAGTGCTTCCTCCGGCATGGTGATCTTTTCCTTTTTGTTCCAGTATTGAGCTGCCTGTTCAAATTGTTCGTGGGTCATAATGCCATCTCCATACTCCTGAAATTCACACTTTTATTCCAGAAAAACTTAATAAAAACCTGTTCTGTATATTCCTTTAAGCTTTTGCGTCAAGTTTTCGCCTTCCGTCTCGAAAGCATGTCTTACGGCCTTATTATATACCAGTTTTCCCGTTTCGACATCATATTTTCGGATTCTGCTGTTATATACGAAAATCAGCCGGTTGTCCCTCAGCAATATTTTTTGCAGACGTTTGGTAATCACTCCCTGATGTGGAATAGGTTCCAATTCCCCTCTATATTGCCACTCTCCGTTGGCGAACCGAAACAAAAATACCCCGGCCCCCAGTCCTCTTGCCACCAAAAGTAACACCGTGCCGCTGTGGTCGAAAACAGCGCCGCTCATGTATGTCAAAAACATTCTGGAACAGCTGCAACTGTTTGCTGTTCTATCAATAATATTGATCTTCCTGCCCTCGCGGACAACCTGCCACTTTCCATCCTCAGAGGAAGCCAGTACCTTCCGATGCTTAACATTTGCCTTGGGCTTTTCCCTCTTATTATCCTCCAATAATGTTACAGGAATCGTATCCGTCCGAAAAATTGCGACTTGATCTTTATTTATCCCAAAGGTATTGATAAAAGTCTGTACCCGCTCCAGATCTCCATTTCCATAACAGCCAAAGAACCATTGCATCCGGTTCCTGTCTTTATTACACTTTATGATCTCTGCAAAATAATCCCAGTCCACCGGATACAACGAATGCCCTATGGTGACTATCTGCCGGATATCCGCTAATCCATCAAAAAAAGGCTGATTGCTCTGAATGATCTCCTTACATTTTTTCGTCAATGTATCATCAGCCTCCACAACCATCTGCAAAGCGATCTGCTGCACATCGTATAATAGCTGGGCATGCTCATCCAGATTATCGATTGCAGAGTAATCATCTTCAAATTCATAGGCCGCATCATTGGCTCCCGGAATATGCCCCAGAATCAACCTTTGCCGTCCCCTGTCAGTCTTCTTCCGGCAGCCATGGATATAACAAATATTTTCGGCATCCACGCCATACAAATCTTCCACAAATTCCGTATAATTAAAATTTAATACTTTCCCGCCTTTGATCACATTGCACAACGGCCTGTCATTCGTATTGGTATGCAGACTGCTGATCCATTTGCGAAACCGGTCCATTAATTCCGTTGACATGGAAATAATCGGCTCCACCGCCATTTCTGCGGACATATAGATCTCGGCTGCACCTGCATCCTCATCGTATGCCCCATTTATATCCAGGAAATTATCGATGATGTACGGCTGGCACATAGCCTCTATGTTGATCTTCCCCAATGCCCCCTCAAAATCCGCCCACAGGTCATCGACTTTCAGATATTTTTCCAGATAAAACCGGACAGAACTTCTCTTTCCCAGAGTCCTGCTGAAATCGTAATAACTGGATCTGACGCCATGCAGCATATCAAATCCGTTGCCAATCACATAAAGAGAACCCTCCTTAACAGATTCCCCCATCTCTTCCAGAGATAACAGATTCCATTCTTTCAGATTCTCTTCAAAACTTTTACTACGTTGAAATTCTTCGTTGGTCATAAATAATTCTTCTTATCCTCAAGCCATACAGCTTTTGATCTTATCAATCAGTGTCACATCCGCCGGAAGCCACTGTACGGAATCCAGTTCTTCCTTCGTCAGCCACTTGGCGGCCTCCGCCTCGAGAAGCTTCAGCTCTCCCGAAGCGACCTCACACCAGAAACAATCCATGGATAAATGGAACGCCGGGTAATCGTACTCTATGGTGTCTATCAAGTCTCCGACTCTGACCGTAGCATCCAGTTCCTCCCGGATTTCTCTGATAACTGCCTGCTGGGGAGTCTCTCCGGCTTCGATTTTCCCGCCAGGGAATTCCCAGCCACCTTTGAATTCTCCGTAACCTCTTGCGGTGGAAAATATTTTTGTTTTGTGCTCTATGGAATCGCAGATTACGGCTGCGACTACGCGAATGGTTTTCATACTGCTTTGTTCTCCTTTGAAATATTGCTCTGTAAATACCTTAACAAATCCTCGCGCACAGGATGATGCATCTTCATAGTCACCTTCGCGATCGGTTTCATTTTACCACTATTGTCTTCTTTCTGGCTATCTACAGATTCTATAATATCAAATTGTCCCATGTAATAAAAGCTTGATTCCGCATCGCTCTTTTTCACCAGTAGATGCTTTCTCGGTGCTGTCAGTACTTTCTGCATATAAGGACTGCTATTATCTTTTCCGATCTGCGAATCCCATTTAAAAATCAGATTATCCTCGAAAGCATCCGCATAATCAGGTTTTCCATCTGCGTAGTTCTTGCCCTCTTCAGCCTCTTCCTTATGATATGTAATAAAAATGAATACATCATCACCAATTCGACTCATTCCATACATTGTAGAAGACATATCTTTCCCACAGTTCATCAAAAGGCTCACGTCTCTTCTGGAATATTTCTCATATAAGACAAACGGTGTTTGCTCTACTTTTCCATGAGCATACTTGTCCCGGTATCTTGCAAGTCCCACATTTATGATATCCTTAACTTGCGTATTAAATTCACTGTCCAACAGGCAATTCGCATAACTTGCAAAGCAACGCACTCCTTGCTTTTCATCATAATCCATAATCTCTATGGTCTTATACTTCTGGTATTCCTCATCTTTACTGGTAAAATATCCCTGTAGAACTTTTACGGATTCGCCCATTTCCTGATCCGTTATATTATAATCTAAGAGTCGTTTCAGTTCTTTTTGTACTTCATCCACAGAAAATGTCTTCTTTGTCAGTAATTTCTGCAAGAGGAACAACTCGCTGGGTCTGACACCGCTTAAAATCGTTTTAGACAAGTAATCTAAGATCAGCTTTTCATGATCCGTTAATTTGCTGAAATACTTGCCCTTTTCCACCGCTTCCAGAAATTGCCAATACGTCTTATATTCTCTTATAATTACCAGCGGATCAATCTCTCCCTGTTCATAAAAATCAAACAATAACGGCGTCCTTCCAATGCGATTTTTCAGAGAAATATAACTTTCCTTTATAATAGATTTCATTCCCTTGATTTTATCAATAGAATTGAAAATCTTCTCCTTGGCAATTTCATCAAAATGGACTGTCGATGCTCCAGGAATCGTATTGTTCCCCGAAATCACATATTTCCGAATGGTATCCGCATTATAAGTTCTATCTCCGGAAAGCGCCACTGGAATCATAAAGTTATTATTGTAGTTACCGATGAAATCAAGAATTACCACGTATTCCTTATTTTCCGCTTTTCTCAATCCTCTACCCAACTGCTGAATAAATACAATAGGAGACTGCGTAGGTCTAAGCATAATCACCTGATTTACTTCAACAATATCAACACCCTCATTTAAAATATCTACGGAAAAAATATAATCCAGAGGCTGCATTTCATCCGTCGCATCCTCTTCGTTCATTGCCAATCGTTCAAAAGCATTTTCACGTTCTTTCTCCTTATTGTCACCGCTAAGCGCTATTGTCCGATAGCCCAATTCATTAAATTTAGCTGATAATTCTTCACACTCTCTATTTCTACTACAGAAAATTAAGCCTTTTACTCGATCCCCACTATAACCATAGTATTTCGCCTGCTCGATAACATGCCTTACTCTCTCGTCGCTAGTAAGCTTTCCAAAATCTTCTTCCGAAATATTTCGAGCCTTCATCTGTTCGTCGGTCACAACTGATATATCACTAATGCCAAAATAATGAAACGGGCACAATAAATCTTCTTCCATTGCCTGTTGCAGTCTGATTTCATAAGCAATCTGGTAATGAAATAGCTCATACACATTCTTAGAGGCATCTCCATCATCCCTCTTGTCTGGCGTTGCCGTCATGCCAAGGAACAATTTCGGTTTGAAATACTCCATCACTTTCTGATAAGTATTTGCTGGACTATGATGTGCTTCATCCAAAACAATACAGTCAAACTCTTCCGGTGTAAACTTTCTCAGATTTCCCTCTTTGTGAAGCGTCTCCACCATGGCGAAAATGTAATCAGCATCATAGTCGGAATATCCTGCGCCTACGATTCCCATCGACTTCTTATCTTCAAAAACATTTTGGAAAGAGGCAAGTGCCTGCTTGGCCAGTGTAGATCTATGTACTAAAAACAAAACACGGTTAAATCCAAGCTCTCGCATAGCGAACGCTGATGCATACGTTTTTCCTGTACCAGTAGCAGAAATTAATAAAGCTCTATTTTCCCCTGCTTCCACGATTTTACGAAGGTTTGTTATAAACCCAACCTGCATCGAGTTAGGCTCCAACTTATACTTTGCAGTAGACGAAATCTCATCCTGTTTTGCTATCTTTCGCTGCTTTTTAATAATCTCGTATTTTTGTTTATAATTCTCATAGAAATCATCAAAAGAAAGTGCATACTTTGAATCCCAAAGCTGATAAAATTCCTTTACGATCTCCTGTGCAATCTCGCCCTGTTCCGTGGAAACAATCTTGGTATTCCATTCCTTATTTTTCGTCAGCGCAGCACTTGTGATATTGGAACTACCAATAATAATGCGGTAAATCTCTTCCTTCTTAAAAATGTAACCTTTCGTATGGAATCCCTGATCTGCACGATCCACATCGTACATTTTCAAGGTAATATTGGACAATTCCTCCAACTTCTTCAATGCTCTAGGCTCACTAAAATTCAGATAGTTTGTCGTTAATATCTGTCCAGGGATCTGCCTCTTCTCCAGTTCCTTCAATGTCTGCAAAAGAGGCGTAATTCCACCCATAGTAATAAATGCCACACTGATCTGGAATTGGTCACACTTCATCAATTCGTCTTCTATGACGGAAATGACTTTCTTGCCTTCCTCCGGGTTATTTGACACAAAGGCAGGCTTGTACGCCAGATTGGCAGCGGCTGTGCCGTCGATGTATGCAGTTGTTAGACCTTCTTGCAGTTGCGTAAGGGTGGGGTTTGACATGGTATTCTCCGTAATTGTCTTATTTTTATCTACTGGACAGCTTATCCTTAAATGTATTTCGTTTTTATTTGACAAACCATAGCATATTGCATATAGTAAATATAGTCAACTTTCGACGGATAAAAGCTGGGTTCCCGAATGGGAGTAGGTGCGTTTTCACTTAGAATCCTTTGCTTCTGGGGTTGACTTTTTATTTTGTCCTTTAATTCTCCGATTATTGTACCTGGAGTCTTCTTAATTTCATTATAAATAAAATCTATTGTCTACTGTGAATAACTATTTAGTAAACACTCCATCGGTCCTTTCCAAGCTTAGTTGATTGTAAAAAGTATTGCTTCACTTTTCAAAGCAATTTGAGTCTTTTTTCTAAAAATTTACTTTCATATCAATTAACCTCAGAAAGAACCTATTTGGCGCTTACTTTTATCCAGTTAGATTTGCAGACAATGTGAGTTAATTGATTCCTGTGTTTTAACTTCCTCTAAAAAACTTATATTTTTTGTCATTTAGAGTGTGGCACAAAAAAGCTAATTAGCCATGGCAAATGTTTTGACGTTTACAAAATATCAAGTCAGCAATATGTATTCTACGATGCCGTTCCCCAACATTTCATATCGTTCATCTCAACACCATCAAATATAGAATTAAGCTCATCTGATAATCCTCGTAACAATTCATTTGTTTTATTATCAATACGTGACATTAATGTTTCCTTCTTCACATCACTCATGTAGAACATATAAACATATCCAAAGTCCACCAGCCTACCATCTTTTGCTAAATGTCTTGCGTACTTATCCAGCTGTTTTATTCCATCACCTGTTCTTGCTGTAATACTATAATGTGTAGAACCTGCATAATACTTTTCTGGAAGAGAAAATTTCACTTCTATTATTGCACGTTGACATCCATCGTAAATATAAATGTCCACCGATTCTTCATCATTTAGATAATCTGTACAAAACTCTACACTCACTTCACCTCGCATATTCTTTTCCAGATATTGCAATAAAATATTTCTAAGATCTTGTTCTTTAATTTCTGCTTTTACTTTTCCAGATAAATAATCAAAACATATATTGTAATTATCTTTTTTATAAACACACTCCACAATAAAATGAGCAAAAACCTCTCTTATCCCCGATATCGGTTTTAAAACATCCAATTTTGCCTGCATCGTTCTTGTCTTTTGAAAACAGCTATTAATATTTTCATCTACTTTTCCATTAACGAAAAGATATTGCATTCCAGCATCAACTATAAAACAATATCCCTTATAATCTTTAAACCTTTCTGTAACCATATTAATAATTTGGGACTCATTTACATTTCGATCACCTAAACTATTTATAGAATACTGTCCATCATTTACAATTTCTATATGATATAGTTGAGATTGTTTTAATTTGGCAATCTCTTCTTTGATTGTCAAAAAATATAAACTAAAATATTCTAAATGATCCATACTGATTATTACAGCTTTTCCCAATCCAGCCAACTGAGATAGAATTTTACTCTCACTAATAAAGCAATTGGTTTCACTAGCTTTAGAAAGAAATAAATCTTTATTCATTTGACTCCTTCTCCTGTAAGTATTCCTCAAATACATAATCTAACCAACTCGTAAAGACATCATACTTGTCTAGCTTATTAAGCCTATTTTCATTAGCAACTTTTTCAAATTCTTCTAATAATTGTTTTAACTTATTATCGGACAGTTCAATTTCTTTTTTCCCTCGCACTATTGCATTCTCAACATTTGGATCATTAAAAAAAGCAGATAAAATAACGTCTTCATTATAGGATGAGACTATATCCACAAAATACATAATCTTATTTAAATCAGTTTGAACTTTTTCTAATTTAATAATGCTGTCAATATATAATCTTAATTCATTTTCTATTTTCACATTAGGACCTATAACCGTAACATAATTTCTCCTACTAATTTCATTTAACGCCTCTGTCAATTGCACAACATTACCCAAGCCCATATCTTTATCCAATATGATTTCATCATTAATTTTTTCAAAGTTCCCCAAATAATCATTTACAACATCAAAGATATATACATACCTAAATAACGTATTTTTCGAAACTTGTTCCTTTTCTTTCAAACCATATAAAAACAAACATATATAATATTCCAATTTTTCTAACATTATCAATCCTCCAAAAAATTGTATATTTCTAGCTGTTTTACCTCTTCCATTCTTTCGCCTGCAAGATTTGATATTTTCAATAGATTAACTAATGTGTAATCATCTTTATAATTATTGACAAGAGTATTAATCAATTTACTATTTCTAGCATTTGCAGACATAAAAATAGTATTTCCAGAATTAATAAAATAACTAAATGTTTTAACAGCATTTTCTTCAAACAAATAGTCTAATGTGCTATCAGGAGTCTCACTTATGAAATAGGAATCCTTGTGAAAGAATTCTAATGTTGCAAGTCTATATGCCATATCTACAAATATTCTTTGTGACTCTGATAAAGATTTTTCGGATTCTCTTTCTGTTCCATTCAAATAGAACTTAAAAAAAGCATCATCAGCTTTACCGACTAATTCTAATTCTATAGTTTTATCATCCCCCAAAAATGAATACGCATACTTTTTAAATGTTCTACAATAGTCCTGAAAAACATCTTTCACGCACTCATCAATTTCCAACGCAAGTTCTTGCTCCTTTTCTTTTGCTTCAATCCAAAGATTAGTATATTCTTGCTTTTGAAGTTCCAATTGTTGATACTTTGCAACATTATCATTACTCTTAATGTCCATTTGCTTTTTTACTTTTTGTTGTTGCCCAATCAATTCATACAACTCTGTTTCTTCTTCTCTTAAGCTTCTTTTTAAATTTGCATTTTCCTTTTTTAACAAATCAAAATTATTCTGCAATCTCCTTCTCTCAAATTCTAAATTTTTTCTTTCTATTTCGATTTCGTCAAGATTAGCTTTTTCCTTTGTTTTTATTACCTTTTTACAAAAAAAACAATTTTCTACATTTACCTTTATATCTAGGTGCTCTGTTCCACAAAAAGGACATTTCCCGGATAAAATACTCGGAACATAGCGATTAAACATTCCTTGATATGAATCGGGGAAAATATTTTCATACCATAATTTTTCTATATCTAGCATTTTTTTATTTACTCGTTCGCTCTCTATCCTATTCTGTGTTTTTTCTTTTTCATTAGAACTAAGGTCTTTTTCAATCCTTTCAATTCTACTTTTAGCCAAATCAACTTGCGTATTAATTTTTTGCAAGTCTTCTAATGAATATTGAAAACTCTCATCAACTTTCTCAGAAAATTCATCTCCTAGAAAATCCTTTATCATCGACATCTTATATGATGTTAGTCTGGCTTGGCTATCATATTTTTTTACTAATTTTTGAATCTCATCGTATTCAAAATACTTATCTCTCGGCATAAACTTACTTAAAATAGACTTACATAATTCCTCTTCCCAAAAAGCAAAATCCCTTGACTCTGTAAAAAACATCATTTCTGTAATCATAAGAATATATGAATTTATATGTGGAAAATTTGAAGACTTTTCGATCTGTCTATGATATTTATCTATAAGGTACTCATCTAATTCCATACCAGTCTGTCCAAAATATTTTTTTTCATAGGCATCATAGCTTGAATCAGTTCCTATAATTTCACTACCGTTCACTACCACTTTTTTTAATTTATATTCATATAAGCTATGCCATACTTCATATAAATCATTTCCTAATGAATAAACAACTTTCACTTCTGCCTGTTGGCTTTGATTACTCATTCTATTTCTAAAGTAATTTTTATCTAACATAGGTCTTTTTAATTTTTGTTGGTCCTTCCAATTTCGCGATTTAACTTTTCCCGTATAAGGTCCAATAATCGCATATTGCAATATATTCAACAACGTAGTCTTACCAAGTCCGTTAGTTCCAAATACTAAATTTAATCTTGATGAAAATTGTATATCTAATGGACATTTGTACAGATCAAAATTGTATATATGTAATTCTTTAAGCTTCGGTAAGTAATATTTAATCTCCATAATCCTATTCCTTTAGTTCTCTTTTTCTAAAACAACTACCCCTTCTAATAATTTACCTATTGTTTTCTTTTGCTGAGGGCTTGTTTTTAGTTTTCGGGCATCTCTAATTTCTAAAACTTTAAATCCTTCCTGTTCAGCTATAGATGCACATATTTCTAAAGTATTTATTAATACGTTGAAGTATGCTGAATTGGATACATTAAAATAAATTCTTCCATGTATTTTCATTTTTCCATAAAGTACACGAAATATATTTTGCATATCAACAAAATATAGTCTAACCATATCAATTATTGAATCATTCCACTTCTCTATTTCCTTTGAAGCTTCTTCCAATTCCACTAAAGTATTTTCTAACAACTCATTATTAACATTTGATGTATCGTTCCATTTTATCTGAACATGTGAACGTAATGTTTTCTCTCTTAATTCTTTTATTTCCTCACTCGTCTTTGTAAAACCTAATGTTTTCAACTCAAGCATATATGTATCTGTATAATCTCTGGAATTTAAATATGGCGGGGATGTAATAACCAAATCTATAGAGTTATCATCAACTTCATTAGCAATTCCTATTCTTGAATCCTGATTGTACAACCTCTCTTTATTGTTAATTTTCGTTCTAGTAATTGAGTTTTCAATATCACATTTCAACTCCTTTAGCACCTTCTCATCAAACTTATCAAAAACATCCTTTTCTACTATTTTTCTATCTTCCCACTTCTTTTTATAAGATAAACATTTTCCATTTCTATATAAATTACTTACATCCAATAAAATAGCTGCTAACGCCACCTTAAACAATTCTTTATAAATCACTTCTGAAATGGATTCTATTACTTGTCTCAACTTTTCAACTGCAATTCCTATATCGGTATTATAATTCCATTTTTTCTTTCCTTCTCCTTGATATAGAGTATTAAATTCCGTCTCTAACTCTACTATTTTTTTACTTCTCTCTTTTACAATATAGTCATACCAATACTCAAAACGTTCTACTTCATAACCATTTTCCAATTTTACTCGTGCTATTAGATACATTAACGGATTTACTTCAAAAGCAAAGCAAGCGATTCCACAATTTTGCAATTCCAAAGCAGTTGTGCCACTCCCAGAAAATGGTTCTAAACACACTAAATTATTCCTATCCATTTCTTTAACAATTGATTGGATAAATTCTTTAGAATAGCCTTCTACAAACGGATACCATCTGTGAAAAGGCTCCTTCTTATTTTTATTGAATTGCATTATTCTTCCATATTTTTTAAAGTAATCTGTATGCTTGTACATTCTTCTACATCCTTTGCTTAAATCTCATCAAAATAATTATATCAAAAATAGATTGAAAAAATCCATATTTTTCTGATATAATACATTTTTTCTATAAGAAGTACATAAAATCTTGTTTTTCTGTTATCTTGTTTTCCATATTGATTTTTTAGTCTTTGCTACTTTTTGTTTTATAAATGTAATTATTTTACCTATAATTATATAGATAACTTCAACTAATACAGCGCACAAGCTTACTGCAAACACCACCAAGCAAACCATTTTAATATTATCTATTTTCACCACTGAAAAAACACATGCAGAAAAATAACATATAGAAAACTCAAGCAACAGTCTGATTACTCTTTTTATATCTGTTGGCAAATATAAATATATCTGTAAGTATCCCGGTTGTAGATACCCTAATTTCTTTCTCAAAAAAATACACTCATTATGAATATTATTTCTAAAGGAATCATATATACTCTGTTGCTCCTCTTCATCTTTGCATTTACATAATTGCTTATATATCATCACAGTAGATTTATCAATATATTTTTCATACTTTAAAAAATATATTTTCGCGCGATCTATTACCGTAGAAATTTTTATTGATTTTTCTCTCATTATTCTTTCGATGGGATAATACACTCTATCATAGGCAATTTCCATCTTATCAAGTGGTCTATTTTGAAAATGATTATACTTTCCTAGCAAAAAACCTGTCACACTTGTAAGTATGGTAGGTGTTATCGTCATAAAAAAATCTATAAATTGTTCACTCATTATCTTTGTCTCCCTACTACAATTTTATACAACAATAAAAACCTTTGAAAACTGATAAATAATAACTCCTATATTAGTTGCAATGCTTTCCTTTTTGTTAAACTTTCTGGTTCTTATTCAAAAATATGTTATAAACTTCCATGTCTATAAATCCACAAAATATTCCAACTTAATTTCTCCTATAAAACCTGTTCCATATTCTCCCAATCTAGTCTGATTTTCATATTTGAAACTAATATTATATAATTTTCTATTATTCTCTATAATACCTCTCCAAATCTTCCCTCATCTGCCCCTTAACTCTCTCCCAATCCCCCTCACTCATCTTCGCCAGTAGCGCATGATTCAGCGAGATCACTCCCAGGTCCTTCGAGTAGTACATAAATCTCTTTCTCTCGAACTTTTCAAAGGGATTGGTCAGCATGCTGCTTTTGATCATTTTCCGGTCTTTCAGAGTCTCGGCATTATAAGGGCAGCTGGGACGATCCACCGGCAGTCCTTTATCGATCCTGTCCTGATAAAAGGCTATGTAATCCGTCAGCACATCCTCGATCTTCGCATCGCCTATCGTGTCCATATGATCGATAAATGACAGCAGGAACGGCATTTTATAAGACAATGAATAATCTCTTTCCTCCAGGAATGCAAAAAAGTCATCCCGAACGGTTTCATCATTATGCTCCTGAATGTTCAGTTCTTTTCTGTATTTCTCCACATCCTCCGGGCTGAACAGGCTGATCTTCTTGCTGCCGAAGGGGAATTCCACCGTTGGTGTAATCTTTCCCTTACGGATCCAGCTGGTGATCGTTCCGGTGTTGACGAAGTACTCTCTCGCCAGCTGTTCCTGACTGTAGTAATCCCCATACTTTTCTTCAAAGGTATGGATGTCCACTTCCACGATGCGTTCCACGCGCTCTGTGATGCCATCGATCTCGATCATCTGTCCCGGCAGGTAATCCTGTCTGGTGATATCGCCGAACGGAACATACAATGGGTTTCCGAAGATAGCATGCATACTGCAGGGTCTTACCATGGCTCCGTATTCATCTACTACATCAATGACGAACACATTTTTCTTGATGGATGTCCGGCGCAAACCTCTGCCGATCTGTTGAAGATACAGCACTTTCGACAACGTCGGGCGCGCCATAACGAGGATTCCGAGTTCCGGATAGTCCCAGCCTTCCGAGATCATATCGCAGGCACAGAGGAAACGTATCTTATGCTCCTTGAACTCCTGCATAACCTTCTCCGGATGTTTTGTATCTCCACTGTAATCCTGCGCCGAGATACCGGCGGTGTTCAGCAGGCGTGCCATCTCTTTGGTATGCGCCTTGTTGATACAGAAGATAATTCCCTGACGTTTTCCGGCATCTCCCTCTGTAAAATAATCCTTCAACACATTTACGATCAATTCATTTCGGGAAGTGACACGCACACTCTTCTCCAGATCCGCATTCACATAATCTTTTCCGTTAAAACGGACATGGCTCAGATCAATATTCGTCTCGATCCGGTAGACATTCGCTCTCGCCACAACTCCCTTCTCCATTGCATCCTTCAGAGAAAGCTCTGTTGTATAATTTCCGAAGATTTCTTCCAGTCTCTTTTTATCCGGGCGCTGATCTGTCGCTGTCAATCCTACGAGGAATTCCGGCGCATAGTATTGGATCACCCGCTTTAACATCGGAGCCACAGCGTGGTGCGCCTCATCCACTACAATATAGGAATAATAATCCCTTGCTTTTTCATGGTAATGTCTTACCGCATAGCTGTAAGTCTTAATATCAATCCGGTCCTGCAACGGCTGCAAGTCTTTGTCGATTCTCTCTTTCCAGTCCGCAATGATATTTGTATTCGGTGCCAAGATCAAAGCCCGGAACTGCTCTTTCCCGGCTGCAAATTTCATAATATCTTCTTCTACGATCCGGGATTTTCCCGCTGCGGTAGGTAATACAATGAGGAATGCACGAATCCCTTTTTCCCGCCGTTCCTCTATCTGTGTAAGGCTGATCTCCTGGTGCTCATACAGTTCCGTTTTACGTTCCAGCAACAATCCCGCTTCCCGGAATCCGCTGGTGTCTTTTCCCAGGTAAGACCGGATATCATCCTCGATGCGATCCCTAAATCGGCAATCTTCTGTGGAAAAACGATATAATTTTAATCCCCACAATGCACAGGTATTCTGCTTCCGTAACTGTTTCCGATAGCCATCCGGCCCGGTCAATTGCGGATGGTGGTAATGAATTCCGTTTTCTTCGATTGCTACTCTGCCATCGACAGTATCTACCAGATAATCCAGAAAATAATTATTTCCATCCTCATCCGTTATCCGGAACTCCTTTTGCAGATACTTCAGTGCGCGCATACCATAGACATCCGTGAAGTTCTGTTCAAACAATAACTCTAACGGTGATGAATCCGCATGTTCCCCTCGTTCCGCTGTATTCTTCGTATAATGAAGAACTTCCTGTCGGCTTTTCTGCAGGCATTTTCCTATCGTTTCCGGATCAAATCCCAGGAATCGGAACACTCTCCGGTATATTTTCATATAGTGGTTTTGTTTATCTGTGATCAGTGTATAAGGAAAAATCTGCTCGCCATCGCGGCAGGAGCAGATTTCATCATCGATAATGACCATGTCCACTCCATCATCATAAAAGCGACTCACACCGCCATTCGGATAAGTCACTGTCTCCCGGAGGACATAGTTCGGATATGCAATTAAGAATTGATCTTTTTCAGGAATAGATTCAGCCATCTTTCTTCCCTGTCCGGTCGTACATCTTCTGTCAGAAAGTTCCGCAGCTGCTGTAAACTCGTATGTTTTTTCAGCAGCTGCTCCAGTTTCTCTTCTGTAAAATCCAGAAAATATCTGCCGTTCCTTTCCCCCTCAAATACACCATGCTTAAATGACATGTACAAAATGCCTTGCGGCTTCAGTGCCTTCTCGATGCGATATAACACTTCATCCAGTTCCCCATAGGATAAATGTAGCAACGATGAGCACGCCCAGATACCGTCATACACTTCCGATGCATCCAGCTCTTGGAACAGCTGGCATTTCACCTGAATCCCCGTGTACTCTGATGCCAACGCGCACAGTTCCGCGGAGCCGTCTATCGCGTCTACCCGGTATCCATGCTCCAGGAAATATTTCGTGTCCCTTCCGGAGCCGCAGCCCAGGTCCAGGATCTTCGCCCCTGCAGGAAGCCCTTCTATAAATTCATCCTGCATTACATGAAAATCTACATTACGCGTGTTCTCCACAAAATCGGCGGCATTTTGATCATAATATTGAATTGTCTGATTCTTTTTACTTTTTTCGCTCATTTAAGAGTATCATAGCATATTTTTAGGAATACTGCAATCTCGCCGAAATTGCGCCCTCTATTATATATATGGCAAATTTCGACAGAATCTTACAAAAAACTTTTTCGGGACAAGGGACGGCAGCTGCTCCCATTATGCCTCATCTTTCTCAAGGTATGCTTTGAGTTCTTCTAATTTGGTTTTTGTCAGGCTTTCACTGTAATGAAGCCCTTCATAAGTAGAATGAAGAACGGGGTATTTCTCCTTTGTTTTCAAAATATAGTGCTCGTTGATAAGCCATTCAATAATATTCTGGATGGTCTCTCTTGGTATCTCTTTTAACATGCCATATTCCGGCACCATTTCTAAGCCATTGTCCAGAATGCGTTTGCTATTTGCGCCACGAAGAATATCCGTCAACATGGTAACACCATAATATCTTACCTTGCTGACATCCTGTAATGCCCTTAATACTGTATCCACAACATTATTCAGAATCCACCGCTTATATCTGACAGAGGCCGCCGTTGTTTTTTCGATTTCAACATAATCATCCGTTGAAACCTGTGTTACAGCTACTCTTTTCACTGGATTCTCTTTTTCTATCCTACTGATTGCTACGGGACTTTCCGTTACTATTTCCATCCGATATCCCATCTGATCATAGTAATACTTCATACCGATAGATTTATTGCACCCGGTTCCATTCGTCTTATAATTGGTACATCCCAGAAAATAGCCGTTCTCCTTACTTGACTTGACAACCAGATAACCATCTCTGCACTTATCACATTTCTGAATGCAAAGCTTCCCGGCCCTGTAATCATTTGTCATAAAGCCACAAATTTCCGGTTCATTAGTGCATATATACAGTCTAAGTCCATATGCTCGCTTGTATTTTAGCTGCATCGGATATCCGCATAGCGGACAGGATTTTTTCGCAATGCTTTGAGGCTTCTCCTCGTTCCAGTTTCCATGTAATACAACATTCTTATAATCTTTTTTCAGTTCCAAAAGGAATTCCGAAGGATTTTGTTCCGGTGCCACAAAAAACACCCTATTTTTGGTTCTCGTCATAGCCACATAAAATAATCTTCGTTCTTCTGCGTAATCTATCGACCTGTCCCCCTTAATTACAAAAGCCAGTACCGGATCATCTTCAATTTTTGACGGGAAACCATATGTTTCATTTTTACCGTTTACAATAATAACATCATCATATCCCAGTCCTTTTGATGAATGTGCTGTCATGAATGTTATATCCAGCTTTGGATATTTTACACTTTTTATTTTACTTCCACCCCGCACGAATTCAAAAAGCCCGGATTTTTCAAGATGGTCTCCATCAAATGCATATCTGCCAAGCAGTAAAATTGTCCCCGGCTGTCTGCCTTCCTGCTTTTTATACATTATCAACTGTGTAAGTGCGGTTTCTACGGCATGTGCAACTGCATAATTGGAACCACTTCTTCTATCTCCTTTTCGGCCTTTGGCCGTGCTATCATATGTATAAATAATAACTGGATCTGTGATATTTTTCGGAGATAATAAACGTTTCCTGATCTGTTCTGAATTTTTCTGAATAAAATTACCGGCAATATCAATAACTTCCTGGGAATTACGGTAAGTCTTAACAATTTTAAGCATTTTCGCATATCCCATTTTTTCGGAGAACTTCGTAAATAACGTAATATCTGATCCGCTAAAAGCATAAATAGACTGCCAGTCATCACCAACCGCAATGATCTTAGCATCTGTAACCTCCGATAAAGCCTTGGTCAGATCAAATCTCTGCCGGGAAATGTCCTGATATTCGTCGACAATAATATACTTAAAGCTTAGTTTTTGTTTCATCTCTTTTACTTCTCGTAAAAGTCTTGCCGACTCGTTGATCATGTCTTCAAAATCCACGGCCTTATTTTCTTTTAACCATCTATCATATTCCAGATAACAATCATGGCAAATTTCAAGGAATAATCGGCTTCTTACATTTTGTGTAGAATGATACATACGATTAAATTCTTCCGCATTGTAACCGTTCACCTTGAAGTTTGATATAAATCTGCAGATCAGATTAATCAACTTTCTGACATATCTGTTTTCTTCCCCTGCTACCAGCAGTTCCATAACTTCTTTGTTGGATCTGGGTTTGAGTTCAAATCCCTTTACTTCCAGAGCCTCTTGCAAATGCTCTGTTAAGGGCTTTCCATCATTGTAGACTGAAAAAGTATAAATCAAAGTAGTATCATGCTGTTTATGCAACTTTATCTTATCATTTATTGCCTTTTTATATTGTTCAAGTTCGTCCTGACTATATCTGTCGTTCTTCCCGTTTTCTGTAATTCCGAAATGTTCAATATAGGCAATTTTACCATTTTGATATATCACGAAATCCGGGGTATACGGCTTATGCGAATACTGTATGTTATACTGATAAATAGGTTCATACTCGTACTCGATATTATTCAAATATAAAAAATTGGCAATCTCTACTTCCTGATGCGATCTCAAAATTTCATTTTGAATTGTTACAGATTTTTTCGTTCTGGTATCTATGACCTCACGTTTAAAATCTTCCAAGTCACTTCTCATCGTGGAATAGTTGGCTTTCGCAATATTGTTAAAAAATCCGTTCAAATCATCGCCTTCATAGGGTGCATCAAAATAAGTCGCGAAAAACATGATGAGTTTATTGACTACACTCTCATTTTTCATCACAGATCCACGAAAATAGTCTCTGATTACAAAATATAGCTTAGAATTATCCACTATATTCAGTTTTTCCTCTGGTGAATTCTTATGAATAATCGCGTTTCCAGTAGAGTGAAATGTCGCTATAGGACATGGTACTCCCAAATCATCCTGTATTTTTTCTTTCAGTTCATTCACCGCCTTATTAGTGAATGAAACAACCAGAATCTGTGCAGGATCAATTCCTTTTTTGTCCACAAGATACTTTACCTTTGCAGCTACCGTTGTTGTCTTTCCCGCTCCGGCGCCGGCAATAACAAGACAATAATCCTCATCTGTAAGTACTACTTTTCTCTGATCCTCATCCAGTACAACTACCGGGTCTACTGCCTTAAGAACATTATCCAGATATTCTTTTTCCTCGACCATTGCTCTGGCAAGAAATTCCTCATTGTGGTCTTCAACATATGTCTCTGCATTATTGTAATAGTCAATCGCTTGTACAATTTCCTTTTCTTCCACACCATTAACATCGCAGAAATTCCCAAGCATACCGCTATCTGATAATACCTCAAAGAAACTTATGCTTTTCTGATATTCATCTATATATTTCTTATAGTCACTTCTTGCAATGTATCTATCTTCTGCAAGTAATTTTTCCATGTGAGATGCAAATTCCATAAGTTTTATGCAATTCTCATTACGCGGAACATTCTTCACAGAACTTTTCGCTTTATTATCTATATCAACGTTGGACACATCTTTTTTTGATCCAAAAATTTTGCTGAGAAGTCCCATCATCTGTACCCCCACTATGATCATACTACTTGCTGTACATTATAACATTTTGAAATTGTTTACGCATTAACTTTCAGTAGAAAACCAAGGGGCCTAAATTTTCTATTTAAATTCCGCCTGCTTAAGTGGTAGATTTCCTTTTATTTGACTGAAAATATTATACATACTAATTTTCAGTAATCCTCTTTTGATTCCTTTATTATTAATTTAGCACAGTATATGTCATATAAGCCAGACTTTACTGTGCTAAATTAGCTTGCGAAATAACTATTTTCGACAATTATAAATAACTATTTCTAAACAAATTTTATTCTAATAAATATGCCATCCTCTCTCCTTACATTTACCGTTTTTCATTGAGCCATTCTCTTTCTCACTTAATGCAGCTTAGTTATCCCCTATTTGATCTAATTCTGTATTCTCAGTCAATATATTTCCCGCAAGAATAGTTTCTTTATTTTCTTGAATAAAATTCTCTATCTGTTGCAAATAATAATTTGGAATACCAAAATACTTTCTAGGATCCAATTGATAAATATAATCATTTTCAACATGATTAGTCTCATTAACAAACTTACATGCTGCTGGATATTTTTTTCTTAGTAATGACAGCGTTCCTTCTACCCTCTCAAAAAGTAACCTAATTGAGATAATTCTATGATATAAATCATCCGACGACATTGAACTAATCAAAATTTCTGTAGACGTTCCATTTATTAAATCAGTATACGATTTGTTCGGAATATATTGTGATACTTCTCTCATTCCCTGCTCAAGTACATCCGCAGATATCTCTTGGCCATCCTTATATATCGGATTTTGTCTTCCGTGAATTACATTTGAAAGAACTTCATAAATTGCTGATGTTCCGAATTCAGGCTTAGTTAATTCAACATATTTGCGCAAATTCACAATTTTAACAGCCATACTTGCATTTGAAGACATTACAATATCTTTGGTTAGTTCTACAGTATTTTTCAAATCATTCATCGTAATTGGCGATTCGCAAATCGATCCCTCAATATTCTGTATAAATGAAGCATGAACCGGCGTAATCAATCCATATCGCGTAAAGAAGTTTCCATGGACATAATCAATAATTGGTTGGAAATCATGTGTTAGCATCAATACTGTTTTCTCTTTAAAACTATCCTTTTTATTATCAAATAGCCTTCGAATAATTCCAAATTTCTTTTTTTCATCAAATGCCGATATTGGATCATCCAAAACAATGAGATCTGCATTATCACTAATTGCTTCAAACATAAACATAACAAGCGAAAATGCATTTTTCTCTCCCCAACTAAGTCGATTTTTAGGATCTACAACCATTTCCTTCTGAAATTCACAGGGAACTAAGTACGCTTTAGCATGCTTTTCTCCATCCTTTTCCAGACAAAAATTATAGGGAAATCCGGCAATTGTAAAAAACTGATTAATGTCATCCTGACGCTGAGCTATTAACTCATCAAGTTTCTTTTCGTGTTGCAAAAACAAGCCTTTTAATTGCCCTGTTTTTCCCTTTAATGCATTTATCTTATCTGAAACATGATAAATAAGTTTTTTTATTAAATCAGTCGCGTAAAATGATTGAAGTTGTCTTTCCTCAATCACTAATTCCGATAGACTTTGCTCTAAATTAACAAGTTGAGCATGCGTGACATTCATTGGTTTAAACATACAAATCTTTTCAATTTTTTTATACAGATAATCTGTTTCTTTTGCAAGCATTTGAAGTTCAGCATATAGTTCATCAGCCTTTGTATTATCGCCAATATATGATTCTAAAACATCTACGGCATCTGGCAAAATATATCCTTGATCAACTGCCTGTTGTACATATTCTAAAACAGCATTTGCTACCGACAATGCCGAATTTTTAAATACTTTTGATATAATCTCATTTTGACTCCTAATACTTGAAGGTAAAATATTTGTACAAAATGGGCAATCATTGCCACACATCTGTTTTATACCATCATTGCGCCATTTGGCCCATTTAGCAACGCTTGGTAAATCTCTACTATAAAATGGTTTATACGCTTTTAATTCTGAATAATGATTAAAGCCCCCTCCATTTCCATTAACAAATTCGGCAACACCCCCTCTTCGAGATACTGTTCCATCAGAGGCTTTTACTGCCGCAGTATATTGTGGCAAAAAAGTTCTTAGGTTATGAATCGCATCAATATTGTTAATCAAATCTTGCAACTCTTCAAGCATCCTTTCAATTTGTGCTGCTAGCGAATCGCATTTATCCGATTTAAGAAAAACCTGGAATGAATCATCAAGAAACTCATCTCCTTGAAACAAATAGGAATTCACATAATCCTCATTAAACACCTTCACCACATGGAAGTAAGGATTATCAACAGTTGGTTGACTATTGTCATTTGAGCCATATGGTTTAAAGTCTTTTAATCTATCTGTCTCATTATTCGCCTGGGCATATATCGCTTCACTTATCGTTGATTTTCCTGTTCCATTAGAACCATATTTTATATTTAATGATTTTTCAACAATTTCTATTGTAGCATCTGAAATACAATTGCAATTTTTAACCCGAATATACTTATCCATTTATGCTCCTTTCTGATCTAGCACCGAACATTATTAATCTCAATAATGTTTAAATTATTCTCTATTATATACATGGTGATTTTCGACAGAATCTTACAAAAAACTTTTTGGGCACACTTCGAAGTTGAGCTCAGTTTTCACTACTCAATTGCCAAAATAAATTCCATTATGAATAATAAAAAGTACCGGCATTGGTTTTTTCAACCAATGCCGGTACTTTCGTCTCTGCGGTTCCGGTCTCCTAAGTGGTATATCTTATTCTATTTTGACGCTTACTTTCTTTCCGGAAAACACTATTCCAAATTTCAAAATATCCTGAGTGCCATTTTCCTTCATTTCTACATCATATCTTTTCTTACCAATCTGGGCTAACGCTTCATCTGCAAGTTCTGAAAGTTCATCCGCACTCAGGTTCTTTTTCCACTTAAGCTCCATAAGGATTCCGGGATATCTGTCTTCCCTTGGGAATAGGCCAATGTCATATCGGCCATCTCCGGACTCTCTGTTTGACTTAATCTTATACTGATTATCCATCAAAGCAATTAACCCAAGAACTAATCCATGATAGAAACCCTCTGCTCCGGCATCATAGAAGCTGACTGATTTATCCATATATTCAGCAATTGCTTTCTGCAGGTTCTTATAATCATTCGCATAGAGACTTTCTGCAATCTTATTGGCTGTCGTTCTTGTGATTGCTCCAATCTGTAACAAGTGTGACAAAACCTCACTCTTGTATACAGCAGCTATTTCCCTATTTGGAATAGATACCTCACACAGATAAGAACCATCTGCCTGCAACTCTTTCTTTGGTGTTTTCAAATAACCAGCCACCAATAACAAGCTATAAATATTCGCCGGATCCTCAGAAAGAGATCTGTAAACGACATTCTGATCAATTCTTGCAATAACTCTTTCACCTTGCAGCAAAGAATAAAGTCTTTCTGTAATATCCTCCGTTGCCACCTTAAGGACATCTTCCAAAATTTCATTCTTTCCGGTATTTACCCAATAAGCCTGCGGAATACATCCCCTTGAAATATAATTGATTACAGACCACGGATTATAGATTTCTGTACTTCCAAATAAATATCCATCATACCAATCCTTAAGTTCCTCCTCTTTATCAAGAACTCCATAATACTTAAGCATTTCTCTCACTTCTGAAACTGTAAATCCAAAGAACTGATCATACTCTTCATCCATCACAGAATTCACAGTTAAATTATTCAAACCACTAAAGATACTTTCCTGAGCAATTCGAAGAATACCGGTCAGAAATCCATAAGTAAGATTCTTATTATCTTTAAAAGCTCCTGAGAAAAAGTTTCTCATAAACCCAATTATCTCATCGTAGAAGTCTTTGGAATAACCTTCCTGAATCGGCGTGTCATATTCATCAATAATAATGATTGGTGCTTTACCGTAATGCTTGGTAAGCATCTGAGACAGCTTCGCTAATGATGCAGTCAAATCAACTTCTGAAGCATCGCCGTTTATGATTTTTGCAAAATATGTCTTTTCATACTCTGCTATTCTTTCACTGGTCGCAAGCTCCTGATGTCTTCCAAACTCCTCCTGTAATAGATCTCTAATCTTATCGAGAGTTGCCTTCCAGGAATCAAACTTAACATCCTTGAAAGTAAGAAATACAACCGGATATTGCCCCTGCTGATTGCGGTATTCTTCACCGCATTGCCAAATTGCTTTATCCTCGAAATATTTACTTGTATTCTCCTCTGAAATCTCAAAAAAGACTCTGAGCATATCCATATTCAATGTCTTTCCGAAGCGCCTCGGTCTTGTAAACAAAGAAACCAATGGCTTCTGATCAAGGAATTCCTTAATCAACATCGTTTTATCTACATAGTAATAATCTGCCTGTGCTCTGACATAATCAGAAATGCCAATAGGTAATGGCTTTCTTGTAACTCCTGCTGAATGTCTGACATATTTCCCGGATGTGATTCTTCCATCAATTGGCTTCTTAGCATCATCTGGAATCTTCCACATTTTTCCTACCTTTATAGCACCATCAATCTTATTTTTTTTACAAAGGTCATTAACAGTACGTTCTGATAATCCCCATTCTGTCGCTATTTGTTTACAGTTCTTCATCTAATCAGGCTCCCATCACTTTACTGAAATTACGCATCTCCTTTCCGTATATTATACGCATTTTTCCGCAATATATCAATATCATTTTGATATATTGCGGAATCATATTGCTGTTTAAATGTAAGTTTGAGCTTTATCTGTCTTTTATTCTATCCATATCTTCCAACATATCTCTTAATATATTCTCCTGATACCCCGCCTTTTTCTTCTTTCTTACCTCTCTTGCCGTCTCGCGTAGAACAGGATTCTCTACAGCGTCCAGTTTTTTCATGGATATTTTCCCAATCTCTTCTTCCGAAAGACTTTTCGCATAATCCTCCTCCGACATTCTCCACACATGGATCCGGTCCCCATATTTTCTCCAGAGTCTGTCGGCAATCCGGATCCCGTCCGGATCGATGTCTCCGCTATAGTAGATATCCGCTCCACTATTCAACAGAAAGGGAATCAGTTTCACAGCGGCGCTCCGCAGCTGGCCGGAAGTACATAGTAACGTCACATTCCTTTGTTCCAGATGCTTCAGCAAGTAGCTGAACACCATCTCATTTTCTACAATATAAACCTTATCTCCTGTCGGTTGTACCGCTGTCAGCTCCTGCAGATTTTCCATGGTGACAGCACAGGGCTCCTGTCGTCTGCAAAAGGTGTCATATGCCGGGTGCCAGTCACCGTCAACCTGTAATCGCAATCCATAGATATGCACGATAGAGGAAATATTATCCGGTACGATTCCGTTGGACAACAGTAATTCTCTCCACTGATGGGCATTTGCCGGATAATCTTCTTCCGTGGCATAACACATCCCGTGAACCAATAATTGTCCTCCGGTTGTTCCCTGATCAAAGTAATGGGGATTTCCAGATACTTCCGCGGAAAATACCGCCAGGGGATATTCCTCTTCCGTCTCTCGAATATCTTCCAGCAAAAGGATCGCCTTTCCCACAGTTTTCAACAGTTTTTCTGTCTTTTCTCTGTCCCTTCCATATTCTCTGATTACTGTCTGATAGCCATACTTTTTTTGAGAAAACATATCCTGTAGCCAGGAGACCGCAATGGAATCCGGACCTGTACACTCTGTCAGATAGCTCTCTACAGTTTCAAAAAAATCTGCCTTTCCCCGCTCTGCCTCCTTCTGTCTCTCCTGCGTGGTCAGCATTTTTCTGCCGAAATATGCTTCCAGTACTTGTTCAAAATCCACAGGAGCAAATTTTGTGTATTGCAATCCCTTTTCAAATTCCGCAAAAGGAAAACGTATGGTATTTTCATAAAATGTCTTTCCAAGTATCCCACCGATGGCTCTCCGCTCTTCTTCGGAAGTATTTTTCAGTGTAATGATCCCTGTTACTTTTCCGTAAGTTTTCCATTTCTTTTCAAATTCCGAAAAGCATCTCCGGTACGCAGAATTTCCTCTAAAATATTCCGCACATGCTTCATTATTGTTCATCTAAAATCCTCTCATGTCCGTTCCACGTATACCGGATCACCGATACCACCTGGGAGTTCTCCGGACGATGAAGTTCCGCAATCCGAAGGCCTTTGACCGTCTCAAAGCATCCCCACAGTGCCTGGGAATTCATGATATAGTCGAAATCCAGCTTATGAACCAGTTCAAACATACTTTTGATATTCTTGTCGTCGACACCGGCAAATGCCTCATCCAGTGCAATAATTCTGGGATGATCTTTATTGTCTGCCTTTTTATACTGTGCATTTACCGCTCCGAACAACGGCACATACATGGCCATTGCTTTTTCGCCTCCGCTGAAACGGTTAAATGCGGCATTTGTCAACGGCTTTTTCGTCTCTTCGCCGCGCCGGAAAAACATCTGGAATTCAAACCATTTCCGGTAATCCAGGGCATCTCTTACCAGTTCCATGTAATTGATGATCGTTCCCGTCTCTTCCAGTTTTGCCTTTTCTGCACGTATTTTACTGCGGAAATGCCCTGCTACTTTTTCAATATCATCCAGGGTAAGCAGCTCCCGGTCACGCAGAAGGATCTGCTCCAGATCCGCTGTATCCAGTTCTTTTTCGTTGTCAGCTTTGCAGGGCTTCCATTCCAGAGAAAAACGAAGTCCCATGGAGGTATCGATCTCCTGCATGAGCTTTGACATGTCTTTTGCCCACTTTCTGCTCTCTGCTATACGATCCGTAAGCTGCTGGCTGATCGTCTGGGATAGAATGTCTTCAAAAAGTTCCCGATCCTTTTTCTGTATCAGCAGTTCCGTCTCTTCGATTGCGGTCTTCAGAATATTGTAAAATTCCTCCAGGTATACCTTTTTCCCGTTCCAGGTAGAAATAATACGTACCCGCTTACGCACAGCATCGATGTCCCCCGTATCGCCGAAGCATTCTTCCATGGAAGTTCCGTAGCTTGCCAGACTTCCGTTATGTTTCAGATATACTGTATGCAATGCCTGTAGCAGTTCTCCGGGTTCTCTGTTCTTATCGCTTTCCCGCAATATTTTTACAGCTTCTCTGGCACATTCATAGACTGTCCGTCCTTCCCGGTTCAGAATCAGTTTCAGATCCAGTTCCTCTTCAAAATAGTTTCTGAGCGTGGTTTCTTCTATAATGTACTGTTGCAGCTTTTCTTTTTGTTCCGGCAGTTCTTTCTGTAATGTCTGTAACCTTTCTTTGAGGGTGGCTCCCAGAAGTTTCAGGTCCTCCAGTTCCTTGTCGATCTGCGAAAGTTCTTCCTTCAAACGTTTCAGCCGGTTTGCCTTTTCCAGCAATTCCGGACTCCTCAGATACTCTTCCAGCTGACGGATCTGAATCTCACTGGCTTTTGCCCGGGTGCTGTAAGTTCTTTTTTCCGTATAGGCTTCTTCCAGATTCTCCCGGTATTGCTCTATCCGTTCTTTTCTGTCCAGACAGCCGATCTGTTCCGTCTGTATATGCAGCAGTTCCTGCCTTGCGCTCTGCCATATCCTTCCATATTCTTCTGCTGCACCGCAGGCTTCCTCATAAGCCGCCACTGTTCTGCTATAGGGCAGCATTTTACAAGCTTTCAATACCTCCTGATATTGCCGGTTCTTCTGCTCGGAAAGTCTGTGTTCCTGATCCTGTTGTTTCAGATATTCGTTTTCCAACGTCTCCAGAATACGTTCCAGCTCCCGTTTCTCCGACAATGCGATCTGAATCTCCGAAAAGTCAGGAATCTCCTGATATTCCACCTGTAATCTGTCCATACGTCCCTGCAGTTGTGCAATTCCGGTGTTCCACTCTTCTATGGTCCTGCTGATGCTTTCTATCTGCTCCTGCAATTCCCGGATCTTTTGCTCTTTTCTCCGTTTTCTCGCCAGATATCCCACATATTCTGCCGCCTGCTTGTCCGCTTTACCGGCTAAGATTCCCTGCCGGAAGCTGCCATCTGCACCGAAACAGATTCCCTGTGTCTTTCCTTCCTCTTCATAAATATTGCTGAGGATTTCCAATACCGGAGTTCTTAATTCCTGCGGTAGATCGTCACTTACTGTCAATCCGGAAAAATGGCTGTTCCCCGGCCCGTCCGTCTGCAGGACAGCATCCAGGAACTCCGGATGGTCTGCTTTTATTTTCACAAAATCTTCCGGTGTCACCACCAGGGCATCCAACATTCCGGTCATTTGCATTTGTGCTTCCAGTCTCGCACAGGCACTCTCCTCCAGATCTTTGGCAAACTCTACCGTTCTGTAGAACGGAATGGCTGTGATTCCTGCCTGTGCCAGGGATACTCTGGATTTTTCGACTGTCTCATCCCGTTCTGGCTCCAGTTCCTGCTGTTCCTGCACCTTTTTAAGCTGTTCCCGGACATCTTTTAGGATTCCTTCCTGAATTTCCCTCTGATACTGTTTCTCATTCTTTGCGTCTGTAAGCTGTTGACGCTGTCTTTCATAATCTGCGCGGAAATCCCCCTGTATCTCCACGCCATCCGCTACGGTATCGTATCGTCTTGCTTTCTGCTCCGCCTGCAGGAGAACCTCACGTTCCGGATGCCATTCCTCAGATGTTTCCGCTCTGTGAAAGACTTCCGTGATCCATGCATCGATTCTGTCGGCCACCTGTTCTTCTGCCATCTCCAGCCGTTGCTCTTCCGCTGCTTTTTTCTTCTTCGTCTCCTCCAGTCGGCTGGCGGCTTCCTCGTATTGTCCGGATATCAATTCATATTGACTGAGTGCTGTTCTTCCTGTCGTCAGCTGATTTTTCCATATTTGCAGATGCTCCGCAATCTCGTCTCTTTCTTCATATTCCTCCAGTCCGATTTTCTCTTTTGCCTTCTCATGATGTTCCCATTGCAGAATTTCCTGTTGTTCTTCCAGATTTTCCCGCTTTTCCTTTAAAGTATCACGACGCAGTTCCAGCTGTTCCTCCAGCTTTTTCAGAACAATCTCTTCTTCCCGGATCCGCTCCCTGCCATCTTCGATCTTTTTCTCCCAGCGTTGCTCTCCATCCACAGCCTCCTGATGCTCTGCCTTTAATTTTTCCAGTTTCCGATCCGCATCTTCGAGTTCCGGATCCAGAAGAGCGTTGCGTTCCGTTTCTTTCAACTTTTTCTCTGCTGTAAGTCTCTCCGTATCCTGCACTGCCCGGTTCTGCTCTTCCAATGCCTCGCTCTGCCGCTGTTCCTGATCTGCCAATATTGCCTGTTCTTTCTCCACTTCCTGCTTCTTGCCCAGATAACCCTGCGCTTTCTTCGCAAGCATATATTGGTTATATCGGGTATATTCGTTGCGGATGATCTTCACATCATCGAAGGCGCGGTTGAGCATCTCCAGGCTGTCCTGGATCTCGTCCATTTTTTCCATGGCATCTACCATGGGCCGCAGCTCTTCGTCCGTCAAAGTCTGCAAGGAATCATTCAAAATATCATACACTTTGGTCGGTTTAAACTCTTTGGAAAGCTTGGGAGCGCGCACCTTCACCAGCAGTTTGATGAACTGCTCATACTGTTCTTCTTTTCGGAAACCGAAAATATATTGGTTGACATGCTTTTTGTATTCCGACGGACTGTCTGTGAAAAAATTGTCCTCCCCCAGTTCCGCCTTCATCTCCCGCTTATCCCGGGGAATTTTATTCGATCCCACTTCCTTATACAGCCACAGATCATATCCTACTCTGCGTCCGTCCAGAATCACGAAGCCCCAGAAATCCATCGGTTTCCCACGTTTTGCCTTCTGACCGATTCCTATGGTACGATATTCTCCGGAATCCTCTTTCCAAAATTCCAGAAACAGATAGCCGGTAGACTCCTCCTTGCCCTCTTCTCCCAGAAAATAATATTCCATCCGGCGGTCACTGGAGCCAAAAGGATCCAGGCGGCTCGGTGTACGGTCTCCATCCAGTACAAACGGGATAAAACTCTGTGTCGTAATAGATTTTCCGGATCCATTCTGTCCTCGGAGAAGGAGTTTTCCATCCTCGAATTCAAAGTCCTCTTCATCATATAACCAGAAATTTACAAAACCGATCCGGTTCATTTTCCAACGTTCACTCATTCTTCTCCGCCTCCTTTGTAGTCCGCCGGGTACTGCCCTGCCAGTCTCCCTACTGCCGGCAATATCACAATCTGATTCTCCCTGCGGTCAGCCATCATCCAGTCTTCCATATACTTCAAAATGGTTTCCACAAGCCTGTCTTCATCCATTTCGCCGTATTCCTTGCTCCATGCATCCTTCCATTTACGTCTGCTGCCCACGATGATATCCCTGAATGTCGATTCGGGCATGGCAATACATTCGTCTTCCTGTAATTCTATGTTTCCTTCTTCCAACCGCCTCTGTATCTCTGCACAGATCAGTAATACGCTTTCCGAAATCTGGGCCTCCCGGGGATGTACGGTTCCGTAGCAATCGTCTGCTTCCAAAGCAAAAAATGCTGCATTCCGGTAGATTTCCAGATTTCCTCCCATGTTTTCCCGCAGATATCTGCCGACCCATTGTCTCTGATTTTTCAAGTATAATGCATCAGCGTCCTCTGTACTGTCCCAGTAAAGTGCCGGGCAGACTGCCAGCTGCCGGTATACCCGGTTAATACGCCGTGATCCTCTGTTTTCCTCAAATTCCTCAAAATCTGTCTTTTCAAAATCCTTCCAGGATTCATATCCGGAAATGTCGGTAGTAAAGCTGCTGGTAAAATATTTCGAATAGCCTGTATTTTCATACAGTACTTCCTGCCCGGCTTCCTGGCTGAAGGATTCACTTTTTCCTTCATACACCCTGAGCATCTGCAGCCGTTCCATATACTGCAATACCCGGACCAGTGATTTTCTCTGTGTAAAGGAGGTCCAGTCCACCGGCATGTAATTTTTCAGTTGTGTCTCCACATAGTCGATCAGTTCCGACAGCAAAAACTGCCTGCCCTCCTCGGCATCCTCCAGATACATCAGCACCACACATAGTATGCAGTAGTCCCGAATGTCCGTAAACTCACTGATTCCCATAAATGCTTCTGCATGCGCCGGCCTCTTCTCCAGTTTTAACAGCTTCTCTGTATGTATCAGCTTCCATCCCAGTTGTTCTCTGATAAAACGTTGAAAGTTCGGAATATCCCGTTTTACTTTATAAAAAGTCTCCTTGTCACTGTCCCGGCAGATCCAGAATTTTTCCATTAAGGTTCTGATTTCATTCATTTTTATTTAAACTCCAATGTATAATCCGGCATTTTCAAGTCGCCATCTTCGCATTTCAGGACACAGCTGCCGTCTTTTCTCTTCAGCTGATACTCCTGTCCGTATTCCGTCCGCCCCGTCTTTTCTGAGCTCATATTGGCCTGAGCGATCCACTGCAGGAAAATGGCTCGTGTGTCTTCGGAAACCACTTCGTCAATCTCTGCAAACCGGATCTTATGCTCCCTGATATACCGAAGTACTACTTCCTTCTGCTTCTGTGCCTGACGTAAGTAACTTTCCCTCTGTGCCATTTTTTCCAGTGTTTTATCGGCAAAACCTGTTCTGTCTTTTCTCTCACGATACCCTCTCGTGTGAGGCTTCAATAAAAATATTGACGGTTCTTCCTGATATACGCTGTTATTAATGCTATCCTCTTCTCTCGGAAGATTCGTCTTATAATGTTCGATCTGCTGCACTCCGAAGACATGGGCCGATAATTTATGGGCTTCCTCCAGATCCTCACATTTCAGAAACAGCTCCAGAAATTTTTTGTAGTCATCCTTTCTGCTGATACCCCAGTTCTGGACCTGTACGATCAATGCCGCATTCTGAATAATGTTCCGTATGATGTCACTGGTAATCTTTAATACTTTTTTGGCTTCACATTCCTGACCCTGTCCATCCACGAACCAGTTTTTCAGAGAATACCACTTTCCATATACATTTTCCCGGATACTCGGCTCGGCATTCCCATGTATTTCCAACAGAGCATGGGGAATATCCAGTTCACTCTCTACGACCCGTTCCAGAATTGTATTTTCCATACGCTCTGAATTTTTTTCCAGTAATTGTTCCATCCGTTTGGAATGCCGCTGCAATTCCTGTACAAATTCATTCAGATATTTGATAAATTTGTCCTTATGAACCATGAATTCCACGGATTTCATCAGTTTTTCCGTTTTCCCGGAATAGAAATCCCGTAGATAGTCCTGATAGTTCTGGTTGAGTCTCTTGAAATCTTCCTGTAATGTCTGCCACCATTCGTTCACCGTGCGAAGTTCCGCATTTTCCATCTCCTCCGTCTCATCCAGACTTCTCTCCAGACGAACGAAAAAGTTTGTCGACAGATTTCCCGATTCCAGAAATAAATTTTCCAGGCGTACCGTCAGACGCTCGATCTCCACGGCATATTCCGACATGGTATAGCGATATTGCTTATTTTTATAGTCCGCTATCGTGTACACTTTTCCGGGATCCTGTATCGGTGTAAGATTTTTCCACTTTACAAGTGCTTCCAGATCCTGAACCAATTGTTCCATGGAATACAGTTCAAACGCGTCATCTTCTTTTAAAAATTGAAAGATATCCTCTTTATATAGCTGAAAATGCATCTTTTCATATTCCCGATAAAAGCACCTCATAATTTTTCGATATACAGGTGCATTCTGTACGGATAAATAGGAAGTTTCATTGATCTGTTCAAAATGATCCATCCGTTTGTTCCCCTCTCAAGTATCTTATTAAGTACTATTATCTATATTTTATGTCCTATTTTCAGTACTCTATTGTGTTGCCTAAATAAATGCAATCATATACAATGGCAATGTCACAATCCCCTCTTCGCTCACACCTATGTTGCCATCCACAAATTTGTATCCGTAAGATATATCTTTGTTATTTTTCATCAACCATTTTAATGAATTTGCCCGGGTATTTCCGCTTTTGCCCTCGATGGGAACCACACTTCCGTCTTTCTGGATGATAACATCGATTTCTCTTTTCGTTGTCTCATTTTTATAGAAATAGATCTGATATCCCTTCTTATATAGAGCATCAGCTATTGCGCATTCGTAAATACCACTTTGGGATTTTCCTGTTAATGTGTTTTCCACAATATGTTGCTTTAAAGAAAAGTCCTTCATCGCCATCAACAGTGATAAATCGGTTGTATACGCCCGGAAAAAGTCGTCTCTTGCATAATCATCCAGATCAAATCTGACATCTGTCACCAGTTTACATAATTGCACCATATCTGCCCGAAGCAGCCATTCCACACTTGAATAATATTTTTGTGCCCTTCCACCATGCTCGATTTCTTTATATTGAAATTTATGATTTTCCTTATCTAATAGCTGCTTTGCCAGTGAAAGATAGCACTTCTCTGCCTTCACCTTTTCTTCAGCGGTTGCATAATATGCTATGTCATATTGATATCCCTGTAAGAGACTTCTTTGGACCCTGTCAACTTCTCTGAAATCCTTCGTATCTATATACTTCTGTACCACTTCCGGCATACCGCCTGTTGCAACATACTGTCTGTAGTAATTCATCATCTGTGAATGAATTGCCTCCGGTATTACTGTCTTTAAATGCAGATACCCGCAAAGATTCCCTATCATTTCTTCGGAAATCCCAATTCCCCAAAGAAATTCTTCGAAATCCATCCCGTACATTCTCAGATAATCAACATACCCTACAGGATAGGAAGATGCTCGTTTATAGTCGATTCCCAGAAGTGATCCCGAGGTAATGACATCATATCTGTTGTCTGTTGCCCAGAACTTGAGCGATGTGATCGCTTCCTGACATTCCTGAATTTCATCCAGGAAAATCAAAGTTTTCCCGGGAACAATTTTCTTTTCCGGAAAACGAAAACGCATAGCCATAATCATATTGTCTACTGTCAGATCTCCAGCAAAAATATCCATTGCAGATGGCATCTGCTTAAAATTAATTTCAAGCAGTTCCTCAAAGTTCTCTTCCGCAAACCGCTCGATGATATATGTTTTCCCCGTTTGTCTGGCTCCCTGGACAACCAGGCATTTTTTGTCCTTTGTATCCAGCCAGTTTTTAATAAACGTTGTTGCTTTTCTTTTTAGCATAATACACCTCAAATTGATAGAATTTATTACAATTAATGTTTATTATCAACATTTTAGAACGATAAAATGTTTTACTTATCAACATTTCAGAAAATTATATCATTCTTTTTGAGCTTCGACAAGACGCAGATGCATACATATTATTATAAAAAACAGCTCATTCCATGTTCTTCCACATTTCATGAGCCATTTTTCCATATATTCCCACATTTTATAAACTTTTATTTATTTTCACTTGTGCCCGAGCAGTCTTCCTCCCCCATTGTAAACAAAGATTTCCCATTATAGCAATCTGGACTGAACAGTCCCTGCCTATGGGTGACTGGGGTAAATACCTTCGTCTCCCCTGGAGCGATCTCTTCATGATTGAAGATCAGGCTGTGTCCCCTTTGATTTTTGATCACGGCCTGCTTAATATTATCGGACCAGTTGTAGGTCTCCATGACATCACCGAATCCCTTCGGAAAATACCGGAAATCCAATGCGCAGGGATCTTCTTCGGTGGCATATTTCATGTATAATACGCTGTCCTGAAACATTCCGATGTGAACTCCCGGATTCACAATTCCCACAGCATCCCCGAGATGATATACCAATTTGCTTCCGCTGTGAACGCTGGACACTTCAATGTAGACACAGTCCTCATATTTCCCGGCAATTTCGATCAGGCGCTGTTTCTCCTGTTCTTCCATCTGTGCAATCTCCCGCTGTCCTGTCTCCTGCAGAGCACGGATCTTTCTCACCATTTCATCCGCCGTATCCTCCGGCTCTCCCAGTGACATTTTTGCCGCCGCGGCAATGATCCGGTCCAGTGCATTTTCCGAGGTATCAAGACGAGCCAGTTCCTCCCGGTATTCCTGTACTACATTCCCATACGGCGATACCATCATATATTTCAGCGGGCAGTGATAGACCGTATTTCTGGTCTCATAGATCAGAACATCCTCCTCCAGAGAAGCCTTGACCAACGTGGACGTCGTGGCTACATAGACATTTCTTCCCAGCCGTGGATGTACATCCGCAGTCCCCGACAGATTGTACTCTCCGTCATATACATAGGGCTCCCAGTTTCTCATCGTTACTTTTGCCTTTTCCATCCTGGATACCTCCTGTTTTTACTGAAAGTATACCAGATTCGGAGAATAATGTCATTCTACCGGTGGTTGATTTTTATATTCCGTATTTTTTTCTCAAAACAGCATATACTTTCTATTATTTATATGCAAGTCAATTTGTTGCATTTCTTGTCTTGCATGCAAGACAATATTTGTATATAATTGTTTCATATAAAGGAGATTTTCATATGAATCGAGACACACTGAAGCAAATAATGATCGACCAAAAAGAAAGCTACCTCAATAATCCCTTGATTCCCCGGAAGTATTTTCTAGAGGAGAATGTAAATTACTGTTTTGTGGGAATCAGAAGAACCGGTAAATCTTATATGATGTATCAGAAAATCCAATCTCTGATAGAAAAGGGGGTTCCCGTCTCCCAAATCGTATATGTCAATTTCGAGGACGAGCGTCTCCTGGAAATAACCTCCGACGATCTGAATATAATTTTGGAAATCGGAATAGAACTTTCCGGCACAGCCAATCGGCCTTACTTGTTTTTTGATGAAATTCAAAATATTGACGGATGGGAAAAGTTTGTCCGCAGAATGGCAGATATGAAATACCGGATAGATATCACGGGCAGTAACAGCAAAATGCTTAGTAATGAAATTGCTTCTACTCTGGGTGGGCGTTTTGTGATTCTTAATGTTTACCCCTATTCCTTTTCGGAATATCTTGTTGCTAATCACAAAGATAAAAATTATCTTAACGTGATCAGCACAAAAGACCGGGCAGAAGTTCTCAGTTTGTATCATGAATATATAACTTATGGAGCTTTCCCTGAGCTGGTCGATATCAGGAATAAACGAAGTTTTCTAAATAGCATTTATCAAACGGTGTATCTGGGGGATATTATCACAAGAAATAAGATTACAAATGATTTCGCAGTGAGACTGATTTTGAAAAAAATAGCAGAATCCGTTACCAAACCTTTATCTTTCAGCCGACTTACCAATATATTAAAAAACGCAGGAGCATCCCTGGGAAAACAAACCGTTATAAATTATGTTGGTTATATGACTGACTCCTATCTGCTTTTTACACTCCGGAATTATGCGGCAAAACTTATTGAAAAAGAAACCTCACCCAAATATTACTTCATGGATACCGGTCTTCTTGGTCTTATGCTGTTAGACTGTCAGTCCGCACAATTAGAAAATCTCGTAGCTATTGAACTGGTTCGTCGCTACGGAATAGAAAACGTTTATTTCTTCGAAAATAATGTTGAAATTGATTTCTATGTTCCCTCCGAGCAGCTTGCTATTCAGGTCAGTATGCAGATTCTTGACAACATTGATACGAAAGAAAGAGAAACCAAAGCTTTCACTAAACTCAAGAACTTTATTCCTGATATTACATGCCTTCTTATCACTAACAGTGAAGAAGCAGTTCTCGAATGCAATGACATTGTCATTGATGTTGTCCCTGCCTGGAAATGGCTGTTAGACGCAGCGGACACCTCCTCCCACTGATCACATGGCATCTTTCTAAATAAACCATAACCACCGGCTGGGCCGGTGGTTTTTTCTGCCCCTATAAGGGGCTGTTACCAGCACTGGGTGTTTATGATACACTAAAATTACCAGAAAAAAGCGTCAGAATTTCCTGAAATCAGCAAGGGATTTTCCTCAAAAAAGTCCGGCACCGCCGGTTGTTCAGGCACAGCCATCCAAGCTGGATCCGTTTAAGCCGGTTATCCAGGAGTGGCTGGAATCCGCGCCCACACGGTTGATATCCTTACCAGTACTCCTCTCCCCAGTACCTCGCCAGCACGCTCTCCATATTCGCTCTGCCCACTGGATTCGCGGTATGGATCTCCACAGGGTAAAAGGTCTCCCGCTCCGCCAGCCAGTCCAGTAGTTTGATGGCATCGCCGCCCTGACTTGCAAAATCTCCCAGGTCATGGTCGAGATCCAGCACCTCGATCTCGATGCCGTTTCTCTCCGCCTCCCTGATCAGTGTCTTGGCTTCATTCACGGATCTGGCGCTCTCATATCCCCAGGGTGCCGGGCGGAGATCATCTAACCATATTTTCATTCTTTCTTCCTCCTCGGTATATCTCCATCAACATTTTGTAATTTTTCACTTCCATTCCTGCAGGCTGTCGATCTCGGTCCCGCAATATTCACACACGCCTTTGGTCACATCAATATTGGCATCGCATTTGGGGCATTTGATCACGTGGATCCCGCTGTCCAGGGTCATGACTCTGTCGTTGTGGCTGAGGGAGAAGGTATCCTTCTGATATGCGGATGTGATCCGGCCACCTCGCAGATACACCAGTCTGACCTGTAACTCCACATCCACGCACAATATGCCGTTCTCCACATGCTCCTGCAGACCGGTGTAGTCCATAATGTCGTAATCAATGACATTCGGCCGGGAATAGTAGCGTCTGCCGGCTTCGTAGTTCAGGTTATTATAGAACCGCTTTTTGTCGATGCCGGTGCCGGTCCAGAATTCCTGCTGCCGACGGTTCTGTTTTTCTTTGTAGCGTCTGACTGGCCCCAGTACCGCATACGCATCGCACAGATAGAAAAAGTAATAGAGGCTCATAGCCAGGATTGTGCTGTAGATGAAAATCTTGCCCACATCATAGCCATTGAAGGTCCTGGAGGTATTTATGATCCACAGGCTGCATAGCAGGAACGATATGATGTAGTCTACCACTCCCGTGACGATCCGGTAGACCGGGCTTTGCAATACCAGGTCATAATGGTGCTTGCTGCCCAGCTCCTTGTCTGCGTAGTCAATGTTAGAGGCCGCATCACAGCAGGGACAGCCGTTCACAAATTCCTTTACTTTGCCGGTAAAGCCGCAGTTTTCACAGGTATGCTGTGCCTCTTCATCCATTCCGGATACATAGGTATACTCCATGCGGGAATCGAAGATTTTCTCTGTATGGAGCAATTTCCCCTGCCGGAAATACTCTTTGCGGCAGCGGATACCACTGTGCACATCATCCTGACAGGTTCCGTCTGTGGACCGGTACCTCAGGGTGCCATCGACGATGTAGGTAGTCTTGATATTGACGCCGCTTTCTGTAAGCCTGCGCATTTGAAGTGTTTCGGATATGAATGCCATTGCTTTCGTGTCCTATCTGTTATTGTTGTTATTATTGTTGTTATTGTTATTATTGTTGTTGGAAGAGGAACCACCGCTGCTGCCGGAGCCTGAGGATGGTGTGTAATGGGGGAACACTTTGAATTCTGTCCGTGACAGCAGGATTCCATCAATGCTACTGTCGGTGCAGTTCGCCATGATCACCTTCTGGGTTGTTGCAGTATTCTGCCCGATGATGAGGGACAGATTCTGTCTGCCTCCCTTGATGAAAGCCTCCGGCTCCTGCTCCAGGAAATGATAGATTTCCCAAAGCTCCTCCTCTGTCACCTCATAATATTTCGTCAGTTCCACGCAACGCTTCATGCGGATCAGTTCTTCATAGGTCTGCGGTTCAAAATTCATGGAAAGCCTCCTTGTCATTTTTTTGATCCAGTGTCAGATAGTAAAATTCAATGTTCTGAAAGGGGAGATTGATGGCCTGTATATGGTAATAGGCATTATTTTCCTGCTTCCGGTAATGGCAGTCTCTCAGCTCCGTGGTGGTGCACAACAGATTGTTCGGGCTGCCCGTGGCATATTCCTTTGCATATTCGCGCAGGAGCCCGGAAATATCATATACATACCATTCTTCTTCGTTGTCCCCGGAATGGTCCAGCACCCCTTTATAAATCTGATGCGTGGCAATGTGCCGCTGCTTTGTTCTCCCTTCATCCCCGTAAGTCACGAGATCTCCGGACAACAGCATCAGGTACAATGCGTTGTTCTCCGGATAATCGCATTCTTCCTGCAGCATATGCTTTTTCATACGCAGCTTTACCGTACTGATGGGTGTCAGATATAGGATCTCCCTGGACTTCCTAAGGATCTGGGAGATCAGCGGATATCTGTCTCCATCCACGTCCAGTTCGAACACACCGCTGTCATAGATATATTTCAGCTTCGCATCTTGTGCAATGATCTGTTCCAGTGCAGGATATTCTGCGGATGTCTTGGCAGGCAGATACTTTTCCGGCTCCTCGAGGCGCATCTTCGTCACATATTCATATGTCGTCTCGTCAGCAGAAGCATCCGGGGCATAGCCGCGGTCCCGGTACATCTGCTGTTGCAGCAGGCAAGTGTAGCTTTTGCCGGAGCCATATACATTTTTCACAAAAGGGCAGCCCGTTTTGCACAGATACAGGTAAGCGCACCTCGCACATTCCTCGGGAAACGGTTGTCTGTTATGGTTTTGGAAAATCTTGCGTGCAGCGGTTTTCAAAATGGTGTCCACCGTGTCACGGTAGATATTACCGTAGTAAAAATCTTCGTTCTTCTGACCTCTGACACAGGAATAGATGTCTCCGTTACGCTCCAACAGGAAAAATTTCTCTCCGCAATTATCGCAGTTGGTGCAGTATTCCGGTCCGAACTCATCGAACCATGCACCGTTGACCCCGGCATCCAGATTGGTCCCGTCAAAAGCCTCGTGCATCCGCCGGTAAAAGATCAGCTGTTCCTCTTCACTCATGTGATGCAGCAGGCCACAGGAATTGTAGTCAAACCCTATCATGAAATTAAAATCATTCATGTCCAGGCATGTGTTACGGTCCAGGAATCTGATATCCTCGATGATCTGATCCAGCTGTTCGAAATGCTCCCGAAAGATTGTGGCAGATACTTTTTTCTTGTCAGGGATCTCCTCCAGCAGTCGGATATTATCCAGTATCCGTTCCAGTGTGCCCTCTCCGCCTTTGGTCACCCTGTATTTTTCATGCAGGGAAAGCGGCAGATCCAGGCTGCCCGATATGGACACGTTGAACTCCCGGATGGTCTCAATATGTCTGTCCAGTCCGTACAGGTTCGTCTTGATGTGGGGATGCCCCACCCTGAAGCCGGCATCTGTGATGAGTTCACGCATGTCCTGATAGTATCTGCTGATATATTGGATCAGGTCATGGAATTCCTGCTTTGGTAAAGTGGTCACCTCGCCGCCGTGCAGGGAAATATTAAAGGGCACCACATCCGCTTCACGGAATTTTGCGATGGCATATTGCAGGGTCTCCAGGCAATCTCCGCCCCGCAGGGTATCTACGGTGTGGTCCTCCAGATAACAGTACCGGCACTGCATGTTACATGCCATGGTCGGCACATATAACAAATGAATAAATTTAGTATTCATAGTAATCGATCCTTACAGGTGTCTCCTTGAAAGCACGTTCATTGACAGATACGCCCCGGGGCAGTGTGATCTCCCGCAGAGAATCACAGCACCGGAAGGCAGAAGACCCGATCTGCTGCAGCTTGCTGTCCGGGGAGATCACCACCTCCTCAAGACTGGTATTTCCATAAAACGCGTGTCCGCCGATCCTGGTCACGTTATCCGGGATCTCTATGCGCAGCAGGCTGCTGCATTCTTCGAAGGTGTTGCCGCGGATCTCCGTCAGTCCCGCCGGAAGATTTACCTCCTCCAGGCTGCTGCAACGGTAAAAAGCTTCCCCGCCCAGATACGTCAGATTCTTCGGCAATGTGACACGTTCCAGACTTCTGCAGTTTTTAAATGCCTGTCCACGGATCTCCGTAATGCTGTCCGGCAGCGTTACTTCTGTTAAAAAGGGCATATTGGAAAAGGTGTTGCCGCGCAGGCCCACTACTTTCTCCCCCTGATAGGTATCGGGGATGGTCGCTGTAGCCATATTCGTCAGACCATAGACATAAAAGCGTACATAATATCCGTCATCTGCATGCTCATAGAAGATCCTGGGCTTACTGAACAGCAGCAGCGAGCCTGCAACAGCCACCGCTATGAGCGCCCATTTTAACTTTTTGCTGTAATCCGGCACCATGGATGCCTTCACATTCATGACAATATTCGAGATTTTCTCCTGGGATCTGGATCGGATCTCCTTTTTCAAATATTTTATCAGTTGGTAGCGACTGGTCAAAAATGCATATACCACCAGGATCAGGAGTCCGATCACATAGGTTTTCATCGGAAAATGAAAGAAAAACAAAGATATGTATACGAATAACAGAACCGCCAAAATGGCATTCAGTATATTTTTTCTGCGCAGCATATCCTCCGGGATCAGATTCTGTTCTTCCGTGATCCCGGCACGCTGCATTTCACGTTTTATAAACCCTTCGACACAATCCTCCTCGGACATGGCAAACAGCGGATCAAAATCCTCTGCATGCACTATCCTTTTCTCAGAAAGCGGCTCTGACGGTGTGGTCCCGCCTGTTACCGTTTCGTCAGCTGCCGATGCATTGATCACTGTCTCAGCTGCTGTCTGTACCTTTTCCTCCATAGATAAAGTCATTCCCATACCGTTATTTTCCCTTCTTTTCTACTGTGCATAGCATCTTTTTAGTCTCCAAAAGACTACGATACTCTTCCATTTCGCGATTCTGTCGTTTAGTATTCATGACTTAACAGGAAGTCCGCTATATGCATCGTCTTGATGCCCTCGTAGTTTCCTCCCGAGAACTCATCTGTTGTGAGAACATATTTGGGGTAGTTGTCGCGGATTTCCAACAACCGGTCGTATTCCCGTTTTTCTGTTTTCAGAGAATGAAGCTCCTGCGTCACCTGCACATAGAGCTTTTCATTTTGCCGTACTGCGACAAAGTCGATCTCGCTGCTGCCGGATTTGCCGACATTGACGGTATACCCTCTGCGGCAAAGCTCCAAGTACACGACATTCTCTAAACTGGATGCCACGCTGTCAGCGTTATAGCCGAGAACGCTGTACCGCAGGGCGGTATCGGCAAGATAGAATTTCTCCTGTGTTTTCAGGATCTCCTTGCCCTGTAAATCAAAGCGGGAGCATCGATGGAGCAGGTACGCCTTCTCCAGCTTCTCCAAGTAACTATAAACTGTTTCATTGTCCAACGCTCGGTGTTCCGCTTTCAGGTAATCCGAAATGGACTTTGCCGAGAAGGTATTGCCCACATTGTTGAAGGTGTACTTGACCACTCGTTCCAACTGGTCGATCTTCCGCACCTGATTGCGCTTAACAATATCCGAGAAGATCGTAGAGTTGTAAATATCACGCACGATAGTGTAGACCTCGTCCTGAGAAAACTCCTGCAAATGCGTTGCCGGGAAACCGCCCAAGCGTACATAGTCAGCAAGCTCCGTCTTCGGCTCTCCAACCTCGGTATATTGGCTTTTGAACATCAGGTACTCGTCAAAGGACAAAGTGAAGATGCGGAAAGATACATATCGTCCCGTCAGATAGGTTGAAATCTCAGAGGACATCATGTGAGAGTTGGAACCTGTCACATACAGGTCAACATCAAAGTCAGATGCCAGCGAATTGACGACCTTTTCCCAGCCCTTGATTTCCTGAACCTCATCGAGAAACAGGTAAGTTTTTCCATCGGGCGAAAGACGCTCTTTAAGCTGTGCGTACATCTGCTTTGCCGTCATATCCTCATATTCCATTGAGTCATAGCGGCAACTGACAATGCGCTCCTTCGGAATGTTATGCTGCGTTTCCAATCTCTCCATAATCATTTTCAGGATCGTTGACTTTCCGCAACGACGTACTCCCGTAAGGATTTTTACAAATGGCGTATCCACATAAGCCATGATCTTCTCTACATACAAAGGTCTGTAAATCATCGTGACCACCTCCGTTTGTAGATAGTATATCGCAATTCGTTCCAAAAGGCAATTTGTTTTGCGATTACAAACCGCAAAACTTATATCTCTTCATGATTATTCGCTCCTTTCGCTAGTCCTAAAATGTATAAGCAAAACTAAACTTCGCAAAAAATCGGCATCAAATCCATTTCTGAATTCAACACCGATTCTCTGCTTTTCCTTTTTTCTGTTGTAAGTCTTTCCACTCGGAACTGATCTTGTGACCGGATTCAGTTCTCCCCATGTTGTTCGCTGCTTAGCATAATATTCCCTCTGCGCTTTCTTACTTCTTTTATCAAGCGTTACATATTGCTTCATTTTCTCATCCTCGCTTTCGTGTCTTCTTCAATCATCTTTGCAATTTCACCACAGGCGGCAGGATAATCTTTATGTCCCAGTAAGAGCATTTTATCTTTAAGTCGTTCTAGAGCTTCCTCAAATCTTGCGACGTCCCTCTTTAGCACCTTACAGAATACAATGCAGTACGCCGAACCATCCTTGACCATCTCTCCCTTAAATTTCATAGTTATCTTATTCTGCACAAACAATTGATCCGCCAGATAAGAACTATGATCTACATAAGCATAAGGAACCGCAAATAACGAAAAATCACTCATTTTCCAATAATTCTTCATTCTCATCATCTCCAACATAAAGATAGCTGCAGAAGATCCGAAGACCTCCCACAGCCTGTGCTTATAACCGAACCTCCACACGCAGTTTCCTGCAGGTTTTCTACAAGGCCGCTGTTAAGAAATCTTGCATCAGATTTTAAAACCTACAATGAACATAAACCGATAACACATAACCCATAACAGACATACCCTTACCATAAACAAAAACTTCTGGGATCACCATCAATCTCATAAAGCCTTGTACGGAAAAATTCTTAGATGTCTACTTCAAACTGTACTGTTTGATTGTACTTATCAAGAGCCATCTGCATTTCCATAATGGTCTTGGATACAGTCTCATACTCCTTCTTAATCAGCTCCAAGTCATAGTTAATATACCTATATTCCGGAACCGTATTTCTGGACATATAAGAGCGCTGCTCCTCTCTGGCTTTTGGTAGCTGCTTACGCATCTGATCAAGCACTGATTTTCTCTTGTTCAGCTGAGCCATCTTTATAAGAATTGTATCAATGCTCATTTCTGCATCGCCCACCTGAACCTTTTCATTAGAATTGGTTACATTAAGCGCATGCTTGATAATTGCAATTTTCTCATCAAGAGATGTAATAGTAGCTGCAACCTCCGTATAATCATATTCTGGTACGACAGGTTCCTCATTGATAGCTGCAACATAGGTACTGGATGTTGCCTCTTTGTTTACCCAGAAGGCCTTATCTTCTTCCAGGCTCTTAAGCATTTTATTTGCATATGCTGATGTCATTGTCTGCATTTCCTTACGACCTCCATTTTCTTTTGTTTTTTGTTCTGATATTAGCTTAATGCATGACAGATGCTTTGTCATTGTACCAACGGTTTAATACCATAGAAAATCCGCAGTCAGGTTTTCTATGGTCATGAATAATTCCCCATAAACGAACAACATCCCCGTCAACGACGAGGATATCTTCAATACTGGTATGCAGTAATCTGCTTAAGATTACAAAATTGTCTAAGCTCGGCAATGATCTACCGGAAATCCATTTGTAGATTGCCTGCGGATTCTCAAATCCCATAGCATTCTGCACATCTTTCACAGTATAACCATTTTCCATGAGCAGTTTCTTAATTTGCTTCCCTGTCTCCTTTTGCTGGATTGCCAAATACATTGGTTCCATCTCTTTGTACCTCCGCAATTTTCTTCCATCCCGAATCACAATCTCTATTTGTAGACTTACATTATATCGGATGTATTCACAAAATGCATTAAACTTTTAGTTTAAAATGTCTGTGCGAGCTTCCCTATACTCACTCCCTGTTACAGTACCTTGCAAGTTCTCATTGCTACAGTTTTTTTACATGCCATAGGCTCGTAATAATCAGGATTCGCAATTTATGTATAGAGGGGATTAGTGGAGTCCGTCTTGTTTCCCGGATATCGCTGCCGTGAGCTCTTTATGGTTACTAACGCTTAATCATATTCCCTATGGCAATATAATCTCACCAACCTGCTCTACTCTATGAGATTAATAGATTGCAGCCTTACTTTAACGTCCTGCCGGGTCATTTACAGCAACTCGCAGACTTCCACTTCTTTCAGTGCGGACGGGTTTATAGTTTTCCTTCTAAAGATTAAGCTTAACAGAATCTCCTCATACTTGCATTTAACCAATAGTTTAATTGCTATCGTATTCATCTTTTATCTTAAAAATGATACTCATCCTTAACACCTAACAACTGGCTCCATCTTGCAGAAATCAGCTTAGCATAATATATATCTGCCAATCCATATGCCCCCAGGGAATACGCATCGTTGAATTCTACGAGTAATGTCCTGCCATCTTTAGTTACGCAGATATCCATACTGCAAGCCATAGGCCTATCTTCCCAAGAGACAAAACTTTCCATCATAGAATTAAGCACCTGCGCGTCATAATGATATAAATAACCCTTCCTTGACTTATCAATTATCATGCCATATGGGCGCACATCAATTATCTCATCATATGTAATAAAGCAACGCCATTCTGCAGCGATATCTAATGATTCGCTTACCAATACCTCATAATCTTCAGCATGATTACCGCAGCCCATAAGATCTTTTATACTGGAAATTGTCTTGCCGGTAAAAGCCTTGCTTCTTACTGCTGGTTTCACAAAATATCCCGCCGACCACTTGTTCTCATCTCTTGAAATACTGTTGATTGTATCTTTCCATATTTTCCTTCCCAGAAATGGCTTAAGCACATCTGGATAATCAGGAATATGCGGTGTCACCCCAAACTTGTTAAACAGCACATTGCACTGATCAATATAATCCAAGGCAATATCTTCACGCTTAAAATCATCATAGATATCATCTATCAAATGGTAAGGAACTATTTCCGCAGCCATCTCTCTGAAACCAAACATAGCTGAAGCAAAATTATGATTGTGAGGTATCTCCATTTTCATTTCATTGTCATATTTTGTTTTTAAATATACCTTTCCCATAATAATCACCTGTTAAATATAATAGCGTTTGCGGAAGGGCGCTATGTGCCAGTGGCACCTTAAACCAACTCGGACACGCAAACATAAGTGGGCAGGGCCAGACTCGAACTGGCGTAGACTTAAAGTCGGCGGATTTACAGTCCGCTGCAATTGCCACTATGCGACCTACCCATAAGTGATCCACGCCGGACTTGAACCGAACATTTTAGCCTTGAAAGGGCTATCTGTTTATTCACTTTTCATGCGCTAATCTGCTTTGTTCTATTTATATCGATTACGATAATCTCATCCATCGGAACATCCAGCACTGCTGCCAGTACAACCAGATTATCGATTGTAGGCATGGCAGTTCCGTGCTGCCACTTGTAGATGGCCTGAGGAGTCGCAAATCCAAAGATATCCTGCAGGTCTCTTACATTCAGACCTGCTGCCTCTCTCAGTCTCATGATATTCCTTCCGGTAGCTACCATATCGATGGTAGGCATAGTAAACATTTCTTCCTCCGTTTCTGCTTCTGCAGGTGAAGGATGCCCTCCACCTTAATCAGAAGCCTTAAAATTGTATATAGGTTTCATCACATCGATTACATCTACAGACTCTCGGATCACATCAATGATGTCCTCCAGACTCTTGTATGCCATCGGTGCCTCGTCCAATGTATTTTCATTAATCGAAGTGGTATAAATACCCTTCATTGTCTCTCTGTATTCATCCATGCTAAGATTTGCTTTCGCCTTTGTTCTGGACATAAGTCGTCCTGCTCCGTGAGGTGCAGAATAATTCCACTCCGGATTTCCTTTTCCAACAGCAAGCACACTTCCATCTCTCATATTTATTGGAATCAGCACTTTCTCTCCACTATGGGCTGCTATTGCGCCCTTTCTCAAAATCATTTCATCTGTATCAATATAATTATGAATTGTATGGAAGGCTTCTCTGCCAGCCATCCCGGTTCTCTCCAGAATAATCTCAGCCATTTTTTCTCTGCTTCGTCTTGCAAAAGCCTGGCAGATTTCAACATCGTGAAGGTAGTCCTCAAGATATTTTCCTGATAAGTAGCACAGGTCTTCAGGCATACTTGTCTCAGACTCATATACCTGCCAGTGAAGCTGTTTTAACGCATCCTGAATCTCACTTCTACGTCCCTGCTCCTTATAGGTTCTGATAATCTCATCACGCTTCTCAAGATAGTCCCCATAGCCTCTGTCTAGGTTAATCGCCAGCTTCTGATAAAGCTCTGCAACCTGCTTACCCAGATTACGTGAGCCTGAATGAATCACAAGATATTTGGTTCCATCACCCGCTTCATCTATCTCTATAAAGTGGTTACCACCACCAAGGGTTCCAAGTGAACGCTCTAATCTCTTTGTGTCCTTCAGTTCTCTGTAGCAAGCAAGTTCTGTCAAATCAAATCTCTCCTGGCGACCTTCCCACACGTTCATTCCCGATGGAATAAAATGTGCAGCCTCATCAACCTTTACAAAATCAATATCAACCTTGCCTAAGTTCACGGTATACATACCGCATCCGATATCAACACCCACTACATTTGGAACAGCCTTATCAGTAATTGTCATTGTGGTTCCAATAGTGCAGCCTTTACCGGAATGAACATCAGGCATGATTCTTATTCTTGATCCTTCCGTCATCGGATAATCACACATACGTCTGATTTGTTCTATTGCTTCATCCTCTACTACTCTTGCATAGCAGATGGCTGTATTTATTTTTCCTTTGATTTCAATTAAATCCATGCTTCTCTTACCTCATTTCTGTGATATTTACATTGGACAGTGCCCCGCGGGGGACTCGAACCCCTAACCACCTGATTAAAAGTCAGGTGCTCTACCATTGAGCTAACGGAGCATAACGCAGAACTGCCTTACCAATTAGGCTTATATCTGCAAAAAAATACCGCCTACCATGTGCATCCACACAAGATAAGCGGTTCAAAATCTATGTATCCGGTTGTCCTCTCCTGTCCCTACGACAGGTCTACATCCATCACCACAGTATTCCCTTCAAGCTTATTCTTATCTGAATACACAAAGCTAAAGCCCCACTCTTTTTCATAATCGAGTGCTGCATTTTTCAAACTTTCCAGATATAAATAACTTGATCGAATAGCTGTGAACATTCTTTTTTCCTTTCCCAGACCCATCGCTTCGGATCCGCTTTTCTTTCTTTGTTATCGACATAATACCACAGCAACATTAGTTTGTCATTATACTTGTGGTATAACTTCGACGCATCATAGTGCAATCAGCCTAGTCTGAAGTACTTTGGCTATCTCTGCCAGACCGCTGACTCTCATCTCCTTCTGATCATTCTCGTAGTAGGAGATTATAGACTTCTCTACATATAATGCTTCATCAAAATCTTCCCTGGTTGCCTTTGGATCTCCTAAAAATTCAAGATCAACCGGTTCACTACTGTTAATTGTTTGCATTTTCCTTGTTCTTTGGAATTTTTTACCATACTCTGCGCTCTCAGTCTTCCTTCTCCCCATCTTCCTCCCCCATTGTAAACAAAGACTTCCCATTATAGCAGTCCGGACTGAACAGTCCCTGCTTATGGGTGACCGGGGTAAATACCTTCGTCTCCCCTGGAGCGATTTCTTCATGGTTGAAGATCAGGCTGTGTCCCTTTTGATTTTTGATCACGGCCTGCTTAATATTATCGGACCAGCTGTAGGTCTCCATGACATCACCGAATCCCTTCGGAAAATACCGGAAATCCAATGCGCAGGGATCTTCTTCGGTGGCATATTTCATGTATAATACGCTGTCCTGAAACATTCCGATGTGAACTCCCGGATTCACAATTCCCACAGCATCCCCGAGATGATATACCAATTTGCTTCCGCTGTGAACGCTGGACACTTCAATGTAGACACAGTCCTCATATTTCCCGGCAATTTCGATCAGGCGCTGTTTCTCCTGTTCTTCCATCTGTGCAATCTCCCGCTGTCCTGTCTCCTGCAGAGCACGGATCTTTCTCACCATTTCATCCGCCGTATCCTCCGGCTCTCCCAGTGACATTTTTGCCGCCGCGGCAATGATCCGGTCCAGTGCATTTTCCGAGGTATCAAGACGAGCCAGTTCCTCCCGGTATTCCTGTACTACATTCCCATACGGCGATACCATCATATATTTCAGCGGGCAGTGATAGACCGTATTTCTGGTCTCATAGATCAGAACATCCTCCTCCAGAGAAGCCTTGACCAACGTGGACGTCGTGGCTACATAGACATTTCTTCCCAGCCGTGGATGTACATCCGCAGTCCCCGACAGATTGTACTCTCCGTCATATACATAGGGCTCCCAGTTTCTCATCGTTACTTTTGCCTTTTCCATCCTGGATACCTCCTGTTTTTACTGAAAGTATACCAGATTCGGAGAATAATGTCATTCTACCGGTGGTTGATTTTTGTATACAGAGCAATTTATTAAAAAATGCGCCAGAAGACTTATCTGCCTTCTGGCGCATTCATTATTTTTCTCTTAGTACAGCTTCGCGCCTGCCGGAATATGGTTGTCCACCATGAGCAGGTTCAGCTTCTCTTCGCCGTTCTCCTCGCATACTGCGGACAGCAGCATACCACAGGACTCAATGCCCATCATGGCTCTGGGGGGCAGGTTGGTGATGGCGATCAGTGTCTTTCCAACCAGTTCTTCCGGCTCATAGTAAGCGTGGATACCGGAGAGGATGGTGCGGTCGGTGCCGGTGCCGTCATCCAGAGTGAACTGTAACAGCTTCTTGGACTTGGGTACTGCCACGCACTCTTTTACCTTAACAGCTCTGAAATCGGACTTGCTGTTCGGAGTGAAGAATCCGTTGTTATCACCGGCGGTCTGGGCACCTTCTGCCTTGCCGTCAGCTTTCTTGGAAGCGCTACTGTCTAAGCTCTTCATTGTCGGGATTGGATTGGTCAGTTCTTACGTCCTATTCCGTCTTTGTCCCCTTGGCTCCGTCCAAATGCATTTCAGGGTCTTTGAGGATTGCCGTCCTGTTCCGTGCTAATGTCTTAGCGTGTGGTACTGGGATGTCCTTGTGTCCCATCACCGTCTGAATGACCTTGAGATTCGTTTCGTTCTCGCAAAGCCTGGTACAGAAAGTATTCACTTCTTATAATGTTTCCCTGAAATAAGGGACTGTTCTGCTTTCCAGTAACTTCTTGATATCACCGATCAGATTCTTCACTGTCTGATAAGCCAAGTCTCTGTCCTCCGCAATCTCCAGCATCTTGCGTTCCTTATTGATAAAGGTAAATACGATGTCATGCTCCTTCGTCGGAAGGGCCTTGAGAGCTGAGTCAAAGACTTCAAATTCCCGTCTCATCATATGGATCGTGAGAATATCATGTTTGTGCTTTTCCGGAGTATCCGTCTCCTTCAGGATGTTACCGGAGAAATTGCATTCCTCAATGGCATCCCGAATCATGATATGCTCGATGGTCTTTGCAGCTGTAGGATCGCTGAGATGGCTTGTCTAAACCCTAACGCCCAGATCATCGTCATTCTTCTTCCGCCTGTTGTATTCCACTTCAAAAAGGATCCGATTAAACAACCCTGTTTCGTAACAGTCTACCAACTGAGGAAATACGCTGTAGTTCTTGTAGATCAGTAGGAAGCGTCATGCGGATTTGAATTACCGTAGGCTTCCACCAGTTTTTCTTCTGTAATGCACATGTTCGCACCTCCATAACATTTCTTGGAGGTTAGGCTTGTCGGCTTGCGTCACCTCTTGCTTACATATGTCATTCTACGGAACACCACGGAATAAATCGTTCGTCAAACGGTCAACTTCTGTTGACCGGTAGTCAACTCAAAAAAGTAAAAAGAAAAGACGTATGAAACCAAATGTCTCATACGCCTCATAGGATTTATGATTATAAAAATGCTATATACTCAAAGATACCGCGAAGATCGTTCTCAGCCTGCTCCGTAAAGGTAACATCATATTTCATACATTATAATCCCTTCGGATATCCGCAAAAACCTGAGCTGCAGATTTGGTACGCCCTGCCTGCATATCCGCATATCCTTTCTCAAGTTCCATGTCCAAAGTCTCTGCGTTCATTCTCGAAATATCAACAGGTCTCGCAGTTGGAATCTTTACCTCAAACGGAAGCCCCCTATTTAGAATGATCTGCTTATAAAACATATTGATAGCATTAGATGCCGGGATCCCCAAAGTAGCCAGAATTCCCTCAGCCTGTTCTTTAACATCCGGCTCTATTCTTGCATAAAGATTTGCTGATTTAGCTGCCATATCATCACGCCCCTTTCTTTTACTCATATTATAAGTCAATGTACGGACAAAAGCAATACATTTTTCAAATCAGTGTCCTGATCTGCTTCAAAAGAATCTCTCTTACAGACTGATCCTTCACATCTCGCAACAAACCAAGCGCTTCGTCCGCAAATCCATCATTATTATCTGCAAAACCCAGCAGATAATTCGGCGTAGTCTGAAGTACTTTGGCTATCTCTGCCAGACCGCTGGCTCTCATGTAAAATTTCTTTTACATAGCTTAATTGCGGTCTATTTAGCTTGTTTCTTGACTACTCAGGAAAAATATTTCTACCCTCGCCCCACCTGTATTTTCAGAATTTGAAAGTTTAATACCTCCACCATATTTTTCAGCCACAGTTTTTGCAAAAAAAAGCCCAATCCCATAATGGGCTTCGCCATTTCTACTTGTGTCATCCATAAAAAACTGCTCTGTGCCATGCAATAATGCTTCTTTTGTAAATCCTGATCCGCTATCCTCCACAATGAATGTCAGCCGGCCATCCTGCTCCTTTGCGTCAATATAAATGATTCCATTTTCTTTTGTATGCTCCACTGCATTCTGAATCACATTCATTACGGCTCGGAACATTGGATCATAAGCAATCGTTACCTTTTTATCACTTTGTTCCGCCTTCCAATCTATTTTCTGGTGATAGATTTCTACCAGTCCGAGTGCCTGTTCCTTTATATCTGCGAAAAAATCTTCTAACCTCACCGTTGTATAGGTAACATCACTGCAATTCCATGATTTTGTGACATCTATCAACTGTTTTACATAACTTTGTATCTGTGTTGTGCCGTTCAAAACATAAGTGATATTATTCTTCTGTTCTGTGGTCAGTTCAGTCTCTGAAAGTAGTTCTGCATTTCCCCGTACAATCGTAAGAGGTGTTTTAATATCATGCGCCAAAGCAGACATCTGTTGTTTCTTTTCCTGCTCTGTTTTCCACTGCTTTTCTAAAGATTCTCGCAATGCATCTCGCATATCATCGATTGCCGATAAACAGTCATCAAACTCTTTGATACCGGAACAGGATGTCTCATATTCCAGATTTTGATCCTTTATTTGTCTGATTGCGTCTAATACAGGCTGCATCTGCTTTTTGATTCTTTTTCCAAAACGTATGGACGGAATGATGATAATCGCTACCGCTCCAATCACTGACATAATACTCATCACATTCTGTGGTCCTATAAAATGCTCCCTCAAAAAAGCTGAATGATATTGAGGTGTCAGGCGATATTGCAATACAACATATTCATTTTCCCTTACAATTACTTTATAAAAATATTTCCCGGATGCGTTTCCGTACTTTGCAACATTCCATGCTATCTGTTCGTATTGTTCTGACAGATCTCCACCTATTTTCTCTCCATTCTCTGAAAAGATTACATAATCACAAAGTGCGGGAATCATCTCAGCAGTCACTTTATCTGCACGTAGAATCGTATCATATGCTTCATTAATCTTTTGCTCTGCATAATTTGCCGGATAAATACAGCCCACACTAATCAAAAGGTACAGCAGCAGCCAAGCAACAATCACCAAACCTACTAATGATCCAAGCATGACCAGTACATATCTCATAAAAATCCAGCTGAGTGCATTGCTTCTCTTTACTCTTCCCATTTATATCCAATCCCCCAGACTGTTTTTATCGGTGTATAATCATAATCCGCAAATTTTGCTCTTATATTTTTGATATGCGTGATTATAGTACTGTCATTACTCTCATTGTCAAAGCCAAAGACCGCTTCCAATATCTGTTCCTTCGAGAAAACCTGTCCTCTGTTTTTAGCCAGAAATTCACAGATTTCGTACTCTGCTTTCGTAAACGGAAGTTCTTTATCATCCATCAACAGTTTCTTTTGAGACATCTGAATGCAGACTCTCCCTAAAACCATTCGAACAGAATGTTCCCTGTGCTCTCTTCTAAGATGTGCATTGATCCTTGCCCGAAGTTCCATCACTCCAAATGGCTTTGAAATATAATCATCTGCTCCTAAAGAAAGTCCGTTTACCAGACTGTTTTCCTCCGTTTTTGCCGTAAGAAACAAAATCGGACAATCCACAAGTGCCCTGATTCTTTTGCATAATTCGAAGCCATCAATTCCAGGCATCATAATGTCCAGTAAAATCAGGTCATAACGATGTAATTCTTCCATATTAATTTTTAGTGGATTACTTACTTTGGTAACCAGATGTCCATCCTTATTCAAAATGCTTTCTATCATTTCCAGAATTGCCGGTTCATCATCAACTGCCAGTATTTTTGCCATAGTTTCCCTCGATTCTATTCCGATATTCTGTTTCCTTCCCAGTGGTTTACCCACCAAAAATAGTATACCATACTAATCCCTGTAAATATTAAGCAACCTGGTATGAATGACAACCATTCACCTACACTAGTTTCTCCCAATACAGATTGCAGATAAGTATATGGTACTCTACCCGTCCAGCAGACAAATACATATTTCCACACATAATCTCCAAGTCCGGTAAGCATCAATGCACTAATTAGTCCTGATATAATCCCTGCTCCAATGGATACCCCTTTTCCAAACTGAAAAGCCAGAATCAGCTGCCACAGATAAAGTGGAACACTGCTTCCCCACAGCAGCAATGCTGCAAATATACATCCTTTCATGATTTCGATATCGCTTGATGCGATTCTTCCAAATCCAATTCCGAATATGATTGCTGTCAATAGGATAGAGCACAGACACAAAACCAGTAGCATCAACAGTTTCGATAAAAATGCTGCAGGTTTATCCGGTAAAGACAACAGATTTTGAAAATCACCTGCATTTTGTTCCTGTTCCATCACACTTGCTGTAAAAATTCCAATAAGTACCGGAAGTCCTGCTCCTATTGCCTGATAAAATGCAATCACTTTCATATTTTCATTCCATGGTGAAAAAAAGTAATATATTAAAAATATAACGCTGGTTATAATCGGAATCAGTAAGTGTGCCAGAATCACAGATGTTCCTTTCATCTTTCGCAAGTCTGCATTAAGAGATCTTCCAATCATCTTATTTCACCTCTCTTCTCTCAAACCATTTCAAAAACAGAACCGTTACAAAAACAAACCAGATGATTGAGAGACACATTCCCGGAACAATGACTCCCGTATCCAAAAGAGGATTCCCTGCTTCTGCGGCAAGTCCATTTGGTAAAACATGAAGCAACGGGCACATCATTCGCATAGGGATTGCAGAAACAAGTACATACCAGATTCTGGTTTGTGATATTACCACACCGCTGACGGTAATAAATAGGCAGACGAACAGGTTTACAATCATTCCAAATCGTTCACTTAAAAATAAAGCTACCGGAATCTCCCATAACTCAGAAACCGTCAGAAACAATACTGCAATCAACGCTCCTCCAACTGGAACATGTGTCGTTAGAAGAAAGCCTCCAAGCGTTGCTCCTGCAAACACAATCACATTAGAAAACAAAATCATGTACCCAATATAAATAATTTTCCCCAGCAACAATTTTCTTCTGTCTGTGGGAATAGTCATTAAATGATAGTATTTTATCTTTTTCTCCTGCGCCACAGAAAGATAACAAAATAGAGCAATCATCCCCGGCAGCAAAAGTGTATACCACCAGTTCCAAACACTTTCTGCATAAGCATTTGTCATCCCAAGAGTAAATATAAATGCCATGACAAATGTAAGAAGAGGAAATCCCCAGATAAACTTTTTTCGCATGGTTCTTTTGGCTTTTTGATGTTCTGCTTTTATAATATTAACCATGGATTTCACCTGCTTTCTGGTTTTTTCTTACCACATTCATAAACAAATCTTCAAGATTATCTCCCTGCTTTAATGCTCCTTCGTATCCTAAGATTCCACCTGAAATAATCCCGACTTTATCTGCAAGTAACTGTACCTCTGAGAGAATATGACTGGAGAGAATTACAGTGATTCCCTGTTCCGGAAAAGACCGGATCAGCTCTCGTAATTCCTCGATGCCTATTGGATCTAATCCATTCGTAGGTTCATCCAATATCAAAAGTTCCGGTTCTCCAAGCAATGCCATTGCAATGCCTAGTCTTTGCTTCATCCCCAAAGAAAACTGTCCTGCTTTCTTCTTTCCGGTGTTTGTAAGTGATACAATCTGCAAGACCTCATCAATTCTGTTTTCATCTGTACCAAGCAATAATTGTCTTACCTTCAAATTCTCTCTGGCGGAAAGATTTTCATAAATAGGCGGATTTTCAATTAACGCTCCTATTTTTGATAAATCTTTCCTATCCAAAAGTTTTCCATCAAAGTAAATCTTTCCTGCAGTTGGTTTCATCATACCGGTCAGCATTTTCAATGTGGTAGATTTACCAGCGCCATTCGGTCCAAGCAGTCCATAAATCTGTCCCTTTTCGATATTAAGTGAAACATTATTTACCGCTTTCTGTTTTCTAAAATATTTACATAGATTTTGTGTCTGTAACATCATTTCCATCTTTACTATCCTTCCTTCTATATTTCATTTCTTACTGAAATATAACCTAACAGAAAAAAATAAAGATTTGATGAAGATTTATTCCCGTATGGAATAAACCATCAATTGAATATCATTATCAGAACTCGGCTTTCCACTGAAATCAGCAAAGCTGTTACAAATACGAAGTCCTAATTTACAGAATATCTCCGTGATTTCATCCAAACTATATAACCTTATAGGATTTCCTTCTTTCATTTCAGGCTTATAAAGTGCTTCTCCATACATATAGTCTACCTGCCCATATATCAGCGTTTTTCTATCCTTCTCCCATTCAAAAGCAGATAATGTAAGTCCCTTTTCTCCTGCATCCCATAACTTGCAAGCCTTGGCATCCTTAGCCACTTCTTGAAATTTTGTCATTCCCATACTGTACATTTTTGTACCATCTGAATATCTTACAAACTTTTTTGCATCCTCATATCTATCTTTCTTCTTTGATTCATTCATTGCTGTGCTCCTTTCACTTTGACTTCATAACAAATGACGTATTTTCTCCATAATCGAGTAGGAGGCGGTGACTAACCGCCGTCCTCTCACACCACCGTGCGTCAGACTGTCTAACGATTAAGAAAAATATTATAATAAAACTACCAAATACAGTATCGTAGGGGGATTCGTTATGGCATATATTGTTGGCGCAGATAGATATCAAACAAGAATGGTAACCACTTCATTAGATGACTTAATAAGTAAGGATAATTCTGTCCGAGTAATAGATTCTTATGTAGAATCCTTAAATTTAGAAAATCTAGGTTTTATAGAGTATAGTGGTAGGAATCGAGGACAATCACCTTATCGCCGATCTGATTTATTAAAACTTCATATCTATGGCTATTTAAATAAGATTCGTTCTAGCAGAGCATTGGAAACGGAAGCAAAACGCAACCTGGAATTAATGTGGCTTATAAACTGCATAACACCTGATCATGGTACTATTGCAGGTTTTGTTCAGAAGAATAAGGCTGCGTTTCACAATACATTACGAAATCTTACCCTTATTCTCAAAGGTTGGGGGCTCATTGATGGAGAACTGATTGTTATTGATGGAACTAAGATCCGTGCTCAAAACAGCAAGCATAATTGTATTACGCAAAGCGGTTTAGATAAAAAAATCGAATATGCGGAAGCTCAGATAAATGCATATCTTATGGCAATCGTTAAAGATGAAGCGCTGGCAGATGACCTTACAGATAAACTAAAAACATATCAAGAGCTAAAAGAACAGTATCTTACACAAAAACATGAATTAAAAGATGAAGGACTGGAACAAAAGAGTTTGACAGATCCTGATTCAAGAAGGATGAAAAATAACGGTTCATTGGATATCTGCTACAATGTACAGTCTGTTGTAGATGCAAAGAATCATTTTGTTGTAGATATTTCGACGACTAATGATATAAATGACCAAAACCAGCTTTACACTATGGCACAAAAAGCATCCGAACTTTTAGAAAAAGAGTCCTCTACAGTTCTGGCAGATACAGGTTATTATAACGGAACGGAGATAAAAAACTGTGTTGATGCTGGAATGAATGTCTTTATAAAAAAAGCTAAAGCGAATAATGCTACAAAGGATAATGAATTTCGCAAAGAAAAGTTTATATATAATGGTGAAACTGATGAATATACATGCCCGGCAGGAGATAGATTGCGATTTTTTGAAAATACTTCGAAGAATGGTATGAAGTATCGCAAATATAAGTGTACAGACTGCAATTCATGCAAATATAAAAAAGACTGCACTACTTCTTCATCTGGAAGAACGATACAGCGTTGGGTATATGAAGATGTTCTTGAAACTGTGTATAATGAAACACTAAATAATAACGAGGTTTATAAACAGAGAAGATGTATCGTGGAGCATCCATTTGGGACTATAAAAAGAAGTCTCGGATATAGTTTCTTTCTTCGACGCAGACAAGAGAATGTTGACGCAGAAGCTGCATCTATGTTTATCGCTTATAACTTTAAGCGATTATTAAGCATGTTTTCAACAGAAGAATTAGTAACGAAGTTTGAAGAAAGTGTGATGTAGCAAGGAGAGGAACATATGTAATTCATGTGAAAAACAAAGATAAAAATGATATTAAAAAAATCGAAGATAAAAATACCGTACATCAGACTGGATTTTCGAATCGTTAGACAGTCTGGCGTACCGTTCGGTACACGGCGGTTTCAATAGTTGACGTGCACAGACTGATAGGCTGTGGCTAAATCGTAAAAGCCACTGTTTATCAGTCTTTCTTTATTCAGCGCCCAAATCACAGCTTTGTTATTACTGATATACCAATACTTTCTGCGACTGTTTGCTATTGTTGCCGCATAGTGTTCTGGAATTCCCAGCTTGACTAGATTCTTATATTTCGTCCTCGGTTTCTTCCACTGTTTCCATATACACATACGTATTCTGTGATAGAGCCATCCATTGATGTCATCTATGTTGTTCTTCATACTTGCAATTCCGTAGTAGTTAAGCCATCCCCTCGCATACACCTTGATTTTCTCAAGGCTTAGCTTGATTGACTGCCATCGCTTACGGGAAGATAACTCCTTCAGTCTGGACTTGAACTTCTTCCATGACTTCAGATGAACTCGGACATAAATGCACTTTCCGTTCCTTCCCAATGCAAAACCAAGGAATTTAAAATTTCGGATTGCAAACACACTGACAGTACGGCTCTTTTCTCGGTTAACTGTAAGTTTCAGCCTCTCCTCAAGATATTTTGTACTGCTTTCCAAGAGTCTCTCTGATGCTCGCTTGCTCTTTGCAAGAAGCACGATGTCATCTGCATATCTTATGCATGGAACACCTCTTTTCAGGTATTCCTGGTCGAACTCATTGAGGTAGATGTTTGCCAGCAATGGTGATAGATTTCCACCTTGTGGTGAGCCTTCCTCTGTGTCAATGACCACTCCGTTTTCCATTACACCGCTTTTCAGATAGCGCTTTATCAACTGTACTACACGTTCATCTTTTACATTCTTTCGGAGAAGATTGATGAGAATTTCGTGATTAAGAGTATCGAAGTACTTTGACAAGTCAAGGACTACAGCGAATGTATAGCCTTGTTCTGCATACTCCTTAACCTTAAGTATTGCATCTTTTGCACTTCTGTTCGGACGATAGCCATAGCTACCATCTGCAAACAGCGGTTCATAGATTGGCACTAACTGTTGGGTTATTGCCTGTTGAAGTGTACGGTCTATCACTGTTGGTATGCCAAGCTTTCGCACACCACCATCTGGTTTGGGAATTTCAACTCGTCTTACTGGAGACGGAGTATACTTTCCACGATAAATGCGGTCAGTTATCTCTTGTTGATGTTCCTTTAGATATGGAAGAGCCTCTTCAATGGTCATGCCATCAATTCCCGGCGCTCCCTTGTTTGCCTTAACTCTCTTATACGCTCTGTTAAAGTTGTCTTTATACAGTATCGTTTCCAAAAGTCTCGGCTGTGCACTGTCTCTTTCTTTCCATATCCGATTGAATGACCTAGACGCTTTCACATACCCTTCATGTTCCGCATTATCTCTTTGCGAACAGCCATTGTTTTCAATGTTTTCTGCCATAGACGGTCATTCCTCCTTTCTCGGTCATACTCAAGACTCCTACTGATTCGGTCCTTCACCTCTCGGCTACTATGACCTCTGCTGACTTCTGTGCGTTCAGCATTGCTTTATGCAATGGTTACCTCTTTCAAGGCATACCGCACAGACCTCCCTAGGTACCACACGTTTCTTCCTCTCCATCCATCTGCCTCATTTATCATGCATGATTCCGTGTAGTTATCGGGCTTCAACATGGCTTGCTGCCTTACCCACATGCATGACCTCATATGAGATTTCTGTTCGTCAGACCAGAGATTTGCCCGTGAGTTAGTATATTCCTCACATCCAGCTTCCTTCAGATTCCATCTCACGATGGACACCCTTGCTTTCGGCTATATCCTTCCCACTACCGGGCGGATTCGGGACTTTAACCCGTTAGAAACGTGCGCCGCTAGGCGCACAAGACAAAAATGACGCAGCAAATGCCTGACAGGCATTTACTGCGTCATTTTTAACAACAGCCCTCGTATTCCTTCACTTCTCTGGATATCTCATCTTCGGTTGCCTTCATTGCCTCCATCGTCATTGTAAGCAATTTGTCCAGTTCCCAGCCGAGCTGGTTCGCACCACGTTCGATCACTTCCCTGGAACAGCCTGCTGCGAATCCCTTGCTCTTATACTTTTTCTTTAAAGATTTTAATTCCATATCTTTTGTGCTCTTTGATGGACGCATCAATGCAGCCGCCCAGATCAGACCTGTCAGCTCATCTGCCGCAATAAGACCTTTTCCATCTCACGTTCCGGTGCAACATCCACTGTAATTCCATAGCCATGTGACACCACTCCATGGATGATGTCCTCATCTACTCCGCCTTCACGTAAAAGCTCCGGGGCTTTGATACAATGCTCATTTGGATATAGTTCAAAGTCAATATCATGCAATAGCCCTACAATCCCCCAATATTCTGCCTCATCTGCAAAGCCAAGCTCATTTGCATACCATTTCATGACGGCTTCTATTGTCAGCGCATGCTGTATATGAAAAGGATCTTTGTTGTACTTCTTTAATAATTCATAGGCATCTTCTCTCGTAATCTGTTCCATTTCTGTCATCCTCTTTTCTGCTTTGATTCGTGCGTCCCATTAATTCATACTTATCCGATAGGTTTAGCTTATTTTATGCTTTTTTACAGAGGATGTCAATTGTTTCTTGTTTATTTGCTCTTCTGATGCCTATCTCTAATTGTTAGCTTTCCTCTTTATAGTCTAAATTTACGCTCAGATGAAGAATTTCTCCCTTGTATACACGAAAGCTGTAAATCATCGGCTTTCCCTGCGCATAGCTTACACGAAGAATTTTTAAAACAGGAGAGCCAGTCGCTATCTGCAGCAGCTCTGCCTCCTGCGGATTTGCAGCGCGAGCATAATAATGTTCTTGTGCGCGGATTTTTCCGTATTGGTATTTTTCCTCGATAATCCGGTAGATTGAACCGTCTCCTTTGATATCTTCACCTGTAATACTTGGGCAATATTTTATCGGAATATATACTTTATCTGTTGCAATTGCAACATCATCGGCATAGCGCAGACATTGAATATAATATACACGATCTGTCTTTTCTAAAAACATGTAACGATGAAGTCCTACTTCGTCCATAGGATCTGCATTCTCCACATGAATCTCTTTAAAATCTAACAGCTCCGTATGATAGGAAACTCCTTTTTTTTGCAGTTCATCCTTCAAGCTGTATATACCATCTATCAGATGTTCAATTGGTGCATAGCTTACAAAGCTTCCACGACCTCTTTGCCTGACAATATAACCTTCATATGCCAGTTCATCCAATGCTCTTTTTGCACTGATTCTGCTGACATCATATTGTTCACAGAGTTCCGCTTCCGATGGTACCTTATCTCCATATTTCAAAACTCCTGACAATAATTGTTCTTTGATTGTATTTTTAATAACCAGATATTTTAACGGACCACTCACAACGCGCCCTCCTTTATATCTGAATATTATATTATAACTCAGCTATTCCTGCCACCTTTTTTTCTCAAAGCAATTCTAACTGCCACTGCCGCAATTGTAAGATTCACAATTAATGCTAATAATGCTACCTGGTATGAACCCGTTCTATCATAACTCCATCCTGCAATGAAAGAACCCGGCATTGCAAGAATTCCACTGATCAGTACGATACGTGAATGGATTTTATCATAGTCTGCAGAACATCCAAATAGTCTAGTAGATAATACCGGCAATTGTACCGTAGTTGAGCCAATTGTAAACCCAAACAATAATGCAAATATATAGAGGCAGAATGGATTCTGAAAAACGAGCAAACTAATAATTCCGCAAATACCTACCAGATTATAGAGCAGAACAGATTTTAAGACTCCAATTTTTACATTACAAATGCTAAGTAAAAATTTTGCCGGAATTCCACCACAAGAATTCAAAGATGCAGCAATTGCTCCAGCTGCAGTCGTAAATCCAAAGCTTAGAGCAAGATTAGGAATCTGTGACTGCACACTCACACACAACTGCATACATGCCACATATAAAATGACACAATAAAATTCTGTCTGTCGGTACACATTTTCAATCGTAATCGTATTTTTTCTTTCCTGTGACTCTTTATTTTCTTTTTTTAATCCCTGCTTTGGTCTTTCTAATCCGACTTCTTCCTGATCATCTTTTAGAAAAATTGCTGTAACTACAGCGGTTATCACAAGTAAAACTGCAACAAATCTATACGCATTTCTCCAGGTACTTATTTCTGTAATTTTTGCCAGCACTAAATTTCCGATACTTCCTCCAATTGCAAGAAACATGATGATAATCGCAATTACCTGTGGTGCATTATCTCCAAACCAATGGTTGACAATATATGGACACAGATAAAAAATACCAAAATACATACAGCAGCCACACAATGCATACAATAGATAAAGCATTTTTAACTTTTCATTATAAGAAATGCCTGTTACAAATATCGCGAACGCGAATAATGCCACAGTCAAAACTCTTTTCATCTTCCATTTTTCCACAAGCTTTACAGCAATTGGTCCAAACAGTACCATCACTGCATTTAAAACAGTTACGGCAAGTGAAACACTCGCCGTGTCTGTTCCGAAATCATCTCTCATATGTGGAATAAATATTCCGTACGTCTGCATAACCATTCCATTCACAAATAAAACAAGCATGCAGACTTTAACATTAATCCAAGCATATTTTTTTTGTTTTTTAAATAAAATCATATTTATTTTACCCTGTTTTATTATACATTCATTATTTTATTTTTACAGATATATTTAACTCATGCCACTTAATACTATCTTAATTTCAGTTTTTTGTATTCATCATAAGTTTTTTCTAATTCTTTTTCCGTCGGTATTCTCTCGATACCTGATGCACCAATATATCCATGGATGTCCGATTTTGCAAAGCATTCTTTCATAGCCGCCGGATTTTCAAATGGTCCGCCATGTGTTACTACTATTACATCTGGATTTTCTCTAATTGCCAGCTCATAGCTCTCCTGTGTTATTTCGATTGCGCGCTCAAGAGTCAGCACTTCTTCACCCAATGCACCCGTCGTTCCTCCTGCAGTTCCACCTACATGTACGCTGATCAGATCCACGCCAGCAGCCACCATGCGCTGCATATGGCTCCTGTCATAAGAGTACATTGCAGAAAACATTTCATGCTGTTGGCATCTTTTTATCATTTGTAGTTCCGTTTCAATCCCATAGCCATAATAATTTGCAGAAGCAGAAAAAATACTACCCGGTTTCATGATTGGTCCTGCAATGGACGGAACATTTGTTACACCTGAAAATCCTCTTTTTTTCATTGTTTCCAGTAGCAGATCCATATCTCGATATGGATCCTCTCCACATACTCCACCAATAACTGGCGTATATTTCACTATATTACTTAATATTCTTCCTAATGCCAGTGTATCTTCATTTCCATCACTATAATAACGGTATCCAACCAAAGAAACATGTCCATCCATACGATAAATGCCTGTATTATATGCTACAATAATATCCGCTCCTGCGGCTTCTTCCTCACGTGCCACAATCCCACAGCCTGCTCCTGCCAAAATAACCGGTCGTCTGTTATTGATTTTTCTTTTCAACTTTTCTTTTAAAGAAGCTTTTTCCATATATTTCATTCCAAGCCCCCCTTGTTTTCTTCAGAAAATATGTGACAGTCTTTCAATGGTAAATTGCATAATTCTTCTATTGTCGATGAGATTGCTCGCTCTATCGGCAAACGATCAAATGCCGAACACCCCAAAAATCCCTGTACGTCTGTATGCGTAAAACATTCCTGCACACGTTCTGGTGTATTTAACATTCCGCCATGGCATAATACTATTGCATCCGGATTTTCCCTGTGCACTACTTCTGTAATATTCTGTGTAAATGTAATAATCTCATCCATTGTTCGTGCCGCCTCCTCTGGCTCACCCATGTGTCCTCCTACTGTAAACCCAGCATGAGCGACCAGAAGATCTGCTCCCTGCATTGCACTCATTCTAGCATTTTCTTCATCAAATACATAAGCAGCAGAGAAAATATCCATTTTTCTGCATAACTTTATTAAATAATAATCCCATTCAGAATTTAATATACTTCCGCGTACATCATCATCCAGTTTTTTTCCAAATGCTGCTGCTGCCGGTGCATTTATCATTCCAGACGCTCCCATGTTTACAAATAATTTCACTAATTCTTCCGGTGTCCGGTAGGGATCTCCCGTTGCCACTCCGGCAACGACAGGGGTATTTCCGGTCATTCGAACAATTTTAGGCAAATTCTGAACTACCACATCATTTGCATTCCGACATGCCAGATAACTGACTGCAGAAGGCTGTCCATCCATTCGAAAACGGTCAGCGCTCGTCGTCATAATCAGATCAATCCCTGCATTGGCTTCCATCTTTGCCACTAATCCGATTCCTGCCGCCCCCATTAATATTGGTTTTTTTTCTTTGATTTGTTCTCTTAAATGACGCAGGATTTCTGTCCTTTTCCATGTCTTTTTCTCATATAATTCCATCTGCTTCTTACTCCCTATTCTTTGGAACAATATTTTCAATCTGTTTGCAAAGTGCTTCTGCGAACTTTGAATCGTTGATATGTGCGTCTATTTCTACAATTTCAATCTTATCTGACACATTTTCTTTCAGTGTACGAAATAATGCCTCATCTGCCTCTCGATCATTAAGCTCCATTCCGTCTCCTGATATCATAGATAATCCACGAAGTGGCAACATAAGAACTGTTTTCCCCTTTGCCAGATTTAATTTGTCTGCCAAAATTTTTCCTACTTTACAGTTTTCCTCTACGTTTGAACGCATTGTCCAAATTTCTGCATTATGCTTTTTAAAACGTCTGCCTGGAAACTGATTCTTCATCCCATCAAAGACATTGATATTATCCATTGCCCCAGGCACCACAATCTGTGGTATCCCGATTTTTCCAGCTGCCTCTACTCTCTGTGAACAGCCTGTTCCTGGAATTATCAGATCCTGTAGTAGTTCAACAGTCGTAATATCAGCCACCCCATCAAAGAATCCGGTCGTAATCATATCTTCCATTGCTTGTCCTCCCATGCCATTTGCATGAAACGGATAAAATTCATATCCATCCTGTTCCAGAATTTTTCTCACCTGTTCCACGCACGGTGTTGTTTTTCCAAACATAGAAGCTGCAATTTTCGGGCCTTTGCACATCTTTGGCTGTTTTTCCTGTCTGACCATGCCACAGATAGCACCTGCTGCATTCTCAATAACAGACACTAAAATATCATTCAATCCTGCAAAATCTACAATAGAATTTATTAAATAAGTATCATTTACACCTGGAAACAGTTTTCCTCCTGCCATAGCCATTGTAGAAACGATCATTTTTGGCATTCCAACAGGAAGCACACTTACAGCACATCTTAAAACACTTGAGCCCTGTCCACCTCCCATACCGATCATTCCATCTATCCGATGTTCTGCTACCAGCTTTTTCATCAAAATCTGGATTCCTTCTGCCTCAGCTTCCATGCAAAGCGCCGGCTTCTTCTGGTTCAAAAGCTCATCTATATCTTTTCCTGCATAAGCAGCAACTTGTTTTGCCTGAATATCTGGAGTAAAAAAAGCTGGACCTTTTATTCCAATATCTATTGTGATTGTTCTGATATTATTCTTTTCGATTTCCTTCTTTAAAAATAGGAATTCTTCACCTTTTGAATCAAATGTTCCTACAATTGCTATTGTTTTCATCTCAATCCCAACCTTTTCATTAATAGAAAATAAGTGCTATAATAAGCCCTACTGCAGCATAAACGCATGGAAACAGTGTCTGCACAATAAAAATATGTTTATAACCTTCTTTGTGTGTAAGACCAAATACTTGTAATGAAATATTAACATTTCCATTATGCGGAAGTGAATCAAACGTCGCAGAAGAAATGCCTGTCAATTTATGAATAACGTTTAAATTTGCGCCAGAAGCCAGCAATTGTGGACTCATTGCTGTTAAAAATGCAGATATACCTCCCATTGCATCTGCACAAATAGCACAACATAAAGCTGTTCCAATTACGGTCAGTGCATATGGATTAATATTCATTTTTGTAATTGATTCTGTCAATGCATGATATGCTGCTGTCTCTGATACAACGCCTGCAAAGCCAACTACCAAAGAACTTCCAACCAATGGTACAAGTGCTGCATGTGCACCATTTGAAAGCACTTTCGCTTTATTTCCCTTTATTCTATTCCAGTTCATTACCAGAAGAATGATAGAACCTACCGTCTGTGCTATTACAATTGCTCTTGTAGAATCCATCTTAAATACATTGATCATTATGAGTACACCAAGAACTACGATAATTACCGGAAGAATTGCTGTAAATAATCCCGGAAGTTCTTCTTCTTTAAACTCCATTTCTTTTTCATTTCCCGGAAGACCATCCCAGCCAATTCCTTTTTTACGACAGGTACGCATTAAGACTTCCACATAAATAGTAACAAGAATCACATTTACAATGGAACATATAATACCAATATTAAGACCTGAATAAATAGTTGTTCCAAGGAAATTCGTTGGAATCAACTGGGTAGTTGTTGCACCACATAACAGAATCATTCCAATTGGCATATAACCACTCATAATTGTAAGTCCTACGACTCTTGGTAAATTGGCTGCTTTTAAGATGCCAAAGGATAGATATGCAACTACAAAAACATAACTCATAACACCACCTAATAATAGGATAACTGTCAAAATTGCCAATGTGTACGGTGCAAATCTCGGGCCTGCTTTTTTCACTAACCATGTTCCGATTTTCTGATTGCAGCCAGTATCATTCATCAACGTTCCTAGTGTTGCGCCGCTTAAAAACGGAAGGATCATATAACGCATAAAACCTGTTGTCGTAATTGCAAATGTATCAAAAAAGGCATTTGCAAAACCATTTACAGACGCAATTGATACAATTGCTGCGCATACAAAAGATGCTACGATTGGGCTCAATCCCTTGTAACACATCACAATAAAGAGTGCGATGGATACAAGAATAAAAATTAGTGATAATGGGATACTTGACATAACATTTCCTCCTTTTTAAATGATATATTTTTTATATCATCTATTTTGTTGTAATTGTATTATAAACACATATTTTTCATGCGTCAATTGTTATATGTTATATATTTTATATCATTTTTTTGTTAATTTTTATTTTCAGCAAAAAAGCTTTATGAGAATTTTTTTACAAATCCTCATAAAGCTTTCTATTTCCTAATTGCATCTTCTGTTATTTAAATTTTCACATTTGGATCTTATACTGTGCAGGCGCCCTAGGCACAAACACATCACAAGCTTCTTTATTTACTCTCCGTAAGTTCATCGATCAGTTCAATGACTTCCTGGATCATATTATCGCAATGCGTTTTTTTGTCACCTCCTCTGGCTGCATTTGCACGCAAAAGATCTGCACAGTCTGTGAATCCATCGTGCTTTTTGGCAATACGGCTGCGGAATTCATTCAAAACTGCCGGTGACTCAATGCCTTTGGCACCAAGCACCATATATCCTGCTGTGATCGCGCCACAGGTGCTGCCGCATTTCATTCCTCCGCCGAAGTTACTGCCGATCGCTGCTGCTAACTCTTCGTCAAGCCCCATCTCCTTTGCATACACACGCATCACGGTCTGGGCGCAGTTGCTTGTTACCGGCACCGCATTTCTTAATTCTGCTGCTCTTACATTATGTTCTTTCATCTTCAATATCCTCTCTTTCGTTTTAAAATAATATCAATTTTTTAACTCGTTCCTCCATAATATACTTTTCTCCAGTTCTTGGATCTGTTTTCTCCTCTGACATAGACTCAAATTGAAAGCCACACGCTAATTGCAGTTCTCTGGACGCCACATTGCCCACTCTGTTACATGCATAAAACTTTTTAGCACCTGCTTTTTTTGCCTCGTCTGTCAGTGCGTTCAGAATTTGTCTTCCATATCCTTTTCTAACAAAATCTGGTCCAAGTGCAATCCCACATTCTTCGTAAATTTCCGGCTCACGTTCTCGCATTCCGGCAAAACCGATTGCTTCTCCGGTTTCTTTTAAATACACCAAAAACAAGTATTTATTTTCCGGCTTTTTCTCAAATTCAATGGTTCGGAACATGCGTGCTTTCGCATCTTCCTCTGTTTTCGTTGGAGTCCAGAGCATATAGCGGGCACTTTCTTCATGCATCCATAAATTTTTATAAATCGCCTTCCAATCCGTAAACTCTGCTTTTTTTAATACTAAATCTTTTGTTTCTAACTTTATCATCGTTTTTTCTCTCATTTTTAGTCATTTATAACCTTACGGCAACCGCTAATCCCTCAAGCTCTTAAGGAAAACTTTCTGTTCGTCTGTGATCCGTTAACTTTCCACTACTTGGTAAATCGAATAATATCGGTATTCATTCGTGTCGACGATCTCCGGTGAAAACAGCCCAATCTTATCATAGTGAAATAACATGTTTTTCGTCACACCCATGCGCCTTGCAAACTCGCCCGTTGTCATATATTTATTGTGATCCATGCCATATCTCCCACTATTCAACAAATTTTAAAATTAGCACTTGACTATATGGTTACCATATAGTTTCAGACTGTAGACAAAGCTCCTTCCTGTGAGGGAGCTTTTCTTGTGCCATGACTGCAAAAATTATGTACTTACAAGCATATAAGAAGTGGTGAAAAAGCCGT